>Ga0179593_1550896_pt1 | contig 11728 bp, 13 predicted proteins | sample CZODoug2_1_08_16_FD_185931 | JGI IMG/M metagenome (GOLD analysis project Ga0179593, IMG submission 185931) | Vadose zone soil fungal communities from Angelo Coast Range Reserve, California, USA - CZODoug2_1_08_16fungal (PacBio error correction) | ecosystem: Environmental > Terrestrial > Soil >... | reverse complement strand
CCTCAAGGATTTTTTTCCCCCGTAAGGGACGCGCTTGATCCAATTCCCTTTTCCCGGACATCGTCCTCCCCTTGCCCGCCCCCCTCTTTTTGTCCGCTTGGCTTCTTCCTTTCGACGTCGTCGGTTTTCCTTGCCCCCTTTCTGGGGAGTTCCCGCGAGGTATAGACCCCGAGACTGTTTTTCAGTTATTACACTGATTTCTTCATCGTCTCTAGTTTTTGCGCCATAACTCCCTCCAGTTTTTTCTGACGTCACCCGCCTTGCAGACGGAACAATTCAATTTTTCTAGTTTGCGCAGTCTCATTCACAACATCTTTTCCCCTTTTCTCCCCCGCAGTCCTCGGTTGGAAAGGCGGTACCTAGGTCTTTTTTTTCATGTTCCTCCGCTGTCCCTCAGGCGAAGTCCCCTTTAGACTCGTAGGACTCTTTTAGATCTCCCCCTGCTTCGCTTTGTCCGGGCCCTTTACCCGCCTTTTTTTTTCTTTCTCTAGTAGATTTCTCCCCTCCCTCTAGGTAGGGCCCGCGGCTCAACGGTCTTTCGAGGAACCCTCGCAGCCCTCCCCTGGGATACACACCCCGAGTCTATGAACGCAGAAGGATGGGAGGCCGTCCTTCGGAAACCTCAAGCGAACTTAGACCCTTTCCTTCTGAAAGCCCGGGGCCCCTTGAGGCCATTTCTTCCCCCCTCCAGGCCACATGGAGGGGCCTGATTGAAGGTCTCCTTGGAAGCATCTCTTTTCCGCTTTATTTCCAGTCATCTGCTTTGTTTTCCGGCAAGTGGTTCCCGGCCTTTTTCCAGGGTCGCCTCCGGCCGCCCTCCTCTTTTTCCATCGTGCCCTGTCCGCCCAGCTTTGCGTCCTTAGATAATGACCCCGAAATGTCGTTTTTTCCCCCTTCCTTTGAATCCCTTCTAGCCGGGAGAGCCGCCTTGCGGTGTTTGTGCGTCCGTTGATCCTGGGATTTCAGAATGTTCGTCTGACTGCTCTCCCAGGCCTTCATACGGCGGCGCTTTCTACCTCCCTTTTTCGTCCCCCAAACATTAGCGGTTTTTTTTCTTTTAACTTTCAACCGGCATGTACCCACCTGATCAAGATCCCTCACACGGCTGCCTTTCCGTTCTTTCCAGTTCCTCAGTGCGGGGCGACTCTTCTCTTAGGCCACCGCTCTTTTCGATGATCATCCTTCGAGGGTTAGGGTCTTCTTATTTTGACAAGGCGATCTTTTTAATATTTCATGGGAGACGACTTATCTCCCCTTTTTTCCCGTTGCAGTTATTTTTCCTTGGTGAGTCCTTTGGCCCAGGCGATGGGACTTTAAATCCCCCTTTCTGGATAAGGCTCTTCAATCCTATCTCCTTTATTGGGGTTGTGTCCCTGATCTCCCACCTCTTTCTCCTTAAACCGTTATTGAAGGTTCTTTCCCTTTTTACCTGCCTGAGCTATCAGCCGGTAGACCTAGTGCGATTTCAGTATCTTGGTTAGCGTTCGTAGCCAATGATGAACCTGAAGAGGAATTATCAACCTCCTCCCCCTCCTTTCTCTTTCTATGAGCCATCGCCTTTTCTTTCCCCTTTAAGATTCTTCGCGCACCAGCCTTTCCCTTCCCACTGCGACTTCTCCTCCTCCCCTCGTTACTGGCTCTGCTCGTGTAGTAGGAGCCTTTGACATAATTATAACCTCAATCATCTTTTTTTCGAAGCGGAGAATCCTGCTGTCTCCAGAATTGAAAGGCCGGCGATACTTTTTTTTCACCTCTCCCTTCAACCGAGATCAAGTCTGTCCCTTCCTGAAGCCTGTCTATTCTCTTCCTCGAAGTACTTATATACGACGATCTTTTCTTTTAACGACATCAAGTCGACACTGATCTAACTCTTTCTTCTCACGGTGTAGCGCCTGAATTTTTAGGAAAGTTTTCGTCCTCCATTCCCCCTGGCCTTTTCAAGCAGGCTGGAGCAAACTTAGTTCCTTGCTGAGGAGGCGGACCTGCTTTCTCCTCCTCGACCTGCTCGTGCCATACATGTTCCTTAGTTCAGAAGGCCTCCTTTTTTCTCCTTCTGCCCCAGGAACCTGTTTGTGAGACCTTTTTGATTACCCGAGCGGCGGTTCCCTCCTTGTCTGCGGTTGTCCTGGGTGCCGACCCGATCGGCTTTTTCTTTTTTTGATGGGGAGCTGAAGCCGTTTTTTCAACTTAACCGGTTTCGAGCTTGGCTAGTTCCCATCGACGAGCTCGACGACTAGTTTTTCCCTGCCTCGAATAAGTCTTCTAGTCCTTTAGTTATATCAACTGATGTTCCAAGTTTCCTTTTTTTTTTGGCCGCGCCTGACCATGACATACTTCTTTTTTCATAACAAAGATTTTGCCGTGAAGGGTTACTCTTTTTCTGATTTAGCCTGAATTTTCTCAAGCTGCGGATCTCTTTGGAAGACACCCACCCTGAGTGATTCCAGAAACGACGTCTTCTCTACCACATCCGTTTCCCCAGTGTTGAGTCGGTCACCTTTTTTAGTATCGGTAAGTAACCCAGACCTAGCTTTCTCCTTCTCTCCAATCGCGCCTCGCGGACCAGTCGAGGCACTTTTTCTCTATGTTCCTCAGACGAGGTTCTATCGTCACGGTCCTTTTGTAGCTCCGTGCGATGCCTAATTCCTCCCGTTGTTGATTTGATTAGATTCCCTTCCTCGCGCAAAAAGGGACTTCCGCGTGCCTCGGCTACATGTGGCCCCTCACCCTCTCCCCCCATTAAAGTAAACATAGAGATGTTCTTCCCCCTTGTCTCGGGCGAAGTCGTCGTCGTCCCTTCCTCAAGGCTGTCCATTTCCTCTTTCGGCTATTTTAATAAATGCTGTACTTGGCCTCCACGGCTAAAGAGTTCGTTTTTGTTGGCCACGCCTCCTTTTTCCCCCCAGAGCCAACTAGAACGGCCCTGGCGGACGGTCCTTCCCTTCGCCGCGCACTCCGCCCAACGAAGCTCCCCCGGCGGCCCCTCCCCCCGCAGCGGGTAGGCTTTTCCCCCTCGGGAGGGCACATTGTTTCGCCCGCCAGAGCATTGTTCTTTTGATCACTAGAAGAGGTTTCCTCTCTGAACCCCTCATTTCCGCGTTTCCCTCCCTTGAAATTTTTTAGTACGAGTCCTTTTTGTTTGACCATCCTGATGGTCCATGTCCTTTGGCCCCAGAGTCCCTCGCCCATTTCTAGCCTCGGCGTCGGATACCCCATTAGTCGCTGAACACAGCCCTTCTTTCTTTTCTCCGGATATTGGACGCCATCGATATCCCCCCATTGCCTTGATCTCTCTTGAGAAAGGGAGGCACCCGCATTTTCTTTCCTGAAACCTGAGGTTTGTCTCCAGGTCAGAGTTTTTGCCCTAGTTTAAGCCTAACCCAAGCCCTGAGGTTTTCCCATCCGTGAGTTACAGGACACTTTGCTTTTTCCCCCCTTCCAGAATCGAGCCTTTTTTTTTCCACCCATCGTGCCGGTCACGCAGCGGCTTTCCGGTCGATCTTCCAGTTCCCTTAGAAAGGCCGGGACGTGGATTTTTTTCTTCCTTTCGATTGAGCGCAGTTTCTCTCTGAGATTCCCTTCTTTTTTCGGGGTGACGCATGTCTGGTGAGTAGCGGTTCCCTCCTTAGGATCAGCACTCTGCCTTTTTCCCCCTTTGCGGTATTTGGTGAAGATTCCCTTTATTTCACCGGTGCGCATGTACGGCCCTCCTCTTCCCTCAATCGAGCTTTGCCGGGAATACGGCCTTAAGGACCTTTTTGCGTGTTGGTTATCCGGCGAGGAGCTGACAAACCCGCGCTTCCTATCAATAGGGGAGCGGGCAGGATCTCCTCTGCGGCGATGATGCATTCATTTTTTCGTAGCCTCGCTCTTTCCGATTCTTCTTCCTCTACTTTTGCGATCCCGAGTCTCCGCAGGCTCCCCTCTTTAGTGTCAGGCGATGGGACGTTCCTTCCGCAGGCTCCGGGTTGCCGCGAACCCCTTGTCCTTTCCAATCCGTGTTGTTTAGGGATCACCACTTTCGCCGTCACCCTGCCGTTTCAGTTCACGGCTTTTTCCCGGTCGCTGCTGGTATCGCCCCCTCGCCCAGGTGGACGTTAATGACCTGCCCTTTTCCCTCCCCCCCCAATATTTCTGAGTACCGAGCGCTTGCATTCGCGACCTCCACCGCGCCCCTTCCTGATTGATTCATGAGCCCTTCTTCTTTTTGCTAATACGCTCTTTTTTTTTCGTTACCCCACCCGCACGTCTTGCCCTTTCTCCCTGCCTGCTCATAGAGTTGTTACTGCTCTGCCTCGTTTTTCGTAAAGGAGTCCTTCCCCCTCCCTCCTTATGTTGCGTCTTTTCAGTTAATCCTTCGACTTTCTTTTGAAGTCCGGGCGCTAATCGACCTCTTTCCCCCGAGACACTAGAGATTTTCGCTTCTTTTCCGTCTGTGATCCACCGCGCTGCCTATCCTGTCCCTCCCCCTTTCTCCCTCTGATATGCGGCAAGCTTCCTAAGAACTGCAGCAAATTATCCTGATTCCCCCCGGGGTGCAACGAGGTTTTTCGCTCTCGCTGCGTCGCCCCCAGCCCTCACCGGGCCCCTTCGCACCTTTTGTTTTTCTAACCCCCTTTGGTTTTTTCCCCCCAGCGGGAAGTGATGGCGAGGGAACAGCTCTGTCCCTTAGTACCTTCCCCTGTCTGTCTAAATGCTTTTTTCCGCTTTTTTTTGCTCGCGTTCCCCCTTTTTTTTTTTTCTGACGGAGCGTGCCGATCCGGCCTCAATTTCGACTTCCCCCTCCAGTTGGAGCAGATCTTTTGTGTTATCCGAGCGAGGCCGCCCTGCGGGTTTTTGATACCGAAGCCGTCCCTCTCAAATGGTCCCGAGATATGGCTAGGTAACCTGCCTAGCTGAATTCCTAGTGTCTTCCCCTTCCTCTCGGAATATCAGTCTGGACCTCGTCTCCCCCTGACTTTCTTCACATGCCTTTTTCTTTTTATTACCATGAAATACTGCTGTCCAGCCCCCGAAATTATTAAGGGCTCCTCGTCTTTTTGCTTCGCAGTTCCTCTCTCAGTCTTTCCCCTTCAGTCGACTCTTTTCCTAACCCCTTCGGTTTTGGCCCCTCCGCGTCGCCTTATTACTCACTGGTCCATGCGTCAAGCTGAGCCTGGTACGCCCCCCCCTTCTTTTTGCTTATCGGTACGTTTCCATTTTTTGGTCCCACAGCTCGATGGTGACGTGTATGTCTTTGTCCTTTGGCCAACTGTCTATCCTCGTCCCCCTCTTTTCGTCTCTCGGATGCCTCTCTCTCTTTCCCCGTTTTTTTTGAGATTATGCATCCGCAATTGAGCGCGGCCCTACTTTGACTGCTGCTCGTCCTTCCCAGGTGGCGAGCAGCCTTGTCACCTCGATCTGGTCCTCTTTGCGCGAGTCATGGGCGTCCGTTTTTCCGAGACTTTGAAGAAGGTAGGTTTTATTCTCGACTTCGGTCTATTTTTAATGCATGTAAGTTCCGTGATTTCGCTTGACTCTCGTCGGGGTTCCGATCCATTTTTCAAGTGGTGTCTCCCTAGCCTGCATTGGACCCCCCCTCATCGAGTTATTTGCGTTCCCTAAAGTTCGATGAACCCGGCCTCCCTTCTTTGCGGGCTTCTCCCTCGGTGGGAATTTTTCTTCTCGTGCAACTTTGGAATCATTCTTGACAGTCGATCGAGCCCTTTCTTCCTAGATCGTTTTTTTTAACGACTACGGTCTTTTCCTTTTCGTCTATGTCATAGCCCCTCTCTTTCAAGCCTCCCGGTTGTACCAACGCTGGGCGGATACCCAAAAAGAGTTCAGCCCCCACCGCCCTAAAGGATTGTCTTTTTTTTCCCAGGAGGCCGGATAACCTCCCCTCGCCGATTGGCGCAGCCCCCTTCGGATCCTGACCCCTGCTGGAGACTCTTTCCTTGAGGGGCTCTCCTGAATTTCGAGGAATGATCTTTCCTCCGACTACATCACTTGGTGAGCACGTCCTCTCTTTTTCCCTGTTTTCGGGCTGCGCCGCGCCCTTCAATGAGCGGTCCCTGAACCGCGTCCGCCCGTTTATCTCCTGTACGATGCTGCGGCAGTTTCCGGTCTCGAGATTGCGGAGAGCCCGCCTTTGCGGTTTCTTGCGCCATCGTTTTCCTTTTTTTCTCGGGATTCACAGAGGGAGAGAGGGTTTCCCGCCTTTTTTTTTTATGGAGGTAGCCGGCTTAATAATCGGCGCAGCATTCTTCTGACTCTTCGCCCAAGTTCTTGGTATTGCTGGTGTGTGAGTATTTTCAACAGGTCGCTACTCCTCAGTCGCCCAAGTAAATAACGCTTAGTACTGGCCCTTTTTTTTCCGCTTAAGCGGGCCCTTTTTTTGGTGTTTGGACGCGCAATTGAGAGTAGTGAATGTTTCTGATTTTCCTTTGTTAGGCACCTTTCTTGCCGCATGCTCGGTATTTTAACCTGGCCCTGACGTTTGCTATTCTGGCAGTTTCCTGTTTTTGCGCTCGAGGTCCCTTTTTTTGGTCGACCGCTTTCCGATGGGACCGTCACTAGCTCCCAAGGGTTGCTCGCTAGGGTGGGAATCCTTTCCTCCTTCCCTACTTCTCCTCCCAGAACCGAATGGGAGCTTTTTTCTCGATTATTGAAACGTCACTTGCTTGACTTTTCTCCTGCTGTTTTTCCTTTCCCTAACTCTTGTTACCGAGTAATTGGCCCTGAGTCTTATCCTGGATGAGTCGACCCGCCCTGTGCACATACGCCGCGAAAGCTCATCTTTCCCTCTGCGCAAGAGGAGCTGTGCTTCCCTTTCCTTCCTTCTTTTTCGAGTCACCCTTTTGCCCGCCGTCGCTCCTGCAGCCCTCTTGATTTATGCTCATTTCGGTGTCGTACAGCCGTTTCCTGTACCCCTTTTTTTTTTCTTGAGAGCTTCTTTCCCTGCTTTCTCTTTTGAAAGGCCTTTCGCTACTCTCAAGCCATCGCTCCTGAGGTAAAAACGAGTCCCGTCTAGTCGCTTCTCCCGCGACTCCTTCCTCTGCGCCCCCGCCAGGCGTTGCTCTCCCCCATTTCTTCCCCCCTCTTCACGAAAGTTAGCTTCCCTCCCCTGATCCTCCGAGGTTCGGCCGGTAGTTTGTCTCTCTCCTCTGAGGCCGATGAATCACGGACATGAACGCCCCGGATGGTCCACCACGTCCTTTCTTTTTTAGGCGTGGTTTCCCAGCCCCGTCCTTCGCACTCGTGCACCTCCCTTTGGTGACTTCTCAATGTGGCACTGGCCCCCGACTAGGGGTAAATGTTTCTTCTTCCGCTCGTTCCCTTAGTCAAGGAAGCGCAGACCTTTGCCTGTGCACCTAGGGGTGGGTCCTGAGGCTATTTTTTATTTTTTCCGAGGACGCGTTTTCCCTCCCGCCGTGACCCGCCTATGCCCCCCTAACTAGAAGGCCTACCGTTTGTTCTGTCCAATCGAAGGAGCCCTTCCGATTCACTGTATAGGACGTAACTTTTATCCACTGCAATTCAAGTCAGACTGACTAGAACGATGGACATCCCCCGCCGATGCTGGGGAGACGTTTATCGGTCGGTGCCCGTCGATGAGCGAACTCCTAGATTTTCCTCGGCGATGGTTCGACGAACCCACTTTTATTGGATGGTTTCGCACGACTCCTGGCCCTCCGCCCCGATTTCCCCTTAGCTGCCTTTTTTTTCCCAGTCGTTATAGGTTCGATCCAACCTAACTATAAGACTCCTGATCACGTCGGCCCCCCCTTCCTTCCCGAGAAAAGCCCATTTTTCCGTTATGATGTTATTCCCTCGGGTTTGGCCCACCTGGCTTGTTCCGGCAACATTAATGTTGTGCGTCCCTTTTATCTGCATCTCTTTTCTCCCCCTAATCGTGGTTTGAGACTACTCCCTTGCGTCCCCCCCCAACAGTTTTTACCGAGATGCTCCCCGGAACTCGTCAAGTGCCGGACCCCTCTCCTCCATGCCCGTCCCCCCCTCTCTGGGTCACGCGATTATGGACCGTAGTCTTCGGAGAGATGAAGGTTTTCTCCTCTCTCTCCGGTCTATTTACTCGCCCCCCCTCTCTTACTTGGACTAGCAGTCGGTCCCCTCAGCTTTTGAGAAGTTGTTTCTGTTCCCTTTTCGAAGTGTCCGAACAGAATAAGGTCAATGATCTTCCAGGAACCTCTACCTAACCGGCTCCTTTTCGTCGGCTTTAGGAAAACGGCTTTTTTCCTGGCAGGGACTTCCAACTGGTGACATTCCTTTTTTGAAGATTTTCCACAGCACCGGCTTCATCCGTCAGGGCACCGCCCCCCTTTCCCCAAGTAGTTCTCTCTCTTTCCTCATTTAGTGCTAGCTGTCCAGGTCTTGGAGGACCCCTTGCTAGAACCCCCTTTTTTTCTTTTCGCCCCAGTTTTTCTTTCTTCACAAAAAGAGAGCTCCCCCCTCAAGCTGGGCGTGGCAACTTTTTTTTTTTTAAAGAAAACCGACCAAGTATATTTTATCCCCCCCCTTTTCCTTCGCCGAAGGCCTCCTGGCGGCACATGATTGATCAGTACTTCCTGTGGTGACGCGAGGTCTTCTTTTGAGATTTTTCCAGAATAAACGCAGCCTATCTTTTTTTCCCCTCCCAGAGTGCGTCCCGGCTTTTTTCGGCCTAGGGTAGTCTCTGAGCTTGACCCCCGCCTTTCGCGTGGCTTTGGAAGTCGAAGCGCTTCCCTTTTTTCTCCCCCCTTACGGGGCCGTTTTGTTTTTCCGATCTCTTTTCCTTGCGTTTTTTACAGGCGCGCAGCTCCCCCCTCTCCTACCTGGGAATTGACCGCATTTCGCGCTTTTTTCGATTAGTAAGACCTTTGTCAATCCTGCGGTTCCCCCCCCCCCCTTGTTGCAGCCTTAGAACAATGATTTTTCTTTGCTCAGAAAGTAGCCAACCGGCGCCTGACCCCCTTCGCCTTCCCTCCCTCCCTTTCTCGGAGGGCTTTTTTTTGAGCGCCGGTTCCCTTGCCGTGAGGTTGTTGTTACTCAGAGCTTAGAGGAGCTGACCCCGCCCCGATAATAATATCGGGTTTGTTTCGGGCGCGTTGTCTATGCATTTCCCTTATGCGAATCTTCTCGACTCTTTTTCAGCAGGTCCCGCAGGCCCTCCTTTTTTTTCGAGGCTTTCATCCCTTCGTCGGTTGCGCGCTTCGTTTGGATATATCTTCTCCCCCCGTTGTTGGTCGTTGATCTCTCTCGCCCGAGTCACCCTCATTACCCCTTTCAATAGACGGAGGAGCACATGCTTCCTTTCTTCTTCGAGAGCCTGGAAGTAATGACGCTTCATCGGCGTTTGCTGCCCTCCTTCTCTCTGGAAAAGCAGAGCCGCTCAATTCCGCGCCTCACGCGTCCAACCCTCTCTTTTGCGCCAGCGTAGATTGGTAAGAGACTCATTTCTCCCCAACCCGCACCTCGCCCTCCGGGAGCACTCCTTTCCCCGTCCGTCTGATCTCGTAGTCTTTCAGACTCTTAAACCGCCAATGATCCTTCCCTCGCTTGCAGGTTAATCCTGATCTCCCTCCCCTCTCCTTCGTTTGAGTAATTTTATACAGCATTCCCTAGGCATGAACCTATCTAGATGGCGCTCTCCTCCTGCCCCGCGCTTACTCTTGGTTTCCGCAATGTTGACCTTCTATCTCCTTTCCCGGTCCCCTGTAGCTAAACTTAGAAGCTTTGTGATGCCTATTCTGGGGACTGGGCCCCGTGGTCCAGCGACTTTATCCTCCCCGAGGGGAGCATACACCTTCCGGTCACTCACGCTTTCTGCCCAACAGACCCTAGTCCTTATAGTCCGGACCCCAAGCTGCTTCCTAAGCAATCTGATCGGCCTGTTTTCTCATTCTTTTTCCCCCCATGTCCCTTTTTGCTACAATGGTCGGCTTCCCGTCTGCAGGCTTGACTATCATTGCGGAGTGCGGACTCGGTTGTCTCGCTTCCGATCTGCGGTGCTTGTTTTGCTCTCCGGGGCCTCCCGGGCCCCGAGCGTTCTCTTTCAACCCCCTACTACGAATAAAGGAGGTCTGCCCGGACCTCGAATAAGTGCTCTTCCTGTATACGGTCTCAACTAAGTCTTGACCCAATTGCAGCGCCTGACAATTCTACTTTCCCTGCCTCAAGTACCCCTTGCTGCGTGGCAGGTTTCCCTTTTAGCGTTTCATCGTGGCTCCCCCTTTTCTCTGAGGTTACGGTCAAGTTTTCGTCATTTTGAAGACGAACCCCCACCTCCCCTGTGGTGTCGAACCCGCCGCCCCCGCTGCTCCCTTCCCTTTTCAAATGGACATGCTTTACTGTCGATTTTTTTCTTTCTTTGCCCCCACGGAAGTTTCCCCCCGTTTACCAGATTTCTCCCCTGACGTCGAACCTTTAGTCCCTCTCAGCATATGGTGAAGTCCTGTCTTCTAGGTTCCTGGCCTTTTCTATTTTTAGAGATTTAAAACTTCATGTTAGCTCCCCCTCGTTGCTGATATAGATACATTCCCCCCCCCCCCTTCCATCCGTGGTTGTTGTTTTCCTGCAAGGCCGTCTCCCGAAAGTGGACTTTCTAACCTCTCCAGGTGGCCAAGGAACCCCTTCCTCACCCCTCCTTTTCCCCTCTCTTTGTCTAAGTTACTCTGGGTCAGTTCGTAGACTCTGCATAATTGGGTGACTAACCGATCTTTAATAAGTATTGAAATTTAATAGGAGATGTTCCCCCCGAGCTCTTGTTTGAGCAATCACGCCGAGTGGTTTTCTTCCCCCCCCCAGAAGCCTTTTCCCTACTTCTTATAGGGAAGGCTTAGTGCGCATGCTGGCCCGCCCAGTGCCCGGAATTCCCTTTTCTCTTTTTGACATCCTTGTCTGGCATGGTCGATCCAGTCGGCCTTGCATCCTTGATTTCTCCCCAGTCCAAGAAGCTTTCGAGCACGGTTCTGCTTTCTTTCCAGCAATCCGTTCATCTAGTCTTTGTGTCTCCCCCTCCCAGATGCCCGTCCCCTCTAGGGACTTGTTTCTCTCCCCGCCGCACAATCATATTCTTTCTTATAACCAAACCCTCTCTCTCCGCCAGCAATGAGGTTTCGGCCCCTTAGTTTTTCTCTGGTCAACCATTCGTAGATAAGACCCACTATCCCAATCGCCGGAGGCAGCCCTTCCCCATGTCCAGGGAGAAGATCCCCACTCGTGGACAGCATTTTGAATGAAGCTTTGACTTTCCTCTCCCTAGAGCGTTTTTTTGCGTAAAGCCGTGCCCCGGCCCGGTCATTTTCCGAAATAGTTGCTCCCCTCTGAGCGCGACAAACATGGGTCCCTTTCCGCGAGAGCTGATCCGTCGAAGCTGCCAGGCAGTTCGTCTTTTGTGGACGAGACTCGGCGGCAAGATTAAATGGCCGTGCAGGGTTAGGTTTTTCGCTTTCTGAGCAAGCCTCCGAGGGAGGTTTTTGAAAGAATGGCGCGGATGCTGTTCCGGACTGTCCCTCCTTCATTCCTCAGGATTCTTTAGATTCGCAAAGGTCTTGTCTGGTGTAATTTCCTGTTCCCCTCTCCGAACAAGCGCAGAGCAACTTTACCACCCCCTCGAGGAGCGGCCGGTGCTAGGGAAAGGACGAGTTTTTGGCCCTGCGAAGGAGGAGTAACACCCCTTTTCTTTTCGCATTCATCATCGAGGGTCTCTGCGTAGCACGCTGAGGGTAAAGCACCGGAACTAAGAGCG
>Ga0179593_1532805_pt1 | contig 11728 bp, 17 predicted proteins | sample CZODoug2_1_08_16_FD_185931 | JGI IMG/M metagenome (GOLD analysis project Ga0179593, IMG submission 185931) | Vadose zone soil fungal communities from Angelo Coast Range Reserve, California, USA - CZODoug2_1_08_16fungal (PacBio error correction) | ecosystem: Environmental > Terrestrial > Soil >... | reverse complement strand
CCGCCTTCTTTTTTTTTTTTTTTTTTTTTCTTCCTTCCTTCCGGGGGTACATAAGGAGATCAGCCAGAAGGAAATATCTTACCTGCTACCAGTTGACCGCGTCTCCCCCCCCCCTCCCTTCTTTTTTCTTTTTCCTTTTTCTTCTTTCTTCTTTCTTGAGCGACGTTCCGCGCTTCTCAATGAAGAAAGCACTGAAGAGGCCAGCGGGTCGCGGCTTCGCAAGCCCCAGACTTTCCCCCTTTTCTTTTTTTTTTTCTTTCTTTTCCCGGGGTTTTGTGGTCGAGTTAGTTGACGCGAGGAGAGGCTTCCCTCTTCTCCTCTCCTCCTTCTCTTTTTTTCCTTTTTTCCAGTTCCCATCCTGTGCGCCGTTCAGGGAGGAAGAGGCCGACAAGGTGGCGGCCCTGGATTCGGAGGCCTCCCCCCGCCTCCCCCTCCTCCTTTTTTCTCTCCTTTTTTTTTTCGCTTCGCTCAGCGACGGAGGATCGACATCGATCTCTCCCAGCCACCCATCACGCGAGGCGGCAGGAGATCCACCTGACGCGGACCCCCCCTTCATTTTTCGCTTTTCTTTTCTTTTTTTTCTTTTTTCCTTTTCTTTTTTTGGTATGAAGGTGATGTCGAGTGCTGAGGAGGGTGTTCGTCAGAAAGCCTCCGCCTTCCCCCTCTTTCTCTTTTTTTCCCTTTTCCTCATTTCCCCCATCCCTTCCCCCGGGAAGAGGAGTAAAGGTGGGAGGAATAAGTAAATAAGAGAAGCCCCGAATAGGAATAGAGGAAAGGTCAAAGGAGTTGTTAGAGGTAGGTCATATTTCGTACTTCCCTTTTTTCCTCTTCCCACCTTCTTTCCCTTTCACGTGGGAGTTATATACAGGGAAAATGGGGATGCGAATGCAGTAAAGGAAAAATGTGCAAACCAGGAGACCCCCCCTTTTTTTTTTTTTTCCCTTTCCCAGGGTGACGGTTTCGGGGAGCCCCGGCGCCGGCATTAGTGCACAGCATAGTTTTGGCGGCTTGTCCCCCTTTCCTTTTCTTCTTTTTTTTTTTTTTTTTCCGGACACCGCCTCGAGTTCAACGACCCCGAAGGCCTGTTTCTGTCCCTCACTTTCCTTTTTTTGCCCTACAGGGCTTCGACGGCGTGAGGGGCGTAACAGATTTGACCCGACCGCAGCCGGTGGTTCTTTCCTTCTCCCTTCCTTTTTTTCTTCTTCTCGAACGGCGAGGGGGTTATACATATAGACGACGCTTCCAGGAAGGGGCGTACATGGCGCGGGGACCGTTCACCCACCTTTCCTTTTTCCCTCCTTTTTTTTTTTTTTTTCAGGTGCGCGGCCGACGAAGGTCATCGACCGCTTCTACTTCCGGTCCCTCTCCTTCCCTTTCTCTTTTTCTCCTTTTTTTTCTCCGGGCACAACCTGGGCGAGTTCCCTGTAGCTGACGCCCGGCGTTCGAGCACCTGCGTTTCCATCTCTCCCTTCCCCCCCCCCCCCCCCTTTTCTCTTTTTTTTTTTTTCTTCCCTCATGCGCCACTCCTGGGGAGCACGAGGGGGGAAATGGATGTTACACGGCCGGGGTTCCCTACCCTCTTCTCTTCCCTCCTTTTCTCCTCCTTTTTCCCTTTTTCACGCAAAGAGGACCAGATGTAGATTAAGCCGGGCGGGGCACAAATGCGTAATTTCAACCCTCCCATTTTTTTCCCCCTTTCCCCTTTTTTTCTTTGGCGAGACGAGATGAGAGAGATAAACAGGAAGAAAAAACGAGAGCACCATCCTTCGTCGGCTTCTCGCCTGTTTCCCCTTTTCCTCCCTTTTTTCTTCTTTTTCCTGCTGGCTTCAGCGACTTCATGCACGAACCGTCGACGTTTCGACCTCGACCTTTTTTCCCCCCTTCTTCTTCCCCCTCTCCCCTTTTTTCTCGAGGGACCGAGAAAGAATGGGAAAGCGGGCGGGGTGCCTACGTTGACTTCCCGTTTCCTTCCCTTTTCTTTTGGGCATCGGCGATAGATCGGGAGACGTCCCGGGCGGCTGTTTCTTCCTGCCCCCCCCTTTTTTTTTTTTTTTCCTGAGCAACAACTTTTTGACGGAAAAAGGACTCGATGATCTCTGCAAGGATCAGGCCCCTAGCGGTTCCTTCTTCTTCTCTCCCCCTCTTTTTCTTTTTTCCTTTTTTTTTCTTCCTCCGGATGGAGAGACACCGCGCAGTCAGCGCCCGCGTCGGCAGGTCTGCGGATCGGTGAGAGAGATGCGACGGCGTTGAGGATAGAGGACCCTGCCGACGAGGAGCTGAAGGAGGCGTGATCCTCTGCCAGCCGGCGGCGATCTCATCTATCCCCTCCCCTTTTTTTCTTTTTCCTTCTTTTTTTCCCGAGAGAATACAGCGAACGCCCAACAAAAAAAAAAAAACCCCACCCACCCCCCCCCTAGGGCCCTTTCCTTTTCTCCCCCTTTCCTTCTTTTTTATCTATGCCGTCCGAGCCGCCAAACCACCAAACCTTTGTGGTCAAGGCATACAGCCCGGGACCGTCGCCACGATCGGGCTCCTCCTCTTTCCCCCCCCCCCCCCCCTTCCCCTTCTTTCTTTTTCCTTCACGTCGGCACCCGCCGAGGTAAGGCGGTCGCGGGCCTCTAGGCCGAACTAGACGAGATGACGTTTTTAGGTCCCTTTCCCTCTTTCCTCCTTCTTTTTCCCCCCCCTTTCTTTTCCCCCCGAAGCGAAGGCAAGAATAGAAGAAGGTATGGGGAGTAAGGAACAGTCCCCCTCTTTTTTTCTTCTCCTTCTTTCTTCCGATCGGTGGGGATAAGGGGGAGAGAGAGAGCTCGTCGAGAAAGCACGACACCATCCGGTACGTCTGCCACTTGACCCCTTTTTTCTTTCTGACCCGCCCGCGGAAGCGAAAGCGGGAAGCGGGAGTGAAGCCGAGCAGGAGATGGGTCCGCGGTCGAGATCTTTTCTCCTTTTTTTCCTTTTTTTTTTCTTTTTCTCTTTCTCTCATCGAGCCTCGTCATAAGAGAAACGTCCTACGAGGTTACTGCGAGGGTCTGGGAGAGGGTGAGGATGGCCCGTCGAGCGGCCACTGCATGTTCTCTACCTTTCCCTTCTTCCCTTTTTTCTCTTCCGGGCCGATCGTGGGATCTAGAAAAGGACCCCGCTCGGATCCGGAAGTAGATGGACCGGAAAGTTAGAAGCGGTCGCTGCCCGGCTTCCTTCCTTCCCCCTCCCCTTTTTTCCTCTTTTTTTCAAGGTCCCCCGCGCCAGGGGACGCCCCGACGGGAGCGTCGTAGTAGAGGTAGTAACCCCTCGCCTTCGCCTCTTTTTCCCCTCTTCTTTCTTTTTTCAGCTGTACGACCGACAACAGAAGTCGAAGCCAATGGAGGCAAAGCTCGGCCGGGAATCGGGATGTCTCGGCGGGCTTTCTTTTTCCTTCCTTTCTTTCCTTTTCCGGCCCCGCTGCGACTAGATGAAGTGAGACAGGGAGAAGATACTAAAAGAAGAGCGGCCTCTTCCGAGGCCACGCCGCCACACCCCCTCTTTCTTTTCCCTTTTTTTTTCTCTTTTTCGTCGGCGTAAACAGGTGGTAGACGGTGGGGTCGACTGTTCACAGTTTTCTTGAAAAGGCGCAGCCCCATTTTTACCTTTCTATCCCCTTTTTTTTTTCCCCCTTCTTTAATATTACCGAACAACGCCGGGGACCGGCGCTATACTAGTCGGGGAGGCTCGGATGGAAGGAGAAGCCACCGGCTCGCTTTTTTTTTCCCCTTTTTTCCCGGGCGGGTGTTTTTTTTTTTTTTTTTTTTTTTTGGGGTTTTTTTTGCGGGTCCTCCTCGATTTTCCGGCGGAGCTGGCTGAAGAACACCCGCAAGCACGTCGACATCACCTCATACCCTTCCCCCCCCCCCCCTTTCCTTCTCCTCTCCTTCAGGTGGTATCTACCTGCCGCCTCGCGTGATGGGTGGATGGAGAGATCGATGCGAGGACTCCGTCTCTTCATCTCCTCCTTTCCCCCCTTTCCTTTTCCCCTTTCCATCAACTCGTCGAAGAAGAAGGGCTTAGTGAGGTAGTCGTCGGCTCCGGCGCTCCCCGGTCCTCCCCCCTTTTTTTTCTTCCTTCGGGAAGGTTCAGGTCGAGCAAAATGAGGTAGGGGTCGAAGGTCGAACGGACCGAGGCCTCCTCTCCTCTTTGCGTCTTTCACTTCTCCCCCCTCCCCCCTTTTTCCCTCTTTTTCCGTTTTTTTTTTTAGGATTCCCATTTTAAAGGGTTCTTTTCGGGGATTGCGAAGCTTCGGACCTCTTCTTTTTTTCTTTTCTTTTTTCCTTCTTCTTTGCAGATCGCGAGGAAAGGGACCGTGACGAGGTGAGGGGTGCGCTCGTTTTACCTGGTAGAAGGGAAGGAAGATTTCCTTTTCTCTTCTTCCCTTTTCTTTTTTTTTTTTTTCCTCGACTCGATGCAGAGGCGGCAGATATATCTTTTAAGACTCAATACCCCCCGGGGTTTTTTTTTTTTCTCTTTTCTTCTTTTTCCTTTCCCCAAGGGTGGTCGTTGGAGTAGACGATCACGGCGAAGGGGTAAATACGGAGCTCCGCCAGGGACCTTCTCTTTCCCCCTTCTCCCCCTTTTTTTTTTGCCTAAGCGATCTGCAAGGCGTCTCGCAACTGATGGGAGGTGGAGGGGAGGTGATCTCTGTTTCCCCTCCTTCTTCCCCTCTCTTTTTCCCTGCAGAACGCACTGACGAAGGCAGAGGGTCGCAGGCAGCGCAGCGCACCAGACGTGAAAACTTTTCTTTCCTCTCTTTTTTCCTTTTTTTTTTCTTCGTGGTCGCGGTAGCAGCAGGAAGGAGAGGAGGCCCTCGCTTCCGTTCGGACCTGCGACCCGCCCCTCCTTTCTTTCGGCGGGTACGGGCCTGGCGTGCAAGTTACAAATCATGTGCTGTCCGTTGGGAGGAGAGGACGACAACCCTTCCCCCCAGCCCTTCGGCAGTTCGACGAGTAGTTGATGGCCCGCGGTCCGTTCCCCCTTCCTTCTCCCCTTCTTTTTTTCTTTTCCGAGACGGACCCCCTCCCCCCCTCGAGGCGGCAGGGAGATCCAATGAAGAGGAGGAATGGTAGATGAGTAGAGGCGCTTGCGCCCCCCCCCCTTTTTTCCTTCCTCCCCCTTCCTTTTTAAGGGTAGAAGGGATGTCGACGTGCTGCGGGTGGTTTCTTCACCTTCCTTCCTCCCCCCCTTTTCCCTCTTCCCTTTCTCTTCCTCCTTTTCCCCCTTTTCCTTCTAGAATCAGAGAAGACTCTTCTTTTTTTAATAGTGAAGGAGGCAAACTTGAAGCTGAAGGGAATACACCACATCACCGCCATCACCGGGAACGCCCCGGCACCTTTTTTTCTCTTTTTCCTCTCTCTTTCTCTACCACATGTTTTACGCCACGAGGCGGGAAAGCCCCGGAGAAGACCTCACGTTTTTTCGAATAACCCGGTGCCGGGTTCGGGGTCTCCCCTTTCTTCTTTTCCCCTTTCTTTTTTTTCGCCGGCATCGCGTCGCAGAGGGGCCAAGACGCTCGAGTCAACGACCCCGCAGGCCTGGGTCTGGCCCCCTTCCTTTTTTTCTTCCTTTTTTTTTTGGGTCCTTCCCTCTTTTTTTTGGGCTCTGCAGGGAGACACTGGGTTTCAGCCGGTTAGCGAGCCATAGTGTCGAGGCCGCGGCGAAACGGCGAGTGGGTTACTACCTCTTCTACGTCCCTCTTTTCCCCCCTTCCTTTTTTTTTTTTCTTTTCCAGCCGCTCGTGGAGGCAGGTGCGAGGAAGAAAGACGGTCATCGGACCGCTTCTACTTCCGATTCCCCCTTCCCCATTCCTTTTCTTTTTTTTTTCCTTTTCCCTGGGAGAAGTCATGGCAGAATGCCGCCGGCGTTGAGCACCTTCGTTTCCCTCCTTCTTCCCTTGGTCGATGAGCTGTACGCATCTGCGCCCACTAAGATGGGAGGCCCGAGGGCGGCCCTTTTCCTTTCCCCTCTTTTCCCTCCTTACAAGGACCGCTGCATGCTCGGAGTAAAGCAAAGAGGAAAGAGGTAGATTAAGAAGCGGGGGGCACCTGGTACATCCCCCCTCCTTTTCTCCCTTTTCTTTTTTTTGACGAGCTCGCTCGCTACAAGGAATGAAAAAAGAGAGAACAATAATCGGCGGCTGATCGCAGGTTTTTTCCCTTTTCCTCTTTTTTTCTTTTCGATGTGGCCTTCAGCGGATTTCATAAAGAAACGTAGACGGTGCGACATCGACTTTCCCCTTCCCCCCCTTATTTTTTTTCATATACCGCGAGTTACGGCAGAGAGGCACAGCGACAGCCTGACCCTGGTTTTTTTTCCTTCTTTCCCTCTTCACGCCACGGGATCGACCCAACGGTTTCTCGACGAGCTTGTGAAGTGGGTGGACATAGGCGATCGATCGGCGACTTCTTTTTTTGCGTGGTGGGCGCTTGGAACGGCTTAGTTCCGTCAAAAAGGGCGTGAGAACACTTTTTGACGGAAACTGCCTCTGCTTCTCCCCTTCTCCCATTTTTTTTCCTTTTTTTTTTGCAGGCCCCAGGCGGCGGGATCGCTGGAGATCGCAGCCGGCTGAAGAGGATCACAGCAGCCGTAAGAGCCGAGTCGGCGGGTCATGCGGATCCGCACCCTCCCTTTCTTTCCCCTTCCTTTCTTTTCTTTCTCTTCCAGGCGGCGGCCGATCTCAGCGAGCACGCCCCCTGGCGAGGACATTGAACAGCCTAAAACGACTCCGATCCCATGTCGCCGACGTCATGGCCTTGTCCTCTCTCCCTCCTTCCTCTTTTTTCTCCCTTCCTTTTTTACCTGCATCTATGCCGTTCCGAGCGCCCAACCACGCAAAACTTGTGTCAAGGCATCAGCCGCCCGGGACCCTTCCCTTTCCCCCCTCCCTCTTTTTGCGTGCTTCCTGCGACTCACGGGTACGTCACGTCGCACCCGCCGCGGTCAGGCGGTCGGGGTCTTTTATTTCTTTCCTTTCCTTTTTTTCTTTCCGCGCAGTGGACAGGTCGAGGTAGAAACAGCGACGGTCGGGCTTCCTCTTTCCCTTCGTCCGGGCCCCGAGTACAAATCGCATGGTAAGAAAGCCAAACATGCGAGAAGCCTCCCTCTTCTTTTCTTCCTTCTACAGCCAGTCCCGACACCAGACGGTACGTCGACGGAAGTATCGGGACCGGGAGCCCCCCCTTTCTTTTTCCTCTGCTGTTAAGCGACAGCGGGCGAGTGGCGTGGAAGACGAGCAGGCCTGGTCCGGGGGGTCTATCCTCCTTCTCTTCTTTTTTTTTTCACCCTCGTGCTCCCAGCGGCGTGGCGCAGGGGTGGTAAGCTAATAGAGCCTCGTATCGCGAAAAGTACTTAACGAGGTTCCTGCGAGGTCGGAGTTTTTTCTTTTTTCCCTTCCCTCTTTTCTTTTCAGAACTCCTGCGGCAGCGACAGGACTCGCCAGGTGTGCCCGGTCATAGGAGGGGGCGAACCCGGGAAGATCGTGGCGATTCTCGAACAGGACCCGCTCGGTCTCCCTCATTTTTTCCCTTTTCCTCCTCCTTTTTCCCCTCCCCCTTTTTTTTTTTTTCTTTTTTGTGGCTCGTCGGCCGCGCACAATGACTCACGAGGCGGCGGTGCCAGGCATGTGATCATCCAGGGGAGATGCCCAGGCGACGTGTTGCCCCCTTTCCCCTTTTTCTTTTTTTGAATCTAACTAGGGCGCCCGCTACCGGCGTGAAACAAAGTGTCTAATGAAGAAGAAAAAGGATGAGGTCGGGGTCAAAGCTGTACGCCCGCAGCCGTCCTCCTCCCTTTCTTTCCCCCCTCTTTTCTTTTTCCCCTGAGGTCCCTCCCCCGGCTTCGGTCGGTGAATCGAGAGTCGGGAACAGCATGAGACGCGATGCCGTGCGCCATGTCTCCTCTCCCTTTCCCCCCTTTTTTCCCTTTTCTTTTGCACCCTTCCTTCGTCCTTTAGCTCCCCGAACCGCACCGGGTATTAGGAAAAAAGTGAGGTCGGCGCCGGGCTGCACGCCTAGTCGGCGTAAAAACCTTTTTATCCCCTTTTTTTTCCTCTTCTTTTCCCCGGTCTCGAACCCCACGTTGCCGGGGGAGTTAAACGGTGATGGCGGTGATTTTTTTTTTTCTTCTCCATCCTTTTCCTTCCCTCCTATTAATCTTTCTTTCTTCCTCTTATTGACGGAGCAGCCAACGGTATAAGATGACGGGGGTAGGTGAAGAAGCTCCGCGGCCGCGCGGTGTCCTCCTCTCTGTTTCCTTCCTTCTTTTCCCTTCCTTTTTTTCAGCCCTCCTTTCTTTCAGTCTCTTCCCCGGATGTTGCGCAAGCGCCTCGAACAGCGACCATTCCGTCCTAGTCAGGGGATAGACCTCCCCCATCCCTCCCCCCCTGCCGCCTCTCTTTTTTTTTTTTTTTTTTTCCTTTTTCGACCCCTTCTTTTCGGGAAGAGGGACGGACCAGAGGGCCATAAACTAGTCGAGCAAGAAGGGATTAGTGAGTGTGTCGCTCCGTCTATTCCATTTCCCTCCCCCCCTTCCTTTTCTTCCTCCCCTGCATCCCCCTTCCCGTACCGCCGGCACACCTCAAAGCAGAGAGATCGGGAAATTCAGGTCGAGCACCATTCTTTCTTTTCCTCCTTCCCTACTCTCCTCTTCGTCTACCTCGACCACGAAAACACGGGAAGAGAGGCGAGGCTCACGGGCCCTGGGATGGCGCCTCTTCTTCCCCTCTCTTTCCCTTTTACTCTCCCCTCCGGCCTGCGTAAGTGAGGGCTGAGGGAGAAGAGGGAAAAGTCAGATAAGAACCGGCGTCTGACTCGACCCCTATCTTCCCCCCTCCCCTTTTTTTCCATGTCCAGTGACGAGGTGAGGGTTGAGATAGTTCAAATGGTAGAATGGCAGGAAGCTTTCCCCTTCCCTTTTCTTTTTTTTCCCCCTTTTTTCCGTCGCAGTGTGCCTAGATTTCTCGATGACGCTCTGCAATTCTCCTTTCCCTTCCCCCCCCTTCCCCTTCTCCCTCATCGGGCATCCATCGAGGATCGAGGAAAAATGCGACGGGCCAAGGGTGTTTTTCTTTTCCTCTCCCCCCCTTTTCTTTCCCCGACCTACTCTTCCCCTTCCCTTCTACCAGGGTGACTATCTCCCCCCCCTCCCTCTGCTTCCCCTCCCCCCCCCGAGGGCGGTTGAGAGTTCTGGGTCGAGAGAAGCCGGGGTTTTTCCTTCTCTCCCAGAACTCCTTCTCGGGGGGTTAGCAGGACTTAGAAAGCCCACAGACGTGAAAAAGTTTCCTTCCGGTCTTCAATTCCTGAAGGGCGTGAGCAGAGAAATATAGTAAAGGGGTTAGTGGTAGAGGTGGTAGAAGCCTGTCGTTCTCTTCTCCCCTTTCTTCTCCTCTCTTCTGTGAATATACCTTGAACCTTCCTGAGCTAGACGGCTGGAGGTGTGAAGGAGGGGGTACGGGCCGGAGGCATTTTTCCCCCACTTTTTCTTCCCTTTCCTCTTATCAGACTACTTCCCCCCCCGTAAGCTTGGGCGTCGACGAGGTTGATGGAAAGAGGTAAGGCAATGATAGAAGAGACCAGCCAGGGGCGCCGGGTCCCTACCTTCTTTCCCATCCTCTTCCCCCCTCTCTATAACTCCCCCCCTCCCCTATTCGGCAGCGGAGGGAGACCACATGACGGGAAGGAATGGTTAGATGGTAGAGGCGAGTGCCAACATCGGGGAGTCTGCCTCACTTTTTTTCCTTCCCCTTCCTTTTTTCTTCCGTGATGGTTTTTTTTCCCTCCCTTCTCCCCCTTCAAATCGAGGAGGAACCCGCGGAGGACCGCGTATCGTCGTACAGGACACCGGCCATCGGATACGGGGGATGCTCCGTCCATCGAGCCTGCCCCCTCTTCTTTTTGGTAATAGTAAGTAGGCAAACTATGAAGATTGGAAGGATACAAACATAACCGCCATCACCGGTACCCTCCCCCCCTCCCTTTTTCCCCTTGGGACTTCTTCTTTTTGCCCAATACAAACTTTGAACCAGGGACGACCCCACCGTCTAACAAATGTTTTAAGACGACGAGGCGGGCAGCCCCGGCGCCGACCTCCTTTTTTTCCCTCCCCCCTTTTTCCTTTTTCTTCTTTTTTTTTTTTTCACAGAAATCGTTTTTTCTCCCTTTTCCTCGTCCGGAGTCGTCTCCTTTCTGGGAGGAGCGGATCCTGGAGAACGGAATCGAGTAGCAGAGGTTCCCCCTTTCTTTTCTCTTTCCCTTTTTTTTTTCCCCCGGCCTGTTTTTTCCCTCACTTGTAGGACGTCAAAGAACAAGACGATAATAGAGAGCATCCCGACTCTTCCTTTTTCCCCAGGGCAGTATCCCTTCCTTCCTTTCGACAGCTTTGACCCCGTACGCGCAGCAGTGGGATTATGAAGAGAAACTGGGTTCAAGAAGGTACGAGGGCGAATAGTTCGAGGCCCGCGGCGCCCGTCTCTTTTTTTCCTTTTCTTTTTTTCGTAACTTTCCTTTTCCTTCCCCCCCTTCGGTCTTGTAGGATCGACACATGGAGGATAAAGGGCCATGGCACGCGCATAGTGGAGGCAGGTGCGCGGCCTCTCCTTTTCCTCCCTTTTCCTTTTCTCTCCGAGAGTTTCTCCTTTTCTCCTCACGATCGGCCCGGGGTCGACAAAGACGAGGACAGGGAAAACTGGGAGAGTCCATGTCGCTGCCGCTTTTCCTTTCTCTCCCCTTCTTTTTCTTTCTCCTTCCCCAGACCATCGCCCTTTCCTCTCGTGAAGGACGTGTAGAGAGAAGAGGATAGGATGAGCGGACGAAAATACATGCGCCAATCCGCTGGGGTCTCCCCTCTTTCCTTTCCTTTCTCTTCACCGGATCTTTTCCTCTTCTTCCCCCGGGCCCATCTCCCTTCTCGGTCGTCAAGACAAGAGGAAAGATGTCGTCTTCTCCTTTTTTTCCCTCCCCAGGACCCTCCTTTTTCCCCCCCCCCCCCTTTCGCGTACCTTCTGGCTGTCGGGCTGGCAGACGAGATCGATAGATTAAAAAGGAAATCCACACCGAGCGCACGCTCCTCTTCTTCTCTCTTTTTTTCTCCTTTCTGAGACTTTCCTTCCCTTCCCCCCTACCTTCTGCGATGCTGGCCTTAAGACGATTAATAAAGAAAGTCGAAGAGTTTTCAGAAATCGACATGTAAATGCCGCGCCGCCGTCGCCATCTTTCCTTTTCCTCCCCTTCGAGTTATTTTTCCTCTTCCCTCGACCGTCCTGAAAGCGGCTGGGTGCGACGAATGACGTACCTGGACTTCTCCCTCCCTCCCTTTCCTTTTTCCTTTTCCCCTCGCTTGTGACTTTTTTGGTGGCATCGGCGAAGAATTCGGGCGGAAGGTTAAAAGGGGCGGCTGATGCATTGACCCCACTTTTTTTTTTTTTTTCTTCGGCCCGGACATAGTCTTCCCCCTTTTCTTTCTCCCACACTTTTTTACGGAAACTGCCTCGTGATCTCTGCCAGGATAAGGGAAATAGAGTTCGATGTATGAGCTTCCCCCAGGCCATGGACTTCGGCGACATAGGGATCCCCCTTCTGTTGGAGAGTTTTTCCCTCTCTTTCCTTCCTTTCTTCCCCCTTTTTCTCTCCGGCCGCCGGCTGGCAGAGGATCAAAGCAGAAGTCAGAGCCGAGTCGGCAGGGTCAAGCGGATCAGAAAAGAGTGAGC
>Ga0179593_1452294_pt1 | contig 11728 bp, 16 predicted proteins | sample CZODoug2_1_08_16_FD_185931 | JGI IMG/M metagenome (GOLD analysis project Ga0179593, IMG submission 185931) | Vadose zone soil fungal communities from Angelo Coast Range Reserve, California, USA - CZODoug2_1_08_16fungal (PacBio error correction) | ecosystem: Environmental > Terrestrial > Soil >... | reverse complement strand
ACTGTGTGTTTTGTTTTTTCCTCCCCCCCTTTTTTCCCTTGTGTCTCCTCTTTTGATGGTTTCCCCCCCCCCCCCTTCGAGGGCAGGTTGATTTTTCCTCGTCTCCCTTTTTTTGGCCGTTCTCAGTTTTTCCATGGGTTGTTTGTTATTTTCCGAAACTTTGTTTTGTGGATGCAGTCTGGTCCCGTTGGGTAGACTCACCCACACCGTCCCACGGGCTGCAGTTATGGATTGACTGTTGATATGTTGCCTTCAACAGGTCCTGTTTTGTGATCTTCTTCCCCTTTTTTTTTTTCTCCCGGGAAAGCCTAGGTTTTCACCAAGGCCCCCTTGTGGGGGAACCCCCTCCCCCTCCCCTCCAAGTGTAGCCGCTAATCTTAGGTTTTCTTCCCCATAGACTCCCCCGTGAACGATTGCTGTTGGAATGTTTCGTCACTGGACAGAAACCCCCCCCACGCTGATGTTCAACTTAAACCGTAGTCGATATCTTTCTCCATTCTTTTTTGATTTCGTGTTTTGACCTTCCGTTCCCCCCCCCTTTCAAAGTTGTCCCCCCATTTTCAGTAATTGGCTATTTTTTTCTCCCTCTGGTTTATTGACCCCCCCCTCTATTTCAAGACACGGTCCCCTCGTTGAGATTTTGCCACTTTTTTCCCTTTTTCTTTGGAACTTTCCTGGTGCTTTGCTTGGTTTTGGACCCCCCTTTTCCTCCCCCCACCCTATTCAGTTTTCCCACCTCCCCCCTACCCGTCCCCCCCCCAGCCTTTTCCGCTGGACGGTATTCCCCTGAGTTGTCTTCCTACTTCTCCTTTTTGATGTCTCCCCATCTTTGTTCTCTCCTGAAAAGACATCCCCCCCTTTTTACCAAACAGGGAACCCCTGTGTTTTTTTTCGAACACCACCCTCTTTTTGAGTTATCCCAACCCCCCCCCCCCGTGCAAACGAAACGGTTCAATACACCTTTTCCCAAGTTTTTGTTTATTTTTTTATCCCCTTTGAGGGTGGCCTGGAAAGTCCACCCACCCCTTTTCTATCCTTTTTTTCATGCTTGCCCCCCTTCCATTGACAGCAACCCAAGTGTTTCCTAAAACCCTTGGATGTTCTCACCCCAATCTTGTGCCGCTCCTCCAGCACGGTCTGGGTTCTGTCGAGGGACCACGCCCCTGCCCCCCCCGTACGTGATCCCACCCCAGTCCCCTGTCCCTGTTTATGAGGGTTTTTCCTCCCTGTCGACAACAGCTTTTCGACGAAATGCACCCCCTTCTTGTTTGTCTTTTCGAATTTCCCCTGTTGTTTCGGTCCAATGCGATTGGAGCCGTCTCCTTCCGGTCGACAAAGCCTTCCCCCAGTGGGTCTCCGTGAGAATGCCACTGCGCCCGGTGTCTTTTTTTTTCCGCCTTTTTTCTCTGGCCTTTTCCCTTTCTCCCAGTTTTTGCGGGATTTTCCGGTTTTACGCTTGACCCCTTTTTTGGCGGGAGGCAACAATAGATCACGTCAGTGCGTTACCTTTTCCCTTTCGTTATTTCCCGCGATGCGTTTTCCTGCGATGGTTGGTTGTCCGGCTGACCCCCCCCTTTGCCCCCTTTTTCCCCCCTTTTGACCTCTGGGAGGATCTTTAGCCCGTCAGTATTCTTTTGGTTCCCTCCCCTCCCGCCCCCACGGTAAATCCCCCAGAGCTGCCCCGTTTTTTTCCACGGCCACCTCCCCCCATCTGCTTTTCCCTTTGACTGCCGTTTGCCATACTTTGCCTTCACCACAGGTCCTCACTCTTCCCCCGAAGCTCACGTCCCACGGAGTGGATTCTTTGCAAGGGCCTACTTTAGTATCCCCTCCTTATCCCCATCCCATCCCTCGTTTACCCCTGTTTCCCCTGAGGCGTAGTTTCACAAGACTTTTCTCGGCTGCCGCCTCGCCTGTTTCCCCCTTCCCACTGCTTATCACCTTGTTTGATTTTTGTCCCCTCTACTGAAAACACCCCGTTCCGTCCGTATGTGGACCCTCCCTACGTTGGGAGGGCCTTTTTTTGCCCGCATCGTTTTTTTCCTGCCCCTCCGGACGACACGTCCCCCACCAAATCCCCTTTGTTTACTTTTTTCTCTTCCACGGTAACATTGACTCTGGGGTATTCATCGGTGGGATGTGGGACGCTGCCCCCCATTCCCCGATCTTTCTGCGGGCCTGACCCGACCCCTCTTTTTCCCCCTTTTTTTTTCTTCAACATTTACGACCGACCCTCTCCATTTCCAGCAGAAATCAGCTTTTGTATCTTTTTTTTTTTTTTTTTTTTCCGGACCACAGATTGTCCCTTCCCCCCTGTTTCCGTTCTGGCCCCCTTTCCCCCCCCCTTGTTTGATTCTTCCTTAGATGCCCAGCAAGAAGATTGTGCTTTCCCGATGGAGGATTAATAGCGGATTTTTAACTGCATTTTTTTTACCCCTTCTGTGTTTTTTTTCGCCTCCTTGGGCTTTTTCAGTCCGATCGGTCATTCTTTGCCTTGTAGGTTAGGAAATTGAGGCCATCGGCGTGACCTGCCTATCCCTTTTTGCGGACCGTCGGCGCTCTGGTAACGTCGGAGGGCCTGGATTCTTGTTGGGTTGCCTTTGTGCTTTCTGCCAATCCTGCTCTCACGGCTAAGTTGGCGCATACGTCATTGATTTGTTTCCCTTCCCCTCTAATTTTTTGTTTTTCAAACTTTTTTTTGGCTGTCTCTCGTCACCGTATTTGAAGGACATATAAGCTGGATGTTATTTCTTCTCTTTTTTTCTTTCTCAATTTTTTGGTTTCACCTTCCCCTCCCCCGCGGTTCACCCCCGATGACCCCTTTTCCCTTAGTTTGACCCGGGAGCGGGTTGATTTCCAGACAAGGGTATTGCTCGGTCCGGCTTCCACTTTTCTTTTTTTTCCTCCCTTTTTTCCCCCCTTCCGGTCGCTTCTCTTGACTCTTTTTCTTTGAAAAAGTTTTCTGTTGTCGGGCAACACCTGCCTTTCGCGAATAATCAATTGTCTGCCCTTTGGCACTATCATTTCTTCAGTCATCCTCTCCCTTTTTTACTTCTTTCCCTCCTTTGTTGTTTTCCTCGGCCGTGGCTCCTTTCCCCCCTTTTGGCATTTTTTTTAGCTATCTTCCCTGTTTGCTGGTTTCCATTTGTTGCCTTCCCCTTCTTTCTTCGTTTTGTTGCAGAGACCCCGTAATCGGGGCGATCCTCCATGTTTAGTGGTCGCTTTTCCCCTATCCTCCTTTTTTTTTTTTGTTTGGCCATACTTCCCCCCTCCTCTTTTGTCTTCTGCAATGTTGTTTTGGACAGGGTTTTAACTCCCCTCCTGTAAGGGGGCCCCCCGTGAAGTGAATTTCACCCCTGGTTTTTTGCAAACACCTTCGCCAGCTCTTCTTTCTTTCCTTTTCCTATGCCGCCCCGCCGCATCTTAGGCGCCGTTCTCCTTGCTCTCTCCCGGATGAAAAGTTTTTCGGCACTGTGAAGAATTTCTTCTTCCCCACGCCACGTCCTAGGTTTCGCCTTTTTTTTTTTACCCCTTGAGGCTTTTTTTTGTCCCTTCTTGCTTCCCTATTAAACCCCCCACAGGGGCTTCAAATCCCCTCTTTAGAACTTCCCCCCTGATGCCCCTGTGTCTCTTCGGCCCTTCGTCGATCGCGTATCGGAATGTCTTCTCTTCACCATTGCCCCCCCCGGCCCCCTCTCACGCGTCTCCCCACAGTCCCTGCCTCTTTTTGTTCTTGGTCCCCCTCCCTCCTAATTAATGGCGCCTTTTTCTTTGGGCAATTTCCGGGCGTTTTTTTTTGCTGAGGGACAAAACCCTCTTCTTCACAATCTTTGGTTTTCAGTTGTCGCCCCCTCTTCTCCAAACTTCTTTTTTCCTTCCCCTGGAGAAGTTCGTATGCCCTTTTTTTTTCGTTTCCCTTCCCTCGTATAACCATTATCCGGGTTTTTCCATTTTTCCCCCCCCTGCTTTCGTCTTTTCCTGCCAGTCCCCTGCCTCACATTTTATTCCTTTGCCTTTGAGAAGCGTTACTTTAGAGGTTTTGTTTGGTCGTTCGTGACGTCCTTTCGGAACTTTTTTTTTTCACAGGCCTCCCCCCCCCCCCCCTCAGCGAATTGTTTTGTCTTTTTAAACCTTTTTTTGAGTAAAAACTGGTTCTTAAACTTTCCACAAGTACGGACCGCGTTTAAGGTCACTTTTTTTCCCCCCCCCCCCTCTCCGTCAAGTTTGTGGGTTCGCCCCATTACTTCCACCACCAGTTTTTTTCAATTTTTTTCTTGATTTTGTCTTATATCATCCTCTGCACTTCCACAGCCGGTTTTTTTTTTTTTTTGAGGACGTGGGAAGCTTTCGGGGTCGAGTTCGGGCCGTTTTGTCCTTGTTCTTTTAAGGGCATTTACCTCTTCTTTTGTGGGGTTGGTCCCGTACCTCAGGGTCCCTCTTGTTGAGTTTGGGGGAACTGTGTTTTATTTAGCCTGCCTTTTTCCCTTCCCGTTCCCCCCTCTAGGATCTTTCCCAACTGTTGCCCCCTTGGTTCGCCTTCACAGGCATTCAGACCACCTTCATTTTTTTCGGTTTTCCCAGAAAGGACCTTTTTTGATAATTTAAGAATATGCCCCCCTGTTTCTTTCGGCTCCGCAAAGTTTCTTATCTCCCCTTTTCCTTTCCTTCTCCCACGGTTAACTTACAATGTCCCTTATCAAGCTTGACTTTCTACACTTTTTTTTTCCGTCTTTCTCCATATCATTTGAGGAGACCAACCCCTTGGTTTTCGAATGGCCTTTAGACTTCCCCCCCTTCCTTTCATCCTCTCCCCCCCCCTCCTTTCTCATTGTTTCCTCCCAATCCCAGAGTTCTTCCTGAGCGGCCCTCTAGTCGATTTAGGGTGGAGGGGAAGTGCGTTTTCCCGTTTTCGGTTCTTTTCTTCTCCCCCCTCCTCCTCTCCTCTTCTTGTTTCGCTCCCTTTCCCAAGTCTTTTGCCCCTGTTTCTGTTTGTGTCTTTCTCCATAACCCCAGACACAGAGTGGTGGGTGTTTTTTCCCCACCTCACCCATTGTTTTTCTCCATTGCATTCTCCTTTCGGTGGTTGTCTTTTAAGACAACGCGGTTTTCCAAAACGTTTTTTCTTGTTTTTATGCCGTTTTTTCTTTCCTTTCCAGAGAACCCTGCCATATGGTTGTTATAGCTTCTTTGACGGATTCCTTTCCTCCCCTTGCGTTTACCCCCTCCCCTGGAGTTGTTTCCGATGTTTGGAAGGAGGTATGTTGAGTCAGCCCAAATGCCCTTTTTTCTTTTGCTGACCCCCCAGATACCCCGCTGGCCCTGACATGATTTCATAATCGAACCCCTCCATTTACCTATACGGGGATGGGCTTTGTATAGCCTTATCACCATCCAGATATCGACAATTTTTTTTCTCCCCTTTTTACTTTCCTGGAACCCCCCCCCCAGGCGTTTTCAGTTTTCACAACCTTTTGGTGCGAAATTTACAACTCTCCGTCGAGCATCTGTGCGAAGAGTCTTCCTGTTTTCAAGTTTTTTTGGCCCCTCCTCCCCCCCCATCTCTTTCCATTCCTTTTGAAATTTGTAAGCTTCCCTCAGGTCAATACTGCTTCTCGTTTTGGACTTGTCCAAATTAGGTTGTTCCCTCCCCCTTTTGAACCAGGCTTTTACTCGGCTCAAAGACATTTGAGTTCCCTCCCCCAACGTTCTTTTTTTTTTTTGCAATAAGATTGCCGACCTGCTCCCGATTTGTTTTTTTTTTTTCTCTTCGACCAACGGGTCCCCTCCCCATCTTGCCCCGTCCCTAATAACCATTCATTTCAAATTCCCCTTCATCTTACCCAATCGGAGAGTATTCAACTTCCATTCCTCGACTTCTTTGCTTTTTCCCCCCCCCCCCCCCCAAACCATCTGGAGTCCCCCAGATCCGCCCCGGCTTCCGTCGCACAAAAACAGGATCCTGAGTGTCTATCCTTCTCTTTTTCCTTTTTTTTCCTTTTCCCCTCCCCCGTTTTTTGAGGATCTCCCTCCCGTTTTAACTGGTCATGGATGTCTTTGTGCTCCCGTTTTTTTTGTCTCCGAGTGGTTCTTCTGTGTGCCCAACCCCCCCCCTTAATTAGCTGGTGAAAGTCTTTGAGGGTACCCCCCCCCTTTCCTTTCTTTTTATTCTTTTGATCCGTTTTAATTCCCCTTTGTTTTTTTTTTTTTTGGGGTCCACTTCATAGGTGAGTTCTGGTCCGTATTTTTATTGTTTATACCATTCACACCCGCCCACGGTGTCTGCAAGGTCTGCACATTCTTTCTTTTTCCTCCACCTGGATTGACCCCCTCCCCCCCCAGTTCGTTGGACCCCCGTCTGTTCTACTGTTGAAGAGCACTTCCGGTCCCATTTGCCCCCCCTGGTTTTTGTGCAGCCTCTTTCCTGTTATCTGCTAATCTCTCCACTTTCGCGCCACGCCTGACCGCAGAATGGTTGTGATTTTTTTTTTTTCCCCCTCCCCTTGCCGTGCTGTCTTCCCTCTCTTTCTTGTCTTAACCGCACCCTCAGTCACGGTGTATGATTTTGGGACCCCCTTTTGGGGTTTTCCCCCTTTTTTTTCCACCCCTTACCGTTTTTTCACACTTTTTGGATGGATTTCCTTTCTGTTTCTTTGATTCGAGCTATCCAGGACACCATCGAGAACTGCCCCCACCTTTTTTCCCTAGTTTTTTCCCATTTCCTTTTGAACGGGGCTTGGGGGTTACACTCTTGAATTTTTTCGTCCCACCCTACTTTCCCCCCCCCTTCTACTTCCCCCCCCCCACACCGACCAGTCCATTCCACTTTCCTTTAGAACCGCCTTGCGCAGCTATCTGCCCCGATCGTGGGAGGGGGTGTTCCCCCCCCACTCTTCGACGGCTTAGGCCCAGACTTCCCCTTTAAACCCAACAACCGCCCCGTTTGGGGGACCCCACCCCCCCACCCCTCCTTTCCTTGTTTTTCCCCTCCCCCCCCCCCTCCCTGTCCCAACTTTTGCCATTTTGACACTAAGGTTACTGGCTGGTTTTGGACCCCACACCCCTTTCTTATGGTTTATTTTTTCCTTTTCTCCCTCCCTTCCTTCAAAAGCGCCCCCCCCCTCCTGGTCATGTGAGAACCAACTCTGTGCCCCTCCCTACTTACTCTTCCCAGTGATCACTCACTTTTTTTCTTTCCAGTTCTGCGTCCCCCCGTGCACCATCCCCCCTCATTTTTACAACCCAACCCTTCCCCACGAGTTATTTTAGAGGTCCCTCCCCCCTCGAACATGGTGCCGTCCCCCTCTGCGGGTCGCACGGGGCCAATTGCCCGGGAAAATGCTTTTGTTTTCTGCCGTTCCGGTCGACCCCCACAGCCCAAGTGAGTTTCCGTTTTCGATGACCTCTCCCATTTTTTCCTCTCTCCCTTTGTACTTTTCCATAGGCGGTCTTTTCTTTGTGGCTTTCCCCGTGGCGAGGACCTCCCGATTTATCGCGTCCGTCACCCCCCCTTTTTCTTTTCAATTCCTATCCTGCAGTATTTGGAGTACCCCAGGTCGTCGGCGTAGTTTTGCGATGCCCGTTTTTTTTCGCGATGGGTTCCTGCCGGCTGTCGGACCAAGTTGGCACAGTGCCATCTTTTTGCCTTTCCGAGATTTCCTCCCTTTCAAGGAGGTCCACTGCCTTTGCTACCCTGTCCATCCCCCCCCAGCGCTGATTGTTTACCAACTACCCCTCTCGGTTTCCCCGCCGGATTTGTGACCCTTTTTTCCCATTAGTTGTCAAAACCCGGTCCCTTTCTTCCCCCTCCAAAAAGCCGCACCACCCCCGGTTTCTTGGAGAGGGCCCCCCTTCGCCTTTTGGCTCTGATTCCCAACAATTTTTACCCCAATTCTTTTACCCCCCTGGGTTCCCCCAGGACGCAGGACCCCGACTGTCGGCTCCCCTAGTTCTCTGGACTGATGCCCGTTTTTTACCCGAGGTGCTGTTCATTTTTTTTTCGAATTTTCTTAACCCCCCACCTTGGTTTCGGGGTCGACATCTGGTGTCGTACGTTCGTTTTTGCACTTGTCTTTGTTTGTTTTCCCTCGTACGACCGGCCACCCACTGGCTTTTCTTCCCCCCGGGCAAGAACCTTTTCGATCCCTCGTCTATTCTCCTTCCCTTTTTTGCCCCCTTCCTATTTAGGATCCCTTCACCCGTTACCTCTTATGTCGTTCGACGGTCAAGCCGGTCTTTCCTTTTTTATGCGGCGGCTGACCCGACAACAGTCGTACGTTCACCTCTTTTTTTCGTCCCAAAGACCCTTTTGCAATTTCCTTCTCATGGGACCACTTGAAAGATTCTCCCTGCGGGCCCCAGCCTTAGACTTGTTGTCTTGGAATACCTGGCGGTCCATTTCATCGACCCGTTTGGGTCCCCCGCTGACAGTCCCGATCTTTTGCTGGCCGTCCATCCTTTGAGGATCCAGCTTGTCTTGGCCCATTGAGGTCCCCCCCTCGGGGCGTGGGCGCCCCTATGTCCTAGTTTGTTGCTTTTTTTTTCGGGGTTTTTTGACTTGCCGTTGTCAGGCCTGTTCCGTTTTGCAAAGGCCTCCTGCGGTTAATTCTTCCCCTTACGATTCCCTGGTTTTTTTCCTCCCCCCTTTCTGCCTTCCTTGGCCGACCACTTGTTGCGGTCCTAGTAAAAGCACAACTTTTCCTTTTGACTTCACTGGATCGTGGTTGTGTGTATTTACTGGGCGTTGGCGACTCCTCCAGTACTTTTCCCTCATACTCCTTCCCGTGTTTCACCCTCAGCCGTGCTTCCCACCCCCCCTTTGCCCTCTTCGGTCACGGCCGTCCCCCCCCCCTGAGGATCGCCGTTTTGGTGACCCCGTCAGGTCTTCCTCGTTGGACGTTTTGATTGTCTTCCGCTGCTTCCACGACTTCGCAGGGCACTGTCCGTGACACGGTGATCCCCGGGCTCGGCATCTTTAATCCTCCTTTTTTCCCTTTTTTTGTTGTAGGTGCCCGACCGGTTTCCCTTTTTGTCCGCTTTCTGATAGAGATAGCTGTTCGTACCTTTCCCCGGTTGGCCCTCCCCAATCATTCGATTCGAGCGGAAGATTTTTTCCCAAATCGGTTTACGTCCCTTTTGCGGAGGTTGCTTTGCCCTTTTTGTTCTGCCCCCTCGTTTTTTTTTTTGTCCAAAGCCGTGCTTTAGCATTCTCTTTTTGGGGAAACCTCAATAGGTCAGTTTTGCCCACGGCCATTCAATCCACCTGCAAACCACTCTCCTCAGCTTCGGATGCTTTTTTTCCTCCTCCAACATTTTCCTCCTCCTAAGTTTTTTGCGTTCCGTCTTCCACATGTCGCTTGCTTGAACCTGGGCCTGTGGCAGCCCCCTCTGCGGAAAACTTGACTCAGTGGCCTCTGCCCGATCTGTCCCCAGTTCTCTTCCCTTCGGGTCCTTTTCTTTTTGCGACTTTTTGGCCCTCCAACTACGGTACTTGAGTCCCCTCTCCCACGATGGGGTCTGCGTTTCGATTATGGCCCCCGTTTTCTTTTCGCGATGGAGAACTGGTATTCTTTTCCCAATGGCCTTTTCTTCAATATACCTCCCCCTTTAATCCTGCTGCAGTTGAGGCAACTGTCTTTTTTCCGTTCTTCCTTTGGTATAGGACGCTTGCCCATTTTGACCCTCGGTTTTTCCTCTTTTTCCCCCCCTTTGTTTTTAAACCCCCAGTCTCTTGCTGACCCAAAGACCCAGTTTTCGTTTGAAGCATGTGACATGCCTATTCTTTTCCGGGGCTCGGAGCGATAACTTGCGGGGACTTGGAAACCTCTTTCTCCCTCTCCCTTAGCCCTTCTATCATTTTCGTGGTCCAGTGAATGAACGGGCCTTGTTTTGCCCTGTTTTTTTTTTTTTACGGGACCACTGAGGAAACGTGCGTTCACAGGCTTCTCCTCCTCGTTCTGTATCCGACGCAAACCTTTTAGGACACCTGCCCCCAACTTCCCCACACCACATTGGGAGTCCCCCTCCTGGACGGGCCCTGTCCTTTGCCCTTTTTTTTTTTCATCATTCGGTTCTGCCTTTTGCCCTGGTAAAGCCCTTTGGCATTATTCTGTTTCCTCATCGCTTTGCCTTATAAAGAACTGGGTTGGGCTTTGAAAAACAAAAAAAAATTTCGAGTTCCCGTTTTTGTTCCCCTTTTTTTGTGCCGCGGCCCCCGGGCACTTACGGATTGGTTGAAACCTAGCTGAGGCGGGGTCTTGGGCTGTAGCTAAGTTGAGTTTCCCTTCTTTTTTTCCCCTTCTCCACGGTGCTGCCCGCCGTTCTGGCCCCCCATAGCAGGAACCCCGTCCCCTTTTTCGGTTTCCCAGTCCCCCCCTCACCGCGGGCCGTCACTACGCATCTGCGTTTCTTTCTTTTTTTTTTTTTCCGCCCACCGGGGTCTCTGAGTCTTTCCTTTTTTTCCCTCGTCCCACAGCCATCCTCCTTTTTTTTGTGTTCTTTCACCCCTGGGGCGTATATTTCAACCGTTCAGCGATTGTCGTCGCGGCGAACTGGGGGTCGCTTTGTCGACCGGTCCCCCCTTTTTTTTCCGACCCCGCGCCTGTTCCGAGCACTGGGTCCGGTAATGCGACCGTTTTAAATTCCCCACTTCCCTTTCGAGGCGGTCCTCTAAAGCTCGGTCCCCGTTCTGGTGTCCTGCCCCTTCTTGCTCGTTTTTTTCTTTTTTTCTTCCCCTTTTCCCCCCATCTTTTTTTTTGAGGGTAGGCTCATTTGACCCAAATCTTTGGCCCCTGAGTCTTGTTCTGTTTCAGCTTTTGCTTCCCCATCCCCGATCCACTTCGGTGTTTTTTTCTTCACAAATCTTTTTTGTTTCAGTTTGATTCCCCACTGTTTTTTGCGGCCCGTTTTCGTGGTTGTTGATTACGCCCTTGAAAAACCAGGTGTTCCCCCTTTTCTTTTTTTCCTGGTTCTGTCTTAGTGCCTATTGAAAAGAATCTTTTTGGGACTGCTCGTCCGTTATTTTCTTCTAGCACAACGTCGTCACCTCCCTGCGTGACAGTGGGTGTCTTTTTCTTCCAGCCCTTGATTCATTGTTGACCTTTTTTTTCCGATTTTCCCCCCAAGAGGCCCGTGTCCCCTGTATTTCATTACACGCCCACGTTCCCTTTCCTCCCCATTTCTTTGAGCATGTTTCAACCATCCCCGCCTGAACTTTAGAGTGGAACTGGGCAACGGTCCCTGTTTTTTTTTTTTTACCTTTTTCCCCCGGTTGGCATGGTTAGGTTTCCCACCACTCACTTTCCCCTATTTTCGAGTTTTATCCGGTGTCCGCGGAGAAGTCGTTTCGCTCGCATTGTCTCCTAACAAACCCTAAGCGTGTTGTGACCTTTTCCCCGCTTTCCTCGCGTTCAGGAGTCGCTGTCCCCTGGCCCCCATTTCAGGCCAATTGCGGGTTTTTTGCCCCCGTGGAACTCGGGCTCTCTTCCATCCCTGTTTGCTTTCTCCCAAAAATTGCACTCCTCGGTTGCTCCCCTCTGTGGTTTTGTTCTCCCTAAACGGCCCCCTTCATCGCCCCCCTTGTCACTCTTTTTTCCTGTCTTACACCTCTGCAAACCTTGCTCTTTTCCCCATGACATTCTGATTAACTCCTGCCTCGTGAATTCAGGTTGCGCAAAATCACCGTCATTGAGGGTGTCCCCCCTCGTCCTGAGCCTTTCCCAACCCCCATTGG
>Ga0179593_1392402_pt1 | contig 11728 bp, 16 predicted proteins | sample CZODoug2_1_08_16_FD_185931 | JGI IMG/M metagenome (GOLD analysis project Ga0179593, IMG submission 185931) | Vadose zone soil fungal communities from Angelo Coast Range Reserve, California, USA - CZODoug2_1_08_16fungal (PacBio error correction) | ecosystem: Environmental > Terrestrial > Soil >... | reverse complement strand
TTTTTCTTGTACCCGTTCCCCCCTGGGGCGAGATGCCTAGTGCTTCTGTATTCCTTGGATTGACTTTCCCCTTCACCCACCACTTTTCTGAAGTTCAATAAACGGTATATCAACTTATTTTTGCCTTTTTCTTTTCCCCCCCCCCCTGCGTCCCGTTGACCCACCCGCCTTTTTCAACTGCTTCCCCATAACCATCGTCGTCGCATCAGACCCAGTACTTGAAGGTTTCGGAGCGTTTGAGTCTTCGTTCCCGCCCTTTAGTGCAGGACCGCTCCTTTTTCAATTTGTCCCATGTCCCTGGAGCATTATGGAAAACCTGCTTCAGAAGTCATAGCTGCCTCCTTTTCGGTCCCCCCCGAAAAGTTTTTCTTTCAACCCCCCCGTTTTCATTTAAATTGGAGACCCGTAGTAAGGGTTATTCGCGAAAACAGTGTTCCCCCTCCCCATTTTTTCTTCTCGTGATTAGTCCCCAGTGATTGGTGTTGGGGATGACTCGTTTGTGATGAGTGAATGCCCACTCCTCCTAGCAGGGCAATCCTCTTCCGCCTGTCCACCCATCCCTTTTTCCCCTCGATGGTGTCTGCGCGTTGCCCGCTTTCCTTTGTGAGGGGAATGACCCCCCGCCATCCAGCAGTCTTGGGGGGGTTTTCCAAACCTTCCGCTGTTTTCGATTCGTTCCTGAAGCCCCCCTCCTCCGTGAATCCCCCCCCCCGTTGCTCTCTCCACGTTTCCGTTTTTTCCCCTTCGCTTCCTTTTGTGCATTTGAAGGTTCATATCCTTCGTACATTTAACTTGTCCCCCCCCTCCCCCTTCAAGGCTCCAACCCCGAGGAAAATTTTTAAATAAGTGTCCTCCTCTTACCCCCATCGTGGTTTCCTTCCGTGTCCGTTTTTAACCGAGGCACTAAAATCCCTTGGGTGACCGTCGCCGTCTTCCGGAGGGTCCAGCCGTCGCTCTTTTCCCCGTTCCTGCCCCCACAAATGTCCTTGTTGGCCGTACCGCAAGATGTTTTTTTAGTTTTCCTCCCACCCTGCCCTTTTTTTCCCAAGGCCAGGATGGGGCTTTCTCCTCTTTCCCCCCAGCGGACAAGGACACCCCGAAACCGCGCACACTTAATCTAGGCGTTCTTCCTCACCTTCCCTTTTGGATTGATGCGGACACGGTACCTGGTTTTGCGAGCCTTTTTTTTTTCTCCCCCTCTTCTGTGTCTTTTTTTTTTCCCCCCCCCCCCCGGGCTGACTTGGTTCCTTTTTTTCCTTTTTTCCGGGCACGTAGCCCTTTGCAGGCGTTTCAGTCTGTTTTTTCATGACTGTTGATACCGTGCCCCGCTGACTACACCCTGGCGTTGGTTGGAGGGCCCAGCCACCCTTCTGTAGCTAGTTTTTCCCTTTTGCGACAGCCGGTTTGGGGTCCGAATGTTGCCCATGGACTTTTTTTATCTTTATCATCGTCTAAAGAGCCCGACTCGCATCCCCCCGTCCTTTCGCACCAGATCCCCCCCTGCAGCAGTTTTTTTCAGCGATGTTTTCGATGGACCCTCGCACTTTTTTTCCATTTGGGTTTTTCTTATTACATACCCCGATTGTTTTGCAACTCGAACGTGGTCTTCCCCCCCCCTGCCCGATTGTCCGTCCGCGGCATTCCATCACATTTTTTTCCAGCTTCCGCTGTCTCTTCTCGCTTTTTGGAAATTGGCCCTCGAAACCTTTCGGGCCAGGATCCACGCTGTAGTGACCTTTTTTTCGTCCCCCCCCCCCCCCCGATACTCTTACACGCCGTTGCCCTTTTGAATGACTCCGACGAAAACTGAGAACTACCGGTAGGTCGCTGCGCTTCCTCCGTACGGTGGTTTCACCTATTCCCCAGGTAAAATCCTAAAACCCAGTTTGAATACTTTTTTTTTCTGTCGAATTTCCCTTCTCTTGTTTTTGGTTTTGGATTTCCATTTTTTTTCCTTAGGACCTTTTTCTTCCGTCACCCCGGAATTGACCCCTTCAATTATACTACTGATGTGCTTGGAAGTTTTCCTGAGGAGATATCTTCCCCTCCATACCCCTGTAGTCACAATTTCCCCGTTGGCTTCCTTCTCCGTTGTGCTCAGTAAGATATCCGACACTTTTCTTTTTCATTTTTTAAGCACACTGGTATCGGCTTCCTACAGAATTGCCTGGTGGGCTCCGGCCCCCCAAAAGCTCTTTCTCTGCTGCCCCAACTAGAGACCCCCACCAGGGTCCATCCTTTGACTGTACTTACCTAACCACAGGGGGTTGCTTGTCCCTACTTAGATTTTAGAAATTTAAGACCCCGGTCTTTGGAGAATGCCTGCCCACTCCTCACGTTTTTTTTTGGGATTGATCTGCCATGCAGTCCACTTATAGCTTATTTGCATCAAAAGACCCAGATGCCTCCGGTCTCTTTTGCAGATCCCCCCCGCCCACCCCCCCCCTCCCACCACCGAAACCTAAACCCCCTCCACCCCCCATCCCCCCAACGGGCTCCACCCGCTCTTGGTTTTCGTAGACCCACCCCCCCCCCCCCCTACCCTGCACCCCCCACCCCCCCCCCCCCCCCCCCCCCCCCCCCCCCCTCCCCCCCCCACACCCCGCCCCCCCCCCCCCCCCCCCCCACCCCCCACACCCCCCCCCCCCACCACCCCCCCACCCCCCCCCCACCACCCCCCCCCCCACCCGGCATTTTTGCCCTCCTCCCTCCCCTCCTTGAAAAAAGTTGCCACGCGCCCCCATTCTTTGGACCCACGTTGTTTATATGCCAGTTTTCCCCAGCATTTGCGATGCCTGTGCCGAGCGATTTGCCCAATTCCTTACTCTCTTCTGCTTTGACACTGAAACGACACCTTCCTTTCCGGTTCCCCCCCCCTGCCCGTCATCGTCTCTTTGTATCTACCTCCTTTTTTTTTTTTGATTGTCGTCGTCTTTCCCGGCCCCTTTTGGTTTCCCCAAGCCGTGTTGTAGGTTGGTTTTTTTTCCCCCCCCGAGACCTCTTTGGCTTTCTTTCTTTTTTTCCCCCCCCTTCGGTCCCGGTTATTTTCCGTGCGCTTCTTCCTCCCGTAGGCTTCCCTGTCTTCCGTCCCCACAGTTTGGCTGCTCCGGCCCCCCCCAGCGCCTACGTTTTCCTCTTCACTTATCCGGATTGCCCCCGAAACTAAAAACCCCCCATGATAAGTTCCCTTGATTTTTTTTTAACTCCCCCCCCCTACGGCATGCCTACGGACTTGAAAATTGGTTTTTCTCCAACTAAACCCCTTGGTTCCCTCGGCTACGCCCACTAGAGTAGGAAGGCCTCTCCTTTTCTTTCTTTGTTTTTCCCCCCCCCCCCCCATGGCATTGGACGGCTGTTTGCCCTTGAAGGTACTTATGCCCCCAGGGACTTTACGCTTCCTTCCTTCGTCGTTCTCCCTTTTTCAATGACCGGGCTCTTGTTTAGTTCCCATTCTTCCCTTCAGGCCGGGAGGACCTCGCTTAGTCCGGTTTTAATATTCCCTTCCCCCGAGCCCTTTTCCTTACGTCCTCCTTCCCCCACTAGCGTCGTTGGATTTTTCCCGCTTCCCTTTTTTATAGCCACCTCCTGTCCATTTTCTTCCCTTTTTGCCAGTCCCCCCCCTATCCACCTTACCTAGCTGATTTGTCCCCTTTTAGGAACTTCTGTTTCCCCGTCCCAACGTACCCAGCGTTCCTTGACCTCTTCCCCTCCCCCCAGTTTACTGTTTTTGTTGCGCTTTTCTTCCAGGTCTTGTTTTCCATGTCTTTTTTTGGCTTTCCATTTTTGGTCTTCTCTTGCAGGATGCGTTTGATTGTAGCGGTGGACACTCCCTATCCGCTAGTCCTTCCCTTGAGCCGTTGTTGTACCACCCCCTTCCCTAGTCTCTTTCTTTTTCTTTTTTTGGATTTTTTTTTTTCGGCCGGGAGGACGGCTCACCTGCAGGGGTCTTCCTTTCTCCCCCTCCCCCTACTCGATACACCTGAGGAATTTTTATTTGGCCTTTTCGCCAGGGCTCCCGGTGTTTTGGAGTTTTGTCTATAGGTTTTTTTTTCCCCAATTTTTTTGCGTCCCCTTCTGCCCAAAAACGGTTGCGGTCACTGTCCTCCCTGCGGGCCGTGCCACCGAGGGGTGTTCTTCCCCCGCTTTTGTCTTTTTTTTTTAATCCTACCATTGTGATTTCTTTTTGGCCCTTTGCGACTTTTTTCTTGGCTTTTTTTCCCATGCTTTGGCCCGTTTCCTCATGTTTGTCCGTCCTTTCTCACACAGTGTCCCTCCCATTTTTTTTCCCGGTGTCCGCCCCATTTCGTCGCCCTTTTCCTGAAGTTGAGCGTTGCGTGTGATTCCCCCCTTTTTGCGTCCCCTGTGTGCGGCTTTTTTCTTTTTTACCACGTTCTGCCCTCCCCTTCCCTCCCCTTTTCCTGATTTTGTGGCTTTTCCCCCTCCCCTTTTTTTTCCGGTCTTGCTTTTTCACCCTCAGGTTTAAACCCTCAAAGGGTCTTTGACGCGCGTTTTTTTTTTTTTTTTGCCTTTTTTTGACGGGTTGGTGGGCCCCCGTCCCTTCCCCTTCTCCGGAGTTTTGATTTCCCCGTCCCGGGGATTTTTTTTTTTCGCGATTCCGTCCCCCTTTTACTTTCTACAACCGTCTTTTTTTCCCTTTTCTGTTCTCAATTTCCATTTTTTTTTTAGAGTTGTGGAGGTCTGGTGCTTGGTATTTTTGGCAACTGAGGCTCGACAATTTCTTCTTTCCAGTTCCACTTTTCTTTGAGGTATTTTTCAAGCCCTTGTTTTTTTCAAGTTTTTTCATCTAAGATTTATGTGTTGCTCCCCTTCCCTCCGATTTGATTTTTAGCACCCCCCTTAACCTCCCTAGGAAATTGTTGTCACCCAAACCAAGCTTTGTTCCCTTTTTGGTTCCCTCTGTTCCCACCTTCCCCTTAAGGTGTAGCGAAAACCCATAGTCGCTTCATCGTCGTCCCCAGTTGCCTTTTTTTTCCCCTTTTTTTACTGGTAGTAGTTTGCGTTTTTTTTTTTCCCCCCCTGCCTCGTCGGGTTTTTTTGGGTCGCCGAAGATTCGACCCCTCCTTTTCTGGTCCCCAGATCCCAGGCTCTACCTTCCCCATTCCGGTGAAGGCGTGTTTTGCTTGGTTCTTAACCCGTCTGTCGGTTGACATGGTCTGTGACATCCTTTTTTTGCTTTTCCCCCCCCTGTTTTTTTCCGATTTTGCGTTAGTGATTTTGACTCGATGGTTGGGCACCGCCTTCCTCATCCCTCCCCTTTCCTGGTGAACTTTGGCGGTTTTTTCTCCCACTATGGCAGCCCCCCCCCCCCCCCCCCCCCCCCCCCCCCCCCCCCCCCCCCCCCCCCCCCCCCCCCCGGTCGAAACTCTCCCCCCTCTTTTTGTGCGTTTCCATGTGATTTACGCATTCCTTCTTGGTTGTTCCTTTTTTTTTTTCATTATTGGATTTGACCCCGTTCTTGTTTTGTTACTTCCCCCAACGTTTCTTTGGCATTTCGTCCCCCCCCCCTTGGCGCAGTCCCTTCGTTTTTGATGGACTGGATGTTTTTGTTGTTCCATTTCACCACAACACTGGCATCCAAGTTTTTTTTTAATTTTTTTCATCAGAGTCTCCCTCCTTCTTTTTCCCCCCCCCCCCTTGTTTTCCGTTGACGATTCTGATTTGAAAGGGAGGCCCCACGCCCCTCCAGTAAATTTTGCCAAAATGTTTTTTTTTGCTTAAGTTTACTTCTTTTTGAAGCCACCCAATTTTAAGTCTGAGAGGTTCCTCTCCTTTTCCCCCCGACAGTCTCCCCTTTTTTTCCTGACCCAACTTTTATTCAACCACCCACGTTTTTTTCGGGGTTCCCAGACGTCCCCCACCCCTTCTCGTCTTTTTTCTTTTTACGCCAGATTCTGTTTCTTGCGTTCACCCTGGGTCCTCCCCCCTTGGTTTGAGGGTGTTTTCCTTTTTGTTTTTTTTCACCTTTTTCCCCATTTCCCGGGTAACCTGTTTTTGACTCCCCGCCGGATTCTTTCCCCCCCCCCCCCGTAATCCATTGGCCTCTCTTCACCCTCACACCAGTTTTTTTTTTGCCATACACCCAGTTTTTTCTGTTCTTTTTTCCCTCCCCCCCTTTTTTTTTTCCGACGTTTTTTTTTTTAGCTGACAATCTCGCCTCCCCAATATCTGATTTTTTTTTTCGTTCCCCGCTTTCTTTTTTGATAGGAAAGATTCTTTTTTTGACTTTGATTTTCCTTCCCCAGACCAGTCCCCCCTATTGAGAACTATTTTCCTCGAAATCTTCTTTCCCCCGAGAGTGTTTATGAGCTCCCATTTTTTTTTTCCCCCCTAACGTGTCTGATTTTTGTTTTTTGTGCACGATAGGTTTTGCCCCTGACCCCCCTTTTATCCAGCTTTGGTTTGTTTTGTCCACGTCGTAATTTTCCTCTTCGCCCGCGGTCTGTCCTCGTAGACAACAGACCTTTGTTTCAGCCTCTTTAACCCCCTCGTTTTCCAAGGGAGCTTTCCTTTTACTGACACGATACCGTTCCCCCCTCGCTTACCGTTACCCCTCCCCTTCCCCGCAGCCTAACCCCTTGTGGCTTTCCCCCCTCCTTCTTGCGAGCGCCCGGCTCTTTGGAACCCCCGCCTTTAACCTTTTGGTCTTGGTTTCCCTGTATAGCCCGTGACTTTCTCCTTTGTTACCACCCCATGGCACCCTAATCCCCGTTTTTTCCGTTGGGTACGCCCTTTTTTTTCCCTCTCGTTTGCTCTTTTCTGTTTCCCCTTTTCTTTTTTTTTCCCCCTCTCTTCACGCGAGCCTTTACCTTTGTTCTGTGATCCTCATGTTTTCTGTTTACTTGCCCCCGCTGTTCTGTTGGCCCAAGCCGTCCTGCGCCTTTTATTTTTTACTCCTGCGCCCACGCGGGGCGGCGCGAAACGAACCACACCCCTCCCTCTGCCCACTTTCTCCGTTGGTTCTCCCCTACTGTCCACGCGGGAGGTCCAGGTCAAATTGTTGTTTTTTTTCCGTAGCCCTTTGACCCTTTTTTTTTTATTGTCACGTGTCCCTCAGCAGGGTGTAGTTCCTGTATCCCGTTTTTTCCGCCTTCCTTTTGTTTTCATTGACTTTTCTGGTAAGGACTCCCTTTGTTCTCACCACTTTTGAAAGGGCCCCTTCCCCTGTTTTTCTTCCCCCCTTGACCCCTGGTTTTTCCTTTTGGCCCTTTTTTTGCCCCATTTTTCATGGGTTTTCAACGCGCCCTCTCGTTTTCACTTGGAAGTTTTTTTTGCATTCCACGACTCTTGACCATCTGCCCCGCACACTGTCCACCCCTAGGATAATTTAATTCCCATTCGTGGAGGTCATTCTCCTCTCCTTGTCAGTTTTTTTTCTATTCATTTTTCCCACCCCCTATAAACCCAACTCTTGACGTTTTCTTTAACCCACCCGGCGCGTTTTTTATTCGGTTCTTCCCATTCCCACCCTACGTCTCCCTCCCGATCAACCCTTTCTGTGCTTTTGACCCCTCTGGGATCCCTTGCCCCTCCCCTCGGTTTTTTCCCTTTTCCGGGACCCCAGCCTGTACTTCAATCCTCTTCCTTCTTGTCTAGGATCCCACCCGGAGTCGAGTAGAATGTTAGGTTCCTTTCTTTTTTTCGGAGTTGCCTTACTACTTTTTTTCTGGTTTATTCATTCCCCTTTTGTTTCCCCCCCCCCAAGATTCCCCTGAGTTATAGTAGTCAACCCCCACACTTTTTTTTTTGGTCTTTGCTTGACTTTTTTGTATCCCCCGAGTCCCCACATTGTGTACCCGTGCCACTTTTCTCACAAGGCCTTTGGATTTTGATTGACGTTAGTTTTTGTCGGCCGCCCACCCAATTCAGCATTTTTAGCCCCTGATGTAGTTCCCGGCAGAAGGCCTCAAATCTTTTGGTCAACTCCCCCTTCCGAAGGTATGATTTTCATGGCCGAAGACATATTTGGGCGCCCTTCAGTGGTTTTGTGTTTGACTTCTTGAGCCCCAAAAGTTTCTCTCCCCCCCAGGGGTTTTGGCCGAGGGTGCTCATTTTTTTTTTTTTTCTTAGGGTTTTCCCCCCCTTTTTTCTCCCCCCCTAGAAAAAGTTTGATTTTTCTTCAGGCTTTGTAGCCACCCACCAATTGTCACGTATGTCATTTTATTGGCCCTCTTTCTCCGTATCTTCCTTCTCAAGGAAAAAGAAAATGGGGATACCCCCTTTAGGGTTCGGAGCACCTCCCCGAAGATACATCTCCCAAAGTGAGTTTGTTTCGACGGCTTTCGGAACCCCCTTGTGTTTTTTAGATCCTAGTAAGTCCTTTTTTTTTTCCTCTTTCGTCTCTTGCTGATCATCTTCGAGTGCCACGTCGTCACACATTTCTCGTGTCACCCGACCCTCCACCCAGGTGTTTTCCCCCACTTCTGTTATCCTTTTTACTTCTCTCCCCTGGTCGTGTTTTGTTTGATGATTTTTTAATGGTCCCCCGGGGTCCCCCCCTCAGAAGCCTTCTTTCCCGGACTTTCGTCCCGAGAATCAGTGTTTGCACTTATGCAACTCTCCGTGTTACTGTGTGCTCCCCCTTTCCTCCGCCGGCTTACTTGGTATTTTTGGACACCCCAACGTGGCATGCGACAGCGCCCCGTTCCTTCCTTATTCTTTCTTTCCGCCAACTTCAGGGCTGTGTCCGGCCGCCCCTCCGGTCACCGCACCCCCAGCCCCGCCTGACCCATTGGTTTCGTTTCCTGTTCCATACCTTCCCGTTCTATGGCACTGCAAACCTCATCGTGTGCCCCCCGGCGTCCAGCCCCCATTCCCCAAACCTGGTCCTCATTACGCTGGTGCGCCTTTTTCTTCGATGTTCCACCACTGTATTACGACCCCTCTTCCTTTCTCCCGGTTCGGCGGGCCATGATTTTGAATGCGCCGGGCCTGGTTTTGGCACTTCGCTGGCCGGTCGTTCCTCGGACTGACTCCTGTCCCCCAGTGCCGGGCCTCTTGGGGAAGCAGTTTCAGCGGCTGTCGTTAATCTCCCTCGGAACGTTTGGCGCCCCCCAACCTCACCGTTTGTTCCCCTCTTTTCTGAGTTCACGTTTCTTTACTATTGGGGACGGACCCCGTACCCCCCCTCCCGTCCGTTATTTCTTTTTTTATGGATTCCCTTTTTTGGCCATTGTTTCCCGGTGGGGGAAGTCGATATCTGGTGGCCGCCCGGGTGTGGTCGCGACTCGACTTCCCCCCCTCGGCCAATCCTTTTTCGCGCCCCCCCTGTCTAGCGGTGTTTTGGATGGCGACGCACGCCGACAATTGCGCGTTGGTACGACCACGGAGCGTATCTTTTGCATGTGTTGTGTTTTAGCGGGTGCCCCCGGGAAATAAGGAAAAATGCCGTTGAGTTTTCCCTCCCGTGGTGGGATTGGAACTGTACGAAGTTGAGCATGGCTTGCTAAGAGGGATTTCCGGGCTGAGGCGCAGGATGCGAGGGCTTTCGTCCACAATGCCCACACTCCCGGGGGCGTCAAGGTGTGCCCCTTGGTGTGTATTAAGCGGTTTTACTCAGCAGCGTCAACGCTCGCTGCCTGCTTTGAGCCCTTTCTGAAACTGCGTATTAAGCCCCTTCGTTGAACTCCACCCAGCGGTTGGAACCATTCATCGTATTCTTCAGGCCAGAGAGGACAGGGGGGTCGCGGGTCGTGTTCCTTTGTGCGTCCGCTTGGAAGCGCATCCTGCTGAACCAGCCCTTCGTGTAGACCCTTGAAGTCCCCGCCGACATCATGTGTGGATATATTATCCAGGTAGGCTCTGGTAGATCTAGGCTTTCACCGATCGCCCCCGCAGTCGGCGAGTTTCCGCACGGCTTTTTTGTTGGCCGCGAACCACGTCAGTCCCGTGCACCCCGTTTCCATTCTTCTTCTCTTCAGCATGGGGCCGCGGGGCCGATCGGGATGGGACTTTGGTGGGGCACTGGCGGGAGAGGTGCGCATTCCCCCGGAGCGGCCTGTTCCTTTCCGTGGGATTCGTCTTTTGGGTCTCGGTCCCTCGCCCCTTCTAAGCGAAAAGAGCGGACCCTGCACCCCCACGTTCTTTTCTGTCCTTGGGCAACCATATCTTGCCTGGAGCCCTTACAATCTTCATTCACCTTTTTCGACTGCCTGCGTCGGCGGGCCGGGTGAGCTGCTCGAGCGCTGGCTTCTGAACGAAGATCGGGCCACAGAAAGACGGTTTCTCAACCCGGCCCTGAATTTCCCTCTGATTTTTGACTTTCGGGGTACGCGATCCACGGGTCCGGTCGGGGTGCTCCACGCTTTCCTTTCAGGACTGGGCATGTCCCGAACATTTCTTTTCCGTTGAGTGGCTCCCTCAAGCTGTTTGGCAACTTTTTTTTATCGGTTCGTATCACTGTACGTTCCATTAAACGGGCTCTTGGCCTGTAACTACGTCACCCCCCGACTCCCCAACCCGGAGACCTTGATTTTCCTCGGTGGGGGGCGTTGCTGCTCATCGCGTCTTTCTGCTGCTGGCTTTCCACACCGTCTTGTTTTGGATCGCACAGGCCCTCAGTTATCCTTTTTTAGAAGTTCATTCTTCATCGCTCTTTTTTTTTTTGCTGCCCCATCCCCCTTCTCAGCCTTCGCTTATCGAGGTCCTACATCTCTCATATTACGTTGTGTTGTTTTTGGACATGTTATGTTTAATGAAGGTTTTTGCGGGGTCCGGTGGATGTTTTACCCTGGCACATAAAAACTTTTCCAGTGCTCCCTGGCGGGTGCTCACCACTTCGCCCTGTCTAGGACATTTACAATTTGTTTTTTTGCCACCCCTCCCCTCCCTCGTCTTTTGAATACCCCGCGAGATCTTCCCCAGGTTTTTTTTGAGTATGCGCATGCGTGTCAATGCAGCCTGCCCTTTTTAGGGCTTCTCGGATTTCTGCCAACACGTCGAAACCAAAGTAATTGATCTTCAAGTCTGGTCACCTACATTGGTTACTGTTCCCCCTTTTTATTCACAGGTCAATTGCGCCTCCGTTCAAATGGGCCTTTATAGATTTTCGACTCATTAAGCTGCCCCCTTACCCCCCTTAGTTCTATTCTCAATGAATTGGCCCTTGTTTAATTTCCACTTTTCTTCTTTTTTTTCTCGTAGTTTCTCGCTGCCGCTCGTAGTGCTCCTGTGTTGACGACTTGTAGTTTTTTTCGTTTCTTCCGCTTCCCCCCTTCCAGCGAACAAGTTTCTTGCCCGTCGGGAAACTTTCCCAACCTTCCACCAGAGGCTGGGGTGTTCCAAGTATCGTTTCTTCGTCGTTCCCTTTTCTCCTTCGTGCCCCTTACCAAGCCGATACATTTCCTGTCTGTCTCCCTTCGTCTCCCTTGAACTGCCCCCGGGTTATTTCCTTTTTTTGAGGAGCCCCCCCCCCCTACCCCCCCCCCCGAGTCTACCTATCAAAAGCATGCATCAACCCCCTCCCTTCAACCTGCCAATGTTCCGCTTTACATTCCAGAGGGGTTCTCTCCTTTCTCGGCCATTTTTCCTTTAATTTTTTTCATAAATCCCCGCCTGTTGACGATCGGCGATCTTATGCGATCGGTTTACCTCCAGTTACCTTTTTTTTCCCTCCCCCTTGGCCCCCATTTCCCCTGACTGACCCCTTTTGTTCTCGACCCTTCCTTTTTGGATTTAGGACCCATTATTTCCTGAAGGGGATTTTCCTCGA
>Ga0179593_1377692_pt1 | contig 11728 bp, 11 predicted proteins | sample CZODoug2_1_08_16_FD_185931 | JGI IMG/M metagenome (GOLD analysis project Ga0179593, IMG submission 185931) | Vadose zone soil fungal communities from Angelo Coast Range Reserve, California, USA - CZODoug2_1_08_16fungal (PacBio error correction) | ecosystem: Environmental > Terrestrial > Soil >... | reverse complement strand
CCCTCCAGCCTCTGCCTAGTCGTCCACAACTACATGTGCTTCATTATTTCTCCCTGTTTTTCTTTAAATTGGGACCTTCCTCGCCCTTCCCCCCCCTAGATTAAGTAATGAAAATTTGCCACCAAACGGACTCTTACTCCGCTTTCAATGCCCCGGCAATTCGGATTTTTACCATTATCTTTACCCCTCCTCCCCCCTCCCCCCGTTTCCCCATCTTGCCGTAGTTAATCACTTTATAAACTTTCGCTGGATTTTCCCCCGTGACGGTGAACCCCTTATTTCCCTCTCGTTATTCCTTGAGGGTCTTTCTTCTTGTTATTGGAGACAGTCCTGCTGCTTGACTGACGTGGGGTAGATCAGTTTTTCCCATAAGTTATGCGCCCGTCCTCCAGTTCTGTCTCCAACCCTTCTCCAAGTCGTCAGTTAAACCCCCTATCCCTTAACGCTGAATTTTTCCTTGTTGCCCTTTGCCAAGTACCTTTTCGTCCCTCGTCATTCCCTCCTTTCCACCAAGCAAAGTTTCCTGGAGGTGCGGGGAAACAGAAGCCACATCCGTTTAGTAGTTTTGACGCACCCCCTTTTTTCCTTTTTCTTTGACTAAAATTGCTGACTACCGGTCACCACATGAACTAGCTGACCCTGTTTCCTGTTTTCAGAAAATTATAACGAGAGTAGTATGTACTTACGAGTACTGTTCACAATTTCTCGAGATGTCACTTCCGGAATATAAAGGGTTTTTTTTAATCCTAGCTTCTGTCCCCCTTTTTCATTTTTTTGGTCCTCTTCTCCCCCAGCACGTTTCCTCGATGAATTAGTTTTTTGTTATAGATTTTCTTTGTATTCTTTAATTAGTGTTCATTTTTTCAAAACTCCCTTTTTCGGACTGACTTTCCTACTAGTAGATTGAAGGAGGGCACTGGTCACCAGAAGATTTTTCACTCCTCAATCCTCTTTCTAGTCTGACCCCCCCCCCCCCCCCCTTCTTTACTGCTTCTAGATTGTTGGTCTTTCGTTAAGGAATCTCCTTAGCAGGTATTGTTTTTAGATTCAACCTGATTCCCCTTTCCTACCCTTCTACCTTACTTTGTTTTGCTGCTATCCTTTTGAGGTCCAATTCCCCCCCCCTTTTCCTGTATGAGGAGGCCAGTTAGTCCTCTTGAAAGTCTTGCCTTCTTCCCTCCCCTATTTCCCTCTCGATAGGAGTTTCGCACCGTATCTTCTAGTCTTACTATTCTCGGAACCTCGTACTCCCCCTTCACCCCCTTCCCTTGGATTGAGGTCCGGTTGCATGTTGGTCCGCGTTGGGGCTTCCACTAACACTCCCCCGTATTAACCTTTTTGTTTGTTTACCTCGACATATTCCTCGGCACTAGTGGTTCATAGCCAAGCCCCAAACCTTGACGTAGCAACTCCCGTGACCCTACCGTTCGAGGATTTAAGGCTCCCCTCGCGTCAGGTCTTCGCTTCCCCTTAATACAACCCCCTCCCCCCCAAAGAGCCATTGTCGTCCTCCTTCACCCTCAAGTTGTTTCCTCGCCTTGGACCCCTACACTTCCAATTTTTGTAAAGGGAGCTTTCAAGTTTTTTCCATTTTGTTTTCGCTTTGAACCTCCTTGCCAACTCCCCCCCACCAAGATCCTCCCCCATTTGACACTCGCCTCCCCTTCATTGCGCCCGCACCCGTGGCAGACCGTTAAGTTTTCTCCGACAGAGGAACTAACCCCTCCCCTTCTCACCCTCCCTCGTCCTCTCTTTTGCACCAGCTCGACTCCCCCAAAGCGATTTCGGTCCCTTACGGACTTTTCCTTGACCTTTAGCCCACCACAGTTCCTCGTCCTGACTTCTCTGTCCGGCGGGTCACACTGGTGCTGCTTCTTCCCTCGTGACAGGGATTTTTCTTAAACTGGACAGTAGCCGGAACAAACAACTCTCCTCGTCCTCCAATGCGTCCTGCCTCTCTCTCCCCCCCTCCCTGCTTGCTCTGACACGTTCCGGAGGCTTTTTTCTAAGGAGGTTGTCGATCCTTTACAAAGACTGGATATTCGTCCTCCCTCTGCTACTGCCTCCCGGTGCGACTCCGCCAGCGTCCGTTCTTGTCCTCATGTAGACAAGACTTACCTTCTCAGTCTGCCCGCGTCTCCTCCTCTCCCTCAACCCTTCGTCGTTTTTCCGTTTCTCTAGAAAAAAAAACCCTTGGCCCCCCTGTTGGCCCTCATTATTTCTACCGGCTCCCGTTTCGTACTTTTCTTTTACCTTTGTTTGCAAACTCTAATTGGACCTCTGCTTGAGAGGAAGCCCCCTTATCTTCGAGTTTTCTTCCCTGATACTCCTTTAAGAGGTCGCGGATTTTGGCCAGACAAACCCGACTGACATTTAAATTCATACATGAGTTCCTCCCCCTCTTTCCCCGTAACACTCTACGGCGGACCCCCACGTTCTGCGCCCGACGAGCGCTGTTTTTTTCTTGTTTTGTACAGAAGCCACCGGTGAACTGAGCCCCTTCTATCTTTTAACAGTGAATTGATGTGAAGTTTCCGGTTGGGTGCACTTAATCGCCCCCCCCTTTCCCTCATTCTTGTACCTCTTTCCCCTCCTCAGACTATGAGACTCCTTCATTTTTCAGGCCGCTATGGCCTTCCCGCTGAAGGTGTTGCCATTTTCCTTGGCAGTTCTGGCCCCCCGTCTTGCGACCCAACTCTTTTTCCCTCTTCCTGGAATTTTCTAACTTGGGGATCCCCCTTGGCGTTGGCTGGTCCTTGTCGAAAGTTGGGGTCTTTTCGTCGAAGTTGGTGGTTTTTGCCTCCCCTTTGTTCCTCTTGACCCCTGACATCCCATGGAAGCCGACCTTTTCCCCCATTTTTCACTCGTCCATTGACCTGATACCCCGACTGTCTTACCCCCAATAATATCTTATACTTGTTGTGTTGTTGAGCTTATATTACTCTTTTCCCTTTGGCCCCCTTCCTTCGGGTAAATTGCTAGGATTTCCCAATTTAGACCGGTGAGGGATTATAACCCTAGGCCCCAGCGTTATCTCCCTTTTTACCCTTTATCACCACAACTTGACGAGTCACAGGTAGACCTTCCCCAGGACTTCTTCTTTTTGAATAGCCGACTTTTCAATCAGATTTTGACCTTCCAACTCCATAAATCTAAGTGTCGCTTAGTTCCCCCCTCCTTATCATTTAGAGTGTACGAGTTTGTACTAGGTTCCCTATAGTTGCGTTTTTTGGCTGCTGCTGAACGGACAAACCGTCCGCATTCACCGCCGTTAAGGTGACCCCTGATCAGGCATAGGTCTCGGCGACTTTTTTTCAGCCCACACTCGAGCGATACGTCCTCCACGTCCTCCCGTCTCCTTGATCTCCCCCCCCCTAGGTCTTTCTCTCTCTGTGACTTTGACTCTTTATCTCTGTTGAATTTCCTTTTCCCAAGGTCTCTCTGACTCTTCCGTCGACTTATCCGCGCCGCCACTTGTTCAGCCCTGACTATCTCTTTTTCCGTCTATAGTTGCAAAAGTCCAAACTCCGACCCCCTCCCCTTGCCGTTTCTCCCTCCTTAGTGGCCGCCCACGCTCTCTGGTCGACTTCAAGAAGAACGACCTTTCTTTACGGATTTTTTTTTTTATCTAAGAATCGCGTATCTTTTTAGCTTTGCTACTGCGCCTCTTTTACCGTGGTTGCCGCCGGTGAGGAGTGAGACCCTTGAACTATCTCCCACACTTCGATGGTGAACAATCAGCCTCTCCAGCCTTTTCTCCGCCTACTTTCGCGCGGTTCGGACCGCGAGTTCTCATCTAAGGCCCACTTCCCCGTGAGATTTTTTAACGATTATACCCATTTTTTTTTTTTGGATCTTTTTCCATTCGCTAACCCAATTTCCTCTTTTAACGAGTCACTCATCAAGTTACCAGCGCTAATAGTAGCCGCTTTGAATTGGTGGTTTCCTCTTTCCGGGTACCGTCCCGCCCGGGTTCTCTTTTTGGTTCGATTTTTCCCCGTCCCGGGCTGCCCCACTTTTGTTGTTGAATGCTGTTTCTTTCAATGGTTCCTCCCGGCGTACATGGCCGCCAATTCTTCGGGTCCTTCCGGTATCCTTTCCTTATTGTTCGTGTCATAAGGCTTCTTCTTTCTTGGTTTTCTTTGCCTATTTGTCACTTTACCCAATCTCCCCCAAATTGCACGATTTCCTCCCCTTCCCAACAAGGTTCCTTGTATTTTCTGTCCTTCCCGGATGCACCTTCGGGAGTAGAGGGAAGTCTTTATAGGCGGTGTTTTCTTTGATTAAAATGCCCTACTCCGTTCTGCTCTATACGCCACCTTTGCCTCGGACGCTTTCTTTCCCTTTTTAGTGGCTTGGTGCCCCGAGTGTTCTCCCTGACGAGACAGAGGTCTTAAGATCTTCCTCGGCTGTTCCTCCACTTTTGTGAACGCTTTTGGATTTGTAGTTGTAACTTCTTTACCCCATCAGCCGCTCCTCCACTTTCCTGATGGGTAAGTTTTCTTTTTCCCATCTGCCGGCAGACCAAGTTTTTTGATTCCTAGCTCTCTCCCCGACACGCCTCTCTGAGGTCTCGGTCGGGGAACTGCATTTCCCTCCTTCCTTTTATCCAGGTGTGGCCCCCCTACGCCTCCCCCTTGACATTCTTTTCGGTCCTTTTCCGCGGTATATTCGCCATCGGCACCCGCTTTAAGACGAGGACTTTTTTTCTCACTTTGTTCTTCGATGACAGGCGACCGCTCCCCAACCTAGACTTAGACTTCCCCCCGCAACGAGCGGACCCTCATTACGTTGAATCCTAGACCTCTTCTGGAGGTCTGCTTTTTGACTGCGGCCTGCCCGTACCTTTGCAAGCCTTTTCTTCGTCCAGAAGAAGACCATGGCAATACGACCTCCCTTTCTTACTCTAAAACTTCGTAACTACCAACAATAGTAGATTTGGATGTCTAGAACGCCTGTGCCCTTGCGCCTCCTCCCTTTTTCCCGCGTTTTATTTTTTGTCCAACAGCTTGACTGCCCCACTTACTTCAGCGGCGTCTGACATGTCGTGACGTGCCGCATTTTAAGAATTTTCTCCTTCCTCTGTGAGCGCACTGCAATCTTCCTGTCGCTTCGCAAGGCGACGCTTTATCCGCGGGTCTTCGTTCTTGGTCTGCGACCTCAAACAGGCGCAGTCGGGGTCCGTATTTTTGTCGTTTTCCCACCAGTGCCCTAGTTTGGGTCACTTCGCTTTATTGAAATTATGTGGGCGTCTTGATTTCCCCCTCCCTCCTCCTCGGAAGAATTGCATTTATTTAGCTGACGAGGCGAAACTGGCCGGGCTTTCCACCGATCATCTATAATATGTGTTTTCTTGTTTTATTACGACGGTAGGGTTTTGTTTCTCATCCAAGTCCTGTAGATGCTAAACAAGGAGTGTCCTTGCTGTGGACCCTCCACGTCGGCCGAGCTCGGTCGTACTTTTCCCTGCCCTCCGTTACTCTAGTCCTGAACCTTTCCCCTGTTAATTATTCCTCATTATTGCATTTTGCAGTCGTGAGTTCGATCGGTCGGCCTCGGTGCCACTTTTTTGACGAGGGTTCCGGCTGTTCAGTTCTTTTCATTTCCGACCTCCGACGGTCTGATTTTTGTACCTCGGCGACAGATTGGTTTTTGCAACAGTCTTCCTTATCCTTCTTGTTTATCATGCGCAGGCCGCCCAACTTCACCGCCGCATCAGCCGCTCTCCCATTCGGAGAGGGTTGGCGATGCTCTTGCAGGAAGGCGGTCCCTGTTGGACTCTCCATCACGCCCCTCGAGATCGTTCCTGCCTCGCTCAATGAAGTTCTCCACCTTCCTTGACCCATTGACGATTTCACTGCCTCTGACCTTAGCTTAGAGTGGGCGAGTGCCGGTGTTCCCTGCGTGATTGCAGTTGGGGAATTTTTGAAATTGTCGGGACTGTTTTCCCCCCTTCCGCGGACATCTCTACTTTTCCTTTTTCTTGTTGATCGAGATTCTCGGCCGTCGTAAACTTTCCCGAACATACCCTTCCCCAACTGCCTCCTCGAGCTTGAACCCCGGTACCCTCCGCTTTTTTTCTCTTCGTAGTACTTCTCGTCAGCTGTCCCCGTCGTCTTTTTTGCCTTGCTCTGAGGAACCCCCATTGAGTACGTACGGACCTTTTTTCCCTTACGCAGGCGGTGCGTCGCCCACCCTTTCAGTGCAACTTACCTTCCTCCTTCCTGCGCACCCTCTACAGGATTTTGAGCGCTGCGGCACACGGCGTTCTTGAAAATGTTTGGCTGCGCCTTATTCCGCGCTTCAAGTAATTAAATGTGCCCCCCACTGGCAACTCTTTTCCGCGTTTACAACGACCCAAACAAACATCCCTGAACTTCTTAGGCTCGACCATTATTGCAAGCCCCTCCCAATCCGTTCAACCGTGGCCCACAACGAGCAGCGCCATACTAATTACCATCCTCTTATCAACCTTTCTCTCGATGCTTACAGTGACCTTGTACCTGTGCCGATATCGGACCTGGAGTTCGAGCCCCTCCTTGTGGTTGACCTCTCTGCTGCGGATCTTGGTCCCTTGGTGAAACAATAGTGTAGTCGTCGATGACGTGGATTGTACCACCCCCCTCCCCTTCGTAAGGCCCCCCCAACCACCGATCTAAAAACTGATGATAGCGATCGTGGAAGTTTCCCCCCGGCCATAATCAGGACGAGAATCTCCGAGGAACTCGCAATTGCTTCCTTTCGGAGGCGTGGCGCGCCAAACGACCAGATGAAGAGTTTCCTGCAGGAATCGTTGAAGCAAACTTTTTGATGGGTAGGTGAAGACTTCCCGTGCGGACCTCGGTTCAACCCGGCCTTAGCTGGTTTACCTGACCTGACTCCCGGCCCGCTCTCCAAGATTGAGTTTCTTTTGCGAACCTACGAGTACGATTCCCACCAATTCTTTCATTCGACGGACACTACCTTCCCCCCCTTCGCTCCTCTCTTTTCGCTCCTGCTGAAAGGTAATGGTGTCATCGATTTTCAATTTGGTTCCGAAGTTACTGCCGACCATTTTTTGCCGAGTGCTCTTCCTGCGCTGGATTTGTCGGAAGATAGGGTTCTTCGGTCAACGGCGTCCTAGGGATGCCCCTTTGTTTCTTCTTCTTCTCGTAAGCGGTCCTGTTTTTCCCACGGAGAGGCCATCGCCATACAAGCGTTTCGAGTGCACTGGCTGGCCTGCGGTCCGCTCGGGGTCCGACGCGCTGAATTTCCGAGTACTGTTCTTGCCTTTAGTTCCAGAGACTAAGACCGCCTGCATCGTCCGGTCGTCAGTGACTGTGTCTCTTCCCGAATATCCCTAGTGCGAAGGACTTTAGAGATGTTGCACCTTTCTGTGTTTTTTCACAGTAGTAAGCGCTGCAGGTGTTAATGCCGGTACTCAAGATTAAATCTATAGAGGTTTTTTTGTACTATGTAGTCTTCCGGATCGTATAAGGCGCCCATGGAGTCTGAAATATGACGCACGCATCACTACCTTCCGTTTGCAGGGCGCGGCTCGATTGCGGGTTCCACTTTGAGTCTGCCAATAACCTAAAAGTCCTCCGTTCAGGCACCTCTCCTTATTCCCTCTACCTAGTCGCGTTCCGCGACGCCCCCCCCGACGGCATCACCGCCTACCGCACGCCGTAGGCATGTTGACGTGCTCTCGTTTATTAACCTCTCGTCGGTTCCCTTTTTCATTCCCCACCGCCTCGCGGCTTCCGTCCCTCTCCTACCAGCACTGTCATCGCTTGACTGACAACCCCTACATTTTAAGCCTGGGGTTTTCTTTTAATGCGGTGAAAGTGTTTCTGGGGGACTCGTTGTACAACCTCCTTTCAAAGACCCCCCAAGACGCCCGATCCTTCATGTGACCACTACTCCGATCCTTTGATTTTGGCGTCGAAAGTTTGCGCCGCATTCCGGGTGTCCATTCTGCGACGCACCTCCAGTCTTTCCACCGAATATTCCCGCGCGGGAAACCAGAATCTTACCCAAGAGACTTTTTTTTTAGGTCCTGAAGGCAGGTCTTGTCTCCCAAACCCGCTTGATGGCCTTCCTACTCTCCGCGCGGGGGAAACTGGGACGGTACTGACGGAGTGACAGGTTTTCTTTTGGTGGAAATGAAAGTCCGGAACCACAAAATGATGCTGTCCAATAGCGCTGCCTCTCTTCCCTACTGGATGGAGGGCATGCCGCCTAGAAGGACCCGGAGGAGAAGGAGGTTCGTCTTGTGCGCCCCTCGGTCCCCGTTTGTCTCTTGAGAAGTCCCTTCCGCTTCACGTTGCTTCCTTGGCGTAGGCGAAGTGAGCCGTCTCCCCCAAGCTACAGCTTCGACGTCGTCTACGAGGCGCTCCTCTAAAGACCCATTTTTCGTGCGTCTTTTGACGGTGTCTATATGAACTGGTGCTTCCCTCCATCTTAGAACTCATCAAGGGTTTTTTCTTTTGGATGGGAGGCCACTAGAACCCCCGAACCTCTCGCTCGATCAAACCGGAGCGGCTCGGCTCCTCCCTTCGACGCCTGAAGATGTCGAGGGAGCGTTTCCCGACAAAATCCCTCTACTCATTTCCCTCCCCACGACGAGGGCACACTCACGATGCGAATTTACTGACGGCGAGAAATTTTTTGTTCCCGCAGATAGAGTGATTAACCTACCCCCCGCCGGCGCCGATGCCGATATCTTTCACAGTTAACGGTCGGGCCTTTTTTATTCGGTCTTCTACAAATAAATTCCTACTTAACTTACCACGCCTCGTCAGAATTCTCAGCAGGACATTCTTGCTCACGGTCCTGCGCTGGCGATTCAAGATCCTTTTAGAAGTATTCTGTAAGCTTCTTCCCAATTTCGCCTTTCGCTTAAAAAGTATTCCTCCGCGGCCTCTTGAGGTTGAGACATTGCGGCTCCACGTTATGTGGTTTTTCGGGTAGACAGGGTCTGGCTTCACCTTTTTTGCCGATTTCTTTGCTCCCAGGCCCTCCCGGTTCACTGATTGAACTGGTATTTTCAGCTAGGACTCTGCCCCCTGAAATTACATTCTTCTATTTCAATCCTACGCCTTTTTGTTTTTTTCTTGATTTCTGATTAAATCTCCATGATTATTTCCAAGGATGATTTCACTGCTTTCCCTTAGTACGTTCTGAGTTCCTTCTAAACTCGTTCCAAACAGGGAGCCCTCCCATTTACGTTCCCCACCAACAGACAAGACATTGTTTCCCCCAGTGCCCAACCTCCTTCACTATGTTCTCCTCTCGCAATTTTTTTTCAAGAAGAGCCCCCCAGGTACTTCTTTCCCACCCTGACTCGTAGTCCCGCCGAGCTCCTGTTGTTTCCCTCACTCTTCTTGAGTTAGTATCTTCCTTGTAGAGGTAATCTTATTTATGGTTGAGTTTCCCGTTCCACCCTTTTCAAGGTCATGACCTTTCCGTTTCGCTCTCGGACATTCGTCCTCCTGCTTGTTCTCCGGTTCAGCCCTCCCGCTCGCACGATACGACAAACTTTTCCCTCCCTTCCCTCGTGTATTATCCAGTCGTGCTTTGAGGTTCCTTTTCTTCTTCTTCTTAGGCCTTTTTTCGGGGCCCCAGCTCCCGAATATTAAGGTTACTTCGAAGAGTCCTGCCCCTCTCCTCTCACTGGTATTTTTCCCGCGAGTTTATAGTTTCTTCCGTTCACTCCCGTCACCAAAGACTCACGTGCCTCCTTCTCTGGTTCTCCCGACCCTGTTTGGCCTCCTGCGGCATTCTAGAGCCCTTCCCGCCGCCACAAGGAAATGTTATTTATTTATTTCCGCAATCTCGGAAGTACTGTCTCAGCTCTTAGTGGGTCGTCCGCATCGACTACCCGGAGCCGGGGGCCCCAGGTTTAGTCAGTTTTCGGAAGGACATCCCATTCCCAACGGTCTATGGTCACCCTTAAGCCGCCTCCAGCCCTTCTACGCCCCCTTTACTTGAGCGGGTAGGTTGTTTTCGGAGGATCCCTCCCGCTGTCTATTGTTAAGATATTTTCCCATTTCTTTTTTGATCCCCATTTTGTTCAAAGATGGACCCTTTTAAATACTAACCAACCCTGCCTTTTGGGGACCCTTGACTCTTCGGAACTGTTTTTTTCTACCAACCCCTCCCCCCTTCCGAGTACCGTCCAAGACAGTTTTTAGATTTAGTAAGATTTACCCCTGCGCTTTCCTCTCCCGTGTGTGAGAATGGTTTTTATCCGTTTTCTTCTCAATGGCTTCCCTCCAGTCGGAAAAGAGGAAAGAACCTTTTTTTCTTTTATCGCAGGTGTCTCCGGGGCCGTCTTCCTTTAGCTCCACTTATGATTCTTTTTGGTCTTCTTTCCTTATTGTACAATTCGTTTCCCCGTCGAAAAAATTCCTTTAGTTTTCATTGGACCCGTTTTTCCCTTTAACATGTTGTATTGTCAGTACCACGCTATACTGAGGAGTATCTTAGTTCCCTCCCTTCGTCAGGGCGCGTGGGCTAACACCTTCAGCGCCTACAGTCTTTACTTCGCGAGGGAGCTGTCCCCATCGCCCCGAGGACTAGTTCGGTAGGTGTTTTCTCTTCGTTTTTTTGTCGGCTTCTCGTACAGAGAACTAGGTGGATCCTGATTCGAGGTCTTCCAGGTGAGAGTTGTTAGGTCCTGTTCAATCCCTATTCCAACCCAGAAACTAGATAACACAGCCTTATGGGCTTTCTTGAGTAGATTATCCTTTCCTGTGCCGACCCAAAGAATGGAAAAGAAGGAAGACACGCTCCTACTCCGCCCTATCTAGGGTTCTCGCTTAGGGGGACCTTCTGGTCCGTTCCTGCTTGAGTACGCGTGACAAAGAGTTTTGCGTGTTCAAATCCTTGTTTGCCTCCCTTTTCTTTTCCATCTGACACGTAGTGAGGAAGAGGCAGACGGTATTACTTTTCTCTTTTCCCTTAGACTACCGATTCTCACCCTCGGACTTCCCTATTATTCCCCCTATTCTATTCCTCATCCCTTCCAGAGTTGAAGCACCCCAGTTTAAAGTATTGAGGGAGGCTTCTGTTGATTCCGGAGGCACGGTGACAAGATTCTCGCATGAATCCTCAACTCCCTTTCATTCCCCTAGAAAGCAAGTTATTTTTTTGAAAACCATTCCCCCAGTTCCACCCTCCCCCCCTGAGCAGAAGATCGATACCGACTTCGTTTTACGTACTCTCAACTCGTTCTCTTTGCACCCTCACTTTTAAGCTTCTCTCCAGTAGGAGAGACTCCAGTAAGTCTTCCCGCTAAGTTGGAACCTTTGCCTATTAATCCCTCGTTAGCAAGCGTCGGTCATTAGCCGGATTCTTGTAGTTCCGGTTGTCTTGAATTTCTTCATTCGTTTGAACCGAGTTGTTCGAATGCAGTCTAAACTCCATTCCCATAAAGGTCTTCGTCACCTGAAGTCAGGGACCATCTGCTTTGGTATGTATTCTTTTATATCATCCCGGAAGCCGGCTTTTTCTCGGGAATCTTCGGAAGTGAGTTCATCTATGGTTTCTGAAGTCCAACTATCATACATCCTGTTTTAGAGAGGTTGGTTGTCATGAAGCAGGGTGAGGTGTGTCAGCAATGAAGCTGTGTCCACCAAGTAGTTCACTGCGCGGGTCCACCACCGTAGTGCACTACCCGCTCTGTTTACCCACCCGGTGACTCGTCACTTTCCTCATCGGTCTACCCTGGTCACTGTCCCTGCCA
>Ga0179593_1719220_pt1 | contig 11729 bp, 8 predicted proteins | sample CZODoug2_1_08_16_FD_185931 | JGI IMG/M metagenome (GOLD analysis project Ga0179593, IMG submission 185931) | Vadose zone soil fungal communities from Angelo Coast Range Reserve, California, USA - CZODoug2_1_08_16fungal (PacBio error correction) | ecosystem: Environmental > Terrestrial > Soil >... | reverse complement strand
CCGTTAATGCCGGCACGGGCCGATCCCCCCCCCTGGCGCTCATCCCTCATTACTGATTTTTTTTCACGGGGTTTTTCAGTTTTCCAGCTGTTGACGGATGTCCTATGTTTGATCTGCGTTTCAAAATTAAGAATTCTTCCCTGGCAACCCCTATCCGTCTATGAAGTTACCCCTTTTTTCAAAGCGCTTATCAGTGTAAGACACGCTAAAGCACGGTCGCCCCGAATTGGAAGTTTTGCTGTTCGTTAAGTTTTCGCCTGGCCCTTCCCCTGGATTCTATAAAAGTCCCAGAGAAGTCCTCTCTGCCTTTCGCGTAGATCTTCTAACGAAGCATGTGACAGTTTCCTTATGTGAAATATTTCGACGCTGATCTCCCTAAGAATACAGCCTCCCATTATCTTTTCCCCTTCTGTGGAACCTTATAATCATGTGATTGCCCCGACACACTCCCCTTCCCAAAGGCGTCCTCTTTCCTCACAGAGACCATCTACCCTGTCGGAACTTCCATGAGCGTGATTCAACAATCCATTTTTCTTTTCCCCTATCGAACCGAACCCTCCCTCGTCCCGAGGGCAAATCATGGTTCAGCAGTCATTCCCCCCTTGCCGTAAAGAAGCCTGTCCCCCCGTTTGCGCCACCTTGGTAGCAGATTGCTGCAGAATCCATCGAGAATCTTAAACGCGACTTCTGTCTAGACGACAGCTTAAGCTTCGGATCAATCCTTCAGGGAGCCTGCAAAGCTTTTCATGATCCCCCTGCAGCCTGTGTACCTTTGACCATGTGGTTGTGGTTCAGCCATCCCCGGCCTTTTCCTCCTCGGGTTGTCCGCCCCTCGGCGAAGACAATTTCTTCTCCCTGACCCCCCTTGCCACATGGCTCAAGAATCACTTATCTAGCCAAGTCTCTTCTCCGAGCGCCTGGCATGGAAGGTGTCGCCCTCTTTGACATGACGTCCCCCGACCTATCAAAGGCCCTTTTTTGAAAAGTACCCCCTTTACCCCGTGCATTTCCCAGTAGAGGTAGGCATTCACTTGTCCCCCAATTAACTGTATCATGCCCACCACAGAAAGACGGGACACACCTTCCTTAAGCCTTCCCCTGAACCCAATCCTGAATTGGAGTCCCCAACCGTTTTCAGGCCTTAAGGCATCAATAAGTTAGTCATCTCCGAGTTTAGTGACCCTTAGCAGAAAGGGTTTTCCGAAGTTGCCCTTTCTGTGAACTCCCGGGTCTCCATCAGAAGGTTCTCAAGATTGCGTTGAAAGCGGCTTGATTTTCCCTTTTTTTTGCTCTCGCCGTTGGTAATTTCCCTCCGTCTTTCTCCCCCGCCTTGAGGTAGTATCTGGTGGTTTCGGAAGGTCTAGTGTGTGCACTTTTTGAAGGTTTACCTTTCGGTATAGAAGGCCTTTTTTTTCCGCGACAAAGTCTTCCTGATCTCACCCCCTCCGAACTATTTTTCTCTTCCATGCTTTAGACGCCCCTCTTGATTTTTGCGTTGCAGCGCCTGGAGAAGATGCCCGGATAGCCTATTTCCTAGTTTTAGCATTCCGCAGTGCCCTCCCTAAAGTATTTTCCCGAGCACCTCACTTCCCACTTGGGATAATCATGTCGGAATTTCTTATTTGAGATGATGGCCAGCTCGTGTACTTAGACTCCGGCCTTCCCTCCGCCCTTGAAATGTTTTATTTACACTGGCTTCTCTTCTACCTTTGACTCAATGTTCTGCCCCGCAAACGGGGACCCCTTTCGCCATTTCGGGTAAAAATGGTGTTCCTCACGGTGTTTGTAGTTCGCCGCCCTTCGCGTCGTTCTTCAGTAGAACATCCTGCGAGGGTTTGCAGCATTTTTTCCTTAAGTCTCTTTTTTTTAACAGTACACTACCGGCTTGCGGCGCCACCTTATCTCTAGGAGATTGCAAACGTTGTTGTTTGTTCTCGTCATTGAAGTGTGAGTCCCCTAAGCCGTTTTTCCGGTATTTCGAACCGTGATCTCAGTCCCCCCCGGATTCATCTTTTTTCCACTAGCCCCAAGATAAGGTCTTCCTGGATGCCCTACATTTGCAGTGGTTTTTTTTTTTATCGTAATTTCAAGAACGTTCTTTAATGTTCCCCCCCAACGGCACCCTTTTGTAATTACTCCCCCCTTTTTCTCCGGCTTTTAACGCAAGTTGCCTTGGCATCTCCCTCCCTGATCCTTGTAAGGCTTATTGTTCCAAAGTCTTTCCGGCCGATTCATGAACCGGTCCGACCGCTAGTTTACCTTCAGCACCCCATGTCATAGATAGGGTGTCGCTTCCTCCAATTTGACTTCGCTAAGGGACCCGCCATGTGCCGGGTTGTAACTTGTCGTTTTTCTTCGTACGCATTACCACTCCGGATCTATATTTGTCTCCGTCAGGAGAGCGTTCAGAAACTTTCCGTACTATACTTTCTGAGAAGAAGTATCCTCTTCGTTGCTCAAGACTGCCCTCCTTCTTGGTCGCGTTCCCAGTTGCCCCAATTAGAGGACGCTCCCCTTCAATGTTCGTGCAATACCTCCCTTTAAAACTCCCCACCCCCCCCCCAACAGCCTCCTACCGTCCCATTCCCGAATCGGGCAGTCCTTAACCCTTCCTTCGAACCCCCCCCCAAGGGTGCCCCCATCTTTCAGAGTTCATAACCATCGTCGTTGTTTTTTTGGTATGATTACCACCTTTGATTGTCGCCCTTTCGTGACACAGAAATTTCACCCTTCCTCCCCGGCCCCCCGGCTTGCCTCCAGCCCACGCCCGAGGACGCCTGGACAGACTACGGGAGGTCCCGAGGTTGACGGGCACGACCCGGCCGGTGCATTGTGGCACATCATCATAGGGTGAGCCCTGTTCCAGTCGAGGGACTGAAGCCGGAAATTAGGACTTTCGCGATTTCGGCGGTTTCCAATCTACACCTAGCCTATGTCGTCCCCATGACTGTCTTTTATTTGTTTTCCTACATAGCTTTTCTTTTTCCTCCTACTTGAAGAAGGGTAAGCTAGGCTGAGCGGTCGTCTGAAACGAGTGAGTCCTCTTTTCATCTGACGCGAAATGTCAATTGCAGCGCCCCTGACCAGTCGATAATTTCCATCCCGAGAAATTTCAGTTTGCCTGCTGGAGAATCGTTGCAACTGGTAGGAGGGATGGATCCCTGGAAATCATCTTAACTCATCCCCGAGTTAAGTCTCCGTTCTCCGGCCGAGTGGTCTTCGCCTGCCCCTTGTTTACCATGGCAGGCTGTCTGATTGGATCTTAGCAACTTGGACGCTCTTGCAAATCGGTTATGGATTCTTTTATTAACGTTTTTCTCTCACTAGGCCCGGACTGGCTTTCTCTTGAGGCGGGACCCAATTTCATGCCAAGCGCTTAGTGTCCCCCCCCTGTTGACGCCTTTAACTGAAGTGCGGAGAGGCACCCCTTGTAACTTACCTATCGGTGACGCTTCTGTCAGAGGCCCCCTGCTTTGTTTATGTCCCTTGAAGAAGCTTGCGTACCGCTGTCTTCTTACCACTCCTGTTTTTTTTTCCCTTTGCGGCGATTGTTTAGTTACATTCCCCCCAGGCGGACCGTTGAACCCAGAGAGACCCCAGACTCACCGAGGACTCTTGATTCTTCCTGTTCCCGCCTCTCTGGCGCGTCGGTCGAGGCCAAAATCCCCTTCCCTGCAATTCTTTTAATACTGTTTTTAGAGTCATCGACAAACATGCTTCTCGGGCCCTTGCGGCTTATCTAGCAAGTTTTCTGAAAGCACAGGGAACGTTTTCACTAAGGACGTTAAAATGCCCAAGTCCCCTTCAAGTCTCCTCTTTTCGAGAGCGTTGCCTTACTCTATTGGCCCTCAGTTTGCTCCCCATTCTCTGCGTTTGCCAGTACGCTTTTAATGCCCTTTCCCACAGGTCGGCAACTTATCCTCATCACGCAAACCATGATCTCTCAAGTTACCCCGTGTACCAACACCCCTCGAAGTGTATGGTAGATGGCTGGGGCTTCTCGGACGTACATCTTCGGCATGTTGACTGTTGTCTCTCCCTAAGCCTCCCGTCTTTTGGTTGCTGTGATAATCCCCGGTCCAAAGTCCGCAGGCTTCTCACCCAGGTACGAGAGCTCCCACCTCCTACTCACTATTAACTTCGAGGTTTTTTTTTCACTTTTTTTTATGCCGGGCTTTTGCGTGTTGAGGTTGATGTGCTTAAGGTGATCATCTCCAGTTCTTCCAAGTTTTAATGTCCATGTATTACCCCCTAATTTAGCGAATAGTATATCAGGATGGAAAGACACTTATAGGCACAACCTCTCCCTCAAATTTCTCTCAAGGAAGAAACCGGCGGTAGCTTCTGTGCCGTCGAAGGAAGTGCCGTTTCATAGGAACGTCCGCCTGCCGCGAGCGTTTTCGAGCCGTCCTTCCCCGAAACCTATGCACCTCCCAATCTTTCTGTTGACTCTTGACAGAAGTCCTGTCTCGGAACCTCCGGCATAAGCGAGAATCGTGTGGCTCTGCTCCAGCGTGTTAAAAAACCTCCTGGAGTGACCGACCCCCCAGAATACGCACTCGAAAAACATTATAGACTGTTTATACCCTACAGGTCCTCCTTCGCTCGATGCCGGTCTCTTCTGGCCCCTGATTCGTCGATAAACCACCTCTTCATTAGCCGCCGGTGACTCTCTTTCTGAACTTCTAATGTACCCGGACCTCCCTAGATGGGACAGGATTTAACACTTGTCTTCCCTTCAGGCAGCACCTCCATGCAAGATCCAATAGACTAAACACGTTCTCCTTAGCACCGAATGAATGAGAGGCCAAAGAGCAGACCCAAGGACGGTTTCGATTGTTTGAAGCAATGACACGTAGAGTTCTCCCGGCAACTCCATTGCCCCAGGTTGCACATTGGGGGAGGCAGGCGTCCTCCCCCTTTCAGATCCCTTCTTCACGAGGGTAATCTCGATACCTTTATATGTTTCTCAAACGGCCTCCAAAGTCCTCCATCATAAAACCTAGATTTCTAGAGAACTCCCTCTCTTAGGAGCTTTGTCATGATGGAAAGGTAGTCTTTTCTATTTTTCCGACTTTACTCTCGTTTCTGTAAAACATGATCTTGTCGTACCTTCACCAAGGAGGCGAGGCGTAGGTAGGCGTGAAACCTTTCCCCCCATGGCATTTTTTCATCGGTAGAGGCCCCAAAGTCCAACAGCAACCACATTGAATCCTTTCGTGATCCTTCCCTAATTGCAAACTCACCAAGGACCAGGGAAAAACTCCCTCAACTTACCCTTCTGATGTCCAGACCGCTTTACTGATGCCTCAGTTTCGCCGTTGTTCTTTTCTGTTTGACAGATCCCCACATTTGGAAATAAAAGCCCTTCTTTCCAGGTCTCCCCTTTTTGTTACGGCTGCTTTTTACCGATGAAAGGGTGGTGTTCTTTGCACCTTTTCATTCCGTTTGATTCCCTCTTTTTTTCCACTCTTGATCATATATTCGGGTTCGGGTTTTGTTGGTACTTTTCCGCGGATGGGTCAAGACTTTGAACTTTTTTCAATGGTTCTACAGGGGCTTTAAACTGTTTAAATTTTCCGATCTGGAGGTTAAGAATTAGACAGTCCTTTTCATTAAAATTTTTTAATTCCCCCTGCTTATTTTTTCAAGAGGATTCGTCGAAGGAATTAGCCTTTTCGAGTTGGTCTATACGTTCTTTTAAGACGTCGCCCCCCCCCCCCCCCGTTCCCTTTTCCCCCCTGTTCCCCCTTTTGACTCCCCTATAGACCTTGGCTCTCCTCCTTTCGAACGATAGTTTCTCCTTTCCATTTGTAAGGCTTTGGACCTCTCGTTCTTCTCCTCTGTTCATTCCCTCTCCCGCTGTTCACTTTCGAGGGTCCCGGTCGCCTCCTTGGGCTATTCTTTAACCAAACCGGATGTATTTTGGAGGTAAGTTACCCTTGGTGGTCATTTCATCTGGTTAATCTACAAAGACTTGAGTCCCCCGAGTTCGGCCTCTTTTCGCTATTCATCGAGTGACGGGCTAGTGTGCTTTCTCGATCGAGTCTCGGACCCCGAACCTTGCTCGGCGCATTCTCTCTCTCCCTCTCCTTGTTGATGAGAATTGAGTTTTTGTCACTGCCGTGGTTTTTTCTGACGGATCGAGAAGTTCCCCTTCTATCTTTCAACTGTGTAGATCGGGAGGGGACTGCCTGTATTTTCCACTCACCTCTCCTTTAAGTCTTTTCGTCCTTCACGAACACCGTTCCATGCCAACAACTGTGTTTCTTTCCCTCTTAGGCGTTCCCCTTGTTGTCCTTTTCCTCGTTTTGTCTGTCCCATTTACTCCTTCTACCTTTAGTCTCAGATCCCCCCCCCTGAATTACATTCCTTTATAAACATCTTCCCCTTTGAATTTTTCCAGAAGTTCCCCCTTCCTGAGTGTTCACCTCTTCCCTTCTTTATGGTGGATTTTCGGATAAGGAGACAGAGACAGGGTCCTTCCTTTTCCCCTCTTTCCCAGGAAAGACTACTCCTTAGTCTCCGGTGATCCTTCTTGCGACGCCACCAGCGTATTTCCCGAGGTCCAAGCTTCCTTCCCTTCTAGATAAGCCGGACTTCATCGACGTGAACTTCCGTTGAGCCCCAAATTTCCCCTTCAGTCCTCCCCTCCCGAGAAGTACCCCCCACCAAGAAGACGATGACACCCTTCTTCAGACAGATGGCCCGAAAGGAGCGTTATCACCCCGTCCACATCCCGGTAACACTCTTCCCCTTTTAGAACCACTTTCCCGTTGATGTCGCCCCTCTAACTGAAACCGCAAGTCTCGCCAGGAAACCACGCCTGAGTAGCACTGAGCTTTTCCTCCTCCTCGTATCCTTTTACTTGCGGAGGGGGACTTCAAGAATTTAATAGTTTTTGCTGGAGTACCGTAAAAGGATTGACCATGACCGGTATCGTCTTTCTTTGGCTGTGCAGACTGAAGAGTAATGGTTCAGCTTTGTTTTTCATGACCTTTTCCCCTCCCGCCCATGGAGAAGCCAACTAGACGGGTGTCTTAATTTCGGTTCAAACAGCTGTTTCCGAGGATTTGGCCTCCCCTGTACTGGCCCCCCCCCTCCCTCTTCCCGAAGGTACTGTCTTTCTATCTAGTCTTAAGATTCCCTTGATTCGGCGTTTATGAGAAGCATCTCTTACAGTCGAGTAATAGAGCTCCCCCCTCCTTCCTTTTGGAGTCTCTTATCTTAGCACTTTCAAATTGGGTTGAAAAATGGCTTGCTAAATCCCCTCTTTTCCTGCTCCGTGAACGCTCTATCTGACCCCCCCCTTTTTTTTATACGACAGGTTTCTGTAATCATCTCTTAGGCATGGACTTTTCTGAACCTCGTGAACAAATCCATACTGAAGCTCTTTTCCGGAACCTTTTTCTTTTCTTCTGTCGACAGATTTCCACTGAACGCGTAAAGGGTTCTTTCTCTCGAAGGCTCATGAGGGACTTTCCCCTGGCTTTGACAGACCGGCCGGTGATGCCCGAGATAATGTTTCTGGTCTTCTGGGTGCGTAACGCGAGGGAACCTCCGGTGCCCCCCACTCCTATTGATTCGCTTTCCCTTCGTAGAAGTTATATTATCGTCCTTCCTAAGGGACAATATCTGGAAACTTGTTCCAAGGGCGCTACGCCTTCGCACCCTGAGCTTTGCCGCTTTTCTCAAACTAGCCAAGTCCTTCTTTTTTTTTTTTTTGACAGGTCCCCTCCAGGCCGGCCAGGGGTGAGCTAGATCGTCTTTGAGTCATCTACCGTGGGAAGTTTCCCTTCCTTTTTTAATGCTCGCGTGCAACTTCGCCCATAATAAACGAAACACGCTCTCATATTACGCCCCTTTTTTCCTTCACCCTAGGAATGGAAATGCTTCCTCGATGATGGGAGTAGAAGTAGCCTCCGGGCACTGGTTTCCTTTCACTCTCCTTCCTCCAGTGTTTTTTATCTCCTTCTCTCAAACATTGCAAAATTCTCCCCACCGGGAGCTACAAGCAGAATGACCTCATCATCTAATCATCATTCCATTCCCCCCTTCTTTGGCTCATGTTTACTGATTAAGAGTTCGGTGTTGTTAGTTCCCCCCTTTATAAGGATCGAAAGGCCCCTCATTTATGTCCTGTAACTAGAACGTTCTTTAATTTCCACCCTGATGGCGGAGATATAGCTCCCTCTCCTGAGACTCTTATTGGAAGGGTCCCGTTTTGACCTTAGCTTTCAGTATTCTCCAACTCTATCTCACATAAGAAACCGAACCCTAACAGGTAGGTCGTCTTTCGCACCAAAATTATGCCCGTGTTCCTTCTGATGTGTCTTTCCTGCGCGCTCCCCTATGCCATTTTCCCTCCCCCTCCTGTGATTCTTTTCTCCAATGACCCAATGAATCAAGCCACAGCCCACACCCCAAGGCTCCGCTGGCATCAAGCCCGCATGCCCTTGGTCCGACAATATGCGGTTCCCCTTTCTCCCGCCGAAGACCTCGCCTCCGCCGGTTGGTTCCCTCTGTCCCCGATAGGCGACTTTTTTGTTCAAGAAGCCGCCTTTCCAGGATGGCGCCCCTGCCTCTGAGGCAGCCCCCATGTGAATCTATTGAACGCGACACTTTTTTTTTTCTTCCGACTCCGGCTTTCCCCCCCCCAATCGATTGTCACTGTTTCCGTGAGCTCCCGCTTTTTTTAAGGCGCGCCTCCCCCTTTTGGGGCAGTTACTTCCCCTCCGCATTATTCTAATAGAAAGTTACTTCCTTCGTGTCGCGTTTCTCCAGCCGTTTCCAACGGCATCAATTTCCTTTCTTTCCTTTCCGACCAATTTTCACCGGTGTCTCCCTGGACAGGGTGAGATGCCCGCTGAAGCCGCCCCGTCTGCAGGTCCACACCTTCCCCGGACAGTCTGGCTCCCCATCGAGTCGTATACCCCCTCCCACCCAAGTCCTTTCCATTGCGGAACCCCCCTCCCCTGCGAGACCTCCCATTTCATCGTAAGAATTCCTTCCCCCCCCCGGCCAACCCATACTGAAGAGGACAAGGACACCCCACTTTCGGAACGTACGCAATCACGGAATTTACACTTTTCCAGTGACGATGAAAGTCCTCTACGGGGGTTAATGCTCTTCAGCTGTTGCAGTATCCCCCCCTTTTTAGCCCCTGGACATTTCCTGAAAGGCTCTTGGCTTGACCAGTGAGGCCCTTTTTTTGTGTATAATAGCGTTGGCTGGACTAACTCCCTCTTACAGAGGGAGGCCCGTCCCCCGAGATCGGAGCGTTTTTTCGTCCGCGTCGTGTTGGGGGTCCTTCTTTGAAGTTATTCCTTTTTCCCTTGAATTTCCGAACAACGATCTGGCTTTCTCTCGCCGAAGATTTCTTATCTTCCCTTCCCGATAGAAAGTGGATTTTTCCCCTTAGCAGGCCGGGCTCCCGAGCCTTATGTCGACCTCTCGGTTTTAGAGCCTTTTTTCCCCATAAGAGCCCATTCTTCGGAAATTTCCCGTGGTAAATGGATTCTCTCCCCCCAAATTGGATCTCTGTACGCGACTTCTAACTCTAACTTTTTTCGTGAGTCCAAGGGTAGTCTTCCCAAGAGTTTTTCCTCGGGACTGGTCCCTTCTTTTTCAGAATGAATGGACCCTTTCCCCTCATTGGTTTATTTCCCTTGCCCTAAAAATGTGCTCTTTACCTAAACCCCCCCCTTTTTCGAAACTTGTCGATTTTCCCCTGGTTCACAGGTTGGTTTCCTCTAGGTCAGTGCAGTCGCAAGAATGAATGTTTCTTCCCCTGCCTTCAGTAACAATTCTGAACCTTATCCCTCTCTTGATTATCCGGGGGGCATACGCTCCCCACCCGAGTCTATCCCGTTGGCGACTTCTATCTCTCTAGTCGCTACTTTTTTTTAGATTTATACCTTGTCTTCCCCCGCCCGTCCTTTCTAGGTGGGTTGTTCGACGATTCCCTAAGGAAAATTTATATTCCTTTATGTGAATCTCCCCGGGCCCGGAAGGTCTGCCCCAGAATAATTCCCTATGGTTTTCGAAGCACCAACTTCATGAAAAAAACCTGGGAACCCGCCAACCACCCATTGTTCCCTCCAAAGGTGGGTCCTTTCCCCCTACAGGGGGTTTCTCCTTGACATCGAACTTCGAATTCCAATGGGACAGGATAGACGTAGGAGGACAAAAGGAATGGAATGATGCTCGAAGCGGAGACAAGATTTCCATGAAGGTCCCCCCACCGGACCGATGTGTCAAGATGACTGACAAATGAGGAATCGCAATCGAGAGGCCTGGCGCGAAGTCAGGTCATGCTGATTATTTCCCACCTAAAATGCCCCTAACCAGCAGAACGGTTCTCTTTAGACAGGCTTCTTACCAATCCAGTGGGCGCTCCTGACAGCCTTGTCGAAGCTCTCGGCTTGACTTCCCCGAATTCTTTTACATGGTCACGAAGACACCGTAGAAAGTTCACTCCAAGGCGCTTGCACAAAAATCCTCTTCCCCTACACCCCCCCCGCCCGAGACCCTTTTGCAAGGAGGTCAAATCTGGTTTCCCCCTACCGGGCGCGAACAGTTCTGCACACAACGTTCCCCAGTCCCCCTTATGAGCCAAGGGGTCCCGCACCATCGGGACAAATGAGGTGTCGCCCCAGGGGGAGGCTGCAAGAAAATCACGCCCCCTAAAGTCAAAACCAAGGTGTAACATCCCCCCCCAGTGTCTAGAAAGAATCCTCAGGCCCTAGGAGTCGGGCCAGGTGGTCGGGGTCCCCTTTCCTTGATTGTTGATGTTGACATTTAGTTCAGGAAATCTGGACCATGGGTACTTTCCCCTTGGCTGTCTGTGGGCCTGCAGTCAGGGGTTAAGGGGGGTTCTCCAGGTGTGAAGAAATCTCCCCTCTTGGAAGCCCCTGCACCGGGTGGTCCCCTTCATGTCTTTAACCGACTTGATAGGTGTACTTCAGGCTTTCCCCGAGGGCGACGACTGGCCCAGGAGGAAACTTTCGCTCGGTGTTTCAGGTTTATGTCGATCTTGGTGGTATTCGTGGCTTCTGGTCTCTTTCTGAGCGCACAGGGACTCCCTTTGGGGGGTACCACATGCTGCCTGCGGAGTTTTTTCTCCCGTCCCTTTTCTACCCATGGACAATCATGGAACCTCGTACCCGGTACCAAGAGTTCGTAACTTGACCCCTCCTCGATATTTTTTACCGGGAGCCGTCATAAGACTTTTTCCTCGTTCGCTAGTTTTTCTTCTTTGCCTGGTTAAAGAGGCCCGACATTCGACATTTCTATTTCCAAGCGGATGTGGCCGGCAAACCCCTGAGAAGCCTCTATAACCGGCGGAGGCACTCTTCCAGAGTCTTGTCTAAGTCCACCTGTTCTGGGGAACGGCATCTGGCCCGTGCCCAGACCCCTTCTCCTTCCCTCTGATTGCCCGCGGCTCATGTGTTCGAGGGCGATTCTGCGTCCTATCCAGAGTCTCACCTTTTTGCCCCGTCAGTAATAAGCAGACTTTCGTCTTGCCCTTTCGAGAAGATCCCTTAGCGGCAGGAAATCGGCAATCCTCCTTCACTTTCCCATGTTTTATAGGTGGGTTCGCTTTGCCATTCGACAACCCTCTCGGAGGCCCTGAGGCGGTCTCCCCTAATAGGTGAGACCACGGTCCCCTATAACTAGATTGTACCCACTTACACCTTCCACTCAAGTTCGGAATTGCCCCTTTGGCA
>Ga0179593_1522461_pt1 | contig 11729 bp, 15 predicted proteins | sample CZODoug2_1_08_16_FD_185931 | JGI IMG/M metagenome (GOLD analysis project Ga0179593, IMG submission 185931) | Vadose zone soil fungal communities from Angelo Coast Range Reserve, California, USA - CZODoug2_1_08_16fungal (PacBio error correction) | ecosystem: Environmental > Terrestrial > Soil >... | reverse complement strand
CAGCAGAGTTCCATTTTGGGGCAAGTCCATGGTATTGCGGGTCCCTTTTGGCCGCAAATAAGTAAAACCGTTTTGACCTCGCTTTTCATAGACTGCGTTTGATTCGACGTCGGCGGGTTTTTTTCGCGTTTCCCCCCCACGCAAGTCGCCGCGGTTTTGTTTAGCGGAGAAGTTGAAACTCCTTACCGGCTTTTTTCGTTTTTTTTGATTTGGGACCACCTTGATTCCTGCCTCTTGACGACTACAAGGCCAATTTGAGCGCCTTGCTGCGGCCCGCTGGTACCCCAGGCCATGGGTGGTCTTCTCCTTTTTCCTTCATCCAGATCTAGTATTGCGCTTGCCCACGATTTCCCTTAAAACTGTGCTCTCGTGGTTCTTGGCCGGCTGACGCCTTCCCGAGCCCAGTGACAAAGCACCTCCACCTCCGGTATGAGCGTTTTGGATTTTTGAGGGTGACAGGTTCGGAACGCGGTGATTCGTTCCCTTCCTTTCAAAAGATTCTTTCCTTCAAGTTTGAGACACCGCGTTCTCAGGTCACGCCCCCAGGCCCGCGAACTTCGATCTCTGGCCCTGCTGTTTGCTCCCCCACACCAGATAGGTAATTTTTACTCGTTCGGCCTTTCTCGACTTACTTCTGAACTGCGTCAATTGGATTTCTTTCGCTCATCCGCAACGGCGCCTCGAGGCTTCCCTCCCGGCTCATTCCCGCGACTGTGTGTTTTACCCGTTCCTCACTTTGGCTTCGGTTTTTTCTTGCTTGGACCCCGGCGGCTCGGCCCCCCAAATCTTTTGCTCGTCTTACGTCTCAACGCGAAACGGACGTCCGATTCAACTCTTTTTTTGGACGGAATCCTTTCCGGCTTCCTTCTCCCTTCCGGGAATCCAGAGCCCCTGCGTATTTTTTTGTATTTGCTGGGCTCCCACTCCGGAGAAGGTTCCCCCTGCCTTTTGCGATATTGACGGATCGGTCTTGGCATGCTCAGATGAATGGTTTGCAGTCCTTTGCATACTCACAGTTTTTTTTTGCTGGCTTCTGAAGAATTATTGAGTTGTCACACTTTTTCGCCCCTCCCATCTTGTACATCGCGCCCGTTTCTTATATTCCGGTTGTGGATCTTCGCTGCGTTTATGCACATTCGAAAGTTTTTCGGACAAAACCGCACATTTTAAATCTTCCCCCCTTGTTATCCGGCACGATGCCCAGAGTCGAGCACCTCCCGTACCTGATCTGTGCTCATATCTCAGTCGGGAGTTCGGGCTTTGAAGTAGTCGTTTGAATTGAAGACCGTTTGGTTCCACCTCTACATCGATGTAAAGGCTTTTTTCTCGAGCAGATCGTTGGAGAACGTATGAGCCCCCTTCCATGGGGGATCTCCCTTCTACAGCTTTTTTTTTAATTTTTAGCTTCTTTTTCCCGTCATCCATAGATGGCCGCGCTTGACCCTAAGCATGACTCAGAGCGCGCACCCCCCTCCCAGCTACGGCACGTCTTGAGTTTTGCCCGAATCCCTTCAGCGCCTTCCGAACCTTGTCTCCGGCGACCCATTGCTGGGCCCTCTCTTCCCCCCTTGTTAGCGGCGGCTCCTCATGCGCATGTGATCACACTCAGACACCTGCACCAGACTCCAAGTACCACAGGGCTCGTACCCCATTCAGCTATCCGCCCATTTGCTTTTTCTAGTGCCAGCCTGACTCCTCCCACTGGGATTCCTTTTTTGCTCTTTTCTGTCAAATCGAAGTTCCGCGGCCTCGCTCCGACACCGCCCCGTTCGACGGCTCATTTCTTACGGTTTAATTCCACGTTTCCCAGATTCTGTCCCCTTTTGGCCCTTTTCCATTTTCCAACGACAGCGGAAGGACGCTTTCGCACACTGCGAGTGAGTTTTGGTATCCGCCGACAACCTTTCCTCTCCACCGTCAAGGGTGAAAGCTTTGCCCCATCACTGGACTGCTTTAAACTCCCGAAAGGTCCTGGTTTCTCCCGCCGACAGCCTTGTCCTCTTCACGTTCAATATTTGTGTGTCCTTTCCTCCCAGGCGGATTGCGGACGGTTCCCTTGAGAAGCCCAACTTTCGTTTCATATTTTCCACGGTGCGTAATTTGTTGACCCCAACTCTCCTCGGTCCTCATTTAGAGGCCCTTGGAACTCCTTTAGGTTCCTCCCTCTCTGATGGTAAAGCCTGTGTGTCCAACCGCTTGACAGTGTTTCCCATCTCCGGCCTTTCGTAACGGCACGGACTGTCGCGATTATCCTGCTCAACCCGGACCTTTTTATCGTCCGGAAAATCTCCCCTCACACTTTCCGCTGCCCCAGACTTCCTCCTGGACATCTTACGCTGTCCGTTGTCCCCCCACTGGAGTCCGAGTGCCGCGGAATCCTCTGTCCCCGTGTTTTTTTTTTTTATGAAGGCGTCTTGCTCCCTTTTGACTGAACCTTTTCAGAGTCTCGGCTTTTGATTTTTTCGGTTCCGGTGCGATTTGCGCTACCCGGTCTCGTTCTCCCGGATTACCAATTAGTCGTCTTTTTTTGATCTCTGGGTCCACATCGAGTATTGTTTATTCCTAGGCACGATCGTCGGGGCCTCTCTTTAATGCGCGAGGATTGTTCTTGGACGCGAATTCTGCCTCGCGCTCGTTTTTTTGTTTTTAAAAACCAACCTTTAACCGTGGCATCTATTCGAGGAATGAGTGGCTTTCCCTGACGACTGCCTTTTTTGTCTATCAAATTTTTCCCAAGACTTGAGCAGTACACTCCGGCTGCTGTTTCTTCCAGTTTGACCCTTCCTGGAGCGTACGGTCATCCGGGTTTGGCTGTCTGCTTTCCAGTTCGGAGCTTCGTTTGAGCAATGGACGCGGATCCGTCCTTTTTTAACCTTTCGATCATCGCAGTGTTTTTATACCGATTTTTTTCTGATCTCGAAACTGGCCACGATCATGTCCGTTTGCTTCCGACATGGTTCTTTGAATTGACCTCCGATTTCCTCGTCAATAGGGAGAGCCCGAGGGTCGTGCGGAGAGCCTGCCTCTGTCTTTCGATTTTCGCCGTCAACTGTCTATGCACTTGCGCACTTCCCTCTCTAGTTCGGTCAGATTGCTTGTGTCGTGGGCAATGGAGTTTAGTGGTGGTGCCTTTGTAACGTTGTCTGGTTGGATTGATGGTTCCCCCTACAGGCGCATGGAGGGCCTCGCGTCCGCCGGTCCGTTCTTCCCCTGCAAAGAAATTCGGATCTCCGAGCTCTCTCCGTCGCTTTTGCGTTTCCCTCTAGGTCCAGGTTTTTTCTCGTCTTCTCGCTGTCCGGAGAGGAGATTCGCGGTCTCGACTTGCCGCCTTCTGAAACTACCTCCTGACTTCTGTCGAATCTTTCCTTCCATCCTAAATTGCGTCATATTCTCTCCCTCCTTCGAGATCTCTTTGCGCTCAACCTTGCCTCAGGTCTCCGTTTCCGTTTCTCCATTCAACGCTACATCACTGCTTGCCCCGGGACAAGATCCAAAGCTTGTTCAGACCGCCTTATTTTCACCGGAGACTGTTCGTTGTTTTGGTTGTTTGACGTATGACTTCGTCTTCATACCAGAGTGCCTTAGGTACCGTTTTTTTGCACTTTGCGATTTTTCCCGAGTAATCTCTTGTCGTCTGTGTCATAACTCAACGACCGCCTTGCCCCTCCCCTCTGGAAAGGTCGCATTACCCTTGCCCCTTTTCTCCTGATTTAGCCCCCCTCCTTCACGGTTTGACTGTTTTTTCTCCGCAAGGACGTCCAAGGGGTCTTTCGTTGTTTTAGGAGGTCTGCTTTCCAGTGTCAGTTCCGATTTCTTCATGTCCGGCTTCACCATAAGCGTCCCCCCTTAGGGCCTATGCATGGCCGGCTGGCCCGCACACCGCTTTCGAGTTTTGCCCTATTCGAGCCGGCCGTGGGCTCTGTTGAATTCCTTTCCCCTACTTAAGTCGAGTAGCTGTTCTCGTTCTTTTTAAGCGCTGGTCTTTCCTCGCCTTGACCCTTCAGTCTACTTGCTCATCCCCACTTCAGAGTTCTTGACGGCACTGCACATTTGCGCTGTCAAACGCCCTTTTGGGTCTCTTTTCTGGTTCCTTTTCCTTTTGGCATCCACGTCTCTCGCCCGAAATATTCTTGGGAATTTCGGCCATCTTCCGTCTGTGACAAAGTCCGTTTCTTTTTCAAGGAGCACGCCGCGTTTGTCTGTCTTCCATGTGTGCGCGCCCTTATTAGCGGGCGGGCATCCCCTAAAAACTCCTGCAGATTCTCACTTTTTTCCGCGCTCTTTTGCTGTTTTTTTGAATCGTGCTGCTTTCAGTCTCTTGAACCAAACAGAACCCGGCTCCCGATCTTGTTGTCTGGTTTTTCCTTTTTTCCTATTTGAGCCGTCCAAATAATCACTTTGATTTTCGGTGCTTGGGCATTGTATTGTCACACTTCCTCACCACAAACGCCTGTTCCCACAGCGGTCGGTCTTGTTTTTTCCGTGTTGTCGTCAGATTTAAAGGTATGTTTTTTTCGAAACAGCGTGAGTGCTGCGGTTAGCTAAATCCGATTTTTGATGGCTATTGTGACTGCCCGACACAGAATCAGTGATTCAGCCCCGCACGACGGGCTCTACCCAGATTACTCACGCGACGCCTTTTGGGCCCACGAGACCAGGCTTGCCTGTGTTCTATGCTTTACTTCTCCCTCCTTTTTTCCCCTGTTGAGAGAGCCCCCCCCCCCTTCCCACCCCCAGCCCGCCTCCTGCCTTCCCCCCCCCCCCCCCCCACGGTCCCCCGGCCCAGCTACATGCCGCGTTCCCCCCCCGCCCTCCGGCCCCCCCCCCCCCCCCCCCCCCGCTGCTGCCATCGCTGTTCCCCCCCGTTCTTTCCGCCGGCGGTCTCTGTGGTTAAGACGAATGTACACCACGAACAGCCCCCCCACGGATTGTAGCGGCGACCCACGCCCTTTCTACTGACCGCTTCCGCAACGATCAGTGGTCGTCTGGCAGGACCCTGACCTCACAGCGTTTACCTTCACAACTACGTCTCCCTGTCAAAACCCTGGCCCTGCCGCGGCCTCCCCTTGATTCCCTTTCACCACGCCCGCATTTTTGGATTTTTTGTCTCCAGTCCCACCCCCTTTTCTCTGAAGCGCTTCCCCAAAAACCCCCCAAACACCACACCACAAACCCATACGTGGACTTGCGAACATAAAAACCTCGCCCCTCCCCCCCCCCTGTCGTTTTGGCGCCCTTGCTCCCCGGCCGGCAACCCCAACCACCCACCCTCCAATACCCAACGTGGCAACCAATTACCAAATCAACCAGGCCTCCTGTTCTTGGTTCACGACTTTTTTGGGCAGTTCGCGTCCCTCCATACCCTACAACTCTTCAGTTGTTTCACACTTCGCGCTGAACGTCCCTTGCTAGCCCTCATTACCGAACGTCCCCTTCCTCTTCCTAGGTCAGCATCCAACTGGTGTCACCCTTCCCAACAAGCTCAATCCGAAGCTTGAGTGAAGACTCCTGGACGTATCGTTGGCTATGGCGAGAATCTCCCCCTCCCCTTGGAACCCATGGATTTCGGTCGCTTCTCCTTTCCCAGTCCCGGTATCACTTTCCCCATTTTTTTTTCCACTCCCTGCACGCTTGGGTTGTCCCCCCCTCACCCAGCTTCTGAATTGAGGTCCTTTCTATTTTCCTTTCCCTTTGGCCATGGAAACAGGCCGTCTCCCGGCCACACCACTAACAGCCACCAGCGATTGTTCATTTCCCTCAAACCGCGACGTTCGGATCCATTATCTCGACCGGCAATTCACGTTAGGCGATACGTCTCACTAGACCCAAGGCCCGTTCCGACCGCGCGGCCTAAAGTCCTCGGTGGTTTTTTGCTGGCGTCAATTCTCCGTGCAGAAGTTCCCTCCTTCTGTTTCGCTTCGGTCATTACGCGTCCTTTCCCCTTTCTCAATACTCTTTGTGCCACTCCTGCCTTCCGTCCCTGACCCACGGCGGTCCAACAAAAGCTGGAGCCACGGCCTGACCCTCGGTCCACATTGCAGCAGGTCTTTTATTTTTTACCCTCGGCGGTGATTCTTTTGAGGCATTCCTTTTCCGGTGGTCCTCCTTGCTTTTCTTCACCTCACGCTGTCTCGGAACTCCCCTTGCCCCCTTCGCCCCCGTGGCTCTCCGTTGCCACCGCTTTTCCTCTCCCAATCTTAATCAAAACTAAACATGCCTTCCCGGTCCACACATTTCCAATTATATGCCCTTGGAACACTCTTCCTTTTTCCCGGGGGCGGCGTGCAGTCGTGACGGTGCTCGACCGAGGAGAAACAACACAAACACTTTTCCCACACCTCAAGATCAATGACGCTCGCCTCTTCTTCGGTGGACCGTCTTCCTTCATTTCTCGGGAATCCTCCCCCCAGCTTGGGAAAGGTAGCAACTTTTTTCGTGGACATACCTCGATGTTTCCCGACTCTTTTCGGACGAACCCACCTTCAACGCACCGCGACCATATGTTCCTTCTCCCCCTCTGTCTACTACAGACGTTCGTCGCCTCCCCCACAAACGACCACACAGGAGATTGTCCGAACCTTCACGGCAGGCTCAGCAAACTTCCGGGTCTCTCCCCCGCGTCGTCGGCATCGAGATTCCCCCCCCCCTCCCTTCCCTGATCCCCGTTCCAACGAGCCCACTTAACCCCTTACGTCAGCCTCGACACGCTGGACTTGGACTACTCGCTACGTGTCTCCCTGGTTCCAGCTCTTTTCGCGCGGCCGAACTCTTTCCTGTTGTCACCGCGGCTCGCCGACGCGTACGGCACTACCGATTTTTCTCCTTTCTTCTCCTTCACCGTGAGCAAGACCTTTTGCCTCCGAGTTGATTTAACGCCAGGCCCTTCTCTGTCTACCCTTAGTGATTTTCGTCGGCTCCGCCGCCCCTTTTCCCCCTTCGCACCCCTCACCGGCCTTTTCTTTCCCGACCTGGAATTTCCAAAGGGCCCTCCACCCGAAGCGCCTATGCTATCTCTTGATCCATTTTTTTTTCCAGTGGAAGTCACATCCCCCCACTGCTGCGGGTTTTGGCTCCGCACCCCCACCCATTCCCCTTCGACTCCAACCTGGTGCCCGTTCTTGTTTGACCTCACGCTAGGCCCTTTCTCCTTTTCTACCCTGTTCACCTTACTTACCATCCTTTTCTCAGGGTTTGAACCCGGAGAGTCCATCATCTTCCCCATCCCTAGCTCGATTTTTTTCCCATTGCTTCCGACCTTTAACGTTCCTGAGCGATTTATCGTTTGTCGCCTCTATCTTTTGACCCCCTGTCCTCCCCCTCGGCACTTCATCGATCCTTCCCCCTCTTTTTCCCCCGCGCATGTTTCAGTCCCACCCCTTCCCGCCCCAACCCAGACATTTACCTGCTTCTCTTTTCCTTCCTTCCTCCTTTTTCGCGCTATTCCTTCCCCCCCGAACCAAATCGCGTTGTGGTGAGGAAGCCCCCTTCCCTGCCCTCCGGCAGCCCCCAACTCGAGTCTTACCCCAAACCCCAACCCTATCTTCAAATAGCTAAAACTGGCCTTCGTGTTAGCATTAAAATCGCTCATGTCCTTCCACGAAACCACCATAAACTCGGGGAAACACTTCACCCTTGATTGCGTCATGAAAACAATTTTCCTAACCCTCTTTTTTCCTCTACGCCACCTGAGCTTCCTTTCCGTGTCTCCGTCGAAAGATGCGCCTTCCCCCCAACCTTGTGCAAACTGTATTCCGATGACCGCTTTTTTTGCTTCCTACCCATCAAAACCTCTACCATGATACATCCGCCCGTCTTTCAGCTTGGAGTTTCAACCATTTTGCCCCTTCTTTCCGGTCGTGCACACCTGCGTTGTAGCCAATGCCCTGATCACATCCCACAGGCTCTTTCTCCAGAGCGCACCGGAAACCCCAACGGTTCTATTGCCTCCTTCTCTCAGTGCCGGCTTCTTTGCGACTCGGCGTTTCTCCCTTTCCCTCGCTGTGGCTACACGCTGATAAATCCGGCCGATTGTAATTCAACTCGACTCTTCGAATCCTTTTTCTTTCTCTCACGGTCCTTCCCGCCGTAGCGAAAATTCTGGGATAGTGCCTGCCTTAGGTTTCGTTCGAAGGCGCTCCCGTCCTTTTTCGCGTGTGGCTTTCTTCCCCCTCTATCTATCGTTCCAGTCTGGTATGTCGAAGTTTTCTTTACTGGATTCCATTCTGCGCTGGAGTGACACCCCTGACGTCCCATAGCGAAATTAATCCGCAAAATGGTTCCGGCCGTCTACGGCGGCCGAGTCCGCGTATGTTGATTTTTTCTTTTCCATCCCGAATCAAAAATCCCGACCGCCCACCAAACCCGGGTGGACGGCCGACGAACGGTCCTTGCCCAAACCCATCGTTGATTCTCAAGGTAGATTAGCCTATAGGTCCATTTGCTGCCTCTCCCCCCTCTATTTTTCTCTAGTCCCCGCGGCCTCGATTGCGACTACCTTCTTCCCTATACCCTTTAAATGTTTTTTAACTTGTCGCGACACCTCCCTCTCCCATTCCCTCTTCGCCGATACGTCTCCCGCCTCTTCTGTTCATTAGTGCCGATGTTGCTCGATACTATTAGACTTCACCTCATTCCCACGACTTTTCACCCCTGGCCTGACCCGGGAGACCTTTAAGCTGCCCCCCCTCCTGAGAATCTCTCTCCCTTCCCTAACAGTCCATGATGAGGTTACATAGATTGCCTCCGCCCTTACTTCGCTTTTTCCCATCTTCACCCCAAAGGAGAGTGTCCACGTTGGCCGGGGTTTTTCAATTGTCTTTTTCGAGACCCCCGCGTCTTTTTTTTTTCGCTGGTGTCCCTTCCCTCTCCCCGCCCTTTCTTCATCCTGCTGCCAAAAAACCCTAGGTGACGCCCCCCCCCCCCCCCTATTTACCAACCTTGGCTTTTTTCGAGGGTGCGATCCCTAATCCCCTCCTTCTGATACTGGCTGTAAACCCCCAACAAGCCGTCTCCCTATACTGTGCTTTCTCCCGTCTTTGCTCCCTGCCCTGCCTTGGCTGTTTCCGATCGTTCGGCAGGTCCCATTCCCCCGGTCACCATGCATCGCACCCCTTTTCGGGATCCTTTTTTTCCTTAACCGGCTGAATTTTGCCGCGCAGACATATCCACGTCTCTCGTCTTAGCCCGTTTGCATCTCTCACGGGGCAAAGGTTCCTTCCCAGACCTGTAATCAGCTCACCGTCGATGGCCTGCAGTCTTAAGCCGGCTCTCACGTATCCCTTAACCCCGGATGTAGGTTGTCTTCCGTCATGTTATCCGTAACGATTCAAATCCCACTTCCTCTATCTTCCTGTTTCCGAAGTTTGCGCGGTTACCTTTTCGTCAGCCTCCTTGGGAGAAGGGTCCCCTCTTTGGTCCCTTTTCCCTCCCGTAGGATTTCCCTAATCACCCACCCTTTGATTGTTACCCTCGTTCTCCTTTTCAGGCCGACGTCCGGCACTTCTCTCCCTTCTCTCCTCTTTGTTTTGAATTTGCAGCAGTGGCTGCACTTTCTCCTGCCTGACCATATCGCGGTTTTTTTTCCCTTCGTCCGACCCCGCCGTGCTCACACGGTCTGATTTGATCCGCTTCCCTGTTGATCGCTTTACAGCTAACCCTGTCCCTTTCCAATCCAGAAGGCTCCAGATCGCTGGCTGCTTTTCAATGTTTTTTCTGGTATCGTCCCTTCCTTTCCCTCCCCCAATTGCTTTTCGTTATGGTGTGGTCCCCAGTGCCATGTTCCACATTGTCTCCCCCTGCATTTCCACCCATTTCTTCGCCCACACACTTTTGGCGTGTAACTGAACCAGCGGGCCAACCTGAATTTCTCGGCGTCGATTCCGATCCTTACAAAGGTCTTGTCCCCCCAGTAGAACCTCACTCCCGATTTTCCTTTTGCTTTGCTCTCTCTCCCTCTCCCCTCTTTTTCAACCGAAGCCTGGACACCAGTCTGCTCTCATCCCCCTAAATGCACTGATTCAAGAAATCAACCTGCGATCCATTTTCCCGTTCTTCCACCCCCTTTCATGACTCTTTTCTTTTTCAGGGGGTCGTACTACCAGGGGTGTTGAGGCCAACCCTTTTCCTATTTCTCCTCATTCCTCCTCATACCAGAATTGGTTTTCTGCGATGCTTCTTCAGCGGTTTGTTGTCTCGCTCCTTTTCCCCCAGGACGATAAATGCCGGTCTCCCTAAACCCCCTACCTCGGATTTCGAATTCTTTCCGTTGATTTTGCCCCCCCCGCTTTGTTTGATTTTTGATCCAGCTATCAGCTTTTTGTTGGTTCATCAGAGCTAGCCATGGTTCATAGACATCTGCCTCTTCTTTATTTATCATTTCTCAAGAACGGCGGCCCTTTCCGCTCGGGGATTTTTTTCTTCGATAAAGTCCCTCACCTTTGCATTCCAGGATTCTGACCGCCACTTTTCTTTTTCTTCCGCCCTTCCCTTTTTTTTCACGTTCTTGGTTTTCTGCGATAAGACTCCCTCTGTGTTCCTTGCGTCTTGGTCCCCACTACAGATCTCTGACACGCCAGTATCTAGTGGAGCGGCTTTTTCGCGTTTTCTGCCAACGTTGTCCCCTCCACACCAAGACTGGTAACTGTATAGCCACGGTTTTTCTGGATGGGATTGGTTTTCCGTTTTTAAGCCGGCTCGATTCCGTCTTTCTTCTTGATCACATTGAACACAGTTCATCAGGTTTTGGGTTTCACTTTTTTTACTGACTGCCCAGTTCCGCGTTCAAGAATTATATAACACAGCTTTACCATGCTCCCCCCCAGTCCGACCGCGCTCGGTTACTCCTGACCCGCCGTTTCTTCTTTCTTTGCAGATCTTTTATCGAAATTTCCATTGCCGACTTTCTTGCGCTCTTGAGGCCCTTCCTTCCCGATTCCTCACCCCAACTTTGTTTTCACCTCCCTCCAGCTGCCGTGGTTCGGTGCTCCCGGTTTTTTTTTTCGCCTCTTTTTCATTGTAAACATGAAATAGCCCCCACAACTCACACACCTCCAACCGCGCTTCTTCCGTTTACATGACGCAATCCCTGTTCCTTTGTGGCTTTTTTTTTCCTTCCCTTTTTTCTTCTCTTTTACAACGTCAAAGGCCAATTCCGACAGTTATCGCTCGAAGCGTGGGAATTTGGGCTTCCCCTCCCGGCCTTGCAGAGTTCCTCTGTTGGCAACCCCAAAAACAGGCCCCACCAAACGCCGGGTCCTTTGATCTCCTTTCCTGACTTGGCCCACCCCTTTTCCCTTCCGGCTCCCACCTTTTTGTTTTCTTTGTCTTTCGTGCCTCCCTATTCCCTTGCCTGAGGATTAACACCCGCCCGCGCCCCCGCTCGTTTCCTCTTCAACGGCCGACCTCCCACCCGTTTTCTTTTTTCGGTCCCTTACAACCAATTCTCTTTGTGTTCTGACACCTGAGAAAGAACGTGGGTCGGGACCATCCTTTTCCCACCAACACATTTGGTCCCCCAAATACCTGGACTAACTGCGCGTACGCGCCTCCCCGTCCGTCCGTCACCAAATCCCCTCCTCATTACCTCACTCCACTTAATATGGCACGCCTTTTCGCTTTTCACACGTGGACCATCCACCACCAATGACTTCTCTTGGGCACCCAAAAAATTTGCCTCCTGGGGGCGTGCCTGAACACATTACAAACAAGCCAATACTCTGAAGTGAGCGCTT
>Ga0179593_1659835_pt1 | contig 11730 bp, 12 predicted proteins | sample CZODoug2_1_08_16_FD_185931 | JGI IMG/M metagenome (GOLD analysis project Ga0179593, IMG submission 185931) | Vadose zone soil fungal communities from Angelo Coast Range Reserve, California, USA - CZODoug2_1_08_16fungal (PacBio error correction) | ecosystem: Environmental > Terrestrial > Soil >... | reverse complement strand
TGCGGAAGGAGGTAAAGCCGTTTTTCCTCCTCTGTCCCCCTTTTTTCCTTTTAGTGCTCTGTTCTGTCGTTCGTCCCCCTTCTTTTCTGCGAGGACCATCCTCGGCCACCGCCTCCATTCAACGTTCTTCCTGCGTCTCAACTTTTTTTATTCATTTGCGCCCATGGTGCCTTCTTCCCCCCCGGGCGAGGCACCGATAGCAAACCGGTTTTCTTTTTTTCCGAAACACGCTGCTTCTTTTTCTCCAGCTGATTATGGCATTCCGGGATCGAGTTGTTCCCGGGGCCCGAGGAGAAGGACGTACGACTTGGACCTTCTCCCCCCTCTCCCCCGATCCGGTTTAACCGTTCCCCCTAGGTGCTCCCTTCCGAACCGTTAATCGGAAGCAGTCCAGGCAACCCCCCCCCCCCCCCCACCCTCGGCGAGCATTGCCGTCCTTTGTTTTTGAACCCCCTGCCCCCACATTGACAACCCAAAAGCCATAAGTTCCCCGTTGGCCATCCTTTAGAAGTACCGAGAAGACTTCTCTAGTTTTTGGTTTGCTACTTTCTTCTACTGAGTAGTTTTTTTTTTGCAACTTGTGTCCAGTATTGGCTGTCCAAAGAAGATAGGTCAGACGAGATAGTTTTTACGGCGTCTTGCTTTTCCAGGTTTCTTTTCTGTATCCCCTTTTTTTTATTTTCTACATCGCTGCAATGAGATCGATCCCAAGGATTGATTACGGTGACGTTAGCTCGAGAAGATATTCACCTTTTTTTTTCGCCGTTCTCTCTTTCAATGCCCTTTCCCTCTGTTTTTCTTCCTTTTTAATGTCCCCGGTTGCATTGCTCGAATGGGATTCCACCGGCTTTCACCTCATTATGATAGTCTGACGATCGAGCCTTCCGATCATTAGCTAGTTTTTTTCTAACGCGTTTTCCCCCCCTAAAACCGGAAAGTAAAGGCTTCGGCGACTCGCAGTCGTATTTGGAGATAAGAACTTATCTCTTGGCGAGAATCATGGTTCTTTCTCTAGTCCCTTTTGGGGATTTCTGTTCGTTCTTCCTAGTGTGCTGTCGGTTTTTGACGGCTTTGAGAATGATGTAAGGAGAGGGATCTGACAACAGAGACGGCCAGCCCCCCAGGGCCTTATCGCTCGTCCGTGCTTTTTGAGTACCCGTACCTTCGCGGGGCCCCCCGAAGGGGGCTGGGCTCGCTCTTTTTTCTTAACCGCGTCTCGCCTTTACTTGATATTTTTTAAAACGGTCCTGCCTTTCCCCCGGCCCTCTCTCCGCGTTATCTTCCCGGTTGGGGTCGCCCCTCCTGGCGAAGAACTTTTTCACCCAGAAGAGATATCCCGACGACCCGACGCGGCAGATCTTTCCTCCTCCCTTTTTTTTCTTCGCTTCTTTTTTTCGATCCGCGGTTCCACAGCCCTCCCCTTTTCACTTTGGCGCACGGAGCGGCCGATGCGCCTGATGTCCTGCGTGAACTAAGGCTGTTATTCCCCGCTATTCGACCGCAACGTCCTTTAGAGAGCGGAGTCCTGTGATTTCCCCGCTGTTTCACGCAGCTATTCTTTTTTCCTCCGAGCAGCTGACGCGTGAACGCTCGCGCTTTTTGGCCGACAGCGTTTGAATCCTGCACAGCCGTCCAAACTGTACAATACTGCATAGTCGCTTTTCCCCCGGTCTCCTCCGGCTGAGTCTCCCACTGCTCTTTCCCGTCATGCGTCTCAGCAAGGCATCGAGGTCGGATCGCACGTAGGTCCCGATCACGCGCGAAGCTTCCTTCGGTTCGAAACCACGGACCCTCTTTCTTTTGTCGCCTTCTGACGCTTCTTCAGGGCTTTTCTCGCATATCCTCCTTTTGAGCATGTTATCCATCAATTGCCGGCTGGCAACCGTTTCAAGTTCACAGCCACTCACCGAGGAGACGTTTCTCTCCGGCTCACTTCCCCTCTCTTCCTGCTTGAGCACAGTCTGGTTTTATCCACCCACCCGACATGCTGGTGCCGACTTCCTTTCTGCATTAAGACCCTTCTCTCCAAGACGACGCCTCCAGGCCTGACTAATCTCTACCCCCGGAATGCTTCATCCCTTCCTGATTAAACATGGACGCACTTCTAGCCTGGGCCCGCGGTGGGGTACTTGAAGCGGGGGAGGCCCAACATGACGGAAGATCTTGCGGCTTATTTTTCTTCCTGTCTCTTCTTTTGCGCCGCGGTTCCCCTTATACGGTCGAACTCCCGGGGCATCCTGCTTTATGTTTGCGAAGTAGATGGCCGAAAGAGGGTTGGCGTCCTGTTTCTTCTTACTTCCCCCGACCTATTTCTTTACAACCAACCCGATCATTGAGTGTTCCAGAATGACATCGATTATGTCGCGGCGGCAACTCCCTTAGAGGTGTTCGGCGGCAATTTCCTCTTCTTTCTTTCCCCCCCTCCTAGGTCCCCCCCCCTTCCCTTCCAGCAATTCTTGTGTTGCTTTAAACGGACGTTTGGAGGTGGCGTCTGATGTCTCGCGAGCCCCCTCGGTGTTCGGCTATTCGCCCTTGCTTTCCCCCCCCTCGTTTCGCCCCTACTTTTCCCCCGTGCTCCGCCTTAGGTAGATTTGTACTCCCCTCTAGTTGTTGTTGTTCAGATACTATATTGGTACGTGTCCTTCCTACTTAAGTTGTGCTAGCGGATCCCCGGTGAAGCTCAGTCCTTTTTCTCGAGAACTTGCGATTCCCTTCATGAACGTGCCCATCCCCAGAAAGTCTTCCTTTCTCACACCTTTTTTCTTTTACTGAGTTCTCTTCCTGGAGGGCCCCCATCAGCGACCTTCTTTCGCCGAACACGCGATGATGTAGGTTCCCCGCGACAGCCAGTATTTCTCCCCCTGCCTTTGTTGTTGCTATCGTCGTGACGAGGTCCAGGAACGTCAGCTTGGCAATCGAGTCATTCCTTTGCACCGACGCCTTCATTCTCATTAAACCTTTCCCTTAAGACTAATTCGGAGCCGTTTTCTCCGGACCAAAAACCCTCTAGGCTAACCCTTCCTCCCTAACCCCCCCCCTGCAGCATTTTTTTTTTCCCTTTATGAACTCCCCCCCCCATTCTCAGTTAAGACGGCCCCCACGTGAAGCATAAACCCCTCGAAGAGATAGTATCTCCATACAGCCCTTCTCCTTTCCCTTCCAGCCCTTTCAAGGAGGTTTTTCTCTGGTTCCCTTGAGTTAGAAGCCCAGTGTATGAATGTCCGGAATCGACCACCCCTTTTGGAGGTAGTTTTCTAGCCCATCTTTGGGCAATCTTCCCTTTGAGCTTCTTTCCTCATTCGAAGATATTAACCTTTTGAATGAGAAGGAGCGGATCCCTCCCGTCTCCCCGTTTCTTTGTTGCTTTTCCCGCAGGTTTCCTGGAGACATGAAAGCAAAGGCTTCACCGCTTATGACGATATGTCTCCTCAGAGACCGAGGCGCTTCTTTCTATTTCTTCTTTCTCATCAAGGCGATAATTTTTTTAAGGTACAAGTTTTATCGCCGGTAGTCGGGAGACCTGACCTTTCGATTTAATTGGCTAGTCTTGGTTTGTTGTTTATCCCGATTTTCCTTTTCCGTTTTTGAGATCGACTTTTTTTTTTCCTTTTAGCCGAGCCTCCTCCTTTTTTCGGGTGGTGAGCATCTGTCCTTCGAGGGCTTACGCCCGTTTCGGCGAGAAGGTTTCCGCGGTCCAGCGCGCGTTTCTCCTCTGCCCTTCCCTTGACCTCTATTTTGTGACTTTGGGTGTTTCCCCCCTTGATCGCAAGGGGTTGCTCGTCAGAAGCCAGTCCCGTCTCCGCTTTTACTTCGATTCTTTAGCTTTGTCTCCTATTTCGATTTTTTTTCCGGCGCCATTTTTTCGCGACTTTTTGGCTTTTGTTTCTCACGGATATGTTCGAATCACTCCGAACCCCGCGTCCCCCGATATAGGAGACGACCTTGCCGATCTCTTATTTTCATCTCCCGTTTTTTTTTTTTTTTTTTTTTTTTTCGATCTTTTCCCGTTCGGTTTCAGCCGATTCGCGCTTGAACTATCCTCCCACGGACCCTCGCTTTTCTCACTGAGCGTCTCGTACTGTTGTCAGACTGTTTTGAAAATATTGCGTTCTTTTCACCCCTTCGCCCGCACGTAAAGGCGAGCCCTTTCTGGTGCCGCGACGTCTTTCCGCTTCTCACCCTTTTCCCAGGTACGACGTTTCCTACCGAGCTTTGACAGTTCGGCTGATGGGCGGAAGCCAGCTCTCTCATTCTCAAGCCGAAACTTTGACAATCCCCGCTCTCCCCTTCCCTCGACTTTTCCCTCGTAGGCTCATGATCTATATAGATTTTCGCAAAGACAATTTGAGTCGAGCAAGGAATAGGTCGATCGACATCTCTCCCGCGCGAAGTCTTTCTCTTGTTCCGACAGTCTTTTCTTTCTTTATATTTTTTCTACGATCTACGCGGTGAATTTGTCTTTAACCATTCTTATCAAGCCCATGACGGCTGTCAGCATTCAGTTAACTCCGAAACCGATCTCCTTCTTCACCTCTCCACCTTTTTCTCTTTTCTCCGTTAATGATAATCTTTTCTCGTATCAGTGCCCCCTCCCCCCCGATGGATCCTTTCCGACATCCAAAACGAGGGGGGTCTCGCGCCATTCATCCTTCCCCCCTCCGACTCCTCACCGGACTCCTCTCGCCAGCTGCTGGTACTTCCAGACTATTATCCCGGTGGCCGGTCCCTCCTGAGGTCCTGGAGGTAGAAGATGTCATAATCTTTTTTGGTAACGTGGCTTTCCCCCTCCGAATGTTCACCCGATTTGCTTTTCCCCCCCAAGTGCGCGATAGGCGGGTTGTTGCCTTTCGGCTCGCCATTAAGGTCGGATTCCGGGGCACCCCTTTTATGTTTCTTTCTGAGTTTTCCTCGTTGCATTTAAGGCGCGCCGATTCGCGCTTCCGGCCTGCTCCTCGGAGAACGCCCAACAACTCCACCCCTTTAACTTCCCTCGATTTCTTTCGCTCCGGCACAGGTACCCCAGCGCGTGTTCGGCTGGTTGCGTGTATTTCCTTTCCTTCTTTGCACACATTCTTCATCAAAATCTTTTTGCTTCTTTTTTTAATCCCTCTAACTCCTTTTTGTGGTTGGTCTCCTGCGCCCTCTGTTGTTCGGGCGCGCCGGCGATCTCACCTGATCCGAAGATCCGAGCAACTCTCATTTCCTTCCTTTTACCTGGGTTTTCTTCCCTCAGTTTTCGCGATCTAACTTTCGGGACTCCCCCTTCAGAGGCTAGAGGATTCTTAGTCCGGTGAGGAGATCCCTTTATTTCGCCGACCCTTTACTTCTCCCACTGGACACCGCTCCAAGACTTCGTTACCAGCGTATTACACCGGCAGCCCCTTTTGCCTGTCGGTTTTGAAACTTTTTTTCCCCTCGCTACCCCTTCTTTTTTTCCGAACACGCGCTTGGATGTCTTGAAGGCAATTCTGACAGTCCATTTAATTCCCTTTACAAGATTCCGTGTCCTTTCCTTCGGCCCTCCTCAGGCTTTTCCCTTCCCTGTCCTTCAGAGAAGAAACCCTCGAAGGATCTCTCAACTTTTCAGACCCCTCCCGTTCCTGTGCTTTTTCCACGGAATCTCTTCCCAGTCACCAACCTCTTTTTCGAAAAAGTGGCCTCCTCAAACGATTTTCCTGTCCTCCCCAACCTTCCCGCCCCCCCGTCGCTTCCCTCGGTTCCCCAGTAGTATGTATGTTACCTCAAGTAATAAGGCGGTCCCTTAAAGAAAGGGATACTTTGTGTAAGTCTTGTTATACATCGCTCTCTTTTTTTTGTCTCTTCACGGCTTTTCCCTTGACTTCAGGTTCCTGAATTTGGCTTCACGTCGGAAACCCTTTGTTGGTCTGTTGATATACCCCTCGCTCGACTCTTTTACCCACGGATTTAGCTTCTTTGACGGTCTCCTCACGTTGAGAAAGAGATCTTTTTGCATGAGCGTGAGAGCTTGAACCGTCTCCTCCTGGTTTCGGTTAACCTTATTCCCCGTTTGCAAAGGTATCGACGCTCCCCTCTCACAGAATTCTCTCTATGATCGATCTGAGAAAGAGGAGAATCTCCGGCGCTGGCTTTCTCCCCACGCGGGCGATATTTTTATTCTGACCCCCTTTTTTCCCCTTTATCTCAGATATCCCCTTTTGCGATCCGCCCTCTCCCTATTTTTGATATTACTCCTTTTTCCTGTGTCCTTCGATTTCCCAGTGGAAGGTGCGGATAGCTTCCGCCGCCTACTTTTCTCCCTTTAGTTTTCTCTCGGACTTCCTTTTTTTTCCGGCTTCCTTTTTTCTGTCTGGGATTTTCTCTAATCGGTCCAGTTTTCTCTTCTGGCAGCGCCCTCCTGAAGATAGCGGCGTACCGCCCCCCGGTGACAACTTTCCTGTTTTTCTTTTTCCTCGTGGATCCTTTTCCTTCGTGCGGGCTCCAAGAATAGGTCAACTTTCCTTTTTGATCTTTTTCCTCCTTTCGGCCACGCGGTAGAGATTGACAAGGGTTTTATTTTTTTCCTTCGCTATGGCCGAAGGAACTTCGTTTTTCGACGAGATATAGGCGACGGTCCCCCCCCCCCTCCAACCGCCCTTTTGCGTTTGTTTTCCCTCTTTTTTCTAGTCTATCGTCTTCTTCCATCGATTTGAGACCCACCAGCCCAACCGGAAATCTTAAGAGTGAGGCCAGGAGATTCACCCTCCTTCCGTGTCGATGCGGGACCTATGCTCGCTATCTCTCCTTCCAAGGCGTTCTTAGGACTGCATCCCCCCCTCTTTTACTCCTCTGAAGGTATCTAGGGGAGGCGCGCCCTCGCGATGGACGATAACCGTCGCCGCCCCTCCCCCCTCGGGCGGAGAAATGTTCGCTCAAATCATTTTCCCCCACCGTTCCCCCTTTATTTTTCTCCCTTTCCCCCTTCGAGTTTCTCACATGATCTCTCTCTCTAAACGACCATTTAGGTCTCGCAGGCCCTCGAAGGCGGATCGCTACGGAGATAGACCCTTCCTGGACCGTTGTCGTTTCGAACCCTATCGACCCGTCGTTCTGGTCCCCCCCTCTCCTCTTTCCTTTTGCTCCTTTTTCGATCATATTTTTTGGCCTCCCGTCGTCGTCTTTCTTTCCGGCTGGCAATCATTACAGTTACACCGCACGTCCCCGAGGAGACGTCTTCTCTCCGGCTTCCTGGCTCATTTCTCGACTCCCTCTTTCAACCCTTTTCACCTCCCTTGTTCTTCGTAAGTTGCCAGCAGATGGTCCCGACATCCACAACGAGTTTTTTCCGGACTGCGCCCTTCTTAATTTTTCCCCAGCTAGACTTCCGCGCTTTCTGGTTCATGGAACGATTCCACAGTTAAGCAGGGAGGGACGATCCCCTGATGACTGCGTTCTCCCTCCTTACTACTTTTTTCCGGCTCCCTTTTGGCAAAATTCTTCCCTTCTTTCCTTGCTTCTGGATAGTGTTGAGAGTTTCTTGGTTGGTGAAGGATCCGTGGTGTGAAATTAACTTTGAACGCTCCTGGGCCTTCTCTCTTTCTGGCTTTTCATTGTTGCCCCCTTTTCTTCTTTACGACTCCCTTTTTGCTCCTATCTTCCCCGCCCTACAACCCAAGAGAGACAGTTTCGTGTTAAAACCAATTGGCTGTCGCACGTCACCCTCCCTCCCAGCGTTTTCTCCCTTATCTGCCTAGGATGCCCCCCAATTCTCCGTCCCAAAATGGTGGATGCAGGTGCTTCATACGCTTGGGCCGTTATGTGCAGGTTTGAAGTTTCTTCTATCTTCCCTTCCCTTTGAAGACCAGATCCGTCTTTCCCCTCAGTGTCATTAACGGCTGTCCTTCGTGTGCTTTTCCTTCCTCCTCTTCTTTGAAGAGTATCCTTCCTCAAGACTTTTGCTCTTCGTTTGAGCGCCGAGGCGCCCACCCCTCCGGGGCCCTTCGATAGACCATCGTCCCCCTTCAAGCCCTTTTCCTCAAACTCCCCGGCATTTTATTAGAATGGTGCTGGAAATCCCTGGGCGATGCCATCAGCGCACTTTGCCCTCACCTTTCTGTCCGCTCACAGCCCTCCCCCCCTTCTGCATTCTTGTCCCCGACAGGGATGATCGTATATTCGGGCGTGAAGAGGAGAAGTCCCTTCGGCGCAATCTCTTCCCCTCGTTCCCACTCCGTTCCTCCCTCCTCGCCTCGGTCCCCTTCCTTCTTCTTAATTTATCCCTCCGGCACCCCCCCCCCCGCCGAGGCGCGTCCCGTGCCGAATTGACGAGCATTCCCCAACTGCCTGTGGACCTCCCCTAAGCCTTTTTTCAACTCGTAAGATTTTTTTTCTCAAAGCCTTCTTGGCGGCCTCCCCGGGTAACTTTTGTAAGTTGGCTGTAGCTCCAGTGCAGCTGTCGAGATAGTTCCGCACCGGGCCTTCCCTTCCTTTTTCAGCTTGTTCCTCTCATTCCGTTGTTGATGGTCGTCGCCCCCTTTCCTGCTACGATCCCCTTATGGCTTCACGGTTCGGTTCGCCGGCGCGAACTCTCACGTGCATGGCCGTATATGATGCAGAACTCTCGTTTGTGTTTTTCCCCATCCGGACTTCCCTTGATCCCCCCCCCCCTTTTTCCACCGCATTACTATATGATCCTATCGAGCCGAGGCGGATATAGCGGAGCGGGTCGCGAATTACCGCGGGTTCGTCGAAACCGCACACGGTTGTCTTTCTTCCTTGGGCCAACTCTTCTTTCCCCCCATGGTCGTTTCCTCCCGATCCTTTTTTCCTGCCGCGCTCTCTCCGCCTCGAGTCAAGAACTGTAGGAAGACGAGCATACTTGATGTCGGGTTTTTGTTGCCGTTGAGAATGATCTCCGGGCTCCCTCCCCCGCGTCGATGTTTTCATTGAGTTTCCCTGAATCTACCCTTCCGCATTTTCCCCCCTGGGATAGCTTGATGCGGGTAGTACGAACGCAAGGAAACAGAGTCTATACTTTTTCCGTGAGGGTGCGATATCTTTCGACCCCTAGGGTTCCTTTTTTTTACGCAGTAGACACTCGGCCGCTCGTGAGCCCTGTAGAGATTTCCAGGTTTTGCTGGTGTTCTGGCCCGCCCAGTCCTCTTCGCAGATCTCTCTTTTCTGAGATCTTTCTCTATTTTTCTTTCTATCGCGCGGGGTTTTTCCTTGCCCCCTATCCCTAGGAGACCCCCCCTCAACGGGAAATCTCGACCTCTTTGCACGGAGCGCCGATGCGATTGCGTCTCTGAACCAGCACCCCTTTTTTTTTTTTTTTTTTTTCTTTTCTTGGTCTCTTCCTCTCCCCAGCCGTGTCCCCGCGAAGGTACTATGCTGTTGGGAGGAGCTCGCGCGCTGGACGCGTGTCCCGGCGCGCCGCGCTGGTTTGCCCTGACATGCTCCCTACGTCAACCCTTCCCCTCTCTTCTTAGATTAGGGTCTTCTTCCAACCCCTCCCACTGATCGTCTCTTCTAGGAGCCTGACCTGAGTCGAAAAGGAAATCCTCGGTCGGATCGACAGCTACAGGTGTATCCCCCCCGCTAAGACTGGACGTAAACCCCCCCCCGCTCTGATTGCCTCCCCCCTTTTCCGGTCTCATCATAGCTCCTTGAGGAACTTTGATTTTCCCCATGTCGATCCAGGATGCCGGCTGGCCAACCTTATTCCAGTTCACCTCCCTTGAAAACGAGGGTTCCTCTCTTCTGAAGTTTTTCCTTTTCCCCTCCTGGTCTCGTACCCTTGGTCTCTCTTTCCCCCCCTTGCAAGAGATGGTCTCCCTCCATCCACAAAGAGGGATGGACTGCGCAATGCAGACCCTCTCTCCAAGCCGACGCCGACCGGCCCTATCGCGATCCCGCTTTGCTACCCTTCCATCTTCCCCTTTTCTCTTGGTCCGCTCTCTCTGTCCCCCTTATACTATTTTTGGGGTACGGCCGCAGGTTCGTGCAAAACCTGGCCCCCGCTGATGGTAGGGGCTCCTTTTTTCGAACTTTTTTTTTGGTTTTTTTCCTTCTTTCCGAAACTTCTTCCTTGAACGCGGGGAATACCGATTATGACGGCGACGTCGAGGATCCGGTTCCTTGTGTTTTTTTCCTTTCCGCTCTCCTCCGGAAGTTTGCTCCTCGCCTGAGACAAAAACTCCCATCCCGGGCGTGTTCAAGGCACATCGACTTGTTTTTTTTTCAACCCCCGCTTTCCTTGTTCTTTTCATAGGACTACCCGCTTGAGGATTCTCCATTCTCTTCAAAATGCCTGGCTGAGGTTGTTTCCAGACGCTTGAACGTTTTTACTTGCTTTTTTTTGACGCCCCCTTCCCCCTCGGCTTCCGGCGCGCCAGAGCATTAAAGATCCCCGAGGAACACTTAATTTTTTTCAGTTTCTTGCTTACCTCCGGATTCTCTTCTTCCGTTTCCCTCCTCCCTTTTGCTCTCTTAGCTCTTTCCCCCCGTGTAAAGGACGTGCCCTGAAATCTGCATGCTCGCGGACTTTAGGATCGGGATTCGGCGTTCCCCCTCGTTTCCTTCGACTGAAACCCCCACGGCGACCGCTCCCCGAAAAGTGTGTTTCCCAGCGTATAACACGGTTCTTCATTCCTTACCTTTTCTCCTCCTCGTTCTCCAGCCAACCTTTGTCCCCTCCGAAATCTCTTGATGTAGGTGCCCCGTTGCCGAGACAGCCCTCCCGATGGCCATTCCCCCCTCCCCACTTTTTTTTGCGTGACGAGGAGTCTTCCCGCCCTTTGCTCTCCCCTTTGCACCGTCTCTTCTTAGCCTCTGTCATAGGGATGCCGGTTATCGTTCCTCCGTAATTTCTGGAGCCTTGGCAAAACCCCCCACCTTTCCGCGCACCTTCCTTTCCCCGAGCCCAGTCGCCCCCCCAGCTGACCTCTTCTGTTTTCCCAAACCCGAGCTTCCCACCGAAGCGCGGGCAAAGGATACAGCCCCAGGCGGAGAGGTTCACGCCCCCTTTCACTTGTGTAAGTCTTGGCCTGTCCATTTTTGACGTCTTCCCTTTCTTTCCCTTCTTTCTTTTTTTTATTTGAATGTCCTTCATGGCAACCCCCTTTTTTTCGTGACTAGCAATCGCTGGCACTGATGACATATCCACAAGGTTGTCTGCTTCTTTCCGGGTATAGCACGTTCCTTTTCCAAATCCCCTTGCATGCCTGAGATTCTTACCCTTCTTTTCCCTGTTTCGTTCCCTTTTTTTTAAATGCGGTTTTATGTCTGGACCCTCCATGTTCCACGCAAGGCTTCAAAGCCATGCCTAGCATGATCCCGACCTCTTCGTTTTTTTTAGACAGAGTTAGTTTTTCCCGCTTTTGTCGCTTGGTTTCTACGGTTTTCCCCCTCTGTGTCTCGCGGGCGGACCTGACCTTCCTATTTCCTTTGTCCTATGGTCGTGCTCTTCCTGATCAGTGGAGTCTTCCGTCTGCATCCTTCGAATTCTCTCCCTCCGGCAGTGCTTTTCTCGGCTCATGACCGGCGAGGGTCCGACCAAGAGCGGGACAGGTCCCCTCGTAAAGCGATCGTGCGCCTCAAGCCAGATAGTTTTCTTCCCCTTTGGACCTCTTGCTGGGCTTAGGACACCCTTTCTCCTCCCTTCCGTGGCGTTGCGATAGTCTTTTCGAACGAATAGGTAACGGAAAGGTCGCAGTATTCCTTCCGTGTCGCCGGGCTTTTGGTTTGGTCCCTATCCTGGGTCTCCTCCTCGCG
>Ga0179593_1564112_pt1 | contig 11730 bp, 10 predicted proteins | sample CZODoug2_1_08_16_FD_185931 | JGI IMG/M metagenome (GOLD analysis project Ga0179593, IMG submission 185931) | Vadose zone soil fungal communities from Angelo Coast Range Reserve, California, USA - CZODoug2_1_08_16fungal (PacBio error correction) | ecosystem: Environmental > Terrestrial > Soil >... | reverse complement strand
TCTCCCACGGCCAACGACCTTCTCCATTAAAACAGAGAGGAAAGTTCAGGCCTCCTGGTGCGATCGGTTTTCCTTTTAGGAATATTCCCCATGCCCGCATTAGACGCCTGCTTTCCTCCTTTCTCTTGCCCGGCAAAGCCCCGTCGTTTAATGCTAGCAGAGCTCCCCTCGAAAGACTGGATTTTTTCCGGTGGAGACCGGTAATCTTTCTCTCCTCCTACCGCCTCTCCTTAGAACCGGCCAACATCGCCAAAGTGGATAGACCCGCTTCCTTTTTTTCCCCTGGTCCGGCTTCCCGACTCCCATGGACCTCCCTTTGGTGGCACCTTCTTTTTCCCCCCGCTCATAACGCAGTCGCACCCTTGGTATAAATTCGAAAGAGGCAGTTGGGATTTCCCCAACTAAGCGCGGGTCTTTGCGCACCACACCTCGCTTACTCCTCCTTGTTCCGGTTTAACTTACTATTTTTTTTCCCAACCTGGACCGTGTCTCCTTTCTTCAACGTGGCGCCCTCTTTTTCCTTCCGGGGGACCTACCATACCTCTCGTCAACTCGTCTGTCTTTCCCTTCCCCCCCCTTTCACAGCCAGTGTTTTCTCTTCGCATCGTAGAGGATGGAGGGCTGATCGTTCCCTTTTTTTCTACAGTAGGCTTTTTCTTTTGGCCGGGCGATGCGTACTTGGACTTTTTCCCCTTTCCCCTTCCTCCCCTCGGCAGGACCTTTTCAACGTCGTCCCGGCGACGTCACTTTTCTGTGAGACCTGAGTACTAGTCCGCAGGGCTTTCTTTTCCAACGTGACGGGACGTAACGGTCCCGTACTTTTCTTTTTTACCTCTGCCGTCTGTCTTCTTTTTTCTTCCTTTCTTCCGCACGGGAGCAGCCCTTCTTTTTCTTCTCATCGTCAGGAGTAACGAGCCTCTTTCCCGGCACAACGGGGACTCTTCTCTTGGGGACGGACTTTGTGCTTCCGACCCCGTTTACACCTTACGTTTCTCGCAAATTCTATGAAAGCGCCACGCTTCTTCCTTATCGTCCTCTGGCCCAGGCTCTTTTTGGCTCTCCCGTCCGTTTCCCGCCTTCTTCCCCCGATCGACCTTCCCCTTTCCCCGGGAGTGATCGTAACTTGTTCCCAAGCTCTCGGTCGTCACTTTTTTTTTTGCCTCAGGTGACCGTCCCCGGACGGCAGTTCCCTTTTCCCCCCTTTCCAAAGGTTCCTTTTTTCCAAACGTCCGCAAAGATTCGTTTCTTTTTCCTGGCACATATATATATTTCCCCTCTTTTTGGAGAGAGTGCCTCCCGTTCCTCCCCCGCCCTTTCTTCCCGGACCGTTCCCCCTTGACGCCGGTGTGCCGGGGTGCATCTTCCTTTCACCTGATTAGAACTGCTTTTTTTCTTTTTTTGCCGCCCCTCTTTTTTTGGGTTTTTTTTTCCCGTCGGTAAGAGCACGGAGGGTCAGAGTCGTGTTCGACCTTCTTTTCGCCTTCCGTGCGAAAGCCGGCCTGATCTTGGTTACCAGAGTCATCTCTTGCTCTTTTGTTGATCGTTGCGGCTTGTCCCCCTCCCAAGTTGCCTTTTTTCCAAAAAAAACTCCCCCGTTAAAAGAGTGTTTTCTCCTTTTTTCCCGTCTCGTAGAACCCGTCCCCTTTGAAGCTCGACCCGCGGGAGGTTTGTGCGGCACGCCTTTTCCTGTTCGGCGTCGGGTTACTGCGATGAGATCCCGCCCCTTTTTTCTTTTCGTGGAGACTCGCAGCCTTATGACTGCGGCAGAGGCTCTGTCCCGTCCTTCCATAGGCCGTCACCCTTTTCCCCGATCCCTTCTTTCTTCTTCTTTTCTCTCGTGAGATTCCTTTCTTGGGGACGAAGGTTTGAAATCCGTGCCAGGCGTCTATGGAGGTCACTTCGCCTTCCTTTTTCGTCCCTTCCTCCCTATGCGGGGGTTTGGCCTCCTCACTATTCAACGCCGGCCGAGCTTCTTTTCCGCAAGTCAATCCTTCTTCCTCTCTCCACGTTGCTCAAGTGTTGGAAAGTCACATTTTCTCCGTTACCTTTCCGCGGAGGGTGGAGTTGTAGGTAAAGACTCCCTTGACGTTAGAAGTTGAAGCGCATTTTTCAGGTTGGGACAAGGAATCTTTGTCATTGGGACCTTGTTTCTTTTCCCTCCTTCACCCCGATGTGGGGTTTTTCTTTTTTTCTTTTTGGTAAAGAAGAGATTTTTTCCTGAGAAGGTAGAACCGGAGACCGGTTTCTCCCTTTCTTTTTTTCTTTTGTCGCAGGTCACAACTACCCTTTTTTCCCCTACTGGGTCGCGACGCCTTAGGCCCCGCCCCCTGATTGACTCCCCCCCTTTTCCTCGTGCCGTCGATTTTTTTTCTCTTGTCTTCTGGACGGGATGGAGCTTTTTTCCTCCCTTCTTTCGTCAAATCGCTCCTCGTTTCTTCGAGTTCTATTTTCTTTCGCGCGCTCTTCTCCTCCCTTTCCGGTTCCAACGGTCGCCGGAGCCTGTTTTTCTAATAGGCTTTTAATGGAAGATTCCTTCCTTTTCCCCCCCGTATCCGCCCGCTTTCCCCATTTTTCCACTTTTCTCCTCCTCCGACTTTGGGTTGTACCTGCTTTTTTGGGCCTGGCAAGTATGCGGCCCCGCCGTAAAAGGGTGGGTTGCCTTCCTCCTACGTTGTGTTGGTTATAGATACCCGCCCCCACCCTTTTTTTTCTTCCTTTCTCCAGAGCAACTCCTCCCTCCCACCCAAAAAAAAAACCCAACTTGCCACGGCCACCCTTTTTCTCGCTTGCACAGTTCAGCTAACTCTTCTGAGTGTCTCTCTGTGGCTCGTCTCCTTCCTCCCTCCTTCCTATCCCATGAAACTCCCCTCCTTTTTTTTCCTTGCTCCACGGAGCGGAGCCTATGCTGCAGCCCGTCCCTCCTTTTTGTAAAATCGGCGCTCCTCCTCTCCTTTTGATCCGATTGACTCCTCTTGAGACCGTCACGTCCACGTTCCAGAAGAACCGTCAATCGACGCCACATCGTCACCTCGAGTACCAGTGGATCTTTCCCCTCAGGGTTCTTTTTCTTTTTCTCGCGACATTAGGAACGAAGCGTCTTTTCCCTGCGAACCGCCTCCTCACTTTCTCTGCCCATTTTCCTGTGCTCCCTTCTCTCCCTTTTTGACGACCGTTCCTTGACCAACATGAAAAGGCTTTTTCCTCGGAGGACACCACCCCCTTCCCCTGAACGGGCCGGATTGCCGATCCTTTCCCTTGGACCGTTTCTCCTTCGCTTTTCCCCCACGTCAACTTGGCGCTCTTCGGGACCTCCCTTTTTTTTTTCACTCGAATGTTTGGAACTACACCCCCTCTTTTTTCACTCCCTTTTGTCTCCTCGTCTCTTCTTTCTTTTTTTTCAGATCGGCCGGCCTCATCGTCTTTTTTTTGGAAAAAAAAAAAACCTGTTTTCGTTTCGTTTCCCTTCCGGAACGGCCCCCGGTCCCTGATTTCTCTTCCTCTTATTCACGTTCCAACATCACCCTTCTCCCTCCTTTCGCCCGACCTGTCATAGTCCGCCAGGGCTTTTCCGAGGAAACGGCGAGTTTCTTTCTCCTACTCGACCTCTCCTTTGGATCGTCCATGCTCGTTCCTCACCGCCCGGCTGACTTTTTTCTTTTTTCTCATCGTCCGGAGGCAAGAGCTTCACCAAACAGGGGACCGGCCTTTTTCCTCCTGGGGGAGTTGTGCCCTCTCGGCAGTTCCTCCCCCTTCTTCCAACCTCTTCCCCTCTTCGGATTGGGGCTGAAAAGAGACACGCTTATTCTTTTTCTTTTTTCCCCCCTGCTCCGTGCGTCTATTTCTCTTTCGCCTCCCTCTCTACGTCGCCCCCCCCCGTACGGCGACGGCGTGATACTTTTTACCCGATGGGCCCGCCCCCCTTTCCCCCCGCAGCAGACGCCCAGTTTCTCTTCTGTTTGACCTTTTTCTTCTCTTCAGTTCACCGGGCCCCTTTTTTTGCAGCGGACCTTCCTGTACACCTTTTTGGACGCGGTCGGACCACATCTTTTCTTTCCCTTCGGGGTGTTGTTGCTAATAATTGTTCCTCCCGCTTCCACCTCTCGTTTGCTTGACTTTCCCAGGTAAGTGTTTTGGCGGTTTCTCTGAGGCTGCCTTTCCCTTCTTTCTTTTTTCTCTTTCCCGAACTCTTTTGTTTGAAACGGTTTGCGTGGCAGCGAGTCCTTCCCTTTAACCTAGCCCCTTCCGTTTCGTCCTCCTTATTTTTTTTCAGTCATCGTGTCACCTTCCGAACGGGCGAACTTTCTCCTGCAAGGACATGGAACAGCGTCACCCTTTTTTTCCCTTTAGAGCGTGGTCTTTTGTTCATGCCCCACTCCGCCTTGATTCCCCCCTCTCAAGGAAAGAAGGGTTTTCTTCTCGGTGGTAGACGTCCTTCTTTCGAGCGTGGCCCCCTTTTTTCTTTTTATGGGGAGGCGTGGACTTTTTCCCCTTCTCCCTACGGGCAGCCTTGGGCTATCGCAGCCCTGTCCTTCTTTAATGTCTACTTTCGTGAACGTCACGTAGCAGTTTTTTTTTTTACAGACGAGCACATGGCGGACTATTTTTTTCTGAGATTCCGTTGGTTCCCGCCGTAAGCGTTGAAATCTGCATTCTCTTTCCTTTTTTTTTCCTGGAAAACCTTCTCCTTCCTTCTTCCTCCGTCGAGGAGGAGGTGGCCTTTTTCTTCCTTTCAGAAGATGAGATTCCCTCTACTCGAGGACCTTGAGCACCTTCGTGGTTTCCCTTCCCGTTTTCTCTCCCTCCTTTCTTTTACGCGTATTTGCTTTGTCCGATCGGACAGGCTGAAGGGAGGTCCTCCGTGAAGCGCAACGATCCTTTTTTCCCCCTGCACGCTCGTCAATTTTCCTTTTTTCCGCCTTTCGGACGCCGTCCCCGCGTGTTTTTTGCGCTTGCAGTTTGGCTCTTTTGCGTCCAAACTGCCGATGTTCGACAATGGGCGCGGTTTTGTGCTGCGCTGGGTTTCTGTTGCTTCCCCCCCCCCCCCTTTCCTTTCCGAATGGTTCTCGGCCTTCCTTTCCCACCCTGATGAAAAGAAGGAGGTTTTCCGCGTGCAGTACGCTTTCTTTTTGACTTGTAGACATGGACTTCTTTGTGTTTTTCTCTTCCCCTTTTCTTCCTTCCACCTTCTCGTACAACTTTCGAGGCGAGCCGGCGATTTTTCTTGTGGGCGAATCGACGACTTTTCCCCCTTTCCTTTTGCGCGCCTCCTCGCAAGGCAGGCGGTCATGGCGAAGATTCCTTTCTTCCCGAGCGCCCTGCATTACCTTCCCACTCGTTGCAGATCTTGAAACTCGAGGTAGACGGTAGTTGGGCCCTTTTTTGCCGCTGTAGAGCATTTCTCACCTTGGTTTTTTTCCTTGCTTTTCGTGTTGTTTTTTTCTTTTCCAACCACGCACCAACCAGTTTCTCCCGACAGAATTGCCACGGCAAACGACGTTTTCCTTCCACCAGAGCGGCCTCATCACTTTCTTCAACTCTTTTCCCCCCCGTTGCGTCTCGGGCTCCCTTCCTCGGTTAAGAATCTACAATGAACCTTCCTGCTGAGATAGCGGGCTTTTTTTTTTTTTTGTGGGTCGTTTATGCTTCTCCCTTTCTTTTTTTTTTTTTGCCGGCTCGCCTTTTTACCTTGAGGAGCGATTGACGAGTTTTCAAGTCCACGTTCAGCGCCTTTTTTCGGACCGTCCCCTGTTTCTCGACGCCACCATTCCCCCCCCCCCCTCTTCCCAAGTGGGCTCGACCGTCTTCCTGGGTAGGTGTACGGGTTCGGTTTTCTTAAATTCGTGTTTTTGGTGGCGGAACCGTTTTACCCTTTTTCCCCCGCCGGTCTTTTCCCGCGCCCAATGTGGTTTCAGAGGAAGTGGATCTCCCCCCCCAACATGAGAGGGACTCTTTCCCTCCCACACTCGGCCGTCTCCCCGGGCGAATTTTGGAAAAAAATGGAAAGGGTCTCCGTTCTCCCCTTTGACGCACCTTTTCTGTCTATCTTTTGACCTTACCCCCCTTTTGTCAACGTTCTTTTTTTCCGACCAGCGTGACCTTTTGGCTGAAGAGTAAGCTCGTTTTCCTTTCTCTTCTTTCAGCCGCCGGCGTTCTCTTTTTTTCGCAACGGCCCTCTCTCCCCCCCTTCCTGGCTCGACGGGAGGAGGGACCTGTAGCAGAAGGAACGGATCCCGCTTCACTTCTGATTCAACGCATCCTCTTCCGAGCTCTCCCTTCTTTGTTTCCGGCCCCTGTCCTGCGGTACGCGGGTTGCCTCCGATGTCTTGAAGGGAAAGGAGACCGATTAGACCTCTCGTCAAGGGGATGATCGTATCCGCCTTTTTTTTGCTGGATCTAATCGGATCCCTACGCCTCCCCCATCCCCCCCTTTTCTTCCTTTTGACCGCCCGAGCTCCCCTCCTTGTGAAGTCGACCGCGAAGGACTTTTAACATGCGTTACGTTTTCTCTGGGGATGACCCCTCGACAAGCTCAAGGACGTCCTCGTCCTTTTTTCCTTTTCGGATTTTCGTTCCGTTAGAAGAAAGTTACATTTCTTCCCATACAGGCGGCGAAACTTTCCTCCTTCGGACCGCAACGGGCCCCAGGCTCTCGGTCTTTTTTTCCCTCCACCTTCTCCCCCTTCTATCAGGTTACCCCTTTCCTGCTTTCAAGATTACCTGTTTGGGAAGCGGACTTCATGTACCCCCTTTTTTCTTTCTGTGGGATGGACGCGACATTTTACTCTCCTTCCTTCCTCTTTTTGTTGCTATCTCCTTGTTCGCGTAATCCCGAAGCGGTGGCTGCCCTTGTACAGGAACTTCCTTTCCGTCCCGGGTTTGCCTTGTTCCCTTCCCGTTCCGGATTGACGCTTTCCCCCCTTCTCTTTTGTGCTGGATTCCCAGAGAGAGTGGCCGGCGGTTTTTCAAGAGCACGTTTTCCGTCGCCGCCCTTTTCTTCCTTTTCGTGTTACTTCATCTTTTTTTCCCTTCTGAAGGAAAAAAGGGCTGTTTTTGCCCTGGACCAAGCGTCATCTCCTTTCTTTATCGTGGCGCTGTTAGACCCCGTGGACGGTGCGGCTTCGTCCCCTTCCTATTTGGTAGCCGTTTTCCGGAAGTCGATTCCGGAGGAGGCTTAGGACGCTCTTTTTTTTTTCCCCCGTTGTGCCGGGCCCTGGGGATGGGGCTGTCTTCTTTTTTCTTCTCTTCCTCCCCCTTCCCGCCGACGGGCCTGCCTCTTTTTTGAAGCAGCCCATTGCCGATAAGACTCTTCGTCGGTTATTACTCCTTCGGTTTCCTCTTCCACCCACTGCTCTCCTCCCTTCGTTTCCCCTCTTTTTTTTTTTTTCCCGAGCTAGAGATTCTTTTTTTCGTCGCCGGGACGACGTTGATTTTTCAATCCGTGCCGGTGTTTTACGGAGGGAAAACGTCGCCCCCTTCCGTCACAGTTCGCCTTTCTTTTTTTCTTTTCTCGGACGACGGGCGACGCCTTCCACCCCCCCCCCTCTGCCGATCAGCGAAGGTTTGCCGTGACTCTGGAAAGGAAGTTGTCGTGAAAGTCACCGGTTTTGTTCTTGCGACCGACAGTCTGATTTTTTTTCCTTGGTCCCGAAGATCTCCCTTTTCTCCAAGTTGAAGTGTGGATTTTTTACACGGAGACACGGTCAATTTTTGCCCTTCCCCCTCGTTTCTTTCCTTTCGTTTCTGGGTTAACCGAGTGTGGGGTCGCCCTCTCCTTTTTTTTTGGGTTGGTCAAGAAGGAAGGAGTACAATGTTTTCCCACGGAGGGAACATGTTTCTTTCTTGATGAGCGGTGGCACAGGTCTTCCCCCCCCTTAGAGCTGTTCTTAATGGTAAGAGACTCCTAAAATGATTGTGCTCCCGATCCACTGGGAGAGTGCCTACCCTCTTTGGTGAGGAGACATGGGACTTTCCTTTGATGGCGATTCTTGGACTTCCCTTCCCATTTTTTCTCCAGTCTTCGAGTTTTCCCGATTCCGGCCAGTGGGCGAAGACATTTTTCCCCCCCTTTCGCGGCGCTTGCGTATACTGCGGCGTGGGTCCTTTTCCGTCATTCCTACCGCGGCCTTCCCCTCCATGACGACATCGTTGCAGAGTCGGTTTTTCTCGCTGTAGACGGTCGTTGGCCGTGTCCCTTTTCTCTCCAAGCCGAGGTTTGGGCCTTTTTATCTCCCTCTTTTGGTGTTGAGCTTCGCACCTGAACCAACCCGTTGACGGCTTTTGCCCACGGCACGAGTCTACAGCGCTTCTTTTTTTTCCCTTTCAGCTAACTGGACCTGTCGTCACTTTCCTCTTCGGGATCCCTTCTTCCCCTTTTTCCCATGTCCAAAAGCCTTATTAGACCGCCTTTCCTTTGCTCACGGCGCAGGCAGAAAGGGGTCCTGCTTCGACGAGAAGCGTTTTCTCCTCCTTTCTAGCCACCAAAGGACTGGCGTTTTTTTTTCTTTCGGGGTCTTTCTTCCACGTTCAGTACTCCCCTTCCAGAAGGACCTACCAGGTCTCCTTCGACTCCCTCGACGTCACGATGGCCCAAGTGACCCCGGTATTAACTCTCAGGGTACCGGCTTTTCCGGACCGACGCCTTGGCCTCTCTTTTTTTTCCGGAGACCCTGCAGGTAAGCTGGTATAGGGTATACCTTTTCTTTTTTCCGCCGGCCTTCTGACCCCAACCTGCTCCTTTTTTAAGAGGCTCCCCCCCCCCCCCGTTAGTTCAAGACCTTTTTAAAATTGACGAGCGTTTTTTCCCCCCACATGGACGTTTATCACTTCTCTTCACTTCGCTTTCTCCCGGCAGACTGTCGATCTTCTGGTCCCTTCCACTCCACTACGCAGGTCAACTCTTTACGCACGTGGGCGCTCTTTTCTCTTCCGTCTTGCACTTCGGCGATCGTCAGCTTTGCGTGTCTCCGGGCCCATCCCCTCGAAGGCGACGGGCTCGACTTCTCCGAAAAGGCTTTCCTTATTTCTCCTTTCCGAACGTTCGCCCGGCGTTTTCTCCGGAATCTCGAGAGCGACTTAGTACGAAAGGGGATTTCCTTCTGAGGGTGACTTTTCTGTCAACTGCTACGGGGACTTCCCGACCTTCGACTCGCCGCAGTTCTAGGCAAGGGGGCCTCCGAAAAGGCGGAAGGCTTTGAAATTTCTCATCGTCTCAGCCCTACCCCCTTTTTTTGCCAGGCACCACCCCCTTTTCCGCCCGCGTCGAGAATTAATAAGTGTGGACTTTCCCTTTACCCTTCTCACCCCTGTTCAGTTGATTTCGATCCGCAACTTCGGGTTCTTTTCTTTTTCACCCCTGCGCCACGATACGGAGTTCCTCGTTTCCCTTCCCTGCTGGTTCCAGGGAGACGTGCTTTTTCCGACGACCGTTACCTCCCCTCCTTCTGACACATCCAGGCGTTCCCTAACTTCGTTCGTAACGGGCTCCTGGGCCCGGACGGACCTCCGCAGCAGTTCGATCAGGGGACCTCCTGCTTCTCCGGCCCCCGGCGTAACGTGTCCTTTTCCCCGTCCGCAATTTTGGGATTTCCGCGGTCGAAATTCCTCCGCCCGTTGTTGTTGTTTTCTTTTTCGTCCGAGCCATCCCGAAGCTTTCCCTTTTCCCAGGAAGGTCCGCTGCCCCCTCAGGTGGCCTTTTGAAGCTGAAGAGGCCTTTCCCTTCCACCTGATCGACCTTTTTGCTGTCGGTTCCCTCAAGCGTGGCCGCGGTTTTCCACGGGTCGATCCTCTCACGCCGTTCCCTCTGGGATGTCAGAGTTCTTGTTCTATTTAACCCTTGTCGCTCCCTTCCCCCGGGCGAAAGCCGCACGGCTTCTCCGTCATATAAGATCGAGGATTTGAAGCGTTTCCGCTGTTCAGCCCCCCTCCGCCCCCTTTCTTTCTTCGAAATTCACGCCTCTTTTCCCGGGGTAGACCTTTCCTTCCACAAAGGAGGAAGGCTTCGACGCTTCTTTTTTTTCCTTTCTTTTCCTTCGTCGGGGACTCCGGACGATTATCTCCTTGGCTGCCGCCGGCGGGGATGTTTCCGATCAGACTTGGGTCCTCTTTTTTCCTTTCCCCTCCCGTCGCCGTTTCCCCGTTCCCCGCGTTCCGCTCTCCCCTGGCGTCCCCTTGTTTTTTTAGCTCTCGATTCAGTTTGCGGTTGCTTCCTCTTTTTTGAAGCGGAAGGAGAAATCCGTGCAGGGGGCCATTTAGGGAAACGTAGCAGTCCCTTTCCGTTAGATTGGGCTTTCGCCGATCGGAGGACGCCGGCCGAGCTGGACGGCTCCTCTTCCCTACGAGCGGAATCGGGGAAGAGCCTTCCCCAGGGTCGAGCCACGAAGGACAGTCGATTTTTTTCGTTAGGTACGAAGATCTCATTGTTAAGGGCGCCCGTTTTGACTCCCTTATTCCTTGCAAGGAGCCACGTACGTTTTTTCCACGGCAAAGCTCGGAAATTTCCGGTAGGGAAGACCCTACGCGTGTGTTCCCTTAGTCCATGCGTTTTCCTGGTTGGCCGGCGTCAACTGAATTTTTTAGAACAAGTCTGGGGCCTTTCGACAGGCTTTTCGTCGTTTGTTCGCCTTTTTTCCAACCAACGAAGCGTTTTTCTAAGCCGACAAGGACAACCGACTTCCGCGTCTCCCATTGTTCCAGAGTGGCCGTCGCTTTTTTTCGAAGGAGACCTGGACCGGCCCGGGGATGGCGCTGAAAGTGGAAGTGTTTCTCCCTCGATCATCAAGTCCTCTCCCCTATTCGGCCCCCTGCAGATCGTTCTCCTTCCGGTTCCACTGTTCCGCCGTTGGAGCCGATAGATGTTTCATGGGGAAGATTCCCTCTCCGATCGCACCGTCCCTTTTCCTACTCGTGCAGCTTTTTTTTTTTCTCCCGCTTGGTGAAGGCTGTAGACTCGTGGAAGTATGGCGGAGTGCCCCCCGGGTTGGTGACGTGGGTCTTTCCTCAATCCTCCTGTTGTTGAGAGCTCCCCCCTGGACCCCAAACGTTCCGGCTTGGTTCACGCCGCCAAGGGACTTGACAACGGCCCCCTTTTTCCTTAAACCAGAAGCTTTGATACCCCTCTCCGTGTAGTCTGCGGTGCGACGGATACCTTTCCTGCCTCTTCCAATGTTTTCCCCTGCCTATTCCCCCTCTTCTGACTATAGGCTAAAACGGCTTTGAACCGTCGTTTATGCTTTTCTCTTCGGTCAATCGCCGGCTCGCCCTTTTTTCGCGATTGACCTAGGCCTTTTCAGAGAAATCCCAGTTCCAGACTCTCCCGCAACCATTTTGCCCCGTGCAAGTGGATCGTTTACTCGTTCCCATTCAGGTCTTTGTCGGTACTTTCTTCACCATTCTCTCGTCGTTGGTGGCCAGGGCATTCGATCATAACGACGGTCTCACTTGGGGGGGGTTCATGGGTTCTCCGTTTTTTTTTTTCGTGGACGCCGGCCTTTTTCTTTCCCCCCCCCTTGCGCAGGGACCGGCGTCCTCGGTTAACGTCCCCTTCCGCTGTAACGTTACGAGCGTGCTTTCCTTGACCGTGTCCCGTTTTTTCACAGTAGAACCTTTCCGGAAGACTGTCGATCTTTCTTTCACCCTCGGTCAACTTGTACTTTTCCGGCTACGACCCTTTTTTTTCACGTGGCCTTCCTCCGTCCGATCGTTCGAGGATTGGATTTTTCCGATAGGAAGGCG
>Ga0179593_1559422_pt1 | contig 11730 bp, 13 predicted proteins | sample CZODoug2_1_08_16_FD_185931 | JGI IMG/M metagenome (GOLD analysis project Ga0179593, IMG submission 185931) | Vadose zone soil fungal communities from Angelo Coast Range Reserve, California, USA - CZODoug2_1_08_16fungal (PacBio error correction) | ecosystem: Environmental > Terrestrial > Soil >... | reverse complement strand
GACCGACGCTTCCTCTTTTCCCAATGGCGAGGAATTCACGTTTTTTACGGCGGCCCAAGAATGCTAGCACGAACACGTGAGTGGACATGTCCATCAGTGTCTCCTGCTCAAAACCAAAACCTCCACTCCATCCGTTTAACATTCCCTAAACGAGCGAGTCGTACCTTTTTTCGCCGACGGGACGTCCTGTCTCCTTTCTTAGACCGCCACGACAAGAGGGTAACGTCTTCTTAGAGACGCGTGCCTCATTCCTCTCCAAGCTGACAAACCCACCTAAAGCGTTCGATCCCACGGGCCTCTGGATTTGAGAGAGTGCCTCTTCTTCCCCCATATGTGGACGCCTCGGTGCCGGCCTTTACTCAGGCGGAGGATGCAAAAATTTTTTCTTCCGGCTTCCCCTTACTTCTATGGACGCTCATTTTCAGTCGCTTTTTCTTTTTTACCTTTACGTATGCGCTTAAATTAGCACTGTTTTCCGGCTTTTCCCCCATCAAGGCCTTTTGGGACCTCGTGCACTCCCGTTAATACTTTGTCCCAACCGATCTCCCGACGCCCTAGACTCGCACCAGCGCCTTCACCATGTCGTCCGAAATTCACGTTGACGATTTCCATGTTCCACGGTTTGTTTTGAGCTTTCTGGTTCTACGACTTGGTCGCGTGAAGATCTCCCTCCCCGTCCGAGGTCTGCAAGTCTATCCTCCCCCCTTTGACCTGAAAGAGGCTGCAGTCTCCTTTTTACAGGGATTTTCCTCCTTTTTCCCCTAAGACGGGGTCCCCGGCGAGTGCCATTTGTCCTGACTTTAGTTCCCCGCATTCATCCTCATCTTACCCCTCGGTTAATCTCGGTTTTTGCTGCCGTGGTACCGGTGCCACAATCGATTTTGAGGTTGGACCAGGCTCAGATTCCTCGTCTCTGCGATAAGCTGCGGGTCTTTAAGAAATCTTTTTACGTCGTTTCCCCCTTCGTACCGTGTTCATCGGATGTCAGTCCGTGCCGGCGAGGCGTTTTTCTCCAAGTGGCCTTTCCATTGATCATTGAAAAGATCCATCTAAGGCCTCCCTCCATCCTCCTTTTCGTGTGTTGCGAATTTAAACTAACACCCAACTTCAATGTCCAGGTGTACACCGCACAGACTTTCCTTTCGGTTGATCTATTCCTCGTGTATTCGATCAAAGGGTTTTCCCAGGAAGCGGGCTCACCGTGGACCTTCTCTCGACTTTTAATACCCCCCCCCCCCCACCCCCTTGAGGTACGGTTAAGTGGACGAAGCACCATGGGAAGGGTCTTTTACCCTTGCTTGGATACCATTTTCTTTTTACTGTTCATCGTCGGTGGCCCTTCTTTCTTTAAAGGATTACGCCGAGAAGTGTCTCTATTTGTTATATTGGATCTTGTTGGCCACGTTTTGACTCCGTGAGGATCACAACTACCCCCCTGGCATCGTCCTCACTCTCGCGTTACTTCCAACGACCTGATTAGTTGCCTTGATGTCTGGAGGTTCTTGTGTCCATGTCCTGGCGACGCTTTTCCCCCCCATCCCCTCCCACTGGTGAGGGATCGCCCCACCATGATCATTCGGGGGGCACTATGTAAGGCGCGCTTTCTTTTTGCCCATTTTCCAACCCCACATATTCTGCCATGAGACGACCCTTCCCCCTTGGATACGCTAGTTATGTCCTATTCCCATTCGATAATAGTCCGGGTGACGCTGTTCCCCGTTTCCTTTTTTTTTTCCTCTTTCCTGCTTTTCCGCCTTCGTTTTTCAGACGCACTAGGTAATTTTCATGGGTTTGACACTCTTTAACTGGAGATATCCTTTTCTCATCCCCCCCTTGCCTTTTGCCCCTTTTTTTTTCCCGAAAAGCACATATCACCGTCATCGTTTCAACCGTTTGCATATAAATACCTCTGTTTCCCGAATAACCCCAACGACTATTGCATTTTTTAATGTCTAACATTAATTGTCGGTAGGCAATCCAGAAGCCCTAGAACCCAAGGACCTCCCCCACGTCCCCTCTCGCCCGCCCCGCATTTTAACCACTGCCCCGCCCCACCTTTCTCGGCCCCAGGACCCGGCCTTTCCTCAGTTGACATAAGACGGAACCTTATGCATGTCTCCTCTATGAGCGCAATTTTTTTCCCCCCCCCCACGTTGGCTCGGCTTTTCCGGTTCTAAGAAACCGGTTGATTTTAAAGTCCCTTTTTGGGAATAGGTGAAAGAGATTAGTGGAATATTCCCTCCCTAAGTTTGACTTCCCTTCTATCCAATTTTCCACCTGAGCCCCCCCCCTCCCCCCCCACCCCCTTTCCATCCCCTGAAATCCCTTGAGTTTACCCCCCCTGATTTGCTCTTTTATGTTCCGCCTCAGATCGCTTTTTTTTCAACCCCACCCGCCGATTTTCTTCAGTATATTCCCTCGCCTGCCGCATCCTGACACATTTCCTTTGACGTGTAGCTCGCGTCAGTACCGTTTTCCGTAATCCCCCCCTAAGCGCCGAGTATGCACCCCTTTTTTTCAGATGATGAATATCTTAATAATGGAGCTTTTTTTGCATTTCCCCTTCCCCCTTTACACCATTTCAATGCCCTGGTGGCGGCCTTTTTCTTTTTCTTCGGACGTTCTTTCGTTTTTTTAGATGGGTACCGTTAATTGACCTCCCATGGATTGCTTGGTATTAGATTTCTGGTTTTTTTCCCATGATCATCTCCCCATACCTCCTCCCAAACCTGGCCTCAGAATCTATCTTCGAGTTTCTTTATCTATATCCACCCCCTCCTCGTTTCTCCTGATGCCAGATCACGACCGAGCGACGACCCAATTCGAGCATCGGGAGTTATGGCGTCCCTTTTAGCATGCCCCCCCCCCCCGTCCATAGCCCACAACCTTTTGGTCTCCCGTTGTCCAGTTGTGTTCCCCTTACCGATCACCCGTACGTTCCCCAAGCCACCCCCCCCAACCGCTGACGCCCCAGGCTTTTGGGCGTTGTGTCGATACCCATTCCTCCTCAAGCCACTTCCCTTTTTATCGTCATCACTGTGCCCCCCCAATGTTGGCTATTGTCCTGTTGGGCTTAACGATCCGGCCCTTTACTTTCCTCTGCTGCCGTCCCCCCAATTGTTATTATCCTCCCTAGTTTCTTTTGCTAAATGATGTTTCTTACCGCCAAAATCTTATTTTTCCTGGATATTCCGCCTTCACCCCTTTCTAAGCAAGACCGGCAAACCCTTAAGCCGTCTTTGCTCTGGATGGATGTATTTTTGATGTTGGTCCTTTCGGTTCGTATCCCCCAAAAATGCAGTCTGTCTTCCTCGGAGGATGCCCAACTAAATCTACTCGTTCCCCCTCTTCCCGTTAACGTAGTGTCTTTAAGAAAGATTCCCAAACGCTTTTTTTTCTTCTTGAACTCCTCCTGTCGTTTGTATTTTTTGTCAAACCGTATTTGCTCCTATCTTTTAAGCATATCGTAAGCCGGCGGGTCCTTATGGGCCCCTAGACTTGGTCTTGCCCCCGCTGTGGCGGCAGTGGACTTTGGCTGGACTTTGGGGGTACCTGAGAGCGCTTAACAAGCAGAAAAGCTGTAATTCCCAACCCGAAAGCCAAATTGTTGATGGGGTGTGTGTAAACGCGTAGGTCTCTTTCCAATACCTGGCTGCATTGTGGGAATGATGATATTATCTGTTTCCGTACCAATCCCCCCCCCCTTTTTCGTCCTTGAAGGTGAATCGCGAATGTCATGTAGTGGCCCAAAAACCACTCCTTACCATGTTACTACCTGACCCTTTCGTGTTGAAAGGAATGTAACACTTTCAAACACCCGCACTTTCCCCCTGTTAGTCTCCATTATCGCCTAGTCCCTTTAAAGTTCTTATCACCTCAGATTGCCTCGGGACATAATCGTTTCCCCCCTAGCATTATTTGTAAAAGCCATGGCCCCCATCAATTCTTGCTTTCCTGTGCGTGTTTTTCAAAAAAATGAATTCCTCCTCACCCCCGCCCCATGACTTAGTGGATCATCTCCCCGGTAGCGCGGTTACGATGGACCCACCTCCCCCCGTACCCCCCCCCTAGCATCGACCTAGGAAAGGTTACTTATCAAGGCCCGGACCTCTTCCTTTTCATTTTTTTATGTTCACTCACGGAGAACCCCTTTCCAACACCCATAAAGTGGAGAAAATCCCGAAGTAACTCTGAGCGGAAAACAGTTCCTCCGGCCAAACCGCACACTCTGCGTCTTTCCTTCCCTCTTTTTCTTCATAGAAAGTCCTGTCCCTGCCGTCTAAGTAAAAGGGCGAAGCGATTCTGGTCCCCCGTGCGACAGCGACCTTTCCCCGTCGATTCTCCTTCATATTCTTGCGCCCTTCCTTGTCTTGGCGGTTTTCCACTTCCCTGTTTTTGAAGTATTTTTTCTGACCACCCACAAAAACACCCCAAACCAACAACAACAACCAACCCCCAACCCCCCCAGTCACAAGCCTCCGCACCTTTCCTGATAGTTTGTTCATGACAGTGCAGATCCTGGTCATCGCCTCCTCGAGCCAGACCGCGTGTCGCCGGCACGCTTTACCCATCGCCGCTTCCCCCTTTTTCACCCCCCGTCACCCGGACCACCTGTACGCTCGCTTGGATGCCTACTACCCGCCTTCCTCGGCGTCTTCGCCGCCTTTTCTGGGCTGACAGACGCCTCACTCTCATTTCTGGGACGATAACACCCAAGGCTTCTCTGTCCTAGTGTCGTTATGATCGTCCTCTAACTGGTCCCCTCGCGCTTTCGTCACTCGCTGCCACTCTTACTCTTTCCTTTTCGAGGGACTAGTTTCTATTATGCACCCCTTCTTGGCGTACTAATCGCTCGGGAGAATTTCCCTCCACCCGTCGCCCCGGGCCAGCCACCCAACCTTGGCCGCACCCGACCCCCCTTTCTTTTTTTACGAACCATCCTTTTCTTTTTGACCGGGCTAGTCTTTGGACGACAAATCTGCGTTTCCCTTCCTCGCTTCTTCCTGTCTCCTTGTAGTCCGGATTGCCCTCCCCCCTTGGATGCTAATTATCCTCCTTTTCGACCCACAGCTTCCCCTGACGACTTCTGCTCTGATCGAAAGTTTAACTCCTCCTCGAGATACATTCTTCCTCCGCCTGTTCACTTGCACCCTATGAATCAAGAACCTATGGTTGCGTTCCACCTTGCGCGGCGAGTTGATTTGGATGTACGTTCGCGTTTTGTTCTGGCTTTTCGAAGATGTTCGGTTTTGAATCGGCGAGAAACCCTCCTGTTTTCGCGGCGCACCCCTCCCCTGACGAGAAGGAGTTTTACACCTCCTGAGTCGTAGGAGAACTTTGTAGTGCCTGCGTTTCACGTGTTGAGGGTTTTTTCTCCAACACGTCTGCTAGACCTGATTTCGACTTCTTTCACGGTCTCTTGGTGGATTTTTCCGTTCTGCCTGGACGTAGGACATAGTATTTTTTGTCTTTAGCCGTCCGGTCTCAAATTTTATCTCTTATAATCCCTTGGTTGTTGCTGTTGCTTTACCCGTTTTTTATTCCGCACTACCTTTCTTTTCTTGCCCCTCTCCTTTGCTCAGAATCGGCTCCATCCTCGCGCTTTCACCGGAGCTTGCCCCGCCTTTTCCCTATCCGGTCTACTCTGCGTTTTTTTCCTCACCGCCCTCAGACTTCCCTCGTAATACTACACCGTTCTCCTACTCGACTGACGGACCAACCCAGGCGTTGTGGACAGTTACGCCCCGACACGCTACCCCCCTCCCGGGGCTCGACTACCGTGCCCAGATCACTCATTTCCCCCCTGCTCAAGTTCTTTCCCCTCCAGCGAGGGTACCTCCGTCTTGCCTGTTATCCGGGACCAGGTTGGTTTTCTTTTGACGCTCGGTGCCCGGCGTTCCCCCTTCTATCTGTCCACTCACCCAGATTCTCTTCTCCCTGGAATGTTCTTCTGTCCTATCCTATTCGCGTTCGTATCGTTTTATGTTCAGAGGTTTTCCGGGCATCGTCTTTTTTTGCTTAACCTTGCAGGTGGGAGGTTGACCCCTTTCCTCCCGCCCCTTAAATGGGACAGATTTTACTCCGTTCCTTTACCCAACCATTGTGTTGATGCATCCTGCTCCCAGCCTCGCACTCGTCGCCCCACGCGGTATGTTCGTCCAATTTTTGTCTCTCGCTTGCAGAGGTTTCTAGTTCAGGTTAGTATTTCCAGCTGATTTTGAGTTTCCTTCCCCACCCCTCTTCTTCTCCCCGTGACCCGTAAGTCGATTTGTCGCGAAAGACATCTTTCGCGTCCTTTCGTTTTTTTATTTGGATTCGCGCTTTGTGTTTGTTATGGAAGACAATAGCGTGGGCGTTGGCCGATTTGCCGCACCCCAACCCCCTTTCGCTTTTTCCCGGCATTCACTTCCTTCCCTTAGGAACGCGATATTTTGGGGTTCTCGGTGCCCCAAATCCCTCCCTCTTGAGGTTTGTCTGTAAGTCCTGACTCTTCCTCTCTCGCAGTGTCTTTTTTCGCGTTTCGGCGTGTCTCCTTTTTTCCGCTTTTGTCGGTTCTTGTGTTACTTCTCCCGCTTTGTGCAGGCCTTTTTAGGTTTTGCCCTCCTCTTAACTCGGACCTCTTCCTCTGGACCAGATTTGCATTCGTCGGTCATGCCCTCCATTATCTTTTGGCGTCTTTTCCCCATAACCCCAAACATACTTTCGGGTTCAGTGGGTCTTCTGGAGCAGAAGGGAAGGTTTAATTCGACGCACATTTCTTTTCCTTCTTCCCTTTCTTGGCGGACCGGGGTTTTTTGAAGATCTCGCATTTTTCCATCCCTTGGCGTACTTCGTACTCCGCCCTTGGACGAGAACAGGGACTTTTCCTTTCACCTTCACCCCTTCTGCAACGATCGGTTTATTGCTAGCCGATATCTTGTTCGCTTTTTGAGCTTCTTAAAACGTGTAGGATTTTTCCTCGTTCGCCGTTTCTTCCATAATCCTCCAATCTGTACGCCCCCCCCCCCCCCCCCCATCCTTCCAATATCCTGTGGGCTCTGCTTCCTCTTTGGAAGGGTGTCTGTTTTCCATCGTACAGGTTCCTCTGCATTTTATCCGAATCCCCCGCAGGGGGCGGCTTTTCCCCCCCTGACTTTTCCCACAGGATCCCCTCTGCCCCGCGTTCTTTTTCCCCCTTTTTTTCTACAACATTCATTCTCGGTTTATTTTCGATTGCATTCAATCTTCTCTTGTGTAATATACCTAGCCTTTCTCCTTTTTGACCGCCCTTTTAAACAGTTTCCTGTATGCTATTTCCGGCTCTTTCCGCTTCCCCTGGTCACCTGCGGCCTGTTTAATTTCTTTGAATCACTCCCTCGAGAATTCCTATCGTACGCCCTGTCCCTTTTTTCCCCCGACTCTTCACGAAGCTCCCCCAGCACAGATACATATCTCACCGCGTTTCACAGCTCCCCCCCCAACCCATGCGTCCTGTCGTTTTTAATTTTTTCGTCCCATTTCGGTTAAGTCTGTCGAATTTCTTAAGCGGCCAGCCCCCTCAAGTTTTTTTTCTCTCCATAGCCGCCTCCCATTGGTTACACCCTCAAATGACTCTTTCGCCCCAAAGGTTCTGCCCCCTCTTCTCTTCTCCCCCCTCCGCCCTCTTGTGTCCTCCCCCGGACCCTGGGACTTCCTTCACACCCTTCTGAAGGACTCTAGTCACACGATTTTGGACAGTCATGCTTTATCTAACAATGTTTCCATCCACAACTTAGTTTCCAAGTTGCGGTTTCCTTTAGCCCCCTTGGTTTTAATACTTTCTTGTTTCACTACGTTTTTGGGCAGTTTAATAGACTTTGGTTCCACATACTCCCCGGTATGACGACCTCTTTCTCCTTTTTGAGATACCCCGCCTTTTAACCCATGGCCTTTTACACACGGTCAGAAAGGGAAGGTCCCCGTCAAGACTTGTCTGGCCTTTGCCGTCCTCCTAAGCTTTGTTTAAGGGTCGACCCCTAAGCCAAGAAAGCCGCTCGCTTTTCACTCCTAGGCCAACCTCCCATCCACTCGAGGCCCCGGACAAGGGAGCGTGACCGTAGCTATGATTCAAACTAATGGCTTGCTAATGGGACGGTTCCTCCACGAGTGGTATTTTAATGCTTTTTGGAACGCTGAAGAGGAACCCCATGGGACTCTGCCTTCGGGCCTGGGAGACCCACAAATACGTTTTCTCACAACGTGCGGAAGAGCGGACATCCCCGGATTTGGGGATATCCTGCTAAAGCTAATACTTCAACGCCAAGGAAGGACCCTTCCCCAGCGGGGGGTTCACTAGTTTAGGTGTAGGCCTTAAGTTTCTTAGTTTAGGCGATCTGGACTGGGCGTGGCCACCGGACGGTTTCCACGCTGTTTCTATCGTCTTGGGGGGGCTGTCGGACGTTCTCGCCCTCCTATCCCTGGTCTGGACTGGGTAATACTCCTTCGATTCTTACATCTCCTTTCATATTAAGTTGTGTTTGGATTTTTTCTGATGTAACCCCTTAGGCCGATTACCCAGTCTTCCCTACCCCGGCCGTTTTTGGATTTTTTGACTTTCAAAGACAACCCCGATCCACTTCCCCGGTCTGCCGCGCGCCAGGTCGTTCATTTCCCGCCCTTCCCTACACTCCCCAGTCCTCCGGTACCAAGAAAACAATCCCTTCGCCCCCTTTGCCTTCCGGGAGTGGGATTGATAGCCATGTACTTACCCCCCCGACTGTTTCTGTGGATTACCTTTTCCTCATCGTTGATCAAAATTTTTTTTTCCCTCCGTTATATGTTCACTGGGGAATTTTCTCCCCCCTGACACATTTACTTTTTTCCCAGGCCCTTTTTCAAAAGGTCTTCTTCATCTAGCCGGCATGGAGAATCCTCTGCCACAGTACTCCCCCCCCCTCGGTTTTCTGGCATGCCCAACCTCTCCGTGCTTTGTTTTTTTTTTTTTTTTTTTTTTTCTGGCCGACACTGTCTGTGATTGGTAGCCTGGCTTGTCCGGGACTCACCTTGGGGTATTCTCGTTATGACACCCTGCATCCAGGGCTCTCCCTTTCCAAGCCATTCTTGCTGATAGTCCCCCTCCGTTTTTTTCGCCCCCCCCGAATGTAGTGTTTCTTTCAAGAAATTCTTCCCACAGTTTCGGGCTCACTTGTTCCAGCGTCCCTCCCGTTGTTTAGTTTGACAAACCTTCTCTCCTCCGGACCTCATGTAGTCCTTCTATCGTGAAGTAATTTTCCGGGTCTTTTGGTGGGTGGTCGTGGCAACCCATCTTGCTTTGCATTTTTCTGGCCTTTCTGGCTTGATGGTTACCCTGAGATTGATAAATGGCCCCCCCCATCCCTAATTTCAAAAACGACCATGAGGATATTTTTTTTTTTTTTTGTCCGCGTCTCTGTCGAACAATTTTGGAGAGTGATGAAGGGTATATGATCTTTGTTCCTTAAAAACCCCGCCACCCCGTGTCCTACTTGTGAATATCATCCTGAGTCCCCTCCACATTTCCTAAAAGTGACCGAAACTCTGACACGCGACTGAACCTTCGGTAATCCACCCCAGTCCACGTTACTTTTGTCATCACTATGCTAGCTGGAGCCTTCCCTCTTTATTCCCCTCTGACAAGCGCCTTCCCTCGTCCTTATTTTCGTACCCCCGGCCCCAAGAACCATTGAGATTTTTACCTCTTGTTCGACAAAAATGATAAGTCCCCCTCCCTGAAGCAAAGGTATTTTGTTCCTAGTCTCGTCAGAGGTTCCTGGCGCACCTACCCCCCTTACAATCCTTTCTCAGCAAATGGACCCGCGGTATTATCCTAGTTAACTCTTCTCTTTCTCCGCTTATTTACTAACTTAGGCGCCGTCCCAAACCCTCCTACCAAACCCTATTTCGGACCCTTCTTGGAAACGACGTCCTCTGCCTAAAAACGCCCCGCCATCGGATAAGGTTCCCCCTTTTTTTCCCCCGTTATATTCCCTCGTAAGTTTCCGTTACCTGCAATACTTTTTCCGACACAAGGCCCGCCTTACTTTTGATTTTGTAAATTACGTTGGGTTTCCTCTACAGGGCCTATTAGACCCTTACTGAATCTAAGTTTTCAATGATCTGGCGTTCGTTGCCCGAGGACATTAACTTTTTTGGATTTATTGGTTTTTTTTTGTAAACAAGTCAATGCTACATTCTATTTCTTCCTTTCTTGCGGATTTTTTTTTTTTAGATTTATGGTAATCTTCACTAGCCCGACAGAGTTGACTTCCTCTGCTTCGTCCCCCGATGCCACGCAATCATGAACACCCTTTCCCGCGACAAATGGAAAAGAGTTTCACCTTTTTAAAAAAATATCCCTAGTAACGGAGAGATGACAGCCTTCATGTGACAGGCGCTTTAACAAACAGAGAGTCTTCATAGCACCAGACCGCACGGAGGCCTGGGTGGGTTCTCTCTTACCCTTTTGTTTCAGTCTGATTATGCTTCCCCATCGGACCTGTCCCAGAAAAGGCCCCCTCCGTCACCGTTATTAGCGAGATCCCTGCCACCTCTTCGGCGAATATTTTTCCATTTTGAGGCAGGCTCTTCTATTCCGTCCGGCTATGGGCCCCTAATCGCCGGGGTTCTTTTAAAATCCTCCGCTGCCTTTGAGCCGTCGTCTTACCCCTGGACAATTTTTTCCCCCGTCACAGGGGGAGTTCATCGCCCGACAAAAGCCTTTCGTCCATAACTTTTCCCTATGTTGAGGAGTATAGTCGTGGGACGGATTCATTTTCCTGCATTGTCCTAGACTTGTCCTCTGTACCCCCAAATTTTGATTGTAGAATCTGAACCTTAGCCACCATCCCCGTACCACATGGATTTTTTACTCATCGACTCTTTCGCCGTGCCCCGTACGTTTCTTACGTCCCTTTCACGACGGTCCATCTGGTCGCCGGACCAGTTCCAAGATACATCTTGTCAGATAAGCGTGTAATTTCCTTTCACCGAGCTCCGAACACCTCCATCTTTTTCCTCCCCCACTGCTGAGTCCCGGTTCGCGTGAGATCGATACGCTTCGAGTGTTTTTTTTTGTGCGAGGACGCGTTTCCATCGAGTTCCTTTGAACAGGGTTGTCGGTTTTTTCCCCCCCTGCCCCGCCAGGTCTTCGTCGATACGGAGAACTCATTCTACGTAGGTATTCAGCTTTCCAAATGTCGTTTGCACCCGTCCGCCATGAGTAAATGATATGATACTTCATCCTTTTTTGAGAGTCTGATTCCGAACGTTCGCTTATATTAGGATCCTCCATTCTTCGATATGCGTCGCGTTTTTTTAACCCACATCCATATCCACTCCAGGTGTTGTTATCTTAGAGGAGTCCGCCTCGCCTTCTAACTGTCTCTGCTTATTGCCTTTCTTTCTTCCGCCCCTGGCCTCTATTTCCTTTTTCGAAATTCTTTGAAGGTCGATCAGGTTCGGAGGGATATCCCTTTTTTCCTCCCCTTCCCTAGTTATAACTTTCACACAGCGAGTCAGACCTTCCCCTCTTTGTAAGACCTGATTTCCGGCGTGCAGTGCAAAGCCTTACATTCAAGGTTCTTCTCCGAAGTTTCCTCGCCGTGCCTAATAACTCCCCACAGCTGTCCCCCCCCACGAGCGTCTTCGATCTCATTGAATCCCCGTTAGATTTGGTGTTCCCTCTCTGTCAAATTCTTGTTCGTGACGCATCTGTGCCCCCGTCCCTTGCCCTGG
>Ga0179593_1538257_pt1 | contig 11730 bp, 17 predicted proteins | sample CZODoug2_1_08_16_FD_185931 | JGI IMG/M metagenome (GOLD analysis project Ga0179593, IMG submission 185931) | Vadose zone soil fungal communities from Angelo Coast Range Reserve, California, USA - CZODoug2_1_08_16fungal (PacBio error correction) | ecosystem: Environmental > Terrestrial > Soil >... | reverse complement strand
CCTTCTTTTTTTCTCCCCCCCCCACAAGCTCCCCCCCTTTTTAGGCATATTTGTGGAGCACGAGCCCCGGGTTGAAACCACTTAGTTTTTTTTTTTCTACGACGTTCTTGGCGGAGGGTTCTTTTGCAGTCCTGGTTGGCAAAATGAAGAGACTGTGCGCACCAGACCACCTTTCCAAAACCCCCCAAGGAATAACGGGGATTTCAAGGGCGACATATTGTGGCCCGAGACAACTATCATTTCTGTTTTTCCTCCCCCTTCCGACCCCCTTCGTTTCGTCTCCGCGTTTTCTGGGGTCCCCTCGGGGATTTCAGTTTTCCCCCTGGTTTTTTCTTCATCGGGCGCCTTCCATGGACCCTTTTTTCCATTATATGGAGCCCTCGGCGGCGTTTGCTTGTATCCCTGGCCTCCTCTTTCCTATTTTGGGTCTGGAAGCTGAAGTCAAGGTCCACGCCCGGGAGGATCCGTTGGAAAAACCTTTGCCCAAAGACTCTCCCCCTCTGCTTTCCTCCTCGTCAATGCTTTGCCCCGTACCATTTCCCCGAACATGCTGGGTTTGCGGCCCCTTTTTGAGCGGTGGGAAGCTGCTTCTCAACACCCCGCCATTTTCTCCAATGGCCCAGCGGTGTTTTTGCGAAATGGGATGCGGGGTATGCTCCTTGGTCAGAAGACCAGTTTCCTAGAGTTTCTTCTACCAGTTTCTAGGTAAAACACCGCGTCTTTCGGCCCCGCCCCCTCCCCCCCCCTTCTTGATACCGATCCCTGAATATGGCTTTCTGGCTTGTTCCTCTGATCCCAGACCCTCCCTTTTTTTTTAGGGCGGTTTCGTTATGATCCCAGTTGGCGGGCAGTTTGCTCCTTGCCAACTGGTCGAAGATCCTGTGTTAACGGCTTCCTCCCCCCCCCCTTTTTTCTTGAGTTCGGATTCAGTCGATGGCCATTTCAAATCGTTAGTGGACCATGCGACGAGGGTGCTTTGGAGTTCCCTCTTTTCCCGGGCTTTTTTTTCCAAGCCTTAAAAAATTTCCACCACCAAGTTTTATCCCTTTCTGCCAATGGTTGCTTTTTTTTGCTTCCCAACATGACCCCCCGTTTTTTGCACGTGTGGGCCTCCGATTTCCTCATTTCCTGAACACAGTCGTTTTTTTTTCCTACCTCTCTCTCCCCACAACCCTGGAAGGCCTGCACTTTGCTTCGCCTTGCGCCCCAGCTCGGGCGGCCGGCCTTGGGCGAAGCCAGAATTTTGATTTCCTCTTCTGTGGTAGTGTGTTCGCGCGAGTTTTTCGCGAACATTGTTCAACCTTGGTTTACTTGACTGGCCTTTTCCGACTTCCCCCACCACACCTTCCCCAAACCGGTCGTTTTCAGTCCGGCCCCGGCAGAATTTTTGACAAGCTTTTCTGTTCCCGCCACCCCTAATTCGTTTCGTTTTTTTTTTTATGCTTCGAGAATCAATAGGCCGTTTCAATGTTTGACCGTGAGCTGTGTCCCGGGACCCCGTCCGGCCTTGCCCCTGGAATGAATGCCTTTCTCAACGTCAACTTTTTTTTTCACGCTCCCCTGGACGACATCTGAGCAGGCCATGGCTTTTCCTTTCTCCCCCTGGCGCCCTTCCGGCATCCCTTTTTCTTTTTTGTAAACGCGACAGGCCCGCCAGACGTTCTTTTTCCTCCCAAGGGGTGAGCTCTCGTCGTGCCACGAGGGTGCGCCCTTTTTCTCCACTGATGCTCATAGTCTTCGCCTTTTTCCAGTTCCGCTCCCCGAGCGTTTTATGTTCTTTCCCCGCGCCTTCCTCATATCTTGCCCCGTCCCTAAACGGTTGCTCACTTTGCCGAAACCTGGTTTTTTGTTCAACGGCAGTCCTTCTGGGGTTTGCTGGGACCTTCCTTGTTTCCACTCCAATTAGACCCGTTTACTAGAAACCTTGTCTCCCTTAATTTAGGCAACTCTTCGGCGGATTCTTCTTTCCATGGGGATCCTTTTGATTCTGGTTCTCGTGACCCCCCATCCGTGCGTCGATGCCAGTGGGGGCCCCTCCCTGTTCTGATCAGTCCCCCCGCCCCCTTGGGCCGTGGCACCTCCCCTTTGGTTCGCATTTCTTTTTCCCACGACACTCCGTTGTCCGTATTTCCCCTCTTTCCTCGGTAACGAGAATTTTATCTTTCGTAGGTCCTTGGGCTGGAGTTCGTTTCTGTCTTTTTATACCCCCCCAGGAGGCTGCAGGGCTTTACTTTTTTGTTTTTACCGTTTTGATTCCCAGCCGGTGCTGCTTCCTTTTTCCCAAGCTTGGAGGGATCGACCCGGTTCTTGGTCTGTTTAGCTTCCAGGATGTCGATCTTGACCCAACATTTCCCCAACCTCTCGGGAGGGGCTCCAAGGAAACGACTTCTGACTTTTTTCGTTCGCATTCAAATGCCGAAATTTTTCTTCCCCCTCCCTTTTTTTTCATGAAGCGGACCGCCCTTTTTTTTTTTCTTTTCAACGACACACGCCCGAGGCCCCTCGTCTTGTATTGGTTTTTGCGTCTTCGCTGGGCGTTCTGAGAAAGGTTTTTTTTTTCTTCTTGGGCGATTTCCCCCGTTTTTGCTGAAGAATTTTACGGGCAGGAGGACTTGATACAGGTCACCGGTCGTTAATTTCGCTTCCTTATTATATCCCCTTAAGAAAATACATGTGGTCGCGGTGTTAATTGTCCCGGCTCTTAACAGTTCTTTTCCCCCCCTTTTTTTCAGGGGTTCACCCTGCCCGTCTTTTTTTTTTTCCAGTAGTCGTTAAGTTCACAGTCCGACAAGCGTGATTCAAATCCCTACCCCCCCTTTCCTTGTGAGTCTTGCGACCCAGCGATCCAACCAACTCTCCCCCCTCCCCCCTTTGGTCTTCTACTTGCCCAAGAACCGACCCACAGCGTGCAACCCTCCTTCGGCCCTTCCGGTTTAGACACATTGGTGACCGAACTTGGTTGGGTCACTTTTTGTCATCCCAAACCTGAGTTAGGGCCATCCCTCCTCTTCTATCTAACACTCCCTGTGTTGGGTGTTGTCTTTTAGTAGTCATGTTGAGCCTTCGGATTAACCAGAGAAGATTGTCTTAGGCCCCCCACTCCGATTTCCCCCCCACCCTTTTCCCTGGATTCCAAGAACTGTCTCCCCTTTGTGTTCCATCTCCTTTTGGTGTCCCCGTCGTGAACCCCGTTGTGCTTTTCGGTAGGTTCCTCCCATCCATTTCCTGCGTGGGGTGATTATGCGGTGCTAACTTTTTGGTTTTGCTTCTTGCTGATCCCGTTAGGTCGTGTAAACTTCACGCTCTCCTTCCCCCAACACCCTTTCACGTTTAAGTGGGCCCCTCGACCCCACCGTCATTCCCTGAAGTTTTACCAAATTCCGCAATTGTACTTCAATGGCAGTCCCTCTTTTCCACACTTTCCCCCTTTTTTTGACGCCGGTCAGATGGTTCACCGAATTATCCCCTTTCCCTTTTTATCTCTTCTCCGGGTTTTTTTTTTGCGCGCTCTCAGCCTCAAGAGGCGCCTTCTGCATCCCTTCTTCCCCCCCTTTGAGAACTCCGAATACCCCCCCATGACGCGTTCGTCCTTCTAATTAAGGGAGTTTTTGTTCCCTGATGGACGAACCGTTTTCATTCCCCCTTCTGTTGTTACGTTACCCGTTAGGGGTCGATCGGTTTCCTGTTTACCCTCCCTTTTCTCTTCCTACGTTTGGGAGTGGGGCCCCTTTAATTGCCGCAAGTTACCGGGGCGTTTCCCGGGCACAGTCGAGCTTTTTCCCCCAGTTTTCTAAATCACGCCCCCACCCCTTTTTCCCCCCTGCCCCCCTGCCCGCTTTGAACGAAGAAAACACCCCATACGGCCGGCTCTCCCATCTTATGCTTACAGGACCCCGCCCCCTCTTTTTCTTCCCCCTTTTGTGGCCCGTTTGGGAAGTCCCCTTCTCAGGGCGTGGTCCCCTTCTAACGTCAAGACCGGGGTCCGATGCAAAACTTTTCCTGTTTTTTTCCCAATTAGACTTTCGTCCTCTTGGTTTTTTCATCTAGCCTCACAATTGGTAGACTAAAATATGGAAGTCCTTTTTCCTCAAGTCAAGGGCCTAGATGTCTTACTCTCCTTTTTTTGGGCCCTTTTTTTCTTCCCCTAAAGTTTTTCTTTCCCCGCCCCATGCACGGCTAATCTTTTCGTTGCTGCATCACCCTGATTTTTTGAACTTTTTTTCAGTTGCGCGTACGGCTTGATTGTTTTTATCTTCTGGCACCCTCGGTACTGCGTGCGGGGTGCGCGACCTTTTCCTCCCCGGGCGAAGGCTTTTTTTTTTGGCTCCCCCCAACCTGGAGACCATAGTAGTTCCAACCTCCAGTTGGACCGAGAACCAAATTTCTCCAGAAGGATACGCTCCGGGTTTTTTTTTTTTTTCCGTATGCGGACAAAAAACTTTTTACGTTCATCCGGTAGATGGGCCCCCGGTTATAGATAAAGCCTGATAGATGTCCGGCCCGTTTTGCTTGAATTTTTTTTTTTCGGTGTTGCTTCTGAGGAATTGTTAGTTTCATCTTTTTTTCTGGATCGAAGCTCTGCCTTTAACCACCCCATCCTTTTTTTCTTCTTTGCCTCCGAGGGGAATCATAGAGTAGCACCTTTTGTCTTTGGCAGCATATGATCTCAAAAGGATCTAGCGTTTTTCTGCACATTTTTACTACCCGCAGTCTCTTATAGGAGAGGTCCCCAGGAGCATGTGATTTTTATTTTTTTCAATTTTCTCCTCCTGCCCCATAGGACATGGCCCAGTAACTTTTGACCCCTCCAGTCATTCTTTATGGGGGGTTTTTGACAATCCCCTGCCTTTTTGTGGCTGTTTGGATGTTTTGAGAAGTTCCTCCTTTGTTTACCCCTTTTAGTCGGATATTAGGTCCACGTCCTCCCCGTGCTCCCCAGGCGTGCCCCAACAACGAACCCGTTTGATTGGCCTTTCCACCATTGGGCCTTACCGGTAACCCTTTTTTCGGCTTGGCCGTGACGGGGGCCGTTTTCCCACCGTTACGGCGTGGGCGTCATGTCCCCCTGCCCTCCCTCAGTGACTTTAAGGGACTCATGAGCGCCCGCCCGACTTCCGGTCGTCCGAGGCTTGTGACTATGTGTGACCGCGAACTGGTATTCTTGCTTGGTCTCGACGTTGCTTGCGCCAATTTCTCAAGTTGAAAGTTCCCGATGACTTTTGAGAAGTCGCGGACCTCGTCCCCTTCCACCCCCAGGAAAGAAGTTTCTGTGGGGTTATCGGGCCTTTCCTTTGGTCCCCTGGACGACCCACCTTCCCCCCCGCTTTTTACGAGAGGTTTTCGGATGCGGGATCAGGATTTTATTTTCTTTTTTTTCCCCCTGCTTGTGGCCCGTATCTCACCGCCGTCCCATTCCTGAGACCCCCCCCAAGAATTTTTTTTCGGGTATCTTTTTCTTTTTTCGAAATTTCCACTTTCCCCCCTTTTACCATTCCTCAGCCTTGAAAAAGGGCCATTTTTTTTTTTTGGATTCACTTTTTTCAGTCAAGACCTTCTCGCAATATTCCCCTCCTCCCTTGAATTCAGTGGGAGTGGAAATGTTGGCCTCTCTTTCCGCCCATCAGCTTGCTTGTTTCTCCCCCCTCCGCCCCATTGGGGGCATGGGCTTCCACCCCCCTTTTCTTCTGCCGGCATCTTGTCGGACTAGAACCGTCAATGCCGGGCGCCGCGGGTTTCGTTGATTCCTCCTAAAGATTCCTCATTCTCGGTTCCCAATTTCCCCCCTGAAGCTGAGGGGGGGTGTTCGTGGATTCCGGGACCATGGCCCCATCTTTTTTTCCTCCCCCCGAGGTCCCCGTCGCTTTTCGTGATGTGGCTTTTTTAGGAATCGTTTGTTTTCCGTGGGTCCCGGGGGCCGTTTTCCGTCCCCCGAGAAATGCAAAGTTGTCATTCCGACTTCTTCTCCCCCAAACCACTTGGTGTGGTGATCACCTTCTCTCTGTTTTTTTTTTGTTTCCAGGTCCAGATGTATCCATTTGGGTATCCGCGTTGGGAATGGTTCGATTTATCTTTCCCTTCAGCATTTAAGTTTGGTTTAGCGAGATTCGTGCTGATCCCCCCCCCACCCCAGGTGCATTCGTTGAATTGGAAACTTCTTTGCTGGGCCAGCATCTTATTTTTCCTTTTGATCAAAATTGCTGGGTCGTGACGCCTACGTCTTGCGAATGGGAGGGTCGCCGACTTACCCCTTCGTAGGTCCTCCAACCCCCCTAAAAAAACCCCCCTTCACCCGAATTTCCCCGTCCCCTTTCGGCGGGACCGGGTGAACTCCTGTCGGTTCCTTCCTATACCCGGGATTTGTGTTTTTTGGGATCTTGGGGTGAACCCTTTTTTTCCCCCTTTCTCCCTGGGAATTCCTGCGCGCCAGTTCGTCGGCCCGCAATCTAGTTCAAAATTCTGTCCTGGGCGCAATCGGGCGGACAATGCTATTCTTTCCCCCCCCCCCTGGGGACGCTGGTCCTGGCTTCACGTTGACCTGAAGTGAATCGGTTTCATCTTTCTGGAGGTCAAAAACGTTTTGACAAACGCCCACCTGCCTTCGTCCGATGAAGGAGGAGGCTTTTCCCCATTGCTGGGGTAAACTTTGACCAGCATTTCCGGAGTAATTTTGGTTGAGGGAGTTTTTTTTGGAGTTCGAACCTTAATACCCTCCCCCGGGGGGTGACGACCGTTCCTTTTTTTGACCTTTTGTTTTTAGTTTTTCCCTCCTGACCCAATTTTAAAGCACTCCTAAAATGATAGTTCCCCTGTCTTCTCTTGTTTTTTCCGGGCGAAACTATTTTAACTTTCCGTTATCATGAAATGGTTGTTTCCGAAAGCTCTCCGACCCGACCTAGTATGGGCTTCCCGTTTATGATCAGTTTTTTAGCGGCCATGCGCTCCTACTGAGTCACATCTCGTTTTTGCCCGCTAAGGGAACCTCCGTGTATCTAACCTTCCAATTCTCCTTTCCTGGTCCGTCCTGGGGGAGGACGCGAAAGCCTTTTTTTTGAAAGGATGCACTGGCAGCTTTTTGGACACGCCGGCTTTATTTCCCACATCGGGTAACGGTATCCCTTTGGCCCCTTGGCCAGCGTTGTTTGCACACAATGCCCAACCCTGTCTTTTTCCCCAGGGGGGGTTGAACGTTCCATTTAGTACTGAAGAAGTGAGCCCCGGGAGATTTTCACTCGCGGTTTGACAACCAAGGCCCGAAGGAAGTGTCTGTCGAACTCGTTTAAAAGATATCTTTTTTTTCTAGGGCGCCTCAAGTTTCCTTTTGTCATTGCCTGACTTTGGCCCCCCCTCTCCTCTTTTCTTACGTCCATCTTTTCGTTTTTCTCGGACCCCCATTTTTCGCGAAACCTTCCACATTTTTTTCGTTTTTCCTTTCCCACGTCCCAAGAAAGTAACCTTTTTTTCTGCTTCAAACTTCTACCCCCCCGGCTTTTTCGACGTTGAGTTTCTTTCTTCTCTGAACTCCTTTTAGGATTTCTGACTAGGCTGTGTGTTGAGCGCTGAATCCCCTTTGCTTCAGTAAAGGATTTGATTGGGCCACAGTCAACCCCCCCCCCACATCACGTTCCCTGCCCCCCGTGTTTTTCCCCCCCTTCCCTGGGAGGAAATGGTATGATATTGAGACCCATGTTGCCGGCATTACCCTTGGTTCAAGCGCAACCTGTCCCTGCACGTGTCGTTACCTCCTTTTTTCTAATTCGTTTTAAAAGGGGCGCTGGTCCACGGTCTCGTACACGAGCTGAGATTGACGGCCTCATTGTGTCTCGATCCGTCCTCCGGAGGGTTTTTTTTTCCAGTGTTGTTCCTCCCAACCTCTCCCTTCCCACTGCTTTTTTTTTTTTTTCGCGCAGCCTCCCTTAGGAACCCGCCAACGGATTTTTCCCCCGGTCTGTGAACCCCCAAGAGATCGGACCTCCTTCGCCGCCTTTCCGTTCCCCGTGACTTTCCTATTAGGGGGCCAGCAAAAGCCTGTCCTGTGGATACCACTTTCCCCCAAGTCTCTGTAGTTTTTTTTTCCGTTGCCGTCGGCGAGGACTTTTTTCCCGGTGATTTTTTCCTTTTAATGGATACCCCTAAAAACTCACGTTTTTCCCCTTCGAAGGCTGCCAGCCCCCCCACCTTTTTTTAAATTTGCTAAGGGACCTTGCGGTTGGACCCCCCATTGGACCCCCCCCCCGGGCCCCCTGTTTGAGAAGGGACTTCCGACCAGTCCACCCCGTATTGGCTGAGGTAGATTATCTGCTTCTTGTGCCTGATGGTTCTGCGCCTTTCTAAAAAGGTGGTATTCTTTTTTCCATGATTCCTTGTCTTATTTCCGTGGCTTATTTCGTGCGCGTTACTTCCCTTTTTTTCCATGACCAGCCTGAGTATTCCCTTGCAGTTTCTCCGCGCAGGGGCTCAATTTTTTTCTTTGTAAACAATCTGAACAAACCTCCACCAATTGTTCACCAACTTCACCCCTGATTCGGCAGTCGTCCCTTTTGTTCTGCTTTTTTTTTTTTTTTTTCCATGCTTTTGAACAATGTCTTTTTCCCCCCTTTCTGGGACTTTTGCCACAACCGCCTAAACCCCCATTCTTTCTCCAACCTAGTATTTACCCGTCGTGTTCGCTTGCCGGACCTGACGCGATCCTGTGGAAACCGCCTCGTGGGCGATCCGGTAAGAAGGTTTTGACGAGGCCCACCTTACTGGCGAGTTTATCAGGCTTCCTTGGAAATTTCCCTGGCGATTTTTTTCTTTTCTTACCAAAGTTATTTTCCCCCCCGCTTTCCATTCCATTGCGGAGGCGTGCAATTGCCCTCATTTTTGGGTCGATTTCCTCTGTTGGCGGGGTGTTCCCCTATGAGAGTGAAGTTCACCACGCCGCCAGCGATCGTCCCGGGCCCCCCCCATTGAATTTGCAGACCGGTTCTCCACGCCAGGCCTCCCGTAAGGTCCCGCCCTTTTTTTTTGCTCCCCCCCCCCCGTGTCAACGTTGGGCAAGCTTTTTTTGGCCTTTTTGTAGGAACCAGTTCCTTTCCGGAGAAACCTTTGGTGGAAGTCTTTTTTTTCATGCCCCCCCCCACCTTCTTTTGTGCTGTGGTGACAGAGCCTAAGTGCATCCACTTTCTGTTTCTTAGCATATTTCATAATCCTCTTTCCTTGTTTTGTTGATCTAGACTTTTTTTTTTTTTTTTCGTGGCTGGCATGAGGCTATTTCCCCTACAGGTTTTTCATTGAAGTCTGATGAAAAACCCCAATGTCAGGATCACCGCCGGTGCTTCGGTCATGAGACGTTTTTCACCCTTTTCTTGCCCCGGTGGCTTTTGGTCGACCTTCCCCCCGTGCATGTTTGCTCCCTTTTGTTGATTCCGCGGGCCGCACCTTTTTTTTTTTCTTATTGGTCTTTCCTGAGAGGATGGTTTGGTCAATAAAGCTCGGGCAATCCTTCCTTGATTATTTCGATCCCAGCACGGGTTCGCCGGTCCGTTAAACCTCGCATAAAATGTTTTTAGGTGCACCCCCTCATCCTAATCTCCACTTCTCTTTACTGACCTGCAGCTTGATGCCTGACCTCCTGCCCCCTTTTTGACTTCTCGAAAACGTCTTGACCCTCTAGCACGCTTCGGTCGCACTTTCCCCAACAAGACGTGTTTTCCCTCTCTGGCTGTTGACGGAGGTTTTGCTTAGATTCCGGAAACCCGATGACCACAGGTCCCTTGTTTCTGTGGGGAGCGACCCCCCTTCCCCTGCCTTTTCCGGTGGCCTGGACATCCCCCTTTCCTCTGTGTCCCCTCTTGGTTTCCCGCGTTGCACGAGCTTTTCCCTTTTTGCCATGATAGGAATCCCCACCCCCCCCGTTGGGTAAATCGCCAGGTTCCCCCTTCGTTCGATCCCCCACACGTTTTTTTTTTTTTTTTTTTTTAAGGCCCCCCCCCCTCATTCCAAAGAAGCACTGGACCCCCTCCTGCACTATCTTTTCTCATCCCCATACCTATCATCCGCGCACGAGTTAACAGCCCCCCAATAAGTCTTCCTTGTTTTTAATTTACCTGCGACCTTTGGAGTTTTCACCCTAGTTGTGCCCCGGTGCGCCTTTTTTTTTTGGCAACCCAGATGTTTTCTGGGCAGCCTGCCGCCGTTCTGTCGCAATGGCAGACTAACCAGGTTCTAAAGGATTAGACCTTTGGATTTTTAACGCCGGGCCCTCCCCTTTTTTTTCTTCGCTTAAGGTGCCCTGACCGTTCCTCATGTGGAGTTTTTAACTAAGACCGACCTTTTTTTCGGGCCTTGCCCCGTCCCGTGTTTTTTCACAAGTTCGCAGAAATTGGCCGTTTCTTGTTTTCCGAGATTGTCGGTGATTTCTGCGAGCCCCCCTCTTTTTGACTTTTTGAGGCGTCGGCACTCTCCGACCCCTCCACTTATCGATGCAGGCAATTTCTCTTATCTCCACTTCTCCGACGTGACTCGTGCTTTTGTTTAAGAAGGCTGCCTTGTTTGCTCCTCTGTACCCCCCTGGGAAGTGCCTTTAGGGGAGACCTGGGTACTGGGGCTTTCCATCTCATTGGCTGCTCCCGGTGAGGGCCTTTTTCCCCTTATGTTTGTAGTTTCCTGAGGCTTCCAGTCCTTTCCGTTAGGCGCTTCTCGAGCCCGCTTCCCCCCAATATTGACCCGATAATCTGTTTTCGTTTTCATGGAACGACCCCCCCTTATGTTGGGTCAGAAGATTGAGTCGTACTGATGCTTTTGCGTTATGCCTCCCGAACTTTTTTTTTTTTTGTTAGGCCTCGCAATAGTTCTTCCCGGGTTGATGGAGAATGGTCCCCCCTTTTTCCAAGCCTCCTCGAACCTTATTCATGGTATCCCGGTCGCTCCCCTGATCTTTTTTTCGGTTTTTGGGGCGCTTGCCCGGCCTTCTCCGTGTTTTTTGTCGCGCTTCACTTCCAAGTTGCTTTCTTCCCTCGTTAGGGTCGCAAAACGTGCCACCGTGGCCTTTGTTGGCCTCGGGCCCCTTCTCCACCCTGGGCTCCATTATGGTACTTTCTACTGTCAACCCGCCGCCCTATGCTTTTACGGGACAGACGTTGACTCCCCTAGTGTTTCGCTTGCCTTAAAGTGAAGTCTCTTTGAGGGACTCCTGTCTTCCCCAGGATCTGTTTGAGTCGTTTTTTTTTTAAGAGAAACACCTGGCCCGTGTCCGTTTTTTTGAGGCGCTTTACTTCTATTTCCGCTCGTCCCTTCCACCGCCATCGGTCTTAGCTTTCTTTTTGGGACTTTCATTGACTTCCCTCCCCCCAGTTTTTTCGCATTTTAACCTGTTTTTTTACATATGTTGATTTCGATTTTTCTTAGAGTCCCTTTCATTTTTTTTTTCAACACTCAGATACCCACTTCAAGTTTTTCTGTACCCCTGGTCATAATTGGCGACCCTCACGCCTTCCATCGACATCACCCAAAAGTTGGGCAACTATGTGGCATTTGATATGTCACCTTTTGAGTCAAGTATGGTTTTATGGTTTTTGACCCCCCCCAGAATACCTACCTCCAGCCGCTCATTGGCTGATTTTCGCCCCCCTGAGGAAGTACTGTTCCCCGGTCCGACAGCTAGCCTGTTGCTGCAGACCCCCCCGTGGCTCTTGTCATTTTTGTAGGTTTTTGCCCCCTGGTACGTGGAACCCGCTGGCAGTTCTATGA
>Ga0179593_1347082_pt1 | contig 11730 bp, 15 predicted proteins | sample CZODoug2_1_08_16_FD_185931 | JGI IMG/M metagenome (GOLD analysis project Ga0179593, IMG submission 185931) | Vadose zone soil fungal communities from Angelo Coast Range Reserve, California, USA - CZODoug2_1_08_16fungal (PacBio error correction) | ecosystem: Environmental > Terrestrial > Soil >... | reverse complement strand
CCCTCCTATCTTTTCAGCTGTGACTTCCTGTCGATGAGGCCCCAAAGCTCCTTCAGGACAATAGGTTTCCTTCCTCCATCTTACTTTTTCCCGACCTTAACGCTCCTTTCAAAGTCCTTTAGGCCCACCCCCCCTAAGTGCGAGTACTCCTTCCCCTTCCGTTCCCCTCCTCCCCCCCCCCCAGGACTGAACTCTTAGACGGCCCCTCCGCCTTGGTCGCTTCCCCCCCCCCAATCATTTTGCCGCTTGGATCCTGTAACCCTAATAATGAGCAGGTACTTGTTCGACCCCCCCCCCCCCCCAGGGGCATCAACACGTCCTCACCTTTTTCCTCTTGGTCTGTCCCTTTTGGTTCCCTCCGATTTTGCCTCCTGCGGCGTCGCCAACTCAGTGTGCGCATTCCCTGGGACGTCCCCGCTTATCCAGCGCCATTCCCACGGCTCCCCCCCCCTTTTAAAGCTACCGGCTCCTCTTCTTCTCCAGTTCCCCATTCGTGCGAGATCCTACCTTGGCCTCGGCGGTCGTCGTCCTTGTTTCCCCATGCGAGGCCCCCTTCGCACCACTTTCGGCCGTTCCCACTGGCCCTAACTTCCTTTAGGGGTCTAGTCGCGGGCCGGTCAACTCCCCCTTTTTTGGCAAGACCGCTGATTCCGGTTTTTGATCCCCTCCCCTGGCGATTTTGGCTTTCAGTAGTGCTGCGCGGCATGCGATCTTTCCCATGATTTTTCACTTTAGGACTAAGTCCAGTTGGCCCCCCCCAGTTTTAAGACCAAGGCGTGGCCATGAAATCCGCGGTTCCTCCTCCCCGCCCCCATCCTCACCTCTTCAACAGCCCCTTTTAGAAAACTTTTTTGCTGGAATACAGAGGTATAAGTTATTTTGACACCCTTTTCTCCGCTCATTTGTTGTTTTCCTCCCCCACTTGCCCTCCCCCCCCCTTCCACATTTCTTCCCCTTTTTCTTGGTTCGATCCCCCCCTTTGGACTTTGGTTGTGGTTTCGGCCTAGGCCTTGCCCTCAAGCGTGGGCCCCAAAAACTCTGATACATTCTAGGCCGACCTATGATGAAAGTCTCCGTGTTTCGGGACTTCCCGTGTTCCCCCACTTGCCTTCCCTGTTTTCTCGTGTTCAACGTTCCCCACACCCCCTTGATTCTTTTCCTTCCCACGACCTTGTCCCTCTGGCTCCCACCTTGCTTTCTTTCTCCTTTACCTGTTTCCCTTAGGGCCTGTGGCAATCAGCCCCCGCTGTCGCAGAATCTCGCCACCCCAACTGCAGGAGGGTGCTACTTCCCCTGCTCCTCCCCCTCCACGCCTATCCGGTTTCTTTCGGGCCAGTTGTAAGGACCTTTTCTTGAATTTAAGAACTGAGCCCAGAACTTCGCCCCTCCCCATTTGCCTTCCCCCTTTTGACGGTCCACGAACCTAGACCTTTCCCAAGATTTAATTGAGTTACGCACCTGTCATCCTCCTATGTTTTTGGCCCTTAGCTCAGGACTCTTTTCCCGCATTGAATTCCTTTTTTTTCCTATTTCACAATTAGGACCTAAACGACACATATCGGTCTCTTTCGTCGAGTCTTTTCGACCCCTCCTTGCATTTAATCGATATCTCTCCCCCTTCCCCCCAATGTTGCCAGCCTCCGAGGCTTCATCAGGATATTTTTTTCCCTTCGGTGACCTCTCTCTCTCTTGTTGTTTTTGTTCGTCTCTCTAGTTCCCTGAACTGAACCAAGATGTGAGGAGGGCAGAGTCACACGCATTGAGAGGAACTGGGCTCTTCCTCCTTTTTCCCTCCCCCTTTTGTACCTGACAATCAATACTCTACTCCCCTCTACGCCCTCTTTATTCTCGCGGTTGTCTTGTTCCGTGAGAGACTGCCCCGCGATTCTGCACCAGCCGATGTCCCAAAACATCTTCGTCGCCATTTTCTTTCCCATTCAATCTTTGATTTGTTTATTTCTTCTTTGCCTTTTCCCCCTAGTCCCTTTTCTTTGGGTTGCTGCTTGTCTCCCAATGTCGTACCCTTTCAGAAAGGGTCAATGACACTGGCCGCAGCCCCAGGTTCTGATTCCTCCTTTTGAGATCGCTGGACTTATCCCCTTCTTTTTTTTTTTCTTCTATTCATGGCCGAAGCGCTTTTTTTCGCACCCCCCTCCTGTTTCATTTGGCCGCTTTTTTTCCCCCGATCTCCTTTGTAGCCTCCGAAACCAGTTCTGGGTGCGTATAGGTATAAGGTTACGTCGTACCTTCCACGTACTTCCATTTTCTTCCTCTCCGGGTATACCGCGTTCATCCCAACGCCTTGTCGGCCGTATCTGAGTTACTTGGGTCACACCCTTGCGGGCAACCCCCCAACCCCCTGATATTCAGAACCACCCAACTTATTTGGCTTTTTCTCTCCCCACCACGACCGGTTCTCTACTTGGGTGCCGGTCTCTTTTTTCTTCTGACCCCCACCCCCTACGCTGTTCAGCACCCACCCCCTCAGTCGACCGCTGGATTCAGTGCTCTCCTCACTGTCTTTTCGGCTTTTTTTTTACTCGTCTCTATTCCCCCTACCACCGACGTTTTTTCATTTAATCCCTGACTTTATGGAACGGGACAACGGACTTCCCTGACTGAGACACATCTGATTCTCTGACATCTTCCCCGCTGCCTCATCCCGCCTACTCTCCCTTCTCTGGCTCTTCATTCAAACCCTTTCCATCAAGTCATTGCTCTTTCCTTCCTCCTTTCTTTACGACCGCTCCCTCCTCCATAACAGCCTATTGGAGACGCTTATTTCTGCTCCCCGTGAATTGTCTTCTTCCGTCTGAATTCTCTTACCCGTGCGACGGAACCATTCTTCCTTGCAACCATCTCTCCTGGTTCCGACTGTCTCTAACCCCCGGTTTTTCCCCCTTTCTCTTTCAGCGTTGGTTTTTTCGTGCTTTTGAGGGAAGTGTTGTGTCCTCTCCTCTGTCCTATTTCGACAACAATGATGTTGTCTCCCGCTATTCTTCACCATGCCCATGGTCCCCCGCTGCTTTTTTCCCTTTTTATGATTTTTCTTTGGGTTTTCCAATCCCTTTCCCTCTTCTGATAGGTCCTGACATGGTAGTGCAACGAGGCTCCCCCCGTTTTTTTTTTCCTTTTTTTCTGAAGTTGAGGACCTTTTCACTTCTTGTGTGGGTCCTCACGGTCTTCCCTTTCTGTCCACGCGCTCGTGGGATGGTTTTGGATAATTGACTCAGTTTGCATGTATCACACTTTTCCCCCCGAGCTCCTCCTTGGTCTACTTTTTTTTTCCTCTCCCCTCCTTCCCCCATTCTCTCTATTCTTAGACCTTTTCCTTGGATCAGAGCTTTTTCCTCCTCCGAGTTTGGTGTTGAGCTTCCCTGGGCAGTCTGCATAAATAAGAGTGTTTTCCTTTTGCCACTGGTTTTTGCCGATGCTTCCCCCCCCTCCTTAGCCCCATGCTGAGGCTTTCCCTTTTCCTGTTTCTCCCCCCCTCAACACCGATGACCTCCGTCGAAACCCTTCCCACACTTGCGCGTTTCCCCCCTACCCCTGGACCTTTACAACCCCTGAACTTACAAGAAGGCAATGCTGTCAGCCAGACACTTTCACATACTTCTTTTCTCATTCACGGTCCGATCATTCCTCCTTATCATTCTTTCCCTCCCCCCCCAACCCCCCCTTTGCAAACCCGAAGTCCAATGAAAATATCCCCTTGGTGTGTAGAAGAATGACGGACAAATCCTCTTCGCCATGATACTTTTCACGCATGATCAAGCGTAAATTCCTCGACTTCCCCCCCGAGAAATCTCGTTCCCCTGTCTCCTTCACAAACCTTGACTCAAGTTGAAACATTAGTGTTAGCGTATATCCCAAGGGGCCAGAAGCTGTCCTTCTGTTATACGTTCCTTCCCTCTTTTTTGGCATAAGTGCCCTTCTTACTGGCCTAACTCACAACGGGATCCTACACATCTCTTCTCCCTTTTCTGGCTTCTTTCCTTGGAGTGTCCCCAAAGGGTCTTCCTTCCATCTCCCCTTGCTTATGGTTTGTGTTTTTGCCCCCCTGCTAATTCTCTTTTCTGCGTATTAGGGCTGCGCAGTGTCTTGATGAGGTGCTTCCTGTCGGGCGACAGAGTCATTAGTTCCCTCGTTCAGTTCTTGAAGGCCTCTTCTAGTCCCCCCCCCCCTTCTCCTTCCGGCCCCCTCCTCCTCAATAACGAAGGTTTTATTTGTTTGCTAATAAAGCGGGAAGTGAGTTTTCATGAACACCATCGGCACTCTTTGTGCTTGTTTGTTTGTTCCGCATCCGCGTCCCCCACTTTCCACCAGTAAGCCCTGTTTCTTTGTGTTTTTCCACATGCCGTTGGGGTGGTTCCCTTTAATAAAAGTTTGAAGACGTGAACAAAACGTGATAAGTCCCTGGACTGACTTAGCTTGATAAGTGGTTTTCCCCTTCTCCGGATTACAGGCACGTTGACCTCTTTTTTTCTCCTTTTTTCTCCCCTCCTCACAAGGCCCCGATTTTTTTTCCTCACACCCGAATTGGCCCCCCCCATTTTCCCCCATGGATAGCGTTCTTTTCTTCACCTGGCCTTCTTTCTTGTTGTCCCTCATTTTTCCTGAATTTCAGCTAAAAAACTCGCGAAGTGACGGTCGAGTCCTGACTTCCCCCATTATTTGCCGAGACCATGGGGGTTTGCTTTTCCCTTTTCTTTCTTTTTTCCTTCCTCCCGTGTCGACCCAAGCATCCCTCCCCCCCCGTCCCCGAATCTTTTTTCGGCAATCCCACGAACCCTCGAATCCAAGATGACTGAAACTGGCGAGAGATTGTTTGGATCATCGGCGGACGCCCTCCCCCCTTTTCCCCCTCTCTCCTCCCCCGGGACACGAGTGACTCCCATTTTTCCCTTCCGACCTCTTGGCGATCTTTTTCTTTTTTTTTCCCCCGAATCATTTTGTCCCTTCATACGAGTATCGCGAGCAAGGTCTCGGGGTTCGCGGTCCGCTTCTTCCCCCTTCCCCTTTGTGGGGGACATATTTCCTCTCTCTTTCTTCCCCCCCTTTGTTGTTTTCTTCTCTCTCCACATGACCCCCCCCTCTCTTCTGACCTTTTTAGAGGCAGAGCGAGGAACCGGTGCCATTGAAGATCAATGGAGAGACTCTTCAAATGTCGGAGGTTTTCCTCAACACGCGACGTCCCGCTCGCCCCCCACCATAGCTTCCTTGCCCCGGTCTTGTCTTTGCCCATGCTTTGATCGGCCTCAATTCGAATAACGAAGATGAGTCCCCAAAAATTGAAGACTTACCTAACCGGCAACCCGTCCCTCTGGTGGCCTTTTCTTTCCGTCCTCCTCATACTCAGTTGTTTTTTTTCTCCTTTTTTGTTTTCTACCTTCCCCTTCGACCCCGGTCCCCATACACAGTCGCGCAATCAACAGAAATCAGTTTTTGATATCGAACGTCATAAAAGTTCACTTTGTGGGTTATCTTTCCTTGTCGTGAACGCTCTTTTTGATTTCCCCCTCAATCGGCTTCCGACTCCACCCTCGGACATTTGGTGAGCTGGTTTTCAACCCTTTTGTGGCTTCTCCCGTTCTTCCTTGGTTTCTCCTCCGAACCCTCATTGCACGTTCTTTAAAAGACTACCCCCCGACGTCATCCCTCCTCGGCGATTATTCCCCTTTTTTTTCCCCCACTCCCTTTGGGAAAAAACTACTTCTTCTCACACCCCCTTGTTTATTACAAGAAACCCGTTTTTCCCCCGGTTTCAATTGGACCCAACACCCCCTATGCCTTCCTTCTTCCTTCAACTGCTCCCCCGCCTTGTACAGAGAAAGAGACCTGCCTTGCGTTCTACTATTTGTTGTCCTTTTTTAGGGTATTTTCCACTCCTGTCCTTATTCCTGCCCCCTCCTTGTTCCAAGGCCGCATTAGACCCCCCGAATCCCGGACCTCCCTTTTTCGCTAGGCCCATATCAGTCTGCCGTCAGCAAGAGGAATAAGTCCCACGCAAATCTCCGTGAGTGTTTGTGAAAAAAAAAGTGACCTCCCCTCTTCTTTACTGACCCTTTGTTGACGACCCCGCTGACAATAGCCTCCCAAAACAGATATTTGACCTCTTGAAGAGCACGTTTGGAATTCCCTGAGTCTTTCCGTAGATTTCTTCTTCCTTCCCTTACCCGCCTTATGGACCCACAATTTTCCTGGCCCTTGTATCCGTACTCACTTGTAAACTTTCTCTACCCATGCGTTGGGAATCCTTTCTCTCGGGTTACGGCGGGTTTCTACGGCGGATGAGGGTTATCTTCCGAGTCCCCCCTGCTTCCTGTCAAATGATTTTCGTCGGATTAAATGATATGAAACGATGTTTTCTTCGTTTTCTTCCTGGTTTTTTTTTTTTTTTTTTTTTTTTTTCTTTTTTCTCCCACTTACCCTTTGCTCTCCTTATGATCTGTTCCTTAACTTCCTTTTCTCGTCTACAGTCTTCTGTACCGCACGGAGCCTCTTCTTTATTTCGGGTGGGAGCTGAACGGTGTACGGTGCGGGAACGCTGCCTGAAGTTTGGATGGTGTTTGCTCCTTGTCTTTGACCTCTTGTTTCATTTTTTTCTTGTCGGACCAAGTATATTTTTTTTTCCTTTTTGGAAGGTTTGGCAGTCGAAGTAGTCAACCATCGACCACGATTCTGTATGCTTTGATTCCTTCTCTTTCTTCTAATCCCTTTTTTTTTTTTTTCTGATCCTTTGCAGCGCCATCTCTCCTATGTGGGTCGTCCTTTTCGTCTTTCCTATTGTCCCATCCTTAGACCCCACTTTTGTGAGCAAAGAAATCCTTTCCTTTGTCCGACCCTCCCCCCTTCGCGACCGTCAACGTTTCTTATTCCCCCCCCCCCCCCCCCCTCCCCCCACGTCAGTTCCCCTCTAACCGCACAGTCCTCCAGTCCATATACGAAAACGTCGGCCCTTGATTGCGGTCAGCCAGTCCTAATTTATCTCGGTCTCCAGGCTTTCCTTTTCCTCCGATGTACCCAGTTCATTTGGCCTGACCCCCAACAAACCCTTTCCTCCCCCCAGAAGAACCTCCTCATGTTTGACCCTTTGAGGTGAAGTCAAATGAGGCGTCAGACATTGTGCACGATGAAGCGGGAAGAGAGGATCCCAGTTCCTTCCCGCCCGTCTCACTTCTCCCCCCCCTCCTCCCGTAAAACCTGGAGATACCGGTATTTTTTGAACCCTTTTTTTATCCCCTTAGTTTTTCCTTAGTTTTTAGCTTGACACCGGGAGAGATTGGTCCTCGTTAATGAGAGTTCCCAGTAGACTACTTTCCTTCCCTCATCCTTTCATTTTTTTCACCGAAGCTTCTCCCACATTCAGTTTTAGTATCTTTCGACGCGGTCAACTCCTTGTCTGGCACTACACCCCCTTCTCTTCTGTCCTTGATCCAGAGTTTTTTCTGGAGTATTCATTGGCGTCTTCTCGACCATGATGCTCCTAATTTTTTGGCCGCCCTCTTCCCGTTTTGTTGCCCCCCCCCCCCACAATCCCCCTTAGCGGTTCAGTTCCTGGAAGGCCGTCTTTCTCTTACCCTTTCGCCCTCTGTGACACCTGCCTCAGTACCGCCCACGTTCTGCCTGGTGCTGCATCCAGCGTTCACTCTGTGTGACTGACCATCGTGTCCGACAACTTTTTGTTCCCGCATCAAAAAGGACACAATCAGATAGACGCTTGTGGGTCGACCATTGCAGTTTGGGTTTTTTTCCTTAATCACTTTTTGTTTTTGCGTCCATGGCGTGGGTCCCCAAACCTTCCCTCAACAATTTTTTTTTTTTTGTTTGTTGTTGACGTCGGGGTCGGCTCCCCGGACAAATCCCTTTCCAATGTCGCTTCACTACTGTTCACAATGATACCGGGATCCTCCCACCAGAAATTTTTCTCTTTTCTAAGCCTGGCCCCGAGTTGGATACGGTTCAGTGCAACCACGGTTGGCACCCCACACCCCTGTCTTCAAAGGAACTAGACCACAACATACTTCTGTGATCCCCTTGAAAGGTCGATCCACTTTCTGATTTCTCCCTGGGTTCGAGCGGATGTTCCCGTGAAAGTTTTTCTCTGTTCCGACAGTGTAGTTTGCCACTCCCCCCTTGAACACGGACCATTAATCTTTTTCCGGTGTCACTTCAATCCGGAAAAGCATAATTCCAACCTGACTGGGAGGAGCGTTTCCTCGCGAGTGTTGCATATTCGGAAGCGGAAAACTCTTTTTCGCGTCTTTCAGCACTCCCCACCAGAGTGACCCTCCCTCTCCCTCCTAACATGGCGAGCTTTTCTCCCTTTTCGTCCCTCCTTTTGTCCTTTAATCGATTATCGATCCCCAGGTTTCTTCATTTCCTGTTTACGCAGGAAGCTCATTTAATTTGTTGTGGGCGAATCTCCTTTTCTCCTAACTTCCTTTTTTTTTTTTGGATAGATTCTGCCCCCTCCTCCCCTTGATTCTACGCCGTGTCTTTCGACCGATCCATCCTCTCCCTCCTCCTGAGACATCGAAGCTTACGAACTAAGCAGAAGGCGATCTCACAGGGTAGGACCGGTCGTTCTTTTCGTGGCGTACCATGCCCCTGCCTGTCGTTCTGCAAGCTCGTCCCTTTCGTCCCCCCCCAAAAATCCATTTCGTGGAGACGCGGGCCAGTCATATTGTCTGATATATTTATTTCTTCCTTCAGCCTCCCCCTCTTTGTTTTTTTTTTTGTATTTTTTTTTCCCTTGTCTTTTCCAATGTAGGCCCGCCAAACGGGATGAAACCGCCCCAAATACCGGCCAGCACTCAGGTTGACTCCTGTTCCCGTCCTCCCGTCCTTATGTTGGTCCTGCCTTTTCTTCCCGCGCGTGTTCTGAAACAGTCCTGAAGGCAACCAAACGCGTCATTTGTTTCCTCCCCCTCTTTTTTTCACCCCCCTTTTCTGGTTTGAGGATCTTTCTCTTTTTCCCGTTTCGCACCGAACGAAGCTTTTGACTGTAAGCGCTCCGGGAATACGAGTTCATAACTATTGTTGCGATACTGATCCCTTTTTTTGGGTCCAGCCCTCCTTGCTTGTTCCCCACTGTCCCCTGGATTAACACCCACCCCCTTGGATGTGATCGAACACAGAAACTGGTATCTTCACTTTGGTTTTTTCCTTATTCTGCCCCCCACCCGCCCCCCCATCTGTCTCTCTCTTTTATTTACCTGCCCGCCTTAGGACCTTTTTGTCTCACTAGATGACTTATGTTTCGTTACGATTGTTTCCTTTCCTTTCGAGGTCTTTACCCGACTTCTGCATTATCTGTTTAAATGTGGGTAACCTCTTTCCCCTCCCTTGTGAGCCCACCTCCCTTTTTCTCCCACCCTACGTTCCGTCTTTGCCCATTGGTATCTCCAGACATCCCCCAAACCGCCGTATCTTTATGCACTGCTAGTTTTAGTTTCCCCCGACCGCGAATTATGACGCCCCTTCCAATGGCTATTTTCTCCTCTCCTTTGACTTATCCCCTTTTCAATGCACGAGGTCTTTACGTACGAGTGACTGATCGCCTACCGCACGTGACCCACTCTCCCTTCCGATACGTCCACGCCTTTCACTCCTTTCGGATATCGGTGGTTTCAAGTACTAGGTTAAGATCTTTGTGTAGAGTTATAGGGAGCGTTTTCCGATGGTTCTTATCCTTGTTTGCCTATTTGCCCCAATTCTTTGTCTCGCAGAAGGTCCTTCAATTCGGCGGGAACAGCAACCAAGATGATTTTTTTTCTTTTTTCTCCCCTGTTTGTTAGACTCCTGATCCCTCTTATGACGTGTTCAGTTCCTTCCCCTGATTCATTGGATGACGCATTAGGCACTTCTTCTTTATTCCTTTTGGGGGATTCCCTTTTTTGCTGGGGAAGGCGCCTGACAGTTTCTTCCGCGGTTGCGTTGGGTTTTCGGCCCCTCTTTCCACCCCAGTACGATTCTCCCCTTCAGCCTTTTCCTTTTTTTTTGAAGCAGACTCCCCCTCCCCGTCACCTTCTTTCTATGTCTTTTTTGACCAGGGATCCTTTTCACTCGTGTTTGATGAGTTGTCTTTCCCCCCTTTAGCGTTTCATCCCCTACGCTCGTTGTTTTCTCCCGTGCTTCCCTTTGCCGAGTCCTGCCACGCCGTTTCCAAGGGCCTGATTCGTCCAGACCGTCTTGCTGTACAAAAAGTCCTTTTTAAGTAGGCAGCGTATCACCATCCCAAAGGCAGTCGGCCCGCACCGTCAGACCTTCGATCCCCCCAGTTGAACTACAGCCTGACGGCCCTCCTGATGTTTCATCCCCTTAAAGCCCAAATAGGGTTTCACGCACTTTGCCCTAATAGAGGGATCCTTTACCCAAAAAACCCTGGTTTTGCATACCCCACCAGTCCCGACAATATCGTGGTCCTTTTGCCGTTCCATCTATTTCCATTCTTCTCTGAACCTTTTTTACGGATTACTGGACGCCTTGAAGATACCCCGATTAAAATTACAGAATTCTCACTCTCCCACCTTTTTTAACCTCTTCCCCTGATGCCCCGCGCTTTGTGTACCCGTTTTTCCACAGTTTATGTACAGATTTTTCGATGGCGTTAAGTAATCGGTAATTGAGGTTTTTTCCCCTTCATACGGCCTCCTCGTCATTTTTCCCGGTTTGCTCTCAAATTCCCCTATGCCTTTGGTCTCTTCGGGTCGTCCTCACATGGCGAATTAAAGATCCTGCTATGGCTCCTTGTTTTTGAAGCCAGTTCTTTTTCGGTTCCCTTTTTCTTATTCAGGGCTGTCCCGCCTGGCCTCATCGTGTCTTTCCCCTTGGGTGGCTAGTTTTTGGGCCGAAGCGTCGTTGCACAGTGAACGGCTTTCCTTACTGCTAGCGAATACTTCCAATTCGGCAACAGCCGTCACAGTTTGCTTGCTGATGAATCCCGCGGTTCCCCTGAAGTTCTCGTTGGACCCTTCCATCACCTTTCTCTTCGTTGTTCGCCCTCTTCCTCCCCATGCCCCCAAATCGAGATTGTTTCTTGTGTTTTAGATCCCAATGCCGTTGGTGGTTCGGAATCCTTCAGTTTTTTTGGCGTGTACACAAACTTTGTATCAGTCTCGACAGACAAATAGCTGCGAACCGTTCGGTTTTGGATGCACCCTGATCCGCTCTGGTTTTTACTTTTTCAGTCCCCTTTTCCAACCCCCGGTACGCTCATCCCACACACTTACCTTTTCTTGACCACCTTTTCTTTCGCGTTTTCTCTTTACCGGCTGATTGGATCTGTGAGACACCGCGCTGTTGGTGTCTGAACTCTGCAACCCCCCACCTTTTCGGTTGGCTGACTTGTCCGGACATCAATAGTGCTTTTTTGCCGTAGAATTTTTGGGCTGCCTTCATTTCCCCCTTTGTATGAACTCCGACAGTGTAGTCACCGCCCTTGCTACCACTCCCAGAATATGGTCCGGTGCAGTTAAGAAATTTTTCACCTTTATCAAATCGGTGAATTGTCTCCTTCGTTTAAACCGGGCGCGACTTGATGTGTGTTTTTTTTCCCCCGGCTTAGCGTCAGTTCTCTTTCGCTTGCCCCCCCGCTCGAAGCGCTGAATACCCAGATCACCAACGGCGATCAGTAGTAGAGTCTTTTCTTTAACCGCATTTTATTTTCATCCTCTGCAGTTCTCCTCCCCATGTCTTGTTCTTTTTCATTTCCCCATTATCTTGGTT
>Ga0179593_1302794_pt1 | contig 11730 bp, 19 predicted proteins | sample CZODoug2_1_08_16_FD_185931 | JGI IMG/M metagenome (GOLD analysis project Ga0179593, IMG submission 185931) | Vadose zone soil fungal communities from Angelo Coast Range Reserve, California, USA - CZODoug2_1_08_16fungal (PacBio error correction) | ecosystem: Environmental > Terrestrial > Soil >... | reverse complement strand
CCCCGCCAACAGCTTTTTTGTTTTCCGAGGCGCTTCGGTTTGCCATTTTCGACTTTTGTTACTGGACACCTTGTCATCCGCCGTCTAATTCCCTTTTTTTAATATTGTTTTAAAAAACTTCTTATACCCAAGGTTGATTGAATTTGCGGCTTAATCGTTTTCTTTCGCGCAAAGGCCTTCCTTTTCGATTGGCCCCCCACTTGATTTTTTCTAATTCAGGCGACCCTCTGCCTGTTCTTTGTTTGATCATCCCATTTCCCCCCTTTTTTGGGTTGCACAGACTCCGCCGGCGTTTCGCTTCTGCTTTTGTCGCTTTTGCAATGTCTACTGAGGTTCACTGTTGCTTCCCGAGATCCCCGCAGTGTTGTCAGAATCGTGGTCTCACCTTAAGAATCCCCGGTCCCGAACGGCCCCACGCCCCTGCCAGTCCCTCCATTTTTTTTTTTATGAGGCGTGGTAAGCGTGGCCCCCCAGACCCAACAGCTTGGTCCAACGATTTTCCTACACAACCGGTCATCTCCCAGTGCTTTTGCCGCAGTTTCCAAAGCGGGTGATCCCCCTGTTTTTTTTTTTCACCCCCTCCAGGTCTTTTTTTCCGTAAAGGACAGAGGCCCGCCCAGTTACCATAATTTGGCTCTTTGCGTTTTCCCCCCGATTTGAATTTGGAACTGTGAAATTCTTTTCGGTATTTCCCACTTTTGTTCCCGCGTTGCATTTCAAAGTCGATGATGCCCGTCATTTTCACTTTTTTTGCCCCCCCCCAGTCTTTTTGTTCTTTCTTCGCCAGTCCCCTGAACACCCATCCCGTTCCCCATGAAATTCTTTGGCGCTTACCTCAGGGACACCCCCCCTCCCTGTGTTCTTCTCTTCCCCTTTCTGACAAGTGAAGTGACTCGTCGCCACCCTTTGCGGGCCAAACCTGATAGAGTTTCCTCCAGTGCCCACCTCTGCCGCCAACCCCCCGCCCCCCAGGTGTCGCCCCCGAACTCTTTCTCCTTCTGGTCGCACCCCTGAGTGTCTTACGTAAACGCTTCTATTACTTCCCTGGCTTCTTTTCCGGCTGTAAGACCTTCGGCCGGGACATTTGTGTTTAATTTGTTGTCCCCCCCCTCGAGAGTACGCCACTTTGTTCCTACCCGCACCCCTTCGTTTTGCTTCTTATAACATCTCTTGCACCTCTGTGCCAGGTACCACCCGCTTTCGTTTATTTTTTTTTGCCCTCCATACTCCCACTTTTCCTTTGCCTTCTTGCTAACCATCGCTTATTTTTGCTTGCTGGCCAATGTCTTTGACAGTGTTTTCCAGTTCTGTGGTTTTTCTCTCTCGGTTACCACTGGCCTCCGGTTTTGAGAGCTTTTTCTAGGTTTTTGACCAAACTGCGTTAACCTCGTTGTCTTGGCTGCGTGTTCCTCCCGTGCTCCCCCCATTTCTCCCCACATGCCAGTGAGGAGCGTTCTTACGCGATGCTCTTTCCTGCTCCACCTGTCACCTTCTCGGTGGCCTTGGAACCCGGAATGACCCGCACTTTCAACTCCTATTTTTTCAATCTGTCCCGAAAACTTTTGCGGGCATACGTTTTTTCCCCATCCTAAGCTGTGTGTCAGCTCCCCTTGACACGTCTAGTGTCCCGGTCTGTTGGCGCGACATTGGAACCACTCCCGTGTTTCTTCTTGTTCCAGCCCAGCACCAGTGTTTTTTTTTTCTTTGACTCCCAATGCCCCCCTGTCTTTCACTTGCTAACCCTGTTGCACTCGTGCCCGTCAGCTATTCCCCCTCCCAATGCACTTTCCCCCCTCCCTTCACCCCACCGCGCTACACGGATTCTTTCCACAGTTTCCCCAAATGGCACCCATTTAGTTTTTGTTTCCCCTTTACATTTCCTCAACTTCCCCGCCTTCTCCCTGTTCTGTTCTTGTACCCTCGTTGCAACACTGTAGCGCGTCACCGATGGCCTTTATAGCGCGGACTGGCTAATTCCTTGTAGATTCTACCCCCCTTTTTGAAGTGGTAGTCTCGCTCAACCTCCATCTTGTATCTGCTTCCGCATCTGTCGTTTCCTTTTACCGTTGCAAGGGCGCGTTTGCCTTACCACCACTGGGCACGTCACCTTCCCAGGCCCCCCTGGGCCCAGCACTTCCTTCTTTTTCACTGTACCCACAATTGACCCCATGTTTTTTCCCCTATCGGTTGCTCTCAACAATCATTTTGACGACACGCCTTCTGTCGGTTGGGGTCCGGTCTTCTTTGCCCCGCACCTTCCGTGGTCCTTTTCCATGTGCCCCTACCCCCCAGGTCTAGTGCAGCGTTTAGTTCTTTTTTTTCCTTTGTTCTTACTCTCCTTAGACTTGTTGTGCGGCGTTTTCTCATTTTTACACCAAGCTGCCCCCCAGGCGCCCTTTCTTCCGTCGTCAACTTTCTTACGGTGCACCCCATTTATCGTCTTCGCCTGTCCAAAGCATTATTGCATTCTTTGTTTTTTTGTAGCTGACGTCCCTTATTGTGTCTCTTTCGTGTTTAATCCCTTCCCCCCCCTAAGGACTTCGTTGTACCAGCCCCTGCGATACTTACCGTGTTTCGTCGAGGCGTACGGCACGGCAGTTCTTTCCCACATAATCCGTATCCCGGGTTTACCGCGCATCAGGGTCCCCAGCCAAGTGTCCCACCTGCAGGAGTTCCCATGTTCCGTTTGTGCGACGCCTACGCTTGGTGTCTTCAGGGTCACCTCCGGACTTGTTCTGGTAGGCATCTACCCCCCTGTCCCAGCCGATCCGTTCCTTTTGGTTCGCCAGTTCCCCTTTTTCGGTGTCCATTTCTTTTTTGTATCAGATTACCGTCAACATTGTCCAAGAATTCTCTTTTTTCCGACTTTGAGGGTCGGTCCCTTTCCTGCTTCGACGTTCCCCGTTTTCTCCCACCAATTTCACGTGTCGGCATACCTCCCCATGAAGTCTGCCACCCTGCAACCCACACCCCCTTGCGTTCCACCGCCCCTCCCCCATCCTTATTTTATTCCTGCCTTCCCCCCTTGTTCGTTTGCTATTTCGACCGGGTTTTTTCACTTTTTTAATTACCGGGCCCCAGGACGAGAAAAACCTAAAACTTTTTGTTTTGTCCTTTTTTTCGTGGTGTCGCTGCCCGATAGTCCCAACTTTCTTTGCCCCTCATATTTTTTCCATGAGTTTTACCGATTCCCATATTTTGTAACTGCCTCTTTTGTTGTGCTACCCCCTTACTGCTTTGCGTTCCCGCCCTCCGCGGGCCATCGTCCCCCAGAGCTCCTTTGCGTTTGACACAGTCTTGCACACATCGTTTTGCTCGCCCCGTGCTTCGGCCGTGGCCTCTTGACATTCACCCCCCCCTTTCTTTTAGTGGCGTAACAGTGCCGTGATTCCTTTCCCGGGGCTATATGGTCCCTCTGGTTTTGGTATCCGATGTGTTTTTCCTTTGAAAGCATTTTCTCCCTTGCTTATTAGCGATTTGTGTCGCGCTGTGGGTGGTCTGACCACCAGCGTCACGAAACGATCTCTGGACCAGTCCCCCCGCGCCCTTCGCGCGGCCCCTAGTGTACGTTTTTCACTTTTAACCCTTCCCGTAGACTCTACGTCCTCAGCTTCGCGCCGTCGCACATTTATGTGTTCTTCAGTCATCTGACTTGTGTCCCCATTCTTTCTTGGAACTCAGTCCGAATTATGGGAGCCCCGACCCCGGGCATGGTTTCGGCCGTGGTTGAAGTTGTTCTCCTACCCCGCTATGTTGAAATGCAGGTATACTATGTCCGCTTTGACCATTTCGTTCTGCACAAACTTATGCTTCGAAGTTTTACCCCTGAGAAGTTTTCCTCCTGCCGACGTGTTTGTTGGGCGCGCATATTTCGTTGACCCGAATTTTTCGCCAACTTCCCCCCTGTTAGCTTCTCCCTGGAGATGTCTACCCACCGGTTTGCAAATGGTGCTCTCCCCCCGTTGCGTGTTCGGTCTGTTTCCCCGTACCTAGGAAGCCATGACGGTGACAATTTCTTTTTTTTGCACCCTGTCCGCCCCCGTTGCGTTCTTCTCCCTTCTCCAAAGACCCCCCACGTGATTTTTTCGGACAGCAGTCGTATTGATTTTTGGACTCTTTTATTTGTATTACCGTTCGCGGTGCTGCACACCGAGTTAATACCGTTTTCACTTCCGCACCCACAGATCGTTAACCCCCCAGCACCATTTTGTCCCCTGACTGGCTGTGCCTCCGCCCTTTTGCCCCGAATCACATAGCCAATAGGCGACGAATTCGCTCTCCCCCTTTTCCCCCCCGCAACCAGTTTTCAAGCTTGTGTCGCGTGTGTTTACATGCTAACTCGTCCATCTTCAAGCATGGACGATCTTGTCCCGAATTACGCGTGGCCCTGCTTTCGGGATTGCACGGTAGGTCCTTGTATTGTGGTATTGGCTTCGCCATGGCCATTGTTGTTCGTCCCTCGAATAAAGTCCGCCGTGACCTTGCCCCGTTTTTTACTGGGGGCTTTAAGACAGTATCGGCCACGTACTGGCAACACCAAAGTCGTTTGATTTTTGTGCCCCCAGCATCCCGCGCTTAGTTCCACTTCACCCCTGGCGCAAGGTCCGGACCCCCCCCCGTTACATTGCAAGCCCCATCGTGTCCGCCTGATGGCACCCGCCTAGCGCCACGTTTAGCGACTCTGCCGAATTCACATTTTTCGAAAGGTTTTACCAAAGTGTCCCCCCCCCGATAAAGACCCGGTCAAACCCACCAGTGAAAAATCTCCAGGACCGTGAGTAGAAAGAGAATTTTCTCATTGGGACCCCTCCCGAGTGGGCGTGGAGTAATCTTGTTCCGGATAGAATTTTCTTTAATGTTTTTTTTTCTCAAGACACTTCCGCTTTGCTGGTTCAGCTACCAGGGCCGTGATGAGATGGTTTCCTTTACCCCCCCCCTCCATGTAGAGTAGAAAGTGGAATTGATCAGGGAATCATTCCCAGGGGTCGGCAACTGGCTTTAGCTCCGCGTAGGGTCAGACTACCGGCTGTCCAGATACAGGCCCCCGACTGGAAGTGTTCAGACGCCCCACACCAGCAAAATACGTGTCTCCACCATGCCTTCAACCACGCAACCCACATTTCCGCCATGTTACGAGTCTGTTGCCCTTACTTTCGGTCCGATGCAACGTGTTTCTGTGTTTGGTACCCCACGCTGCACCTCCGATCTTTTCGATCAATGTCCTTTCTTCAGTTTTTGATTTTCTTTTTTTCTTTGTTTTTTCTCCTGAGCACCAAGTGCACCACGACTGTTTTTTGTGATTGCAGCCCTTTATGTTCTCCTCTAAATTATTTGCGGGCACCTTCTGCTCCACCCCCTCACCCTCACCTTTTGATTGGGCCTGTTTTCCCCTTGCTTTGGCGTCGTAGGATTCCCCCGTGCATGCCATCTTTACCGCGTCCTTTTCCGTCCGGACCCCAGGCTTTCTCCGTGGTGTGCGGGCCTCCACTTTGTGGTGACCCCCTTGCCCACAGGTTTGATGAGTGCCACACGCCCTGTTACCAATTTGACCTGGTTTTTCCAGAAAATTAGCAAGTCACCTTCCCGTCTCCCCTACTTTCGAATTTTTCCATTCCCCTGGCCGTGTCTCCTTGGTGCCCCGGTTCCCTACCCCCTCTCCCCCTAGGGTGACGCCGAAAACCATCCCTTCGTAACAGTAACTTTTGCGCGCTTGTTTCTACATACTAGCTTTTTCTCCACTGTCATTCCCGACAAACAATACCCATGACTTTCGTTACGGTTCTGTAGCCCTTGTTGTCTGGCCAATGCCTTGCACGTAGCGTCTTACCCCCCTGTTTCCTTCGTTGCCCACTACCGCTTTCGCTTTTTTTCCCCTGGTCCACCATTGGGATGTGTCCACGCATTTCCCCTGTCGGTACACACCATTTCTGTCGTCCCGTCTGTCCCCCCACTCCCACCGACCCGTGCGGTCTCCCATGTGATCGTTTAGGGGTCCTTAGTACTTGCTCCGATCCTTTCGATTCCGGTCCCGCCCTTAGGTGCCGGACCGCTTGGCTTGCAAGTCCGCTTCGGCTGTATCTCCATTCCCGTGTGCAACTTCCGCCAACAACTGCTACTCCTGTTTTTTTCCTCCCCCCCCCTGGGTTTTTTAAAGTTTGTGACGCAACATTCCGCTTCTTTTTTGGCCTTTTCGTAATCTTCTTTTCGTTGTTCTGTCGGCCGTGCACAGTGAGGACTTTTGTGAGGGTTTGGCCTCGTTGTCGGTGGCCTTCTTATTCCTTTAGATCCCTTATTGGCTTTTGGGGCCGCGAGAGTACACTTCACCGTGCGCAATACCTTGCCCAACCCGGTTGTGTTTTTTATTTTTTCATTTCGGTACTCCTTCCACCTACTGATATGGTTTTTTCCCTCATGGGTTCCCTCCGTTTTCGACGTACGGATTTGTGTTCAGTTTGAGCTTGTCCTCTTTTTATTAAAGACCCTCGGGTTTTCTCCGACATTTTGTTTGTCCTCCCCCTCTGCCTCCCACTCATTTCTTGTCGCCCCACCTGTTAAAGATTCGCCAACCCCAATTCCAGATCTTCGGTTTTTGTCCTTCTCGACAATCCCCCCCATTTACTCACAAACCCCCCCCCCCGAGTGGTTCCTTCCTTTCCTTTATCATTCGCCTCCGGCCCTTGTTGTGTGGTTTACCCAACGCCTTCACACCTTTCTTTCTTGACCGTCCCCCCCCCCCCCACCCAAGTCCTCCTCCCCCCTGTCCCCTGCTAGTTCTGTAAATGTGTTAGTCCGCCTTTTCGTAGTTCGGTCTCGCCTCAATCCAAACCCACTATTGCAAAACTTCCTTTCGATTCGAAATGACTTTATCTAAGAAACTACAACTATTTTGGTTCTTGAGTCCCGCTCATGCAACTTTTCGGCCGGCCCTTCCAGCCCATTTGGGACCCTTTAGCACGGTTTGACCTCCCGGCTCCCCCTTTTCTCCGTTTATCTTAAATCCTTGTTCAACCCGTGTTTCTTGTTTTGTGGTTGTCCGGGTCTGCGGTGTTCCTTTACCCGTGGACACAATCCTTTCATATCAGTGCAGCTGTCACAGGGCGTTCGCTTAGGATGTGTTTTCTCCTGATCTGGACTACGATCATCATCTTGTCTCTTTTCTTCCGCCCGAGCGGGACCCACGCTCCGCGTTACTTGCTTGTGGCCCGCGGCTTTTTCAGTGTTCCACCCGTCACATTGGTCGTTTTTTGGGCCCTTCTCCCCTCTTTGCACTATCCGGCGGGCCGGTCCTAACCCCACCGACGTTCCTTGACACTTACACAAAACAGTTTTTTGTCCTTTGCCCTTTGATTTTCGGCGCCTGACTCTTGAAGTGGATTTCCGCCCTCCAGCGTTCCAACCCAAGTTTTTTGCGAATCTCCCCCTCCCCCTTTTTTACGACCTCGGACTTTCAGTTTTCCCCCCACCCGTCAAATTCTTTGCAATCCAACCCTTCCAAGCTGACGCAAACCCCCCCCCTTTTTCCACTGTCTGTTACCCCCGTTTGCTTTCTCGTTTCTACGTTAACGGTTACTTCACCCCTCTTTTCCCCTTTTCGACGGATCTTTGACCCCTTTCGTCTTTGTGTCTTCGTTTTGTTTTTTCTTTCTTGTACCCCCCCTCCCTGACTCCTCGACCTTTGGTTTTTGCTTTCCCCCATGCTTTTATTTGTCGATAATCCGTCTCCTGTCTGTTTGATTGTCCTCCCACACTAATTACGCCGTACGTGTGTTTCCCCCCCCTAACGTGATGTCCTATGTCCCCTTCGGGCTGGCTTAGCAAGGCGTTGGCGGCTTTCCCCCGTTTGCTGCATTTGTTGCTTTATTCCTGAAAATCTATCGACGCATTCACTTCTGCCCCGTGGCCTGGCCCCGTGTCGGACAGCGTTGGCATCCTCCCCGACCCCACTGCTGCCCGGAACTCTTTGGCACGCACCGTCCGGGTCTCGGGCTGCTCCTTCGTATTGACAAATGTCCTCCTCCGTGTGCGGATCGTCGTTTTGGTCACGGTTGGGGCGACTGTGACCCTAATGGCGTTTTTTCCCCCCACCCGCTTTTTCCTACCACGCTTCGAGTTTTTTTTAGTATCTTTCACCTTGGCTACCGGGTTCCACGCCCCCGCCCCTCCTCCCTACCCCGGCTTGGCTGCACACAACATCCGCCCCCCTGGGTTGCCACGTGTTCAGTATTTTGGAATTACCAATTTTGCCGTGTACCAGTATACTTTTTCGTTCTTTCACTGTTTCCTTCCTGGTAAATTTGCCCCCAGTGTGGACCCCCTAACGTTTTTGCCGTCGCTCCATCACGCCCCTGATTTGTCTGTTTGGTTAACCTTGGGACCTCTTTTCTTCGCGCGTAATCCGCTACCTTTTTGTTGTTTGCCTGGATTCGCCGTGATTGTTGTTTCTGAGCTTCTTGTGTTCGTTCCCGCCCTTTCACGTTGACTTACCAACCCTCTATTACAGCCTTTGTCCCGACGGCTTTTTTCAATTGTGAATACTGATTCCCCCCTGTACTTGATTTACTTCACCCAACCCCAGTTACGAATTTTTTTTTTTTGTTCTGTTGGGTAGGGCAATTGCAAGAATCTTATACGGTTTGATCGGTAGGCACGCATTTCCTCTTCTCGTGATCTTTTTTGGTGCACCCTTTACGTTTGAACCCCCCCCACCCTTTTCCGCGTTGTCCCGTCACCCAGATTATGTCCATTGGGATAGCGACCCATACTTTCTGGTTTCGCACTCCCACCCCGCATCCTGTCAGGTCCCCTGTTTTTTCCTCCCAAGGCAGCTGCAGACCTTTTTTCTTGGGTCCTTGCCTGTAGACCCACGATTTCTTCTTTGTGGATTATGCATGGATTTTCAAGATATGCTCGAAACGCAACCGATTTGTCTCAGTTGCGACCGCCCTTTCGTATGTTAACCCCTGCCCTCATTATCCCCCCATGACCCGCCCTCCCCACGTTCCGGTTCCCTGGCCTCGAAAGTTTCCGTACGATGGTAAGTGTCACAGTTCAGTTTCCCATGCCCCTTTTCCCCCTCCGCCTTTGCTTCCAACAATTCTTTTTTTTTTTCTTTGCCCACCAAGACTTTGTTCTGGCTACTGACGTATTCCTGTCGCAGCCCGACAGGAACAGCGAGACGTTCCTTTTTCCGTGGGACACTTGCAGCCGCACCTCCTCTCACTATACTTTTCGCTTGTCGCATGATTAACATCCATGCACTCGGGGCGCTCGTGTGACGCTTTTGTCGTGTTGCCCCTCTTTTGTGTTTTTGTTTTTTCCTCCCCGTGTCTTTTCTTCTTATTCCTTTTCCTTGATCGCATTGAGACTAGGGCCTGTGACGTCCCTGGGCCCGTCCCGGCTTCCACTGTCTTGGCTCCGCGCTTTTACTGAGATCCGTCGCAATTTTTTTTTCAAACTTTGGTTGAGCTTAACCTTCTCGGCACAATCTCTTCTTTCTCTTTTTCTGGTTGTGCGGGGGGGCGTCACCTTCCTTTTTGCCTCGTTCATTGTAGTAGGTGTAGTTCTCTTTTCTGCAAGACTCCTCACTGACACCATTTACGTTTCGACCATCCCCGATAGTCTGTTTATCTCTGCCCCATTGTGGCGCAATATACCACACTATTCCTTGCCTGTTTTTTACGTCGCCTTATTGATACCCTCTCACGGGCTTTTGTGTATTTAGATCTTTTACTGTCCCCCCCCCTGATCCTACAACCGTACTCCAGAACCGCGAGGCGGCAGTCCGACCTCCGTCCGTCGTCCCAGGGTTGTGCCCTCGTCCCATTGACATAACGGAGTGACATTTATGATGTAATGACCTTTGGTTCATTTGCGCCGAGTCACGTCCTGTCACTTTGTTTTGCTGGGTCCCTTTTCCGTGTGGAGCCCAGTTATGCGCCCAGCCCTTCCATCATTTATCGAGCTGACATTCCCCCAATTCCTAATGTTTTGTTCCTTCGTTCAATTCCCACCCGACGGTGACCTGGGAATTTTTTGTTGTGTCTTTTTCATCACTCACTGCTGCCCTTCTGCTTTACACTGCGAGAAAGCTTTCTCCTCCTCGTTACTTGTTATACCTTCCGCGCCGAGCCAACCCCCCATTGCCCAGTTATACCACTTCCCTCGGTAGAAAATATGCCTTGGGGGTAGGTTTTCCCATCACCCATCCCCCCCAAGTTGTTTACCTGGTTTTTTCCCAAGGGGGAGGCGTTCGAGTTAATAATTGTTTTTTTTTCCCTCCCGCGATTTAGCCTCCATTCGGGGGTTCTCGTCGTATTCCACAACGCGTGACATCCCTGGTCTTTTACGTCTTTGAGGTCCAGTACCACCCACCGTGGACATGTCCCTTTGTTCTTGGCGCGACACCCGGGACCCTCATCGTTTTGTCCAGCTTTGAGGCAGGACCACTCCCCCCTCACGCTAGAAATCCGTACCACGTCCGAATCGCCCCACCTGCTCTCCCGAAGTTTTCTCGGGGTATTTCCCGCAGAATGACGAACCGTTGTTTTCCCCGGAGAACACGCCCCCTGCTGTAAGTTGAAGCCACTTTGCTGGCCATTTTTTTGATCTTTACCCCCGCTTTTGCCCGTTTCGCGTTCCATTCTACCTCCCAGTTCACCGGGCAACCCTCCCACGGACAGCCCTTTCATACACCTGAAACGTAAGAGTTGTGTCTCAGTTGTCCCAATAAGCCGACTAGCAAGTTGGTGTCTGTTCTACTTTTTTTTCCCATTGTAAACTTTCCTTCCTCGTCCCACAGTTGTTTCGACTCTGCATTACAGTGCCCTATGTAGCCTGCCACCCTCAAGCTCCCCACCCCCACGTTTATTTTTCGGTTGTGTCGCCCCTTCCTAACTAAGGTGAGATTTACCGGTTTCGCCCGTTGGCCCCACCGAAATCTTCTATTAGTCGTCCGAATTCGTGTACCATCCCACCGTGGACCCTTTTTTTTTACTCTCACCGGGATGTCTAATATCCCTCAGGACGGTAAACTATGTTTTTTTCTACCTCTACCACCCATATCAATTACTTTCAAACGTGAGATGGCATCGTATTTTACATCGATCCACCATTCTAGTATTTTATGTGGACTCCGTCGACAATTACTTGAGGTTGCCGACGATCGCCAGAAAGGTTTTTTACCTCGTGTTTACGTTCATCCTTATTCCTCGATCGATGTTTCCGTGTCAGTAACCCGCTGCCCCGACCCCCCCTGCTCTACCCTTTTTCCTCCCCCCCGCCTTCTTTTTTTTTTTTCCCCCGTTCCAATTGTATTTGCCGGTAATTTTTAAACTGTACCCTGATTTCACCCGACATGGATACACAGGGAATGACGCCGTCTAGCCAGTTCTTTATTTTTTTGGTCATTCCCTTGCGTTTGTCCACTTTGGGTCGCTACCCGCCCCCTCCTCGGTGGCGTTCCGTAGCACAAAAGACCCACTTCTGTGCCTCCTCCCCTGGTTCCGGCCCTCTGCCCCTACCACGTATATGTTGCCCCATCGGTTCGCCCTTTTTAAGACCCGTAGCAGTCGCATGATTTGAGTAGACTCCCGTACATGGCTGTACCCGCGCGCCACCATATACACCCCTGAGCGGCCCTTTTTTCCCCTTTCCCCTGTATCTACCCAACACAAACCGGGTGCTGCCCCCTCCTCCGTTGGTCACCCGGCGTCATTTGTGACCTGGTTTTTG
>Ga0179593_1283521_pt1 | contig 11730 bp, 15 predicted proteins | sample CZODoug2_1_08_16_FD_185931 | JGI IMG/M metagenome (GOLD analysis project Ga0179593, IMG submission 185931) | Vadose zone soil fungal communities from Angelo Coast Range Reserve, California, USA - CZODoug2_1_08_16fungal (PacBio error correction) | ecosystem: Environmental > Terrestrial > Soil >... | reverse complement strand
TTGAAGATAGGTCTAAGACTTGTTGTTTTGTCGTTTTTCAGGTAGTATAGTCCGTGCTCCGTAGAGAGAACATGCATCCTGATTATGGGACCAGGAAACCTCACTTCTGGTAGACGCAAGCTTGTCCACACATCCGCCCTTGAGCTCTTCCGGTCTACGCCTTTTCCATCTTCCTTCACGGGCGGAAGAAGTCTTCGATGCCTGACGTCTGACCGATAAACGATCTAGACCTCAACCCACCCTTCTTCCATACCCTTGCTCCCTTTTTATGGTAGTTTCCCGTAACCTTTATTGGGCTTTGTTTCTTATACTAACATGTTTTTTAGTGCGCTTTTCACGCACATTAATTCCGGTAATTCGCCGGGGGTTTTGTGACCTGTCAAATTTACAACACGCCTGTTTTGTTCGGAGTGTCTAATCTGTGGGAACATCTCGGGCCCGTAACCGCCTCCCCATCGTTGATGAGGCCAGAACGTGTCCTTTTTCCGATTCATGACCAACCGCGTCCAGTGATGGTGCGAGTAGATGTTGTGAAGCCTGCGCCTCAACAGCCCTTTCTCAATTTTCTGCCCCCCAAAGTTTCCAAGATTCCAAGGGTCCCGTGTCATTTGCAACCACATTCCCACTGCACAGTTTTCCGGCATACATTGTCAACTCATTGTATACCTCTTATTGCAGATGTTTGAGAGTTTCCGTCCCTCTTTCCCCCCCCTCAGTTTTGCATTTTCATCAGCGAATACACTTTGAGGTTACTTTTCTGCCACTCATTTCTCCCCCCGCTTGTCAAATTGAGGCAACCCCTCTTTTCTCACGGCTCTCCCTTCCTATGCCGCTGGGCACAGTCCCATCACCTCAGCGTGTTAGTCATGATGTGTGTAGCCTGATGGACTACGTTCGCTCTGAGTTGTTTCCTCTCTTGCTTTTCCGGTGTGAGGAATTTTCCCCACCTTCTTCAGCTTTTATACAGTTTGCTCCTATGAGTCGATTTGTCTTTGTGTTTATACCTTTATCATTCCTGTCTATGCACGGTCTCGTCTGAGCGTCAGTGAGTGACCTTTCCGTGTAGTTCCAAATCTATCGACTGCGTCCCCCCCTCTCCCCCTGCTACTTTTCTCACCCTCACGCCGGGGCAAATACGGCTAAATCATCCCGCTTGTCTTGATCGGCGCCCTACTTTGTTCTGGTATGGAGGCCCATACGTGTGGTTTCTACTGGGCCTTGTCTGTTGACCCCTCCCCCTGTCCCAATCTAAGCCATTTGGTTCTTCTAAGATTGAGATCTTTACAGTGACTGATTCACTTTCACTCTTTTTTTCCTTTCGGTTCTTTACTGATTTCTTTCCCATTCCTGCCACACTGAAAGACGCTCCTTTGCCTCCTTTCCCTTACCATTGCGTATGTGTACCCGTGTTCATTTCCTTTTCTTCCCGGTTGTCTTCTTTTCTTTTGTATCCCTATTTCATTAACTGTATAGTTGAAGCCTTGTCAGCCACGCGCCAATGCCTCATCTCAGTGTCTTGTTGGTTTTTGTGTACTTCACACAAGGATCTGTTCTTTACTCCCCCCCCATTTTCCCCCTATTTGCGTGATCTCTTCCGCAGTGTGATTTTTCTACACCGGTTTGATCACGTCTGTCATCCACGCGTTGTTCACTTAATGTTTAATTCCGTATAGCAATCCAACGTTCTTTTCGTTCTCCCTCATATCCTCACCCCCTTAGTACTGACTTCCCTCTGAGCCTGCAATGGACATTGGGTGTCGTTTGCGGCTGCCCGTGACCTTCCCCCCTTTCTTCGTGTGTTACGAGGAGGGTTAGATCGCCCCGGCTGTGGCCCAATTGGATGGGTTCAATTCCCTTCACTTTCCCCCCTAAATTCTTGCCCAAACACCCCCCCGAGTTCGCCTTTCTTCTTCCGCCCTCGATCCTTCCCTTCATGTTTTTCACGCTTTACCGGTTGAAGTGGGCGGAATTTTTGATCTTGTTTTAGCTCTGCGTCAATTCTTTTTTAGACGACCCCAAGCCGCACCCGTTTTTGCCTCCTTCACTCCTGCCTCTTTTTAGCTTGTCTGGGGTCCCGATTATATCAAAGACATCTTTTTTTATCCGGTTCGACTCCTTGGTGATTCTTCCACTCTTTGATGTTTCAGTTCACCCTCCTTCAATGAAGTGATTGATACGGGATCCGTCTCGCGGAAGCCCACGCGACCCCCTTACTGCAACCTATCCACACCATTCAGTCCTCACCCTTGACACCGCAATTGTTTATCAAGTCAGTTTCATTGGCCCACATCTGTTTTTGCCAATGTCTTGTTGTTATATCAACCCACGGTGACCTCCCCACTTGATTCTTTTTATGGTGTCTGATCCCTCTGACTATGTAAAGAGTTTGCACCCCCCGGTTCTGAATCTCCCGTTCTATTTGTGTGTCGGGCCTTTATGTCATCCTCTCTTACTTCTTCTGTCAACTATCCTTATGTCCAACCTCCCTGTACCGCTGTTATGATTGTGGTCCTTTTCCCTCCATCGGCTCGGAATCGCTTAACGGGAGAGCTGCTGGTGCGAGTTTCACCCCTCCCTGACAGTTAGTGGCTACTATTTTCGCGTTAGACTTGCCCCCCAAACCCGCCAAAACAGGGTCTTGCCACTGGTTCCTCCCCATTTGTCTTTCCTCTCACTGGCCTATGAAGCTCCAAATCAAGAATTCCCTATTTACCTGTGGCGTTTCGTCGCCTCCTCTCTTCGTCTTATCTCATGGAGTTCCCTTCCTCTGTTGATAGATGGTTACGCTCCCAACTTCGTGTAGACCTATCCCCGTAGTGTGAATTTGTAGTCGTGTTCCCTTTCCATGCAGCGGAGGGTTGCCTCCCGGTCTTCCAAGCCGACCGTGTCTGTTTGTTGCAGGTTTTTTTTTCTTGCTGTTTTTTCGGGTCTAGCATCCGCAGTCGGATTTTATTACTCACTTCGTTTCTTGATTCCATGTTTCCCATAAGCAGTAGAAATGAATCATTCCACCTCTTCGCCAGCCCGTTTCATTTTTCTGTCCTCCTCGTTACCTATATCGTTTGTTTTAAAATATTGTTGCACCAAAAACTCCAGTTGTCCTTTTTGACAATCACCCTCCAGTACATCGCCAAGGACCATTACCCTGGTATCCCATGCGGGTCCCCCACAGTTACACCGCTCCTCTCCTATGCGTACGCCGAACCTGGATCACCACAACTTTATACGCTCCTTGATGTCCCTATCGGTCTGCCGTGATGTGATGACCCCGCCCTCTTATTGTTGCCTGCTCAGTGAATAAAAGTCCCCTTGATGAGAAGATCGTGTGTCAGGTCTTTCGTTCTCACGTCACCTTATTTTGCTCTGGGCGTCTTCTCCTGTTCCCTTCTCTTAAGCGCCTTTGCTCTGACTTTGATGGTTCACCCCTCCCATGACGGACACAAGTACGGACCTCACCAAGTTATTCCCTTTCCTCCTACCCGTATGCGCGGAGAGAACCCCCTACGCCTCTTTGTCCTATTCCCCCCCCCTGTGAACTCTAGATCCCTCTGACCACACTGAACTGACTTCGTTTCCTTCCACTGGTGCGATCTGGTACTCATAGATGCTGCTCCGACATCCGATTTTCTGGTGCCAGTCAGATGTTATTCCGCCTCCATGCCCCCCGCCCTTGTCCACTGTCAACCCCCAAAGTCTAGGCCAGAATTTGTGCGGTCCTGCAAGGTGAAATTTTTCCCATGTTGTTTTTTTTTCTCTCCCTCTGGTCACTTGGGTGTCCACAAGTTGACCTGTCGGTTTCACTGTGCGCAGCCCCACCAAGTTATTTGATGGGTAATGTGACTGGTGAAGCCACCCCACTCCGGGGCAAGGTCGCTTTGCTATGCCCCTTCGGGTTTTTATTGCTTTTTCTTGTCGAGCTGGGTGATGTTGTTTGCCGCCGGCCATGTACGACCGTCTGATTACCCTCAAGCTCCCATTTACTCCAACGAATGAGCACCCCGGATGAACCCACAGGCTGGGAGTTTCCCCGTCTCTTGTTTAAACCGTGTGGCATCCTCCTCGTTATGCAGTTTTCCCGTCAAGCCGCTCTTGTTCAACTCCCGTTGTTACATTCATTTACGGATTTTCCCATATTTTTTTCATAGACATGAGAGATCTTCGTGATTACTACCTTTCCCCCGCGAATGCCACGGCCTTTACCTACAAAGGATGTCATGTATACGCTCGACTTCTTTGAAGCAATTCGTCCCACTTCTTGCTTTGGAGTTGCATGAGGTATGCGGATATATTCCCATGCCTTCCCTTCGATGCTTTCTTTACCAATGTGTCGAGTGCATTTGACAATGTTCTTTTTTCCTTTCGTGTACGTTTTGTCGCATCCAGACTTATCTGTAGTGTGAGAGTTATGGGTAAGCCCTTATACCCCCCCACTGTGTCCATCCCTTAGGCCGCAAGGGTTATTGCGGTTGCGGAGGATTAGCCCCCGAATCCTGTTTCCCCTATTTCTGGGGGGCCGTGACTCCTGCGATATTTATCCCTGTGTCGTAAACCCTTGTGGGATTTGCCCTCCTTTTCTTGTTTGTTGCAGTTTGCTGACATTCTTGGAACCTCCCGTTTCTCCTCCGCATACTTGTTCTTCCTCTCCGCGTCGTTATGTCTTGAGGCACCTTCCCCACCCCTGTAGAAGGCCCATGTCGTGCGTCTCCTCCTCACAAAACCCCCCGCGATAATGCGTCCCAAATCGTCTTCCCAAACCCCCTGCGCATTTTATCTCCTCCACCTCGTCTAGTGTCATGTGCGGAAGAAATCTACTCGGCATTTCCATGATCTACTCCATCCTCCTGTCTTGCCCCTCAGCAGATTCTTCCACTAAGATTGACCTTTCCTATCAGTGTTCTCTTATTCTGAACTGCCACAAAAGCCCTGGACATTCGCCATTCCCTTCTCCCCACACCTTTATCGTTTACCGAGCATTCCCTGTGTAGCTTTTCCTTTCCTCTGCTTTTCAATGCTCTTCATCTCAATACCTTTTTCTGCCCCTTCTTTTAGGCCCCGCTTCTCTGTTGATTGTCCTTACACCCCCCGTTAGAACCATTGTACTCGTTTTCCCCAGACTAAACTCCCCCTTTTTCGATTCCCTTTACTCTTCCTTTTTTTTCTCCGTCTTTGTGCTGGTCCCTCTCTTTGGTGATCCTCCTCGTGTCCCCCCAGTGGTGGGGTACAACGCCCTATTGGCTATGGACACCTAGATGATATACCTTGCAGCCGTTATGAGAGTCGCATTTTTTATAGTCCTGAGTCAACTAGAACCACCCGAGGGAGATCTTCCTTAACTACCTAATATGCTTTTTTTCAATCATCTGCTGTGTTCCTTCGGTCTTCTTTGATCGAATACATTGCTGAAGCATCTCAAGCGGTACCCTTGCCCTTTGTCCATTCCCCCCAGTGCTGTTCCCCTTTTATTGCACGTGCCAGTGGCTATTGTTATCTTTGTTCCGTTTCTTCTTTCTATGCACCCCAAGAATGTGTCACGATGATACCTGTTTGACTCCCTTCACCGTCACGTGCCCACCCTCCCCCTGCTTGCCCACTCCTCTTTTTCGCTCCTTTTTTCTTGATGTGTGACCGTCTTTGTTGCTCGCTTCAGCTACTTAGGAGTGGGGGATTATCTGACTTCCACCCACCCCCCCCGGCACTTTGTCCGATCTAGAGACCGCTCAATCAACATGGCAAAGCAATGTGAGTTTCCGGCTTGCCTGCCTCCTTGGCTGACTTTTTTCCTCACGGATACTGGGCCGGGAAGATAGTGGCTTAGTCTTTCAGCACATGTAACCGTGTGAAAGTAGCTCACAGCCGTTTCGTAACCTGCTGATTAGTCTGAAGTCTATATCGCTTCTGCTGTATTCCTTCCCCCCTTTTTACTCTTTTTTAACTACAAGTCCAGCATGATGCCCCTTTTTTACTTCGCTTTTCAATTGGTTGGGAACTTTTGCTTCCCGTCGCAGCGGGACCCCTTTATTGTCAACGTCTCGCACGCAATATACGAGTACCCAGGCACGATGCCTGGTCAATCGCCCCCCAATTTCATCGGTTTGTTTGCTTCAGATGGTTGAGGATAGTAGACTGACCCCTTTCTCAATGGACGGAAGTCTCCCCGGTATCCTGCCATATTCCATGATTCTACCATTGCCAAATCCCCCGGTGTGCAGCCTACGGACCTGTCTTGGCTACGAATAGCATGTAGAACCTGTGCACCGTCGCTGGCTGCCGTAAACGTACGTTCTTTGCCCATCCCGTCTAGATTCCAGGATATGTCAGGAGTCTACTGTCGTTTTCTATTTTCTTGGTGCGCCTGCGCCTTGTCACAAAGACGGATCAATTGTTTGTGACTTTTTCTTAGTTACCCTCGTTGCTACTAATTTGCTCATCAGTCCACTCTTTAGAAGGTATACATTATGGCGTTTTTTGCTCTACGCTATCCTGGCCGTTTTTTCGCAATGAGTTACCCCGGGTAGCCATTTGTTTTCTTTCCGTGTTCTTGCTCTCGTTTATTCATCGAGGTCTTGTTGTTTTGGTTATAATTGTAGTACTGACATACGCGTCGTCTAGCGGGCGCAGCTTTCTCTTCTTGTGTTTTCATGTGACATGGCGCTTGCCCATTAGAGTGTCCAACCCTTCCCATCTTTTCCTCCTGATCTTCGTTACGACTGGTCCCCGTGACGTTAGGGGTGAGGCATCCCCCACATTCTTTCCCCCGCTTCCATAGTTATATCGAGAATCCCCCCCTTCGCGCGTGTTAGTGTACTCTTTGTCATGCAGCGCATGTCTAATTACTATGTAGGACAAGCCCCTCTAGCAGCTCCCCTTCACCTACCCTCGCCTGATCTTACTGTCAATTTGTATATCTCATGATTCTCACAGGATCTGCCCTACTTCCGTTACGTGTCTTTCCCATCCCAAAGATCATCTCTACCCCTCCCTTTCCGTGTAGTTCCTTTCCTTTCCGGGTATCAAGTTAGCATCATGCTTCTGCGCATACTGAGGCTTTTTTCTCTTACAACCCCATCCAAACTTTTCCCCAGTCCAGAAGTGAGGTGATTTTATGTTCGTTGCCTCCCTTCACCACATCTCCTGATGTCGTTGTTTCGTTTTGTCCGCTTCTTAGAACCCTTATGCTTCTATTCCATTCGTGCCAGTTTTTCATGCACACCCACGTTCTGTAAGTAGACCATATGCCTCATGCTAGACTGTCTCCCTCCTTTTTTTGCTAGAAACCGGCCCCCTTCCGACATCTGGAGGTTTTGCTTCATGTGCATCATCACCCCTACCCTGTTCATGTCCCCCCCACCACTTCCCCCACACTGACTCTTTCTGCGCCACTCTTGCGTCATTTCCCTCCCCTTGGTGCGCGTATGGTTTGTCTTTCTTTTCGTTGCTACTTGAGGATAATCCTCCCCACTTTCGCGTGTCCTGTCCTACGCCCCCCCCCTTTTTTCCGCTGCTGTCTTCGATTTAGTAAATACCTCTGTGTGATCAGAGTCCAGTGTACTACCTTGTTTGAAATCAGTGAGTGTCCCACTTTCTGCAGTTGTCTATTGTTTTTTTTTTTTTTTTTTCTTTTTTTTTTTTTTTTTTTTTTTTTTTTTTTTGGCCGGTTTAAAGGTATGCACTTGATTCCACATACAAACACGTCGCCCTGACTGGCTGCAACTGCATCGGCCCCAAGCTCTTATGTCTGTTCGCTCCTTGGTTACCTACTCAGATCAACCGGATAATTACCTGTCAATCTTTGTCACTGCTTCTCCTTATGGTTGTCCCCCACAGCATTCTCACCGTGATCCCCCCCTCCTCCGCTCCCCTCCCTTTTATGCCCCCTTTCCTTTTTTTCCTGCTCCTATTCAGGCGTTGCAACCATTGGATGGATGTTTCTATTCCATTTTTAGTACGTCGAATTGTATCTTTACTTTTGAAACTAATTCTTTTGAGGTTCCCCCACGCTCATCTCCGCCTAACTGCTCCGTCCCTGCAGTTTCGTACTTTCCCCGGATTCTTTACATGTGTGCCTTTAATAAGCGAAGTTCATTTTTCCCGGTTGCTAAGGCGTGTTGAGCCCAAAAACCAAAACCCATGGTCTTAGCCAGTCTGTGTTCCCTCCCATTCACAGTTCCGTAGACCAGTCGCACACATACGTCGTGTCTACCAACTCTTCCCCCTCAAAACGATGAGTCTTCGTCTCTATCTCTTCCCCTTGGTTTTTTTTTTTTGTCCCGGTCTATTACTTCTTCCAATTAGCTGATTTTCGAACAGTCCGGAGTTTTCCCTCTCCCTGCTTTTTTCACTAGACACCAGTTAATGTTATCACCTGTGCATCCCACTCCTTTCCCCCCCCCTTTGTTTTTTTGCTCGGACAGACCACCAGTTCCATACTAGGGATCGTCCTAACCAAGTTGATCCCGCACCTCACATGTGTACTCCCCTTCTATCATCACGACAGACTTCGATTTTGGAGCTTTATTGAGGAGTTAATGTGTGCCCCCATCAACTTCTTTTCTCCCCGATGCATTTACATGTAATAGGAGAATGCTGCTTTCCTGACCTACATGAATTGCTTTTTTAATTGGGGGGCAACTCTCCACTCAGATGTCCTACCCTTAACTCTGGATCACACTCGTGATTGATACCTATAAGTTTTAACTTGCAGGTCACGTCGTATCGTTGCGCCAGATTGATCCCCCCCTTTTCGGTTGTTTCGGCCATGCCGTCATACATTGTGGTCTTTTGTGCCTGTTCAGTTGGAGAAGGTTCCTTGTCTGTCCTTATTTGTATCTAATTCCGGACACTCGACAATCATTTTTTCGTTCATGCATACAATGTCTTACTTCGGTTGGTGTGCCCTGATTTCCACAGTCTTGTCTTTAACTATCCATTTCGTTTGGACCCTTTGCCCCGGCAATTATTTTTTACTGTTTCTGCAACCCTGTGTGACTCCTCATCCTTCTCACGCAACTTAGCCAACCAGTCACACTCACCCCGTTTCTTTCTGTGTCCCCCCCCAACTTTCTATTTTTTCTTGTGCGCCTAGAAAGTCCTTGGTTTGTTTTTCCTCTTTGACTTGGCACCCAATTTTCTTTCGTTTCCTTGTCGCTGTTTCTCCCTCCATACCCAGACCGGGCCCTTTCTTCGTGATCCTTGAGTTTTTTGTCCCCCCCCCTGCTTGCTTGGTTATTTTCTAGTCCCATTTACACCTTCGGCTCGTTCTGAGAAGGCGGTGTGTGATAGTCCCTTGACTTCCCTTTTGCCTTATTTTTCTGTGACTCGCCCTGACTCCGAGCGTAGGCACACACTTGTCACAGTCGGTACACACACATCTCTTTTTGATATTTACCACACCCAGGTAAGTTGTTCTTCTCTAGTTCTTTAGTCCAACAGCTCTCCTTTATAAAATATACTTGTTCCAGAGAAAGGTGCCATTCTTACGTTCTTTTTTCCCTTTGTGTAACCGAATTTCGATAACTTTTTAATGAGTTTGATCAACTCCCCCCACCCTTTAATCCCCCGGTCATTACAACGCATTTCATGTCCTTCCCCTTGTGCAGGCGACCACGTGTTGTTACCATGGGCCTTGTTCCCACGTTCTTCGTCGATTTCCACCATGTTTCAGGGCCTCCTTTCCCTCGTCAGCGGTAGTTGAACAAATGACTATTGTCGCTTGTTGTAGTATTTTCCGTCGAATTGCTGGCTCCTCATCCTCGCATGTATGAATGGGTGGCAGTAGCCTATATCCCACGCTATCTCCCGTCTGCCCAAATTTTTGACGCTCCCTACCCCAAAGGTTTTAATTGGACGAGTATCATGCGGGATGTCCAATGTCCGCGTTTGGATGTACACCGGCCTTGTTTTGTGACACCCTCTGCCAGGCTCTGGATGGTTCCGGGCTTACCCCCGTTCCCAGTTTTTTTTGGGACACGTGTGTCGCTCCGAGATAGTTTCCCAGTTCCTTACGGCGTGTATGGCCATTCAGAACATAAGGACCTTCGATTGTGCTCCGCAGATATCCCTGTGCCACACCCTTGTCTTCTCCTTTCTCGGGCCGAATTCCCCTCCGGTTCTCTCTTTATCCCACACCGCGACACCTAAATGCACCCTCGCCCTCGTCACCTTGTTCTTAGGATGGAAAATCTTCCTCGGTTCCATAGTGAAGCACAAGATATATTTCTCAAGTCTTGTGCCACCGTCCCCGTCTTTCAGTCTACTTCAAACCCTACTGCCCTCCCCCTTCATCCCGGTCCCTTTTCCTTCCTCGCTTAACTTTCAGTCAAAGCCATGGCCGCATCGCTTTCCGGCCTGCAGCAAGTTACACTTTCATCTTCTGAATCTTATCTCGTTCACTCTCCCTACTTGGCATGATAGCGATGACTTGTTTTAATTCCTCCTTTTTTTTCGCTTTTCCTCTTTTTTTTTATTCCCTGTTTGACGTCGGATCCCCCTTTTCCATCTGCCACGATGAATGGCAAGCCACGCAACCTACTAGCAGAGCCTCCCTTTGTCCTATTGCCGACAGTCTTTGCCTCTGTTTTTGTTCCTTTCCCCGAGTGTTATTTCGGGAACCACACCAGTGTACAGCTTGAGTCATCCGACCCTTTCATTACCCGAGGGCGATTGCATGTTTGTTCTTCAGAGTTCTTCGAGGGAGGAAACCTCTGGTCCCCCTCCCCTCTTTCTGATAAAAGGTCCTCCTCCTACTTGGAATTTCCTTCATCTTTTAGTCGTTGAAATCTTCAGTAGATTGGTCTTTCCTTCCATCCTACCATCTTCCCTTCATTATTCGATGATTCCCTTCTCTTTTCTCCTTTTTCTTTCCTGCCCATGTCCCTGTGCTTCTCACTATTACTAGTGTTATCCTTACCAGGACTTCCCCGGACGCCCCCCAACATAATACGTGTGACACGCACTCCCAATCTTTTCCTCCTCTGTTGAGATTATTTTCATCGTCCCCTTCCTATACTATTGTATTTTAAGAAGTTTTGGTCTAAATCCCGACCCTGAATAGTCGGGGTGATTCCCCCCCCCTTGTTGACCTGTTTTTTTTGGTTTTGTGATTGTGGTGATTTTTTTTCTTTGGGTGTTGGGGGGGTTTTTGTGGTTCAGTTTTGTACAGAGTTTCCTTATCTCCTTTTCACATTCGTGACAATCGGTAAGATGTTGGTGCTGCTTCCAGTCTTTAGGTGGCATCTCCAAGGTCCGTTCACCTTACCCCTTCTGCCATCATTCCGTATAGATATTGAGAAACTCCCACATTCCCGTCCTTATCTTTGTATTTTCCCCCACACCGCTTTTTTCCATAGATCTTCCTTCCCAGCATCCCGTCCCGGCATCCCTGCCTCTGGTGACTCTTTTACGTTTTTAAACCTCCTCTAATGTGGAGAACTGCCAATGTTGCGTCCCAAGACAGGGATTACTGTCGTGGGAGGTGTTTTTTTTTCAAATCCCCTTACGTACAACTTAGTGTTGATTATGTTTCTTTCTAGTCTCCCCCAGGCTTTCTCAGTACAAAACGTATGAGATGAAAGCCCCCCCAAAGGGCATTCACTTGCACATTCCCTCATCCTTTTTGTCTCCGAGTGATCATTACGCGTTCCTTCCTTTTGTCCCTTTCCCTTCCCCGCAAGGTCTATATGAGTAGTCTTCTATCAGTTTGAAGTTGATGTCCACGTTGCCAGTTTCACTAGT
>Ga0179593_1528366_pt1 | contig 11731 bp, 17 predicted proteins | sample CZODoug2_1_08_16_FD_185931 | JGI IMG/M metagenome (GOLD analysis project Ga0179593, IMG submission 185931) | Vadose zone soil fungal communities from Angelo Coast Range Reserve, California, USA - CZODoug2_1_08_16fungal (PacBio error correction) | ecosystem: Environmental > Terrestrial > Soil >... | reverse complement strand
TTTTTTCTTCCATCACGTGACCTGGGCCATAGCTCCTTTACCCTTTTTCGTTGATAGGGCTCGAGATGTGCGCTGGTTACAGGCTGGTTTTTTTTTTTTTCCCCCCTTTTTAGGATAGACTGCACGCCTCTTTGGCGTTTTCTGGGCCCCTTCATTTTGAGTCTTTTTTTCCTTTTCCTCGATCGTTTTCCGCCCCGGGACAAGATTGAAGAAGCTTCTCTTTTCCTTAGCGAAGAGCCAGGTCCGTCCTTTTCCTTCCTTTCTTGCGCACATGACCAACAGAAAGCAGACTTTCTCTGCCAGAGTTTTTTTTTTCCCGTACACATGCCCCCTTCCCCAGTAGATGGCCCCCCACCCCTCCAAAAGGCGCTGAACTCCCACTTGATTTGCCAACCTCTTTTTCTCGCGGTCGGGAGTGCACTCCTTTTTGATATTGACTCTTTCCTTTTTTTTTCCCCTTCTTCGTGGGAGGGGCTTTTTCTTAGTCGTTTTTACCCCCCACCACAAGCAGAGCTTTTCCCGGACTAAGAATGAAGGCAGCCTCTTTCTTTTTTTTCCCCTTTTTTGTTTTATTAGGGAATCCAGAGCCGGTAGGTGGCGACCAGGTTCGCCAGCCTCGAAGTAGAGAAGCAGATCTTGATGTTCTCCTCATTCGTTACCTTCTTTTCCTGACACAGAGAAAAAAGAGTCACCTTCTCTGATAAAGAAGGACTCCCTTTTGTATCTTCCCCCCTTCTTCTCGCGCGCAAGAGGAGGGAGAGGGCAGGAACATCCCCTTCCTGAGTCCTTCCCTGGATCACGCATTTTCTTTTATCATCCTCTGACGCTGTCCCCTTTTCTCGGGAAGCAACTCACCTTTTTTGCCCCGAATTCCCCCCCCCCCTTCCTTCTCTCCTCTGATGGATCTAAGACGTTCCTTTCTCTCCATGAGCAGAGCATCGCGCCAGTACTTCCTCTTTTTCCCAGGTGGGTATGTATCCGCGCTGCCACCCTCCCCTGCAGCGACTAGGATTTCTCTCGGCATATAGGAAGGACTTCCTTCTTCCCTCCCTTCCTTGTGTGTTCTCAATGACCTTCTTTTTCTTTGCCGATATCAATACAATCAGCTTTTCTCCTCCCCCCTCCTCTTTTCCCTTTCCCGCCAATGCGGGCGAAGCTTTTTCCCGCGATTGTTATGGAAGTTCTCCCTCTCTCCTTTCTTGCCGCTCCGGTTTATGCGGGGGTTAGTTTTCACTCCAGCGCGCCCCCCTCCTCCGCTTTCCCCCTCTCCCCCCGCGGTTTTTCTCCGGGCCGCGTTCCAGAGTTCCCTAGAAGAGCGCGGAATTCCCCCTTCCCCTCTTTTTTCAGAGGAGGGGCAGACGGCCCTCTCTTCCGAGTTCACTCCCCTTTCCCCCCAAATAGCCCGATCTTGGTGAATCTTTTTTTCTCGTGCCGGCGGCTTTTCGATAGTTCCCCCTTTTTTCTTTCCCCCCTCTTTTCTCCTTGGGTAAGGGGATCGGAGGTGTCCGCGCCTCTTCTTTCTTCTTCCTCCCAGTCGGCGAAGGTGCACCAGTATTTTTCCCCCCGTCGCGAAGGGCGCGAAGGAGCTCTTCCCTCTTCTCTCTTTCACTTTTTTTTCCGAAACGAATGAAGAAGCCCACGCCTCCCTCTTTCTGTGCGAGTGGCCTCAGAACTGTCTCTTTCCGCTCTGTCATGCCGCGGCCGGCTGAAAGGCCGTTTTTCTTTAGAGATCAAAGGATTTCCTTCCTTTTCCCTCACTGGTGACCGAGGAGAAGCGCCTTCTTCCGTCAACCCCCCTCGCCCCCTCCTTTTTTCGTCTGGGCGCGGCAGCGCTTCCTTCCCTTTTCCCCCTTTGGAACTAGAAGCATCCCTGTCTCGCAAAGTCCCCTCGCGGACCTGGCGTGATAAACATTCCCCCCCTCCCTTTCCCTCCGGCAGCCGAATAAATTCATGTCTTGTTTGGCGCCCTCTGACCCCCGAACCACGGCGCAAGCAGTTTTTCCCCCGTGACCAGGCCGCGCAGCCCCCCCCCCCCTCTTTTTCCTGTCCCTTCTTTTCCTCTCCACTCTGTAAAAAGATCGGCTCTTTCCGGTTTTTTCCTACCTGTTCCCCTCTTGCAGCCTGCCCGCCTCCCTCCCTCTCTTTTCCTTTCTATTACATATCAGCCGGGCTGCTGACACTCCCCCTCATCCAACCCCCCCCCCCCCTTGGGGATGAGCGCGCATGGCTTTTTTTCCCGCCTATGTCCAGAGCGGCATCTTTTCCCTTTTTTTCCTCCCCACGAGCTTCCGCTCGCCCTTTTTTCTCCGAGCCATTTTTTTTCTCTCACACTGATGTCTCTCCAGAAGCGGCGCTGAGGACCCTCTTCTTCTCTTTTATTTATTAGATTCAGAGATGTTCGCTGTTTTAAATCCCCCGGGTTACTTTTTTCCTTCTCTGTCATAAACCACCCGAACGCGTCGTCCCTCCTGGCGCGATGCGCGGCGTCAAAAAGATTTTCCTCCTTCCTTTTTCCCCCCTCTCCTCATAATCTACGATCCTTCCTGTCCGCAGCCTTCCCTTTTTTTCTTGCTTCCGAGCCAGAGATGTTCGCATTTCCTTTTCTCCCTCCAGGCGCATGATAAAGGTCCCTTCTCCTTTTTCTTTTTTTTTTTTTCCCCCCTTCCCCTAGAGACAGATGTTCGAGCATACCCCCCCTAAGATCTTTCCCCTTTCGCACAAGAGTGACGGCCTTCTTCCCACTCCTGCAGGGTGTCTTTCTTCTCTTCAACGATAACTGGAACGCTTCTTCGACCTCACTTTCCTTCTCTTTCTTCTCCGCTGGCGAGTCTTCCTCCAACGGACTCGCGATGCCGCCTCCCCCCTAAGGAGTCGGAGCACTCGATGATTTGCTTCTTTTTGGCTGATGTTCGGCTGGTCGAGTTTTTTTTTGGGGTGGTGCAAAACCTCCTCTTTTTTTTCCTTCTAACATGAAAGGAGTTCAAGTCATTGATTCCTTCCGACAGCTGAATAGACATCCCCTTTTTCCGACGCGTAGAAATCTTTTTTTCTCCCTTTTTCTTTCTTTTCCTTTATCTGCAGGCAGCAGTTGGAAAAATTTCCTTTGGGATGGGGCCCTTCTTTTTCCTTTCCAGACTCCTTTTTGTGGGTCAGGGTGAGACAGCAGACAATTCCCCCCCTCCTTTTTTTCTTTCTGCTGATTCACTCAGAAGCGGCCCTTCCTTCTTTTTTTTCAAGTCTTTCATTTCCTTCCCCCCCCGGATCCGGATTCGTCCTCCCTTTTTCCATAGGCGAGAAAACCTTCCCCCTTTCCCCTCCCTCTTTTCATCCTGAAGCTGGGGTTCCCCCTCCCCCTTTTCCCCTTTCTTTTCCCGGTGTCCTGCGAACCAAAGAGTCCCCTTCTAGGCAAGATAAAGAACTTTTTTTCGGACAAGGTCACGGCCTTTCATCCCGATACTTTTTCCTTTTTGTTGGTGTTGTATTCTCTGAGAGATTCGGATTTTCCCCTCGTGAACTGTACTACTACCCCTTTTGCGTTCGTGATAGGATCTCCTTTGAACGCCTCCTTTTCCCTTTCTGGTAGTGGCGAGTGGCGACCCAGAGTCTCGGAAGGCTTTCCTTATTGGATGGTCTGTTCCTTTTTTCCCCAGTCATTTTCTGATTGAGAATATTATCCCTTTCTTCCCTGGGAAAGATTGAATCCTTCCTCCCCCCTTTTCCCCTCCTCCAGATGAAAGGTCCTGCCGCGTTCTTTCCCCATCCGGCTCCTTTTTCCCCGACCCCAAAAGAAGACGGCTAAGAACAGGCTCTTCCCCTTTTTCCCCCCCCCCCCCCAAGAATTACCCAGTAGTTGTTTCCCCCTTTGCACACCCCCGACCTTTTTTTCCCTTTTCTACAGACCTTGATGCACAACTCTTTTTCTTTTTCCCCTTTCTCTTTTTCTCAGGTAGATTGACGCCTCTTTCGCATCCCCAGCTGGAATTCCGGTCAGGTTCCTTTTCCCGAGTTGACAAAACCCCCCCCCCTTTTTTCTCCCCCCGGGTCGACATCCGAACTCTTCCAGTTCGCCCCCCTTTCTTTCGCCGACCATTCGTGCTAGCGATTTCTTTTTTCTCTGGGTGTTTTTTGACTACGACTCCTTTCTAAGTAGAGCTCCTTTCCCCAGAATTAGTTGCCCTTCTCTTTCCCCCTCTCCCAGAGTAACATGCCAGTTATGTGCCAGCTCCCATCTTCTTCCGGAAGGACAGTCTGATTCCCTTTTTTAGAAGATCCGTCTTTTCTTTAGAAAGAGGCTCTCTTCCTCGAAATCCATTTTTTTCGAGCTTAATTCTTACTGAGATGCGCCCTTTCTTACGCCTGTTCTTTTGAGAATAGTGGGATGTCCTCTTTTTTTACCAGAGAGGCGTCGGCTTCACTCACGAAGCCTGTTGTCCCTGAGAAGTTGATCGGTTAGAGGAGGACTTCTCCTTTCCCTTCTTTCAGGAGCAGACCAACAAGACCGTAAAGAGCAAGAGACGCCTTTCGCAGCCTGAGCCTGTGAAGGTTTGTTCTTAGAACCGCCTGCCTCCCAGACACCCCTCCCCTGAGCGTTGCCGTTTCAACCCAGATTTCCCCCCCCCCCCATCTCGGAATAAGACACCTTAAAATAGACGCGAAACTTGGTGCTCCCCCCGCGCGGTCTCGGGCGTCTTGTGGATTCGGAGAGGATGCAGGAAAAGACCAAAACTGACGGGCGCCACCCTCCCGTATAGAGGGGACGACCCAAGGATTTTGAGAGGCGCGGATTAGGTTGAGGTGGCTTCAGATAGGGGTGCGGAGCTTTTCAGAGCGTGTTTTTTTTTTTTTTGTTTAATCAGTAGAAGATCGACTGAGCCCTCCCCTAGGAGGTTATGCTTTCCTTCCCCCCTTTCCTCTCCCCCTCCCGATGGAGGCCGCGATTTTTGTGTTCGCGGGCGCGTTACCAGCACGTCTTTGATTTTTCCTAGAAGGCACCGGCATCTTCCCCCCTTCTCGGCCGACCTCCGTCACCCCCTCGTCAAACTTATCCTTCCTGCCATACATCCGAGTTCTTATTCCTTCTCCCCCTATACCCTCCCTTTTGTACCATTACCCTGCCCCCCCACTTCTCCCGCCTATATTGTTCTATTCTCTCCACTCTTATTTTTCCCTACCACTCTCCCTTCCGCCCTCCCCTTTTCCACTTCTTATTCATTTTGCTCCCTCCTCCTTTCTTCTACCTCTACCTGCCTTCCCTATAACATTTTGGACCCGGCCCCCCGCCAAATCGCCGTCTACCCGCATAAGTGATGTACTCCACCTCACAACTCTGCCCCTTTCTTTCCAGGCCCCGGTCCAGGTCCCCCCCCCACGCCGCCTTATCCGCCTCTTCGTCCCCCCATTCCCTTGACACCTCCTTTGGCTTTACTCCTCTTCCAAGCGACGCCCCCAGTATCACGAAGGCGCCTTTCGCGACACTCCTTCCCACTGCTTTCGGAACCTCTCATCCCCCTGCACTTCTGGTTTTATCTTTCGTAATATACCTGACCGTTCTTTCCTTACTCAAGGTTACCTTGTACGGCTCCTCCCAGTCACGCCTCTCCTTCTTCCATTGTCGCTTATAAGGTGCCGCTCTTACCCTCCCTCCCTCGCCGCCCCCTAGCCAGCCCCCCACCGCCGTACGGCCTGACCCTTACCTATTTAGCTCCCGAGTCTATTGCTTAATACCATCGTCCCACCCGCTTCAGCTCATGAGTCCCCTTTCCCTCCCTCCGTTCGTAATTAGTCTCTTCGACAGCCATGCTGCACCCCCCGTGACCGTGTCGCAGCTTCCACGCAGTTAATATCACAACCCTACTCTTGTCCATCCTTCCCAAAGCAGTAACATAACTGCGCCCCACCAGCTTGTTTCACCCTGGAATCCCTAACTGCCCAAGCCCCCCGCACAAGGTCGGCCCAGACCGGGAATGGAAGGAACCTCTCAGTAGACCAGCTTTTTGTGCTCATGCTTTATACTTATTTGGACTCTGTCCTTTTGTGGCAAAGTACAGTGTTTAAGCCCCCAACCGCACGAATCCTCGAATCTTATGTTTCCCAGGAAGGCGTACACCGTCAACTTTGTTTCAACCTCGGTGTCGCTTCTTCTATTCAGTTTTTTTTTCTCCTCTACCGCGCTCCGCTTATTAAAATAATTTTTTCTTACTCATGAACACGGTTCCACAGTAGTCCGTGCCTAACAAATAGAGACATTCTGGGAGTCTTAAGGTCCAACAGGCTCAACCGGGAAGTTAACCCCAAGCGCCCCCCCCCCGACTAGGATAGGGAGAAAGCGTTACGGCTGTTGTCGACGTTCCCCCGGTTCCTCATCCTCATCTCCCCGGTCTTTGTGGAGCACTTGTCCGATTTCCCACTCTCGTCTGCTTTTGTTCCAAACTGTCACTATTTCGCGCGGGCGTTCGGGAGTCGTTCCGTCTATTGGTACCGTGGCGCCGCCGGGGCTACGAGGGTGGGGGCTTGAGATGGATCGAGTCCTCGAAACTAGGAGGGGAGTCCTCTTTCGGCGATTTCCCCTTATTTTTGCGTCTGTGCTCCCAGTTCTTTTTCGTAGCGACTTTCGGCAGGAGATTGCCTTTCCCCTATTTTTCTCTCCTTTTTTTCCTACATCGCTGCCGCGTCCAAGCAACTTCTCCCCTTTGACAGGAAGAGCGGCTTTTTTTCGGTCTGCCGAGGCCTTCTTGAAAGGCCGTTCTTCTTCCTCCTTTTTTCCACAAATCGGTTGTGTTTTTTTTCGAGCTTCACCGTTCTTTTCTCCCCTCCCCCTTAATAAATAATGAACGTCTTTCCGAGCGAGATATGTCTTCCTTCCCCCCCTTTCCCTTTCCCTTTCCGAAGTTATTGAGGAGAGGAAGCTTTTCCTTTCTTCTCGTGAAATGGACACATCCCCCCCCCCCCCTTTCCGGTTAGAAGAACGGGCACATTTGGTGGCCCCCCCCCCATAAGGTGAAATGAGAAGACCCGTCCTTTCCCCATAATGATGGTGGCGATTCTCTCTTTTTCAAAAGCCCCCCCCCCCTTTCTTCAAGGCATGGAGGGATGTAGTAATTCTTTTCCCTTCAACTCCGAGAGGAACCTCCTCCCGGAGGGAATTGATTCGTTTCCCCCTCTTATTTCGGTTTCTTGGAACGGAGATTAGAAGATTGCCGCCGCCGCCTTTTTTCATTCTTCTTTTCCTCCGGAGCATTAGATTACATCTCTTCGTTCCCACCACCGGGCGAGCGCCACCCTTCTTTCCCCCTCTTCGAGAGTTATTGAGGACTTTCATCCCATTTTTTCCGGAGAGAAGCCTTCTTTCATTCCAGAACAACCTCGTTTTTTTTTCCCTTCCCCTGTTTGACAAGACGATCTTAGCTTGCGAGACTTCGGGATTTCGTCCCCCTTTTGATAGATCTCGTAACAGAATCCCGTTATCCCATTAGGAGGCGATGGTGAAGTTTCTCTTTCCCTCCGAGCGCCTGAAGTTCTTTCCTTCTCTTTGTTCCCCCCCTGCACGCCGTTTCTTCGCCGCCTAATTTCGTTTCATGCCTCCGGGGCCCCCAGAATCATTCGAAGGCCACTCTTCTCATGCCTACTCCCCCGCAGCGATCATCTCCCCCTTCAAGCCGAAGGAGTTTTTTTTTTTTTCCCCCTCCCTTCCCCGCGCTTTTCAGGAAGCGATTTGTTTTTCTCGGAGGTCCACTTCTCCCTTTTCCCGGGAGCAGAGAGCCTCAGTTCTCCTTTTTTTACTGAGCAGCCGCTGTCGCGAGTCCGTTTTTTTATTTCCACATGATTGACGACCCCTCCTTTTTTACGTATCGAGGACTTCCCTTGTGAACGATGTGTGGCTCTTCTTCCCGATTAAATGGAACGACTTTTTTTCCCCAAGAGCGCGATATCCTTCTTCCGCTTTCTTCTTCCTTTTTTCGCCAAAGACCCGCGATGTCTCCCTTTAACACAGAATGGTCGGCTCCCTTTCTTTTTTTCTTTGATGTTCGGTGGTCGACCGCTCTGTTTTTTTTTTCCCAGAGAAGAACAACGTCCCAGTCTGCCAGGGGCAGTCACGCCTTAACTTCCTCCCTCTCCCCCTCTTCATAGAACGCCGCTCTTTTCCTCCCGGACGCGTAGAATCGGTGTTTTTCCTCCCTTCTTTTTTTCCCTTTCCTTTTCGTAAGATTGGGCAGCAGTTGGGTACCCAGCTAAGGAGGGGACGGGTTGGGAATGGATAGAAACCTTAAAAAAAAGCCCCTTCATAAACCTAGACTAGGCGTGTGAAGGCGCCAGCCAGGCCGCCCTTCCCCCCCGTTCCTCCTTCTTCCTTTTCTGATTAGGTCGTCAGGGTGGCCCCTGTCCGGTCCAATTTCCAACATTCTCCCTGGAATATTCCTTTTCGAAGCGGCAGATCTTCTTTTTTTTTCCCCCTTTTTCTCTAAAACGATCCGGCTTTCGTCCCATCTCACGTTTTCCGGTTTCGGCCAAGACAGCAAATGCGGTTTTTTCTTATCTGGGGGTCCGAAACTCGCCATCCTTCCCCCCGGTTGAGGAGAACCCCCCAAGCCCACAATTCTCTCCTCCCCTCAGTCCAGGGGCTTTCGTTTTTCCCCTGATGCTGGAATCATCCTTTCTTTTTTTGTTGAGAGAGTTAGGACTTCCCTTCAGTGAAATGGCGGCCCGGGACGGCGTCGTTCTTTTCCTATTTTCTTTTTTCGAAGCACTAGTGACCCGCTGGTCGGGCGAGGTGGACGCCATTTGGCTTTTCTTTCGTACCGCATTGCGCGGTCTTGGGCCGTGCCGATGGAAACCGTTAACCTTCTCGTTTTCTTCTCCCTTATAGTTGAGGGCGTTGCCTTCAGAAGATATTCTTCCTAGAGACGATGCCAGGTCTCCTTCCCTTGATGATGGCTGGCCCTGGACCTTTCCCCCGTCCGGAGATGCAAGGACCCGTTTTTTTAAACGTACACATGCCCCCCCCCCCCCCCTTCTCTTTTCCAAAGGCGGCCAACCTATCCCCCAGACCCCATTTCCTTTACTTACTACAGCACTTGTCTCGGTCGTTTTTCCTTCTTTTTTTTTCCTTCGAAGTCTTCCTTTTCTGCTGGGAATTTCTTTCTTTTTCCTTTTTTGGTGGAGAGTTTCCACCAGCATAAGCTCTTTTCCTCAACATCCAGCATGCCTGCCCGCCTCTTAGTTTTCCCCCCTTCGGGTTCGGGCCTTTTTGTGGTCGGGGCGACCAGGGTTGTTTCACTCTTTCTCCCCCTTCTCTCGCTCTTGAGGTGAGCCCGAATTCGTCCTTTTCTCTTTGATATCTTCGCGTTCCCCCTTTCACTGCAGGATGTGCCATCCTCTCCCCGACGGACGTCAACGCTGTTTCCCTTGGGATAGCGCTCCTTTTTCTTTCTTTTCACATCCCATCGAGTTTCTTTTTCCCCGATCTGCGCCCTGCCCTTTTTTTCTCCCGGTCGCGTACCCCTCTCAGCTGTACACCCCTCTTGAAAGCGATTGCGTCTTTCTTCTGCTGCGAGCATGTTTTGTTCTTTTTCTTTTCTGGATCTCCGACGTGCCTTTTTAAGATCTGGTGCGTCTCTACCCCCCCTTCTCTCTCGACGGAGTGCCTCCGCACCGCCCCTTGCTCTCTCTCCTGCCCCCAATTACGGAAGCGAAGTCACCTTGCACTAGTCCTCCCCCGCAGCGCACGTTCTGTTTTTCCCGACGAAATACATCAGCTTTCTCCTCCCGCCCCCCCCCCTTTTGAGAGGACGTTTCGCGCGTGTTCTTTTTTCCTGGCCGAAACTGATTCCTGCTATTTCCCTGGTAGGTTCCTCCATTTGCTCGCAGTCCTCTCCCTTTCTTGGGCGACCCAAGCGGTGTTTTTCCTCCCGGCTGAGATGTAAGAGAAGGCTCGTCCTTTTCCTTTCTTTTTCTTTTCATGCAGGCCCTAGTCGAATTTCCCCGTTCCAATCTAAGAAATATGGGCATCGGAGTCTCCCTTCGCGTGCCGCTCGGCTTTGCTTTTCTTCTTTACAGACCGCCATTTTTTTTTCGGAGGTCAGGCGCACCTCATGATTTTTTTTTTCTAGGTGCCACTTATTTGTGAGTTGTTTCCCCCCTCTTTCCCCTCTACGGGCGAGGAAGGAGATGCTTTCGGTCGTAGCCCTTCCCTCCCTTCCCCCCCCGCGAACAAGAAATGTAGCGCGGCTTGCGCGTGCAGGACGATCGCTTCTCTTTTTTTCCCCTGAAGAGGCGTCCCCTTTCTTTTTTCTAAAGCTTCAAACGGACTTTCAAGCGGCCGAGGCCATGACGAGGCGCAGCTCTCTTTTTCGAGGCGAGTTCATGGGGCGACCCCCCTTTTTTTTCTTTCACACAATGTAGGCTAGGACCTCGGGTTAGCATTCTCCTCCCGATTTTCCTTCCTTACCCTGGCAACGACCCCTTTCCCCTTTCCCAAATAATGTGTGCACCTTCGCCGCTGTTTCACCCTCATTGAGGGTTTGTTTCCCCGAGTACCCCCCCCCCCTCCGCAAGAATGTCTTGGATTCCTCTGATAGAAAATCTTCTCCTCCCCTGGCTTATGTCGCCTCTTCCCAAGATCGGATATTTCGGGTCTTTGCAGAAATTCCTCCCCTCTAAAGATTGAACTCGGCAATGATCGGCTCTTCCCTCCCTCCGGGATGGAAAGGAACCGACGCCCCCCACCGTGCTCGCTCCCATCGGGCTTTTTTCTTACGCATACAGCCTATGCCCCCATTCTTCCGAAGTTAGAAAGGAGATCGGTCCTTCCAGAACTTCCGATTCTTTGTCGCATGGGAAGACTCCACTGATGTATAGTATTTCGACGTCTCCCCAAAGCTTCGCTGAGCAATTTTTTCTTCCGGTTCGTAGCTCCGAGATGCCCGTCTTTTTTTTTTTTCTTTTCGCTTGCAGGGGATGGGCGGCTTCCCCCCCCCCCAGGAACGCCGTCGATCGCTACCTGGTATTTCCCCTCTTTTTTTTTTCAAACTTCGGACTTCCTCTCAGATAAAGAAGGTTGTGTAAGAGGAGAGCTACGATGACCCCTCTTTCCCCCTGCGAGTGAGTTTCTTGTAGTCCAGAAAGAACGAGCACAGCTCTTTCCCTCCCAGCAAGCGTCTGAGGTAGACGGCAGACTCCCGGATCTGCTCCAATTTCCAGGAGAAGCCTCCTCAGGGTAGCGAGGGAGTTCCTTGTCCCCCTCCTTTTTCCGATGGCCGAGATCGTTCTCGAGCATATAAATGATGTGCAAGCGTAGTTTCGTTGATACTGATGATCGGGCACCCCTTTTACGCTGTGGTCCTCTGTGTCTTCTTTCCCAACTGGAAAGAATTTCGTCTCCCCCTCCTCCTCGCTATACTTCTCGCTTTTGCTCTTTCTTCCCCGACACTGAGCGCTGCCGCCGAAAAATGAATGGCCTAGTGAGGAGGCCGGCTTTTTTTTTCGGCTGTTCGATGCTTTTGTTTTTCCCCAAGACGCCGAACAGGGAAGTCCCGCTTTTCGACGACGTCGACTGCTTCATCCTTGCCGTTTTCCCCCCCGACCTTTTTTTATCAAGTGCTTTCCGCGCCTTGGGCGTAGATTGGGCAGCCCTTATTGGGAATGCGTGTTGGTTGGGGATTTTTTCCCTCTTTTTCCCCGCGCCGTCTGCTTCTGTTTGGTCAGGGTTCTTTTTTTCCTTGAATACAACTTTTTA
>Ga0179593_1504198_pt1 | contig 11731 bp, 12 predicted proteins | sample CZODoug2_1_08_16_FD_185931 | JGI IMG/M metagenome (GOLD analysis project Ga0179593, IMG submission 185931) | Vadose zone soil fungal communities from Angelo Coast Range Reserve, California, USA - CZODoug2_1_08_16fungal (PacBio error correction) | ecosystem: Environmental > Terrestrial > Soil >... | reverse complement strand
TGTCCGCGTTAAGTGTCTTTCTTTTCCCTTTTTTCCCGAAGTCCCGGCTATGGGTTCAGATTTATGTTTTTCTACTGTCTTTTTCCTGCTTGCTCTCCCACCGGTGGTTCCCTCGTATTTTTTGATTGATGTGTTCCCAGGCGTTATTCTGCTCTCGAACTCCCACAGTCTTTTTTTCTGCCTGCTTCCTCTGTGCCTTTTCTTAAATCGTGATCACCCTTAATCGGTTTACCTTTTCGCACGGTCTCGACCGTTTTGTTGGCTTTCCCCTTTAGCCCCAGTCCCCTTTTCTCAGACAGACGTTCACCATTTAACTTTTCCCCCCATTGATATGTTTTGCTCCCCTTCCCGGGACCGTTATTCCTGTCTTGCCCTCTTCCCCCAGCAATGTTGTAGTCCTGCGGTAATCCATGGACATGATTTTCTCCGGGCAGGTTATTCCTTCCCCAAAGTTTGCTTCATCTTTTCGTCGTGAGCGTTTAACCCCCTTTTCACTGCCCATTGTCACGTTCTCCCCGCTATTCCATGAAAGTTTTTCCCCTTTTGTCCGTGGCCTTGGCCCACCCAATCCCGGTGCCATTCCCCACTTCTCCGCCCCCGTGGTTTCTTCGTCGACCCCCTTGTTCCCTTTCTTTTGTTGTTCGCCGCTTAAACCACGTATCTTTTCCCTTATGTTTGTAAATTGTCTGCCCCCCCTTCCGGTGTCTTTTCCTCCGGAGACTTTGCATCCTTGCGATGAACCTGTTTCTACGTTTTCTTTTCCAAACATTCGCCTCAGTAGTTTTTGTTCGAATCCGAAGATTCCTCTGGGATTTTTTTTTTTTTGTTCTGTGCTGTTCCCATCTTTCGTCTCCCTTGCCCCCCATTTCCCAGACCCTCCCAAGGACCTGTATCCTGACCAGTCCTTTCTATGCCCATTTTTTCGACTTCTCCTCCTCCCCTTTTTTTTTTTTTTTCTGATGCCAATTGCCATCTCCCCCTTTGGCCACTTCTCGTGGTACAGTTTTGGCGTAGTTCGTCTTCTTGTCCTCCCCTGGTGAGGGCGTTTTTCTCCGCTCCCCACTCTTTTACCCTCAGCGAACCCCCACCCCACCCCTGCCCTACGAATATTTCATGGATCTACCACCACTCCCCTTGCGTCGGCTCCACCCGCATTTTTTCAATTCCCCCCGATTTTCCAGGGCAGTTTATCACCGCGTGCTCGGAGTCTGACCCCTTGTTGTGACGTCAAGTTCCCACATCCCTTTTCCCCCTTTTTCCTTTGTTTTGACCTTGTCCCCACTCACGAACAATGGTTATCCCGTTATACGGGGTTCCTGTCTCATCTCCGTTTGTTCATGCAACGGGACCCCCGAAAGGTTTCCCCTTCTCCTTTCCCTATTTTTTTTTATGGGGTTCTGGATAACCCTCTATGGAGGTTTGATCAAATTCCCCGACTACTCCGACCTTCCCCTTGCGTCATTGCCAGGAGAAGCACTTTATTGGGCCTTCTTTTTTTCTTCGTTCCCTTGTACCGTCCACTTCTCCTGGAGGCTCAATTTTGAGTTGTTTCCAAATAGGAAACGTTAATGGTTCCTCAGCCCCACTGATATCCCTTGTTTAAACGTTTTCCCGTTTAACAAACTTTCCGACCCTTCTCCCTTTTTCAGTGGTTCCTCTTTTTTCCCCGGAACTGGTTCCGCTCCGTATCGAGGGATCCGGCCGCGTTCTTTTTTTTTAAAGTAACAGCGTTGGATGTTTTTAGCCTGACATACGTCTGCAATTTCCACTCAACCATCCAAGCTTTTGGAGCCTCCAAGTTTTCGACACGAGCCCTTTCCGACCATCACTGTAACAGGTTCCTCTCTTCTGACCCCTGTACACGAAAACCCACCTACATTATCTTAAAGCAGTGGCTGGTTCCATCCCCAAATTCCCCCTCGCTGTCTGCCATGGCGCTTACCCATGCACTGCCCCCCCACCCCAAAGTGCACCTTTCTCCCCTCGTCTCTCTGACCATGGCCTCCCATCTTTTCTGTTATGATTTGCCGTTTTGCCTGCCTGTTGCTGTGACCAAAAGGGCTCGTCAGATATTACTGTATCCTTTTTCTTTCCGTTCTTCCTCTTTTCGATTGTTCGCACCCCCAATTCCACTACCCCCCCCCGTCCCTTGACTTTTTCTCAGACAATCCCGTCTCCTTGTTCTTTCCTGGCACGTTTTGAGCATTTCAATTTTGCACGCCAAACGGGCCCCTTCACTTCCCCGACCCTATTAGACAAACCCCTCTTCCTCCTGGGGGGTTCTCCTTTTTTCCGTTTTTTACTTCCCTCCTCCCGCTTTTTTCTCCTTGTTCTTTCTTTTTTCGACTTCCGGGGGGGATTTTTCTTTCAGCCTTTTTGGTTCCTCAGCCTTTTCTCTCGGTCGTGTGGCGCCGGGAGCTCTTGCTCCTCTTTTTCGGACTCCCTTTTCTTCGCTTCTCCTGGTCGCCTTCTAGGCCGTTTTGAGGTTCGTTGAAGCGCGGCTTCCGGCCATTGCAGCTCGTTGCTCGGTTTTTCGCTGTGGATTAATTTCCTTCCTGTCCCACTTTTAGCCCCGTTTCGACTCTTTATTCCTTCTTAATGTTGTCAAAAAAGCAGATTCCTTTTCTTTTTAATTTTGTTTATGGATCCGCTGGCTATCGATCTAGAAGAGTAGTCGTTCTTTTTCTCTCCTTCCGACTATTTCGGGGCCTAGCTTCTTTTCGTCTGCCTTGGAGGATCCCCTTCCTTAGTCCTGGAGAAATGATGTTTCCTTTATTTTCGTGATCTATACAAATCTTCTGTGTTTTCTTTTTCCTGCTCTCCCTTTGTCCGTTAAGGGCCTTTCTTCAGCTTCCCCCGTGGACCTTCCCCAACTCGCGTTCCCTTTCGTGAATCTATCTTTTTGGGCTCCCCCCCAATTCTACACGTAAGGCTTTTACGCGATCCTCTTCAACTGCGTGCAGGGAATCCCCCCCCCACTTTTGTCCCTCCCTGGGAGCCCCCTCTCCGTTGCCTTTTCTTTCCCGCTTTTTGTGTCACCCTTCCAGCGCTGTTCCTCTCGATGAGGGCAACTCCCCTCGCCGCTGACTTTTCTGGAAGGGAGAGATGCCCCTTTTTCTCTGCATCACACAGAGTCCGCTCATCGATTGGCTGAATCACTTAGCGTTGTTGCCCCCCCTGCTATCACAGCGGTCTTTTCTCCAGGTCCCGCCCCCAATTTTTGTTTGTGCTTCAATTTCCTCAGTATCCCTGATTCTGCAAAATGTCCATGATGTTTTCCACTTCTCAACTATGCGTCATTTTCCGTTTTTCTTCTTTCTCTAGTGCCTCCTACTTGCTACTGCGTTCATGTACAATGTGCGCGCAGTCCCTGATGACAAACAGTTCTGTTACCCTTCTCTATACTGTCAACATCTTTTCTTCCCCTATCGGCCCTCACTCTTTTTTAGCTCGGTCTCCTTTTGATCGGGTAAAATCCCAGAGGGGGTCGTAGTTTTTGACATCTTGCCCTTCTTTCCTGGTGGTTTCGCTGTCTCTATTCCTTCCTCTTTGTTTTTTTTCGATCTTCGCCCCCCTTTTCGTCCCCCCCTTTCCCTTCTTGGTCCCCTAAAATAATCCCCTTTTTAATCACCTTCGTTCCAGGAAAGAGGTGACTTACGTGCCCCTGACCCCGATTTGCTCTCCTTTCTACGCGTCTCCTCCTGGTTTCTCCCTTTTCTTTGCTTTTGGTTGCTCTTGTTTCCAGTAGAAGGTTCTGCACCGATTTCTCGCTCTTCCTCCCTCCAGGAATTACTGCATTTTTTGCGCTTTGTTACACCTTACCCATTTTGTGCCCATAATTTTTTCTCTTACGGGTCTTCGTTTTCTGCACCGACAACTCCCCTATTTAGGGACGTGCCCCAGCCGTAGTTTCTTCGGCATCGTTCTCCGTAACCTCTTCAACCTTCAGTGTTCCTCCTTCGTGAGTGCCCGACGCTTTTTTTCTTTTTCTTTGCTTCAACCCAATTTGCCTTCACTTCTACCCCCCCCACCGGCCGACCGCGGTCTTCCTCCTCTTCCGTACTCGGCTGGGTTGTTTGTGCGCAATCCCTTCCTTTCCAATTCCCCCCGGCGTTGCGCTATTATTCGATTGCTCTCTCTCCTGGGTACTTTAGGTTGCTTCTCGCTTCAAATTTTTCTGTCGCTCTAATCTACGGATTTGCCTCCTACGACGCGTTTGCTCGAGAGGCCGGAGCCCGCGGTTTTTTTTTCAAGGGGGATTTTTGACTTTATTACCCCTTTACGACTACCCGTTTGACTTTGACAAGCCCACAAGGCGTCGGCGTGGACAGGCTTGACAGTTTTTTCGGTTTTCTCGTTGTGTGCATGCGTTCCCGTCATGGCCATGGCCTCTAGTTAGGTACGCGCGCTGAATCGGTTTCCGAAGCCGTATCCTCCCTCTCTCTCCCCCCCTCCGCCCCCTGTCTCGTGATCGACAATTCAAAAATTTGCCTGACGGCCGACGCCCTTCCTTCTTCGCGATTTGTTTTTTACTCGTTTCACCTTTTTTAAAACTAATCTCAATCTACCACTCCCTCTTTGATCAACCTATCCGCCTCCAATCTTCCCTCCCTTCTTCTCCTTCCTCGGCCTCCCCCTCCAGAGATTTCCACCTTAACATTCGCCTCGCGGAGCTCACGGATCTGTCATTTGCACGGCGTCTTTCCATCTATCGTCCCGGCGCCACCATAGATTTTCTGTACTCCCAACCCCCCCCCCAGGTATCCGAATCACGCACCCCTTTTTTCGTATCATATAATTCTCCCCTACTTCGAGCTGTGGGCCTCTTTGAAATAATTCCCTTGACCTCTCCCAACCGGATATTTTCTCACTTTTAGTTTTTTCCTTTCGTGGACGTTCTTTGTCCGTGCCGCCTGACTTGTTAAAAGTGTATCCGTATTTCTTTCCCCATTCTCGCGGTTTTTCCCTCCCCCCCCACCCCAGTTTCTGATCAGGTTCCTATTGATGGTGTTTTCTTCTTTATCCTTTTTTGAAGCCCCCTTCGATATTGCTCTATACAAGTCCCTTTCTGCATTTCTCGCCCATCCCCCCCCCCAAACTTCCAAGGCTGCTAGTCCCCTCACAATCGATACTGTCCCAAGTTGTTTCCCTCTTGCCTTGTATCTTTCTGGGACTTTCGAGGTCCTTGTTGTCTCCCCCCAGTGAATGAAACCCCTTGCCATTAGATCCTTTCAAGCGGATTGAGTTTGAGTCACCTCACCTTTCCAGGTCCCGCCGTCTCTTTTTTCCTCTCCCCGGCATGGGATTCGGTTTTCCTTTTCGAGCTTTTCATGGGACGATTGGCTGCTGCTGTTTTTCTTTTCCCCACTTCTACCACCCTTTTTTTCCCTTCCTCTGAAGCTTGGATGGAAAGGGCACCTCATCTGAAGACTAACCTCCTGTTTTAGATTTCTTATTCCGGCCTCCCGCTGTTCAACCGTGCGCCTTCACCTTTTTTTCTTTCATGACAAGTTTCTCGCAGGGTTCCTTTCACTTAAATTTTCCCCCATTCCACCCCCAACCGTCTAACCTCCCCAGTTACAAGATGCCGAAGTTTCGTAGACACCCTTCAGGTGCCCCTCGTTCCCCCCCCACCGATACCCCCTATATGCTATTGAGAATTAGATTTCCTTGTTCCATTTCTTCAGTCTGTTTACTCTCTCCCAACCCAGAACTTGCTTGCCTTAATTTCATGGGAGGATTATCCGATGGTCCTCTCGTTCCCACGTTGACTAACCGACTTTGTCGCGTAAACCATAACTCCCCCCATCTATACTGCTCCCTCTATCAGCTATTCTCCGTTCGGTTGTCAGTTCAGTTGGAGACAGCGCTTTTAACTTCCTTCTGATACACGTTTACCCGCTGTCGGATTATTTCTGTACCTTGCTCCAATTTGTTCTCTTTTTGTCCCCCGCTTTACCAACTGTACCCCCCCCAATTTTAAAGCTTTTGTTCCTTGATTTGAACCAGGCGGTGGATCTCTTTCCCGATACCGGCCTTTCTTCCCCCCCATTGGTTTTTTTCCCACGTTTAAAATACCAACTTGCCAGCCGTTAAGGTCTTTTTTTCCCCTTGTGAATTCTTTAGCGGGGTGGTCTTTTCCTTTTTGCGCCGGTTATAGATCTTAGCTCCCCCTCTCCTTTATCTCCTTTTTTCTCCACCTCAACTCCGCCAAATTTGATTAACGACGCTTACTTCCGATGTATGGCCCTTGTTTTGATCTCCTCTCTTTTCCTCCTCAGTTTTTTTTTTTTATTCGTTTGTCCCCTTGCCCATTCATACAAGGGGGACTCATTCCCGTTCCTTTCGTTGTCTGTGTTTTTTTTGATATTGATTGTTTTCGGGATCGCGTTTTGTGGTGATTTTTTTTTTCTACCCCTCGCCACAGCCGTACCCAACCTACAACTACCCCGCTACTCCTCTTTTCCATTGATTCCCTACCTGCCCCTGTGCAAGTTTTTTTCCCCTCTGTAACACTTTACACTGGCGCCTCCGATTACAGCGTCAGTCCTTTTCCACCCACCCGGCCTTTGTTCCGTATGTAACATCATTGGTCCGGTTTGTTGCACCCGAGTCGAACCCCTCCCCCACCAAGGGGTCTACGTAAATCTTTCTTTCGTCGGTCTGGTCCTTTCCTTTCTTCCTTTTTTCGCCCTGCAACGGCTCCCTAAGGCTCTTTTCACGGATTGCAGTCGATGAAGACTTTGGCGTTTTTTGACTTACGACTCACTCCCTGTGCCTTCAAAGACCCGCACTTGATGCGCTTAACCTATTTGTCCTTTGACCATTACCCTCCCTTCTCCTCCTTTCTTGAGTCTTTTCCGCGTGAGACCGGCACCTTTTCCCTCCTCCTTTGAGACTCTCAATTTTTGCACTTTTTTACCGTGTCACGTAATGTTCACTCAAAGTCCCTCTTTTCTTTTGGTGGTACGAGACCCCCCCCTTTTCCGTCTCCCATTTCCCGGTTGGCAGTGGTTTTTTATTCCTTTCCGTTTCCCCCTATTCACGGATTCATTCCCATCTTCGCGGGATCGACTTCCGTGCAAGATAACGCTTTGAGGATTACTGGCCTTTCCCTCCCCCCCCCCTTCTTTACCGGTGTGCCCTGGATAGAGCCTTCCCCCCAAACTTTCTACTAACCCGTCTCCTTCTTTTAAACGGGACCCCGACTCCCCCCCCCTTCCTTCTCTTTCCCTTTACCTGACCGTGTTGGTGGCAACTCCCTGCTATGTTTTTCCAGAATGGAGCTCCCCCACAATTTTACCTAACTGTGCCACCGAGTGCCGTCTTTTCCCCTCCCTGAGTCCACTTTTTCACAGTCTTTCCCCAGTTTCATCGTTATCGGATTGTCCCCTCTCGATCCTTTCTTTTCAGGTTGCGTTTCTATCACCAAATGCGTGACCGGGTATGTTTTACTTTGAGTGTTCTCCCTCCTCTTTTCTTGGTGTCCGGTTTTCCCCCCCAAAGACCCAACACTCCACCCAAAGGTACCCGACCGCCTATCCAACGATTCCTGGCTTAACGAGGCTAATTTCCACTGGCCCCACCTTTTCCCCCTGCCGCCAACCGGGACTCCCTTCCACCTCAGAGGGACCCCTCTTTCTCGCCGGTTTTCTTTTTCTTTCCTTCCTAATTAGTTTCCCTTTCCCCCCCCCCCCCAGCTCTTCCATTTTTACCCACCGTGTTCGGGGAGGTTTTTTTTCCATTTTCCTTTTCTAGTTTTTTTAATCCTTCCTGGACTTCGTGTTTTCAGGCCTTTATCCGGTAGAGGGCGTTTCAAGAATGATCGATAGGTGTGCTTCGATTTGCCTTTTCTGCCGAGATTGACTTGCGCCGGTGACGGTTTTCGAGATGAAGAGAAGTGTCCTCTGTGATCGCTTTATTCCTTCGTAAGCCCGACCTGGGATCCCTTTCCCCTCCCCTCCCCTTCTTTTGAGCTGAAAGGTTCGACCTCCTGGACTTCCCATGTGATTTTGGTTTCTTTTGGCTCTTTTTACGGATTTTTGATCCTCAGCTCTTCTTCTTTTATGTTTTGCGGTTCTCAGCTCCGACGATTTGTGGCCCTTGACTCGCCGCCTCCCTGTCCTGAACTCTTCCACCGCGTGCCTGCAGGTCTTCCTTCACTTTCTATCCTTCCCTCCCCTTTTTTTTTCCGGCTTGAGATCCCTTCTCGTACGGTGGTATACAGATTTTCCCGTGGGCCCAGCAACCTCTCCGCGTTGGTCGATCTGATGAGTCGGCCCCAACTAATGTACGAAAGTAGCTCTCGGAGCATCCACTTTTACCTTTGCTGTTTTTTCCCCTTCCCCCCACGCGTGCGCCTCGAAATTTCCTTGCGCGTGCCTCGTCGCCGGCTTCGTTGTGCCGACTTAGTTTGCGTCCATCCCTCCTTTATCCTTTTTTGGGCAAAAGCCGCGTTTTTCCTCCGCCTAATATGGAAGTCCGGGCATTCTCCATACCCACAAGCGCGCCGGCCAGTCTCATCCCTCTTTTGGCCATATCACTTTCGTTTCCTCCGCTCTTCTAGCAACGGCGGTGCTTAACGGAAGTTCTTGCGGCCGGTTTTCCTCCATCTTTTCTTGTTGGTGATACTCCCCCTTCCCTCCCCCCTTGAAATTCGCATGATTACAACTTGTGCATGATTGACTTGCCCCTCCCTCTCGTATTCCCCTGTCCTCCTGGCCGCTTTTTGAAAACCCTTTCCACGATTCAGTAGTGATGGCTTTCCCCCCTTCCAGTCTTTTTCCCCCAATTCTCTTTAGTGACGTACCTCTCTTCGTCAACAGCTGTTGTACTTTGTTCTTTCAGTTTTCCGGAGCACACGCTGGCGTCAAACATATCAGATTTTACTTTTTTTTTTTTCCCCCCCCCCCCTCCCGTTTCCCTCTTTTAGCGGTTCCCCTTCGCTCTCTCTTTCCTCCGTGTTTTGAGAGAGTCTAGCGGACATCGCTTTCCCTATTTCAGAGTATACTTGTCACAAAACCCTTTTTGTCTTCCGATCGCGCTTTCCTCCGTCGCTTTGCCTTTCTGACTTCCTTTGCTCGGGTCCCGCTGTTTGGAAGCGTCCTCTAATTTTTTCATGGTTTTTTGTTGAAGTGTTGTTTCCCCCCCTCCTCTCTGTTTCGTCGTTTTCAAAGTAGTTACCTTTGTTTTCCGATTTTCGATTTCCCAGCCCTCCACATCGTGTAAATACGCATCTGGCAAACCCTTTCCCGTTTGCAGCGACTTTCGGTTTGTTTTATAGTTGGTCTCCCCTCCCCCCTTCCCTTTCTTTCTTTTGACCATTCTTTGAGCACCTGCTTTTTTTTCCTCCTCGCGTGCAACTCCCGTTTTGATTCACATTCCGAGAGGCTGTTCGTTGCTTTATTAATTGTCCACCTTTCTTCCCTTTCGGACCCTTCTTCCTGGAGCGTTCCAAATGCGGTCTTTTTCTCTCTCCTTTCGGAAGGCTCCGGGGAGTGGTGACCACACTCCCTTTCACCCTGCTGTGTCGCAGCGCAGATGCGAGGCATCCTTCGGTTTTTTTATTCCCCCTTGTCTTCCAAGCGAGCAGTTCCGCATTTTTTTTTGACCTTTTTTTTTGCCTCTCAGTCTTTCAGGGACCGCTCTCCGGTAGTTGCTTGTTTCCCTGGTTGTTCGTACTTCCCCCTAGACGGTCCCCTTGTGATAGACCACCGCGTCTGTTTTTACGAAGAATCCGTTTACCTGAGATATTTGCTCTTTTTCGGGCGGGCTTCTTCCGGCACTGCCCCATCGCCCGGTGACGTTATGCGTGCACCCCCTACTCTGTATTTTACGTCCCCCACTTCCCGACCGCTTGCCCCCGCTCCTCGCCTCCCCGCTAGGCCCCGGCCTCCCACCACTTCCCCGCCTTCTGGGCTGTTCCTTTTTTCCTCTTAGACCACGGCGCAGTGACTTCTACGGGAACGACCTTTGTCTTTTCTTACCTTTTAATTCCTGGAAATTCCATCCTTTCACCTCTGCTCTGAAATTTTTCACTCGTTCGCGTTTCACGTCCGGGATCTGTTCCCTGCGCTCCCCCAGAATCACAGACCGGCGACGTCGGCTATCGGCCCTTTTTCATGCGACTAGAATGATTACCTTCCCCCGGCTCCCCCCCCCTACCCAGAGATACCCCCCCCGGCTTTTCCCCCCCCCCAAACCCAGGAAACCCTGACTGAATCCCCCCCCTGTGGTTGTCTCCCCCTTAATTTGAAAGACCATGACGAGTTGGGATTTGCATTTACTTCCCTCCCTTTTTAGACCCCCGTCTCTGGGTCTCACATATTAGTTTTGAGTCTCGATTCAGGTGCGGATTGTCCCCCCGGGGTTTCCCTTCCAATCTTACGTTTCTTTTACTCCCACGTGGCCAGGCGCAATCCAGGGAAGGGGTTCGCCAGTTAGTCTATCTTGTCCTCTCCCTGCTTTTTTTGTTTGGGGTATTCTCTTTTCCCCCCCCCCACCGTCCGCTATCCCTTTCGATCAGTTTATTCCCTTCCACACCTCTACCCTTTTTTGACCCAATTTGACCAAAAGGACAGTGTCAGGTCGGCCTGCCCCCCTGACCTATGTAACCGCTTGGTGGGCACGTCCCTTCTGTACCTCTTTTGAAGGGCCGCTTTTTTTCTTGAATGAACTTGTTGGTTCCGCAATCCCCGTCCGTTGATGAAGTGTTGCCCCCCTCCCTCATTGGCGTGATGGCCATGATTTTGCTCCTTCATTTCCCCGGTCCACGGGTACCAGACTCGGCTCCTGGTTACCCTGTTGATTCCCGACGCCTTTTCCTCTGTTCGCTTCAATGGTGTCTCTCTTCGGCAGATTGGTGTGTTCTGTGCGTTCAACCAGGTATTTTCCTCGGACCAAATCGTTCTGACTTATTTTCGGACCGTGTTCTCATTCCAGTTAGCCTTCACAGTTTCCTGTCCTATAACCTTGTCGCTCGGGGGAGTAGAGTTTGACTGCCATCCACCCTTTTTTTTTTTCTTCCTGTCCGTCTCTAGATTTTTGATTAACAGCGTTGCCACATTTACCCCCCTCTCCCAACCCTTATTTGGCTCCCTTTTATCGGGACTAGAGACCTGTCTTTGTGAAATCGTCCCCTGAAGTTCGTCCGCTATAATTAGAAATGGCACCCCTTACGGTGCTTGGCATCTATCATCTTCTTACTTTTGAATTCACCTTCCTTTCTTCCCGCGTATATAACTTCATCATCCTGACGATTCTCTCTCTCGATGCAACGTTACGTGGTGTACCTTTTCATGTGACAGCCTTCAAACGTAATCCCTTTCTAAGAGGACCCGTGTCGTGCTTATTTTTTTTTTTCTTAGCGCCCCCTCTTCACGTATTTTCAGTTTTGTTCGACGATTCCAACCACCGTTACCATTCTTCTGATTTTCTTTTTACCTGACGGAAACGTCCGTTGGTTATCTCTCGTTGTACCCTTTTGTGTTAAAAATTTTTTACGTTGTTTTCTCGTCCCCAAACCAATTGAAATCCCTGAAGCTAGTGGTCGACCCCTTTGTCCCCCACTTTTTTAGATTAGATGGTTTTCTTGTGGGGTTGTTCCTCGTAGTTTTTGCTATTTATCATGAGTATAGTTTAGACCGATCCCTCTTTTTCTTTTCACCTTTTTATGACCCCCCTTCACCTCCCTCTACAGGCCAGTCCCCGTCTGCTTCCCGCTTGTCATGTT
>Ga0179593_1442845_pt1 | contig 11731 bp, 8 predicted proteins | sample CZODoug2_1_08_16_FD_185931 | JGI IMG/M metagenome (GOLD analysis project Ga0179593, IMG submission 185931) | Vadose zone soil fungal communities from Angelo Coast Range Reserve, California, USA - CZODoug2_1_08_16fungal (PacBio error correction) | ecosystem: Environmental > Terrestrial > Soil >... | reverse complement strand
TTTCCCTCCCTCTACTCTCGTAACAGAAAGTTCCATATCCCTCTTTCCCCTAAGAATTACCTACCTCCCCCCGTTCCCTTTTGTGTGATTCTGACGAATCCCTTTTCTTGTAAAGTTACGGTAGACCTGAACCTTTCATGGCTATATCCACCCCCCTGCCACTTTTGCACCTGAGAATCAGGACAGACCTTTACCTATTTTATAGTGAGAGGTTTCTACTCGTCACCCTCCGTTACATCCGAGTCGGGTCAGATTGTTTCAAGCCCCCTCGTTTGCACAGAGCTCCTTGTGCAGCGCTCTCAAGTAAGAATTTTACCCGTTCTTCTCATCCTGGCTGGGTATCCCTCTGACTGTCGGAAACCCGGACTTCATACCTAGGCTCCCAACTATTTTTGTTGACCCCCATTCTTTCTTACAAGACTTACCCATTGCCCTTTAATACGGTCTGGGTCATGTTTCTTTTCTTTCCTACTGGTTCTTCCTGCCTCAAACCCAACTTCGTTCCCACGCATAGGCCTCGAAATTAGAGGATGACCTACTCTTTTCTCGAGCCCCAGAACTTTTGTAAGCGAGCATCTCTAAGGTCTCCGTTTTTCATGGCCTCGTGAACTAAGATTGTTCCCCCCCCCTTCTTCCAGATTTTATTTTCTCCAATGGGCCTGATCTTTTTACGATTTTTACATGATTCGCTCTGTCCCTGGAATGTAGGACGTTTAGCTTCTCTTTCTTCGACTCATTCACTGGTCTCTCTCCTGAGCCGAGTACATTGATATGGAGATGAGTTTTTTGTTGTGTTCTTTTTCCTTTGAGATTCGCTTGAGACCCCAGCTTTCCTTGATTTCCGTCCTCCTCACTTCTTCGCATCATTAAATCGGTTTTTTTTCTACAATTGGCGCCTCCACACGGCTGTTCATTCGGGCGAGATGTTCGTCTCTCCCTAATCAGTAGAGTTTCCTTTCCTCCTCCTTAATATTCTTACGGCGGCAGTTTTTCGCGCCTCAATTGCTTTTTTTCGCAAATCTCAGAGATGTTGAAATCTTTTTTCTTCACCCGAGGTCCCCTACGTTTCCCTACCTCTGATGTTCTTTCACCCCCTGCTCACCCAAATTTGAGCCTTACACGCCGGTTCCCCCCCCTTTATAGTCTACGTGTTTTCTTTACGACTCCGTGAACGTCCAAACGTGTACCCCCCCTTGCCCATAAAGGACAATTACCCCCCCCCCCTCAGTGCCCCGCCCTCTCATGGCCTTTCTCAGTCCTTTCCATTCATGGGAGAACAACACCTTTTTCTTTTCTGATGATCCTGCTCACCACTCGCCACCCTCCCCCACCCCACCGAGCCCCTGTCGCCCTACCGGATATAATCTTCGAACTCCCGCACCCTACCTTTTAGGTCCTTAGTGTTTGATGTTCGCTCTCCCCCCCCAAATTTTGGTCCCCACTTCTTCCAAAAATCCCATTGCCATCTTTCCTCTCATTTAGAAAACCCGCTTGAAATGCTACTGTTTGGATTAAGTGAGGTTTCTCATTGAAATCTCTCTTTCCCCCCCCCACGATGGTTGTTTGATTCGTTTCCTCTTCCTCTCTTTTTACCATTTCCTTTAACAGTAAGCTTATTGTTTCATTTAGGAGGGATAGACTCCTCTCTCAGAACCCCACCGGTATATGAGAGGATTTATGCATATTCAACTAGCCTTATAGTCCCATTCCCCTCACTCCTCTCGCCTGATGGAGCCGGACAGTGAAAGGAAAACACCCCCCGAGTTAGGGTTTGTCTGTCTTCATTTTCTCAAAATCCCCAAATATTAACTGAACCATTGTCTCCATCCCCCCTCTTCCCCAATCTGGCGCCCTGAACAGTTTTCGTCCCCTTTTTCCTCCCCTCTCCGATTTTCGTATTTTTTCGCTCTTAATCGTTTATTCAGGAGTTAGATTTTCGGTCTTTTAGTGCCCAATGGTGACTGTAGCCATGAGGTTATTTTTCAATCGTCTACTTCCTTCTCTTGCGCCAGGTTTCAATATCCTTTTCTCCTCTGAAGCGTTTTGCACCCCCGACAGTCTTTTCTTCTTCCTCTATATATTTCTCTTGTTTTGTTTGTTAGAGATTTTTGTCTGATATGTTTCTCCCATTTCGGCAGCTGTCTTGGGTTGCTCGCCCTCGCTTCCGCGTCCTTTTATGGAAGATTACTCGAATGCCCGCCAGTTGACCTTTCCCCTTCCCGATTGAAACTTCCCCTCCCCTCCCCCTGGAACCTTGACTACATTTTCCCCGCTCACTCCGGCCCCCCCCCCGCTTTCCAGACCACAACGTACTCCTCACTCTTCGGGTGTCTTTTTCGACTTTTGTATGTGAACCAAGTTAGTCAGGGCCATTTGGGTTCAGTTTTTATGAAAGGTGACTCATCGAATCTTTCATCTTGTTTGATGGCTGTTTCTTCCTTCCACGGAGAATGAGATCAGTTGCCCCAACCTGATCGTTACCATCTCTGTTTTACTTTCCTTGCCCTCCTCTCCCTCCCCCTCTTTCCGAGTTCGTATTGATGACTCATTTTTTCGTTGTGATTTTTAATATCGCTCCTCTCTTCTGACTGTCTTCCTGTTTGAGGTCCTTCATTATTCTCTTCCATCCTTTCATCGAATTAAGCCTGAATTTTCCCCCCCTTTTTCTGGCCAGTTAATCCATTTTCCCCCCCCTACCCAAAACCAGCGTAAGCGATTTTCCCCGTCCCTGACCGGCACCCAAACCACCCTTGTTCGGTAGCCCCTCCTCTACTTTTCTCTGACCTGTGAGGATTAAGGACGCCTTTGCGGCAGGAATTCGCCAGTGCACCCTTTTCCAGCGCCGAACCGACACTTTAATGGACTTTTTTTTGCTGGGCTTTTTTTGCATGATGATATCCGGTTCCCCCCCCCCGATCTTGTTCTGGCGGATTGCGGGTTTGTATTTTATGACAAGAGAGTTTCTCCTTCCCTATACGTTCGATATTTCCCTTTGTCAAATGATTGTTCTGTTTTAGTTCTTTCTTCCCCGACATGACGTTCTAGGAGTTTTCAAGTAAACCCCCCCCCCCCTTTTTGAATAATAAAAGGTGTTTAAGCTTGCCCAATCTCTTTTTTTCTCTCACCCTAGTTGTTACATGGTCGGAGGCTTTTTAACTTTGGACCATCGTTCCTCTTTTCAGCAATCGATTTCGCTTCGACATGATGATTTTGTGCAGCATTTTGTCATTGATATCGACGATGTCACCACCCAAGTTTTGTCCCCTCCTGCTAGTATGTTTACTCCAATGATGATTCCCCCTTTCTTTCCTTTTAGAAGCGATACAACCTTTCCCCGCCTTTAGGGTCTTTTCCCTCTCAAAAACACTGATCTTTTATTTTCCCCCATATGGAGAATCATGAATCTCTTATCGAGAAACAATCTGCGCGCTCCCACTCCGATCCTCCACCTTCTTAACGCCCGTCACCGCTCCGCGCAGATGATTGATAGGAAGGGGTAATCAGTCTCACCGTCCCTCTTTCCATTCCTCTCTCTTATTTCTCGATAGTAGATCAGTCCCTTTCTGACTCCACCCCTGTTGAGAAGGATGGCCATTTTTTAAAATCATTTTCAAGCTTCCCTTTTCTAGAGGATTTTTTTTCTTTCCCTCTTTGTTGCTTTCCGGTATCGTGCGTTGGATTTAGAGGTTTTTTCTAACAGACACTTCTTTTTCTCCCCCTCATTCTCCACGCATTAACCCGCTGGAGGTGACCTCTCCTTTTTCCCCCATCCCATCTGTTCATCTAGGGTGGAAACCCCAACCTCTTTTCTGATGTTTTTCTTCCGCCGGATCAACCCCTTTTCTTCCTCAAATTGTATGTTTTTTAACTTCCTTTGAAGAAGCTTTGAAGTGCTCTTTTTCTTCTAGGCTTCCCCCCCCCCCGCCTTCGTTCTATGCCATTATGTAAGTTTGACAAACTCTAATATACTTCTCCAGCTGCTGGACTGGTTTATTTTCCCCTCCCTTTTTTTCCCAATTATGAGTTGATATTTCCCCCCCCACAGGAGGTCTTCTTAACCTTTCTTCCTTCCACCCCTTGAGTCCCCGTCACGTTTTCTGTTTCCGGAGTACACTTCCTCCCATTTTTTTCAATCTTCAGATAGTCACGTTCCAGTAAGGTCTCTCTCTCTCCTCTCTTTTTTCTACCATCCCTTTTTTTGTTTTTCATAGAGGAGCCTCTTCCGTCTTTTAGGAGCACTTGCCACTTTCAGACAATCTTTGGCCAAAGAAGATTCGCCCCTGGACCTTACACTTCGATGAGTTCCCCTCCCCATCCTCTTTTGTATGTAGCAGTTTTTTTCTACCAAGGCTCCTGTATTTTTTCGATCACCGTAAATGTGCCCCTGTGCTCCTCATTCCCGCCATATCGAACTGAGAGTAGGCTTTTTTTCCCCGGACTTCTTTGATACCCTCCTGGGCAGATGGGTCACTCCGATCCATTCTCCCTCGGATGTATTAAGAAGTGACCCCATGTGACCTGTATTCGTGCCACTCTTTTCTGTTGATCTTTTTGGAAGGGTTTTTCCCGGACCCTCCAGGACCGACACCTATCCTACCCACACGATTTGCTTCCCCACCCCACCCTATTGATGACTGACCGAGCTTTTTCTTGTTTCAAAACTTCCCCACGGTAGTTTTTTTCCTTGAGTTTATTTCTATTAATTGGTTTCACCACCCTCCCCCATCGTTATCACGGATAGCGACCTACCAGCCTTAAAGGGTGGATCGCTCCCCACCAGCCCTTTTTGTAACTTTTTTTTAGAAGAACTACGTCCGTGTCTTTTTCCTATGGATCTTTCTGTTCCAAGTAATTTCTCTCGTTCTCACGGTGCTTTTTTCGTATAAGTTGCTCCAACTATCCCCCCCCCCTTTTGAAATGAGAAATGTTGACTTCTTTCTTCCCCCCCGGAAGATCCTCCGCCGGCGATTCGTTTGAGATTTTTATTAGCTCTTTTCGATTGGTGGACGTCTCGCTGATTAAGCTCACTTTCCCCTTTCAAGTCTAGAAAGGTCAATTTCTTTTTTGGCTCCCCCTTTCCCCTAACAAAGGCGTTGACATTTCATCTGTGAGTTCGGATATGCGCGAGACCCCTCCATCCTCCTATTCCGTGTCATCAGGCCTGGCATACCTTTCTCCCTCTTCCCCTTCCGGCGTTTTGTTTTCTCCTGCTGTAGCATAGCTCGTTTTTTCCACTGAATTAGTCGTCGGGAAATCTTTTGCTGTCCCTCTAGAACTTTAAAGTTTAAACAATATTGTCCCAACTATTTTGCCGACACTCTGCAGTTCCCCCCCCTTTAAATTTTTTCCTTTTTTTCCCGTCCCCGAAAGAGGACCCCTAACTCAGGTCACTCCGTTGCCCTTCTAATAGATATGCCAAGTAAGTCCCTCTTTTCTTTCGACCCAACCACTCTAGTTAGAGTCCTTATCCCCCTCCTGAAATCCTCCCTAGAGAGGGAGTACCGATAGACCGCTTGCCCCTCTACAAAGGGTGTTTCTTGCGAGGCTAAAAAGTTTTTTGGCCCCTTTCTTTCACCATCCCCCTCCCCAGTCTAATTTCGCCATCCTATACCTCTCTGGCCCAGCAATTGTTACGTAACTTTTTTTTGCCCCTTTCCGTTTTTCCACCCCTTCCAACAATTGTTCTTCTGATTCTCAGTCCCGCCAGAAAGCTTTCCGTCAAGTTATTGAGATGAAGTCTGTTTTCAGGAGTCCCTCATTTTTTCCTTCCCCATATCCACTACGCGTCTAGAGATTTCTGCGCTATTCCATTTTCCCCCCCCCCCACTCTCAGAAATAGTCGCACCGGTGGCGGTGATTTTCTGGAAGTTGAACCTCGAGCTTTTTTGATTTCGGCTTTCCTGAGAATTTATATAAACCACCACCCCTCTCCCTCCTTCTTCACCTTTTATACACGACCTATCAAACCCCCTCTTTGCTTCCCCCTCCATCCCAAATGTAGTCTCACTTACTAAGTCCCCTCTTGATTTTTCTCGTTTTCTTCCGTCGAGGATGAAATAGTCCCCCATTCTTTGATAATTGGGCTCCTTCGAAATGAGGTATGTTCAATTCCGGAACTTTTTTCTTCTTCCCACCCCCTCTTGACTCTTTTTTAGTAGAAGATATTTCATGAGTTGAACCCTTAACTCTGCGATGTTTCTCTTTTATCTAAATATTTGAATAAATACCGTCCGGCTCGGTTTTGTTGATGGAGAGAGATGAATAAACCCTCAGCTTGGGGGTTTTTGTGTTTTGACGAATGGGTTTTCTGACCGATTTCAGAGAATAAAGCCAACTTAGACAATTGCGCGCCCGTTTCTAGGTTCGGTACGATGCTAATCATCGTCAATTTTCTCCTTTACATTTTTTTCTTCCAAATAGTCAGGCTCCTCTTTGAACAAAATAAATAGTCTTCCTTCCCATTTTCCCATTTGACTCCCCTTTCCCTGCCGCTGTTGCTCCGGACGAATAAACTCCTTCCCCAGACCACTCCTCCTTCATAAACCTTTATTCGTAGTCTTCCTCCTTTCACCCCGGTAGTCAGGGCCTCCCCGGTTGGTTTTTGAATCTTGGGTCTCCCCCAATGGTTGGGGCATCCCCTTTTTTCATAGTTGGCCTATTTTAGTTTCTTTTCGATTCCCCTTTACTGTCAGATCAGGGCCCCTCACACCTCCAGTAAACCACAAGCCCCCAGTCCCCCAAAGCTTTTTGTTTTTAAGTCCGGCCTTCTCATCGAAAAATATATTGTTCGGTTATTTGCTTTATCTCTCTTTTGATGGAATCGCCCCCTCCTTTCCTCGTCTCCGGTAGGTGGATATTCTTAGTTTTGATTTTCTCATTAATTCTCAGTCTTACCGATCTGTCTGTGTAAACCGTTACTCAATTGAGGGCCCCCCCCCCCCCCCCCCACCCCCCCCCAAGAGTTGGGCCTCTCATATTTGTCCAGACAGCAAGGAAAAAAACAGTTCCTTCTTCCCCTTTGCTAGAGTCTTGAATGTGAGTCCTCTAGGGGCCTTTAATGGCTTTTTGAGCCCGTTGACCACCCCTTGATAGAGGATAAGAATTATTCTTTGTGCGGGTCCATTTTTTTCAATCCTTAGAGATATTTCAGACCCTTGTTTTCTTGATGATTGAGGAGTTTTTATACTTTTCTCCCTTTGATAACTCCTCCCCTCTCTGGATGCTTATTCCCTTCCATCTTCCTTCTTTCTCTAAATTGGGCAACTGATGTTCTGTCCTTTTTCCGAGTAGTCCGAAGTTTTCGAAGTTCTTTCCTCTTGTGAATTTTGAGCCGCCTTCACCAACCACCCTTCTTTAGACTCCCGGTTTAGACCCCAAGTGAACCTCTAGTTTTTCTCTCACAAAGTTGGCTAATAGTCTTTTTTTTTTTCCCAATTTTCGTGAAGCCCCCCTCTCCTTATTTTATCGAAGTAACCCTTTCCGAGAGGCATCGATTACTAGAAGGAGTCCCACCCACGAAGGGTCCCCCTCTTAGAGTTATGAGTTGTAATCCTTCCTATTTTTTCTTCTCTACTAGACTAACGATACACTCCCTTGCTTGAGTCTTCCCCATCGCCCAACCCCCCCATTATTGCTGAACCTGGCGCGTTCCCTGCGACTGAGATTATCGACGAAATTTCCATTGGCTTCCTCGGAGACAGCCGAGCTTGTCACACCGGTACCGCTCCTCTCTGGTCCGCTCAGGTTACCAGAGAAAGTTCTTCTTGGTCGGCCACCCTCTCCAGTATTTTCCTCTTCAATATTGCTCTCTTCATTTCTTCTCGTAGACTTTCTTTTTCTTCAGTTGACCCTGAGTAAATCGTGTGTATTTCTACTGGCCCTCCCTTAGGTCCAAATCAATCATGAACTATTCAGGATATTTTCTTATACCTTTTTCCAGCTGCTGGTGTTTGCGAGAACCTTTATCACCATATTTTCGGCTACTTTAAATACCAATGTGACCACTTTAGAGCCCACATTAATGATCCCTAGCATGCACCGCAGGTCCTTTCAGCAGTGGAAACCTTCATATGCTTTCCCCTCCGTCCCGCCCCCACCCCCCCCCCCCCCCCTCCCGCCCCCTCCCCCCCCTCCCGCCCCCCACCCCCAACACCCCTAATATCTTATTGGGCACCCTTCTCTTGACTTCAATTCGATCTGTTCGGTTAGTCCCGTAGCACTGTCTGTTTTCTGTCCCTCATATAATCTATTCCGAGGCGCTTTCCTTTTTCCTTCTCACCGAGCACGACGATCAGCATATTCCTTCTCTTCTTACCCACCAATCCACCCCTCCCAACGGTTCACTGATGTGCTACTTTGATGTCATTCCCACCTTGTCTGTAAGCGGACTCGATACCGTCTCCTCCCCCCTATTTCTTGTGAATGCGCTGACCTGGTGATGTCCTTCACACATTCGCGTCACCCTCATTGGTTTTTTTTCCCTCTTCTCAGTGATATCCTTACCCTCCCTTCCTTGACTTTTTTTTCCGGCCCCCCCCCCCCCTCAGTCTTCCCATATCTCGCAACGAAGTTTATAGTTACATTCCTCTTCTTCCTTTGAACTCCTCTTGCCGGGTGACATTACGTCTGCCTCTTTTTTCCCATTGCAGGCAGTCTGGCAGCCATCACAGAAGATTGCCCTCCTCCCCCTCCCTCTGGTTGTCCCACTCCCCTTTTCCGCTGTTTTTTACCTTTTTTCTGTGCACGAGAACCCCCGATATTTATACTGAGTACTCTTCTTCCCGTGGCCAGCACTCCGAAATATGCCCCCCTCTTTAAAATAAGCCATCGAAGTTTTCTTGTATACTTTTTTGTCTTCCACCTTTTTCCCGACCCGCTCTTTTTTTTCCCCCCACTTGATCAGACAGGTGTGATGCCGGTCTTTATGCACCTTCACACGAATCCCTTTTTTTCATCTTTGCCTCGACACCTTTTCCCCCGCCTCTTTACATGATCATGATTCCTCCTAGTCATTTTTGAATTGCCCCCATTTTCAGCGTTACTTTCTACGCGTGCCATCTGTCTCTACGTTTTTTCCCTTCCTTTCTCATTTATGTTTTCTCACCCTTCCTCACATTCGGTCCGGTTTTTGAATGCACGCCCCCATTTTAAATTCATTGTTTTTTCTTCTTTTCTTCCCTTTGCCTCATTACAGGTTTCAGGATCGCCCTTTTTTTCCATCAGGTCCCTTAGACTGTTCCGCCTTTTCTGTAGTATGGTGTCGACTCCGTTGCCCCTCTCACACTCCCACATGTACGAACACGCCCTTTCCCAGATTTTCACTGACCAACATCGTAGCCCACTTTCTTTGTCCTCTTTCTTTTTTTTTTTACTTTTGAGCCCTCACACCGGGTTATTGATTCCTGTTTCTGATTTCAATTAAGGGGTTGCGCTCAAACCCCGCCCCTTTTCGTATCACCGAGTAAGAGGTTCCGTCCTGAACCTTCTCTTTCTGTATACATTTTTCCGAGAAACAGCACTGTCGTTTTAGACTGTACTATTATTATGTCTTCCCTGCGGTTTCTCTAGCAAGGACCTAGTCCCGAAGATAGTCTCCGGGTTTCCTTGACTCTTTTGATTACCCACTTAACTTTTTACATAATGCCCACGATTTATCTTTCTCCAACAGATTCTAAGCATCCTCACTGAGGTGAGCAGAAATGTGCCCCTGCCCTTCTATTCTGCAAGGAACTAGCTCCCTTCTGCCCAATTCGCCGACTGCCGTTTTTTTTTTCCTCCTATTTATTCTTCGCATTTATAATTTACGCGGTAGCCGTATGGTGTTATTTTTCCTCCTTGTTGGGTCTGTTTTTATAATCTGTTTTGTTTTGTTTTTTTTTTTTTTCTTTTTTTGTGTGTGTGGGAGGTTCCCCTTGTTTCTTTTTCGTCTTTAGTGCCCTTTCTCCGCCCCCCATGTTTTGCCATGAATCGCCCCTTTAGCATTTGACCCTCTGCTCCTCTGACTTGCCTCTTTTTTCAATCGTCATCCCACAATATTCAGTTTCTTTTCCCCCCCAGCGGCCCATCTTTGGGCTCTTTCTCGACCCATTCCTTTTTCCTTTTTTTTTGTATATCTTTGCCGCGACCTGCCCCCCCTTGCCCTTTCAGTTTGTTCCCGGTTTTTAATCAGATATTCAATGTTTGCGTGGGCTTTTTAGCTGCCTCGACATTTTTCGTCATCTTATTGGGACTTGATCAGAAGACTCTAATAAGGCCGCGTTATGTACCGCCCGGCCGTCTTGCGATCCATTTTTCTTTTTTTCAGGGTTACCCTGTGTCTTTCTGTGTTGCCCTCCCCCTATTCCCCCCCCTAATGCTTTGGTTCCCATATCAGAGCGCATTCTTTGCGCTCCTTTCCCGTCAATAGTTTGCTTTTGGTCCAGGGAAAGTTTTATTTCACTTGTGTGATGATGACTTTTTTCTACCCTGTAGTCCCTAACGTTTTAGTCCAACTATTTTCCCCTTTCCTTCTCCCACAAGACCCCACTTCTTGCCCCCCTTTAGATAACCTGTATTTCACCGCCTTTTGGCCAATCTTCCTTCATTCGCTTCTCCCGCGCCTTGTCATCCCCTCCTCAACAGTGCGTAACATAATTGTCCTCCCCCCCCCCGAATTTTTGACAACTCGCGCCCATTCCCCATACTGACTTTGCCAGACCTTGAAGCAACAAGCCACACCCATGCCTTTTTAAAAATCTCACCCCTCTTGTTTTGTGCTCCTTCCCCCCCTCCGCCCTGCAATCCTACCCCACATACCAACCCCGACCTTGTTTAGTTTTTTCTATAGATTTTTTGTTTTACTAAGTTTCTTCCCTTTTTTAAGATTATTATAACCAGATTTTTTCTTACTTCATTGTAGGTTTTTTCCGCCTGCCCACCCCAATTTATCTTTCTTTTTCCCGATAACCCAACCTTGTCACCCCTCTTGAGTCCCGACCCCCCTCTAATATAATACCCATGTTCTCGAACAAATCTTAGCCCGTTCCATTTGTTTCCTCTCAACTTCCCAAGTTGGCAGTTAATTTCTTTTTCCCTAGACAGTACTCGCTTTCAACAATTCGTTTTTTGTTATTTTTTCATTCCTTTTCTTCATGTGTCGGGCCTGTTCGAGTAGTCCCTCTCCTACTTCAGGAAGCCCATTCGCACCTACCCTGAACCTGTCCCTTTCCGCGTATAGTTTAGTTCTTTTTGAATCGCGTTTCTCCGTTGACCTTCTCCCTAAAGATTCGAGTTACTTTCTTGATCCATCAACCCCCCCCCCACCCCCCCGGCAGACTCGTCCGCCCCCCTCCTCTGATTGATTTTAGTGCTTTTCTCGTCCCAGGGAAAGTCCACCCACAGAGCTTTTGTTTTGGGAGCGCTTCAGTTTCTCCCTCTGGCCGACACAAATCACGATGTTTTCCCCTTATTTCAAACATTGGAAGACCCATTAAAATCAAAACCAATCCTGGCGGCCCACTGACCTTGTTCAAAGTCCGCCCCCACTAAGACTGCCTCCTCTTTTTGACTTAGAGTTCTACGTTTTCTCCTTTTTTTATCAGGAGCTGCAACCTGAGTTTACTTCTGTCTTAGGTATTCATGAGGTATTTCAATCGCTGAATGAACTTTCTTTTTTCTGCAAGTTCCGAGTTGAATCCGGAGACCCGCATGCCCTTTCTTTTTTTTAGAGAACCACACTCAGAATCCTTTTTCG
>Ga0179593_1356405_pt1 | contig 11731 bp, 17 predicted proteins | sample CZODoug2_1_08_16_FD_185931 | JGI IMG/M metagenome (GOLD analysis project Ga0179593, IMG submission 185931) | Vadose zone soil fungal communities from Angelo Coast Range Reserve, California, USA - CZODoug2_1_08_16fungal (PacBio error correction) | ecosystem: Environmental > Terrestrial > Soil >... | reverse complement strand
TGTTGTCGTCCTCTCAGAACTTCAGAACTCCCCTTTGGACTTCCTGCCCCAGTCAGCTTGCGCTCGTGCTATGCTTTTTTGTGAGGTCCTCTCTCCAAGTCTTTATTTGGGATCAAGCCGGATTATCTCCAATTTCAGGGGAGAGCCCCCCCCACAAGATGGAAATCTCAACGTGTTTTTACCCAAACTCTTGAAAGAGCATTAACTCGTGATTGCGCTTATTAGACTGATGCAGACTGACTCCTTAGGCCACCACAACTTTATAAAAAACCCCCTGACCCCCCGAACCACTCTGGGCAAACCTTCTAGTTATTCTTCGGCAATAGGGATGTACCCGGTCCTCCCTAGCCCTGGACCCCCTTCTGACCTCCAAGGGAAAAGCCCTGCCAGCTTCAATGACCTAAATGAATTACTTATTCCTCGGGGACATTTCATGTCTGGCTAGCGTCTATTCTTTCGCTACGGGTTCCTAATGTTGTTATGTCCGCATGACGAACTTTCCCACGAGCCTTAGATGTCCTCCTCCCCCACCCCCTATCACAAGCTGTCCACGCAACGAATGGTTGTTTTCGCGTGGGACGCTTAACTGCAGTCTGGCTCACCCCTTGTCTCGAACCCCCCCTCTTGTCTATCACTTACTTACGGAACGATCGATTTGCGCCCTCTCAAGCTTCTTTTCTATTCCACAAAGCGAGAGCCTTACTTTTTGACTGCTGGTTTTCTTCCCAAGAACGCCCCCGTTCCGTTTTGACGACCACTACGGGAGTCTACCTGAGGTCGTAACTCTTTTTGCTCCACCTCTGAAATCGCGGCTCAGTCTTTTCGCATTATGTTGAGATCTCTTCGAGCCCCCCCCCCTCGGATTATAGGACCAACAAAATACGGGAGTAACTGTCGTGCCTTCTCTCTAGTAGATTTTCTTGGCCAGAGATTATCGCCCCCTTTTGCTTCTTTTCTTCATATACTTACTTCCCCCCCCTAGCCTCCTTCTGATTCGTATCTTTCCCTCCGACAATTTCTAGTTAAAGGAGTCACTTAGTTACCCTTTTACGCTCCCCTTTTTGCACAGAGGTCCAGCTTGCGCCTTCGGCCCCCGGTTGGAATATTAGCGCCGGTGTAAATGACGGCCCAACCCCAACTGCACACTTTTCCCCCTACCCCCCCCTTCAGCCCGGAATGCTTGTCTCCCCAACCCGATTCGGCCTCTTGTTTTTTGAAGACTCGGTGCGTGTGTGTTTTCTTTCCGCTAATCGGGTTCACTGGTTTTTCTACACTTCTTTTTTTTCCTTTTTTAGGGTTTACTAACTTTTGTTTAAATAACAGAGCCACTCACCGGCTTCACTTTCCTGGGGTTCTTTGCCATTCCCCCCTTCCTTCCATACCCCCAGGCAGGCGGTCCCCTTTGATATCTCGATGTAACGGATGCCTCTTTCTGCTTACGTTCCCCCCCTCCTCCGTTGTCGCTCAAATTGTTTTCCCTCCTGGTCTGATTGACCCCTTTCCCCCTTTCCGGACATTTACTCCTACTTGTGGAATTTTTTTCCGAGCATGGGGCAATCCGCTTTTCTTTCACAGGGGCTCTCACTGTTTTGTGCGGGACCCCCTTGCGTGATGAGTTTCTTATATACCCAACGAAGCGAATTCTTTTCCTTTTTTCTTTTTTTCCCCCCGAATGAATGCAATCTCGTACGGAGTCATTTCCTCCCCTTCTTACTTGATTTCCGATCTTTTGAAGCTTGTTTCCCCCCCTTCTAACCTTGCGCCTCCGAAGGATACTTGCGCGCATTTTTAGGGGATTGAGTAAAATACCTGATTTTTTTTTACTAGACCTTGAGCGAAGCTTGTTTTTCTTCAGATTATATTTGACGCGCACCGAGGGCGCGATGACCATTACCTCAGTTCAGACCGTTTTCTTCCTCCAGGAAAGGCAAAACGTTCGTTACATGTTCCCCAACGAATCCTTTCCCCAGCCGCCGGATTTGCCCTATTTGTAACGAACTTCCCATTTTTATATTACGTTCGAGCCTTTTGCAGCAGATGTGATGCGAGCCACTCGCCAACTTCTCTTCTAAGGTAGGTAGCTGGTGCGTTGGCATGACCCGTCGAAATCCAACCCTCCGCGGGTTTATATATGACTTATGGGCGGGGCAGATCCTTTTTTTTCACCCCCAGTCAAAACCTGAGGTACGGTGAAGGGCCCGGTATACAAAAAACCATACCTTTAAAGTGGTTACCCCTGCTGCCTTCCCTTCCCTTTCGTCTTCTAATTTTTTTCACCGAGAGAAAAGCCCCTAGAACGATAGACGATCCTTCCCTTGAACCCCCTCCCCCATCGACGGTTGTTTTTCTTCCCCCCCCCCCAAGCCACGCGGTGATATGGCGAATCCCCCCAAGACCCTCCTATTGGTCAATAAGACACGTCACTTCTCTCCTCCTTTATAACTCCCCGGTTCTTTGTTAGGGTTTTATCAGGGACCCCCCCCCCCTAGAGTTTATCAACTCTGAATTAGCGTGGATTTGTTTCTTGAGTGCCCTTATCTCTTCCCAGGACCTATTATGTACATACCTTTCTTTTTTTCTTGGACTCGCCCCCATTCTACGCCTTCCCCTTAATAAAATATGGTTCTTCGTATAATGGAAAGATCGGGTCTTTCATCGGGACTTACGCGGGTTCTCGGTCCCTCCCTTCTACGTCTTTTTACCCACTTAATTTTAGAGAAATCTGGATACGTTTGAGACCACGTGCCCTCCTTCCATTCTCTTTCCATTTTGTTTCATTTCCCTGAGGTTCTCGCCCTCGACTGAACAGATGAGACACTTGCTCAAATTACATTTCATCCACCGTTCGTAGTTAAGGTTTTCCTTTGCGCAGCCCAACCTCCTTCCCTCCCTGCCCGTCCGGAAAAGTACCTCTTTCACCACCTTTACGCCTCCCCCCACGCCTGTCAAGAAGGCGAGGCGATTGTCGAAGGCATTGATTCCATGCGCTCGGTCTTGCCCGCCCTCAGCAGTCCCTCACGCTCGTAATTCCTCTCCCCCCCCTTCGATGGCAAGCACCCCCCCTTTCCCTCTGACGGTTCCCGGTCGCTGTTCTTTCGTAGCCGGAAAACTACACCTCCAGGCATTTTGCTTCGTTCCTTCCCCTGTCCCAACCGCGGGCTTGTTCTTACTTTGACCATGTCGTAGAGGTTCCCCTTCCCCCCCCTTCGCCCTGGCTTTCTAAAAAAACTCCCCCTCACCCCACCCCCACCCCCCACCCCCCCCCCCCCCCCCCCCCCCCCCCCCCCCCCCCCCCCCCCCCCCCCCCCCCCCCCCCCCCCCCCCCCCCCCCCCCCCCCCCCCCCCCCCCCCCCCCCCCACCCCCCCCCCCCCCCCCCCCCCACCACCCCCTCTTGATTTTGAATCCTAGGCCACCCGCAAACTTCCCCTTTCCCTTCGATTGAGGATGGGTAGTTTCCCTTCTCACCTGCATTCTTCGGCCCTAACAAACACCTTTGCTAGGTTTATCCGCCCTTTTTTGCTCCCTTGCTTACCACGGCTCGTACCGTCCCCAGTCCCCGGTAAGTACTAGCGAGCACCTTCCCCCCGTCTTTAAATCGTGACCATTCCGAGGTCCCCACAAAGATGGACCCTCAATAAGTCCTCACCAAAGGCGGCTGGCCTGTCCTCCCATACATGGATTATCCTCTCTGATATTCCAGCATTTTCTCCACCCCTATGGTAGAGTGGTCTGCCCGACAAATGACCATTCCTTCTCCGGTGATTGTTTCCCTCCCTGTAGAATGCGTAAACCCCCTCCTTTTTTTTTCTTACCCTTACCTTGATTCTCCCAAATGACCCCCGACCACCGCACCGATGTGTAACTTCCTCGGCAGCCCTTTTCCCTTGAATCGTTTTGCCAGCTCCCCACCCCCCTGGAATGGATTTGCTTTCCGTTGCGTTCTCAATTTTCCTCCCCCTTTGAGACTCCTTCCCACCTGTATTAGAAGTAAACTATCGGCTTCCCCCTTCTGGATGCGTACCGTTTTCCCAATATCCTTACATAAACCGAGTTTCTTGGTCTATATGATTCTACGTCCCTGTCCCCCAGTAAGGAGTCTGGTCACAAGGTACCCCTCCCCCCCCTTTTGTCGATTAAAAGAGTTAATTTTGACATACTAGACCATTTACTTCCTTTATTGTGTGTGGCGATAGCAGACGTTCTTCCTCTCATTTTTTATCCCTCAGACAACTGCCGCATTTTTACCCTCCTCTCCCAGATTCCCAAGTGGAAACTTTTCTTTTAACTGCTCTACTACCCAATTGGAGCTGTCCCCCTCTTTTCCAGCTATTTCCCCCCAGCGTCGTGTACCACTTTTTCCTGCTCTGTTAACCCTCCATAATCTCCTTCCTAAGATATAACCGTCTTCTTTCCTCTGATCCTTCGGGAAATCCAGGATTGTCTTTCTCTTGCAGATTGTTTCCCTGGAGCAATAAGAAGTGGACTCTTCCCGAGCCCAAAGACCCCCGGCTTTTCTCCCCGATCTTTATTCTCTTTTTGAAGGTAGACCTCACTGTCCTCTTCTTTTTTCTCCAGACCCCCCCAAGCCCAGTATTAAATCCCCCCCGCAATTCAATCCGACTCTATCCCTCTCCATGGCCTTTTCCCGAGTTGTCAGAACCCTTTCTTTCTCCTGGCCTGGAGATTGCCGGGATTCCCAGATTTTTTTTTCACGAAAGTTTCGCCGTTTCTGAGGCCCCTCCTCGTCTCCCCCCTCATATAAAGCACGGACGGTTTGCGACTTTCTTTTCCCCCCTTTTTTCCTCGGGGGAGCCTGGTTGCAGTGAATCATCTTCTCCGCTCCTGCCTTCTCCCTCATTTAAAGATGTCGTGAATGTTATTTTTCGTCCTTTTAGGGCTTTCGAGCGTTCTACCTTTCTTCCCCCCTCTTTTGTGCTATTGGTTCATCTCCGTCCGGCTCTATTGAGGCTTTTTCGTTTGATCCAACCCTACCCCAACATCAACTGAAGTTTGTTTCAAAGCCTCTGGCGTGTGTGCTCCTTCCAAAAAGGGTGTTTATAATCTATGACCCACCCTTTCTCTCCTTTTTTACTTCACACTTTTTTGTTAGCTGATTGTGTTTTCCGCTCCTGGAGTTGTATGAACTTGGGGAGATAACCACTGACGGAGTGTCCTCCCTGCGTTTATCTGTTTTTTTTCTTGTTTTTTTCTTTTTGTGAGGACCGATAACGACTCTTTGTTATTCCCTCCCTTCCTATATTAACTTAAGACACCCCCCTTTCCTCATGATCCCCAGATGTTGATCCTCCCCCCGTTGAAAAGTACTTGCCATCATCTCTCTTTTCTCTTTTATTTCAGAAGCGATAGTTTTATTCTCCTCGGCCCAGACCCCCCCACCGTTTATCCTCAAGGCGAAACCTTCCCCCCTTTTTTTTCCACTGACTATTCTGCTTTTTTTTAGAGATTACTTACCCGGAGCCTTTTCGTTTTTATTTGTTTACAATGATCCAAAGGAAACCCCTTCTGCAGAAGTTCAATTCTCCACCCTAAAGGCGTATTCTGGTTCAAAGTTGGTCTTGACCTCAGTTTAGATGTGTCCCTTCTCTTAGGTCCACGGGCTTGCATCTTTCTTTTTTCGGAGAGTCCTCACGAAACCCTGTAATGGGTCATTCATTCAACACTTCTCGATATCCCTTGATTTGGGACCAGAAACATTTCTGTGGTTCTATTGTTAATCCCCCCCTGATATAGGTTGGCTCCCCCCCTCTCGTAATTTAAAATACCCGGTTTCTAAAGTCCCGAATAACCCTTCCGATTCTATTTTTCTAGATTGTCCCCTTTCTTGAATTGTGGATTTCCACCTGAGATCTCATGGGCGACGAAGGCTTGTTCCCCTATTTCCTTTAAGACCAGCATGGTTGCGACTCCCGTCCCCATTGAGTTCTGAGAGGGGGAGTTTCATTCAGACGCCCTTGCTGACAACTTCTGGCCCTTACTATTGCAGTGATTCTTCCCTTTTTCTTTTTCGACCACACCTCAATAGGCAGCTCGGCCAACTCCCCCCACAACCCCTTTTTTTCATATAATGGGAGTGCCTTTTGACTCTCTAGACCGAGTGTGATAGCCTCTTCTCCCCCCCTTTTTCATCCCGAACCTATTAATTCTCACCCCCAATAGCCTCTTCTGTTCATTCTAGAATCGATTTCAGACACGTCATCGTCTTTTATGCGTCCACAAGGATCCTCGTTTTCCCTTTTCCTCCCCCCTATGTACGATTGAATTCCTCAAGTTTGGAATATCTAGAAGAGGGTTTATTTTCCCAAAAGCATTTCCTCCACCCCCCCCTTTTGACGTCAGTGTCTTTCACCCCCCTCTTTTTCAATGGAAGGTCTTCCTACCCTCAGGTGACTGATTTTTTAGTTTGGCTTCTTTAATGTGTCTTTGGTAAAACAATCGGTAGAAGGGTTTATTTTCATTTTTAATCCTTCCCTCGCCCATCACAGGACGGAATGTTAATTTTCCTTTTTCTTACAAGTTCCAACCATAGGGTAACCTCCCCCTTTTTCTATTTCAGATATAGATGGGCTCCTGAGTTTCTAGGTTTTTCCTCGTTTCCATCCGCCTTGTAGCCTCTTTAATTCCCGCACATTGGCTTAATTTTTCCCCCTCCCCATGTATCCCCCACTTGTTTCTTTTCTTCTCCCCTTCTAGGTTCCTTCTTTTTGTCCCTACGGGAGTCGCTGTGGGCATCTCGCGTGTCTTCCCAATTCCCCCTGAGAACTGGTTTTTTCTTTTCCTCATTTTGACTTTTCGTATCCTACCCCTACTGCAGAGAAGGGCCATACCTCGTGATTTCCGCCTGAATTCAAATTTTTCCCTGTTGTTCTTCGTGTACATCACGATTCCTTTTTCGGACGACCGTCAAGAAAGATGGGGTGGTAAAACCTTTTTTTTTTATCCCATTAGCCCGATTTGTCGGGAGCTGCCTGTTATTACGGTTCCCTGAGCCTCTCCCATGAGTGCCCTTTTGACACAGCTTCCTCCCCCCCTTTTCTGAGTTCTTCCTCGGAAGGGGGGAGAGTCTTTTTGTAAATTTCATATCTGTTTCTAGAGGAGCGGAAAATGTGCCAACCATTTGCTCTTCCCCGTTCCACCCCTCATTATCTTTTCCCTTTTTTTCCGACCAGTATTGACCTTTTGATCCTGTCAAAGGTCAGTTGACCCCCTTTCCTCCCGATGCGCTCCCTTTTGTGTATGATCTAACAGTGCCCTGAATGTCCTTACGGTTGGTTTGTTACCTCCTTTCCATTTTAATTATCTGTATTGCTCGTTAAGACCCATTCTTTCTTTGTTGCTCCCCTCCCCTCTAATGGTTGGAAAGCCATTCTGGTACGGTGAACTGGGCAGTGTTCTCTTAAGCCTTATCCTTTTCCTCTCTTTCTTTTCTCCCGTAGCCCCGATGCGACCTCGCATCCCATATAGAAGACTGTGAATACTAACCCGAGCGTCTTTTATTTCAAACACTCCGCCTTTTTTGATCCTTGCTCCCTCCCCCCCCCCCCCTCCAGACACGTCTTCCCGAGAATTAATTTTTATCAATACTTTCCCAGCTTTTTCCTATTCCCCCATATGTTTTTTCATTCTTGACTCTCGTGTCTTTTCCCCCCTTTTCGTGCACTTTAGGTCGGATCAGCGAATTTCCTCCTCCCCTCCCTTTCATGTCGTTGGAACCCCTTCCCCGTCTTCCGTCATTGTGACTCCTTATTTCGAGGATTAATGCCTTTTTTTTCCATTTTTTCTCCGGGATAGGGTCCGACGGTTCCGTTTGTTCCCGGAGACAGTTTCGCAATTCCGTTCCCTTCTTAAAACCGGTGTCCCCTTCCCCCTTGCCTTCCCCGTACCCTTTACGCTTGCTCATTTTCCCCCTGCTGTTTAAAGTGGAGCTTCACGATAGCCAATTATGTATAATTCCCCTGATGGCACATACCCCTCGATCCCTTCAGACTCCCCCCCCACCCCCCCCCAAAAACCCCCCCCACCCCCATCTCTATATTCCCCTTTCTAGTGCTTCGCAAAAATTGTCCTTCCTTCTCATAAACCGGACCTACTATGAAATTACGCAGATCCAACAGCCTGACAATCCCTTCCCCGTTCCTGGGCCTCTTTTCCTTTTATTTATTTTTTCACTTTCTCCTCACCTGGTTTCCGCCCAGCCGACCCCGATCTAAGTCCGAGAAACTCTTTGTTAGGCCCCCTCTTTCCCCCCCCTCATTTTCCTATGTTTCACATTTTGTTGACACGACCACCTCTTCTTTTGAGTTTTTCACCTTCCCCCCTAACAGTTCTCTCCAGTCTCTTTCTTTTCTGGCTCCAATGGATGACCATTTCCATTCTTGAGCTTTCATTTATTCTCCTTTTCTCCCCCAATTTAAGTGAACGGTATGAAGTACGTTTTTCCCATCACAATTTTTTTTCCTGACGATTTTTTTAAGGCCCTCCCCCCCCTATACCCCTATTGTTAGTTTCAATCCCCCCCCCCCCCCCCGTTTCCGATTTTCCTCACTCGTGAAAGAACCCTAGTCTCCCCCCCAGTCTCGTCGTCCCCCCTTTCCCCCCCCCAATAATTCTACTCCACCCCTTCAAAAGTAGTTCCACACCAGGATGGACTTCCTGTTTACACCACCCAGGATGGCCTTTGAACCAGGTCCGTCCTCCCCAAGGGATGGGCGCTGAACAGACGCTTCCCCCTATTGATTCCACCCTCTCCTTTAAGTAAAGATGCAGTTTAGACACATTTCCCCCTTGGAACCCTCCATTGACCCCCCCCCTTTCTTGGGAGGTTCCCTTGATGTATCAATTTTTCTTTTACCCCAATGAGTACCCTATTTTTTGTGATGCCCAATTTACACCATATTTTCCCCTCCACTCCACGAATCGCTTCTCCCCCCCCCTTAACCCAATTATGCCGGTTTTTTCCCCTGTCCCCCTTGATGTAGATGAGTTGGTTTGCAAATTTCCCCCTCTTGCTCATTCCTGTTAATGTTACTGCGGCATCCTTCACTCCTTTCCCCAGTATGTCTTTTAAAGGTTACTACTTCCCCTCTCCCCCCTAACCCCCTCTTACGTGTCTCAGAGTTAGAGAAGAGTCTTTTCTGTCATGTTTTTCCTTACGAGTTCCTTTTACTTTTTCCGTAGCCAATATTTCTGCTCTACTCCCAGTTCCTCCAGAGAGGAAGATCTCAAGCTGATCTCCCCTTGGTTTGATGCGAACTCGCGAATCTCTTATTTTTCTGATTCCCCTTTTTCTCACCCCTACATATAGTCTTCGGCCCTCCCCCGACTTTTTATGTGTCTGAAAGATCTTCCTTCTATCTCATAAATGGCATTCAGTCTGCACCTTCTTTTCCCTCAGAAATTCCCAATGCGTAGTAACCCCCATTCCCACTTCCTGGTGACCCTCCCCCCTTCTAGCTTGCCTTCTGATCTAAAAAGTATTTTCGTTACGATTCTGCTTTCAAGTGCCTAAGGGCTTATCTGCTCCGCCCCCCTGAATTTTTAATGGGGACATCTCAGGGGATTTTAAAGAGACCCACGAAAATGATTGGCGTATTCCCCCAGCTTTATTCCTTCGGGCAGTCCTCCTCTCCTTTCCTCCGCTTATCATTCGCCCCCCAACCCCCTCAGTATTAAAGACCAGTTCAGAGAAGGTCTCTCCAAAGTCCTTTGTTCCCCACCCTTTTTCTTTCCACACACCACTTCGTGACGAATGCCTATTGGCTTTTTGTGTTCCCCCCCCTATTTTCTTATAATTGGACCCCGAAAGTTTATCGTTACTTTTTTTCCAGTAGCCCCGTCCGTCGCCTAGACACGTCCGGACTGTTTTTTCCCTCTCTTCCGGGTTCCATGGATAAAAATTTGTTTCTTTGATATTTCCACCTCCTCCGATCAGTTTAAAGAGAATCACCTGCTATTCCTCTGTCCGTTGGTGGATCGTTGCTTTCCTCCCGTGCCCTTCTTCCTCTGGGTTGTGTTTCTGTCAAAGAAGTCCTTCTTTTGCCTCCACAGCATCTGGGCGTGAACCAAAAGCTAGACTCCCTCCCAGACACCTTCCCTCGTATCCTCTTTTTTTTTTCTCCCCCGCATCCCCCTGGGTGGAGTTCTACCCCCAAACGCCTTCGCGGAGCTAAAAAATCTTCTCTTTTTCCTACTTCCCTTCCCTTTGTTGTTTGTTTTTCCCTATATATTTTGTTTTCCTCTCCCTCTCCCTTGAGTGTTTTTTGGTTGGTCTGTCCTCCCTCCCCCCGTAAGAGGTGCTTCTTTATGATTTTATCTTTTCCTTCTATGGCTTTGCGTTTTTCCTTTCCCTTCAGAACCCAAGATTTCCCTTCGAGAATTTCCTTCCCTTTTCCCCTAGGATCCCTGACCATCGACTTGGCTCCCCCCTCCCCTTTATTCAAAAAATTTTAGATGACTAAAGTGATTTCCTAGTGATTATCCTGTTTCCCTTTTCTTCAATGTGCTTTCAACCACCGTTCTCCCCCCCCCTCTTCCTCAAGCAATCGTTCCCACCCTTGCTTATAGGCGGCAGGTCGTTTAAACTCCACCTCGCAAGTGTTGTGTTTATATACGCAACCCCCTCCCTCTAGTCCAGACAATACCGTCCTCTTTCTCGTTTACACTTTCTGTGTTCCAGGACCTGGAGAGGATATCGTATTTGCTTCTTCCTCCTGGTTGTATATTCTGGTATCAGCTAAGATCCCCCCTTAGAGGGGCGCAATGACCCGAGACAGACCCCCCCCTCCTTTTTCCATCCCCCCTCCCCCCCCCCTGTTATGGTGGAGTCCCCCTCATCGTTACCTGAGGCCAATCGGCCAGCTGACAACCTAAATGGTATGATCCTCTGTTCCTGAACGCCTTGTAGTATCCTTCAATCAGCCCTGATGAGTATTTCCATGAGTTAGGTCCCTCCCCGTACTCCCCCCCGTCTGTTTTCCCAATGCTTCTTTGGACTGACAATCCCAAAGTTTTACCCGGCAAAGGGATGTCCCCTTTCTCGGGCATCGCTGTCCAACTTTCTCCTATTTTTGGGTACAGTCCCTTATCCCATTCGGTAGTGGATTCTAGAATTATGGCCTCTGCAATACTGATTTTATTGTGCCCCCCTCCCCCTACGGTGTTTATCTGTCGTCCCCTTCGCTTTTTTTTTCTTTCTGGATCATTATCTGTCCAAAGCTTTCCTTGTTTGTATTTCCTTCAGCCCTTTCAAACATAGAACTATTTTTCTTTCTTAGTCACCCCCTCCCATTAGTTATTTTTCTCCTTTAGTACATTTTTCTTTCCCCCTTATCTTCCTATGTGTTGCATACTTTTTCCCGACCTCAGATTGAGAATCTTCCATTTGGTCACGCCCTTCTTTTAGCTTCCCTTTCCCCCCAGCCCTAACGCCCCCCCCCAAACTTCGACCCCTTATCCCCCTTTTCGAGGAATTTTTTCATTGTTTCATGTCCCCCCCCCCCCCTTTTCCCCTGAGTGGGGGTCTGTAACGTTTAATTTTGGATACACCCAAGGTCTGGTTGATACCCTTACCCCCCCCTTCCTTCCCCTCACGTTTTCCTGTTTTGAATTGCGTCCTTTTTTGATTGCAAGCCACGCCCCCCCTTCCCCTTCTTGCTCAAGGAATGCGCTGCGACCTAGATGTTACTCCCTCGGTCCTCTTTCTTCCTCCTCGTA
>Ga0179593_1285429_pt1 | contig 11731 bp, 13 predicted proteins | sample CZODoug2_1_08_16_FD_185931 | JGI IMG/M metagenome (GOLD analysis project Ga0179593, IMG submission 185931) | Vadose zone soil fungal communities from Angelo Coast Range Reserve, California, USA - CZODoug2_1_08_16fungal (PacBio error correction) | ecosystem: Environmental > Terrestrial > Soil >... | reverse complement strand
TCTGGTCGAAAGGCGTTACGTGGTTGCCCGTTTTTTCCCCTCCACTCTTCAGCTGGGTACTAGGCTCCTCCGAGGCTATGTTACTATGTAGGTTTTTCATGTCTCTTGTTCCGGTTGTATCTTTTGGTGGTATAGACGCCCGCTTGTTCGCCTGCGCTTGGTTTCCGCCCAGAAATTCAGTTTTTGCGTTCCGATGCCTTCCCCCCGGCGGCTTTTAGGCCGGAATTAACACGACGGGGCGCTCTCCTCAATGGCGAATGGAGATACGAGGAATCGTTAATAAAAGACACTGACGCCTCCTGATTTGCTTTTCGACCTTCCTTTCCCCTGCGGTACGTCTTCCTTTCCTCCGACAGGATTTACCCAAGGCCCCACAAATTTTCATTTCTTCCGCTTAATAGAGTTTGTTTATGCCCCCGCTCACTTTTGCGGGGGCCTACCGCTTCCCATTGGGCGTGCTCTTTCCTTGAGCTAAGGCAGGTCTTCAGAACAGGCATGGGTTTTTGAAGACCCAGTTCTCTATATTTTCCTCCTCTCGTTGCTTTTTTGCTCTCTATTTTTTTTTACAACCCCACTTCTTATGTCTGTAAGCCTTTTCCCTTTTCTCTTCCTTGGTTGAATTTCCACGGCTGAGTTCTTTCGGTCTCGACAGGTTGGCGGTTTTCAGAACCCACTACGATGATTAGTTTTTTCACCAATTGGAATTTTGGCATGTGTCCCTCTAAATTCGTTCTCCCTGCAAATTTTAAGACCCCCTCAATCGCGGGAGTTGTCTGTTGTGGATTTTAAGATCCCTCTTACTCCCTTTTCCGATGCCCTTCTTGCGGCTCCTACTCCCCTAAGTCGTGTTTCCAACGCGGTGCCCCCCTGCCTGGCAGTCTTATTGCCCAGTCCTATGGTCATGGAGCTTCACAGCTCTCGCGCCCACAGTTCCTGCTCCTGCCCCCACCCGCGAGCCCTGTCACACTTCCACCGACATCTTAATCTCCTGCGATATCTCTCCCGGTTTCCCCCCTTGAATTCTGCGTCAACCGTCTCAAACACGACTCTCATTGCTTGACACAATCCCTCCCTCCCAGCTTTCACTCTGCCGATTCTTCGTCCTTCAAACCCCCTCCTTGCGAAAGACAAGACCAGAATTCGGCGCTCCCCGCTTTGCCCGTGAGAATACTTCCCCGAGTGCGGCCGTGCCCCTTCTTCCGTAGTCTTCTCTCTTACACAATCTCAGCGTTCGGCCCGTACAGCCACAGGGATACCCGATTTGCACACCCCTGTATTTTCCTCCTGTCTACCCCACGGCTGAGGACCAGGCCTGTACCCTCTGATGCACCACAAAGGCACCCCTGTATTCACCAAGTCGTTCTTGCTTCCCCAGGCAGGTCTACCCTCCCCGCTAATTTCATCCCGTGACCCGACCGTCTAATCACCCTCTGATCCTTATTGCCGGTGCACGAAACCGGGCAGACAAGGTTAGGGCGTCCTATCCCGTCTTATGCTCGTCCCTACCAGAATCTGTCTGTTTCAACCTTTTGTGTTTAGCAAATGCTTCCAAGTTGCGAAATTCTCTGAATGCTCTTCACTGCCGAATTCCCTGCTAGCAAGCTTTATTCACCGTCCTTTTACCTTTATCCGGGGCCATAAGTAAATTTTGTTTTCTACTTTTGAATAATTTCTCTTTTCCCCATGACCGGGCGATATGGCCCAAGCTGCGATTGTCCCCCCTATTTTTTTCGCATGATCGGCAGTGATATCCCTCTCCAGAAATCTCCCTGCTGCGCTTTTGCTCAAAATAGCCCTGTTCGTTTCCCTCACGTCCCATACCGGTCTCCACGCGGTTGATTTTTTTCCAGCCCCTGGTGGGAATGTGAATCGAATTGATCTTTCGCCAAGGTTTGCTTTTCCTGTCGCCTGTCACCCCTATAGGGTGCATCCTCTAAAACCGCCATTATCTTTTAGTCTCCTTTGGCGAATCTCTTTTTGGTTCTCGGTTTTTTAGTTACATGAGCTTGCTGTGTTGTGTTCCCTTTTCTACCCCCTCCCCTCAGCAGGGTCTCTTCTTTACTTGCTCTCCTTTTGCGGCCAGCCCTCTTCTCGGTCACTGTGCAGCCCCACCGTTCACGCCGTCCCTCAGTCTCCATCAAATCAGATCAACACCCAACCCAACCAAACCGTCTTAGACGAATCGCTCCGACATTCCCTCGGTTTTTTTCTATGAACACCAACTTTTCCTTGAGCAACCCCCCTAACACGTGCAAGCGCGTTTTGCCAGTGACATCCTCGTGACTGTATCTTTAATCTTATGCTATGTTTCATCTCCCTTTTCTTGTCGAGCGGGTGTTGGCTTCTTAAGAAGGTCAAAGACATTAATTTTCCCTCTTAGCCTGCCGCAGCTCCTGCCGTGATACCGCACGTCCTTGTCATCATAACAATCTCCTTTCTCGAAATGGGAGGACTTTTCCTACTTGTCGAGTCCTCTTCCTCTATTTTTCTTTCCGATTGAGTGGGCCGCCCTACGAACCTCTTCCCGTTTTTCTTCCTTTTGCCCTCCGCTTGGGACGTCTCCTTCTCTATCCCTAAGCCAGTAAGTGATAGTTTTCGATTCTTAGATTTGTTTTCCCAGTATCCTTCTGCAAGTAGCACTACGTCATTACCCAGTCCCTTCGTTTCTGGCGGTAACAGGGGTCTCCTAGATGCGCCCTGATTGGACGGTTGAGGCTACCCGGTTATTTCCCCCTTTCTCCGACTTCTTCGCGTTCTCCCTTTTGCCTCACCTTTTTTTCTGTGCTTAAATTCTTAGTCAGCGATCTCCCCTGATCACACCTATGTCCGAGATGCCGTTTCCCTCACTAAGATCTACCATTCTACTCTGTTTTCTCCTTTCTGTTCTTCCTCTCTGATAATTTCTTACACGATCACTGCCGACGCTGGAATCTGGGACGGGTGTCCACAAGGTCCTCTTTTTTGCTCTCCCCACCCTCTATCCCATGGACATGCAAAAGGGTAAAGCCAAAAGGTGGAAAACTGCGACGTCCACATACCCCAGATGACCCTTTGACTCATGCCCCCTTCCTCGCCATGAATCGCCCATCAGCATCCTCTGGACCCACCTCTCCCGGACACAATCCTCTCCGTGTTTTTTCCGATCCTCCACCGTTCTTTTTTCTCCCACTTCCAGTTGCAATCCATTTACGGTGCCCCAGCGCAAGATTCTGTCTACCTTCCCCCAATCTCACCTTTTCTGGTTCCCATCTTTTCTCTCCCTTTTTTTAAAGCTATCACCGCCCTCAAGCAGAGAAACCCCGGCGACGCAGGACCTTTCCTTCTTTTCTCTCTTTTTTCCCCTTTCCTAAGTTGTTCTGTTTATTCTCTCCATCAAGCCTCTTCACCGCGGTTGTAGTTCGTGATTCCGGTGATCATTTTTACATCCGGTCTGTGTTTTCTGGATCTACCCCCTGGGCCCCTCCAACTTTTTTTTCTCCTTTGTAGCTTAATACCCCTCTTTTTTCGTGGGCAACAGGGAATGTAGGCTCCTCTTCTTGGACTTTGCTATCCCCCAACTCTTTTCTTCCTTTCCCCGCGTGCCCTTCTTTGGTCTGATCGGGTGTTTTAAGCTGTCTTTTCTTCCGGGCTTTGCGCCCTCGGACTGTATTGTCTCCGAATGAGTTATTCTTTTAGACAGGCTTTGGGAAAAACCCTTGTTGCTGTTATTTTCCAGCCGTTTTCATCTTATGTGTTCTTCTCATCTTCCTCTGGCTTGTTTTCCCCCCGTCCAAGATTTCCGGTCTCCCTGATCGTGGGCCACTCTAGTATACCCGGTCATCTCCCCTGAAACTAGTCCCGTTGCGACAGTTAGCTTTTCCCTCGCGGTGCTGTTTTCCTTGCCAGCTCTTTTCCCTTTTTTGAGACAGCGATCTTTCCTACCGTTTCCTTTGCGCCCGATGCCGTAAGGTTGAGTTCAGTCTCCTCCTCCAGCTTCTTTCGAACCCTCGCTACCTTGTCCCCTCCTGTTACTCCAATTGACCCAGTCCGATGAATTCCCGGACCTCCGACTCGACTGCAGGAGTCTGAGATTCCTGAAAGCCCCGGCCGGGTTGACGTTTTTTTCGCCTCTCCGACACTTCGACCCGTAGTTTCTTTCCTTCTTTCTGGATGCCACCACAAAGGCGCGGGCACTCCCCCCCCCCACGTTTTTCCTTTCAGATTTTTTTATCTCCATGCCATGCACGTAGTCCACCTCCCTTTCGATCCCTAACCCGACCCCTGTCGCGAAAAACCTCCTTTTTCTATGAGCGTATCTTTTTCTCTTGGCAGGGCGGGTCTGGTATCTTGCCTCCTCTGGCCCCCTTTTCGCTCTTCATATGTCTCTCCCTCGTACGCCGCCCCCCCGCTCTCGAATTGTCTTGTATGGACCCCCTCTTCCATGATGAGGATGCTGCCTCACGACCCTCGGAGGCTTATGATTCCCCTGAATCATTTTGGCATGTCGTGAGGAGTGGTTGTGCGCACGTATTTTTCGTTCTCTTTTCACCCACTGCGTGCATGGAGCGCCTGTTCTCCTCTCTTTTTTTTTCTTTTACCATTTATAGAAGGAGAAGGATTTTTTTCTTACCACCCCTTCAGTTGCCTGTTCCTCTTAGCTGGTCCTCCGTCTTCGTTTTCCATTTCCCCCTGGTCTCGGTTTTCTACCTTCCCTGAGTTTTAGTCTGAGTGCTTTTACAACTGCGTTTCGTCGCGTCCGCGTCTGCTTGACTTTCTCCCCCGTCTGTCTGTTGGAGGATCTAGCAAGCGTGCCAATTTTGCTAGACCTGACTTTGCGAATCTTTCTTTCTAGGGGAACAACTCGACCCCCTGTTTCTTGCCCATTTAAAAAAACACATGCGTGGTTCTAGAGGATCTTCCTTTGAACCGAATGTCTATTTTAGCCCTCGCCTCCTGAGTTGTTTTTTCTCTTTTCCCCCCCTTTCCTCCCTCCACCCCCCGATGGTGTTGGAGTCCTCGATATTAACGATAGCCGGTTTGGGTTAACCTCTCTCGTGCCCGCCGTGATTTTGTTGGAAATCGAACTATTTCCCCCTCTTTTTTTTGATTGTGGTAGATCCTTTTTCGTTGTGCATACCTTTGGCGCGTTTTCAGTGAGCTTTCTGATGTTTAATTGCACCTTTTATTAGTGTCTTTCTACACTTTCTTTCCGACAATCTTTTTTCCTTTCTTCGCTTCTTTGCCCGATTTTCCTTTCCTTCACGAGTTTACCGTTCTTTCTTGCGTATCCTTGGCAGCTGCTGTGTAGAAGAGTCCAATGTCAGGCCATAGCGTTGGCTTTACCGTTTCCCTTCCGGAGCATTCCCCCGTCCTGGGTGTAGTCCCTTCTTCGGGTATTTAACTCTTTGCCATCCTCTGGCATAGTTTATTGGTTTAATGGCTTTTTTCAACTGTGTTTTTCAAATAGGGTAGTTTTTCTGCTTGCCTACCCTCTCCCTTTTTTGTATTGCTTCATCGCGCTCGTCCCGAAGGTTCGCCCCTAATCGTTTTTTCCTCTGCTCTGATCCCCCCCCGCTGCTCGCTCATTCCCTGATTTCCTTTTCTGCCAATTTCCCTTTTTTTTTTTTTTCTTTCGCCAGGAGCGTCTTGAGGTCTTTATGGTGCCGACCCGGGTCGTCATTTTGTGCCGTTTGCTCCAATATTTTATTCTTTTTACGATTCTGAATGCCCTATTGAAGCTGTCCGGTGGACTGTTTGGGCGTTTTTTCGCGTTTTTGGTTGCTTCTCTCTTCTTTGCTTTCGCTGCCGCTTTTTTTTCCGATTCATGACCTTTTTTTTTTACCCCCCCACTTTGGCGTGATGCCTGCCCTGCGGTTATCCCTTGTGGACTTAAATAACGTTTTTTCGCCGCCCGCGCATTAGACGTGCACGAGTACCGTTAAATCCCTCCCTTTCCGCCCCTCTCCTGCACTTCCCTTGGCCTTGCCGGACTCTGACTGGGCTACGAGACTTAGAATTACAAAAAGTTCCTTGGTTTAATTTCCCGATTTTTTAACTCCACAGAGCTGTCTCTGGCTAAAGCCTTAAGGATGGAGTTGACCCTTTGACGGGATCACTCGCTTTTCCTCACTCTTTCTACGGGTAGACCCCCGATTGAATTTACAATCCCCTCAATTTGCTTTCAGTTCGTTTCCTTCGAGATATTGGTTTCCCTCAGAGTATTGATACTCCCTTGCGGTTGATCTTCCCCCGTCGTCCAATGACCATTCCTGATGTCCTCTTCCATCCCTTGGCTTGCTTTTTTTCCCGAACACCCCCGCATGAGCGTCTTACCAAGGAACTTTTTGTCTTTCCGTTGTCCTTTTCCTTCTCTAGTCCCGACAGGACAGTGGCCTTTCGCAGCACTGAGATGCGCTCCCTTGCTTTTTGTTCATTTGACGATCCTCGTAGTCTCCCGGTCTCCATGCTCTGCTATCCCTAAAGTCGTGTCATTCCACTCTGACCCAGCCGCCTGATGTAAGTGAATAGGATCAATTTTCACGCGTTGTAATTTGCAGCTTAACCCTCTAAAGTTCCCCAGCGCTTTCCCTTCACCCCCCACCATCTACTTTTCCGAACCGTCCCCACCGAATTCATTTCGACTTCTAGCGCCCCTCTTCCTAGATGAGTGTTCCGTACCGGTCACCCACTCCCTCCGTTGGACGGAAACATCCGAACCAAACCGTAAGTTTTTGCAACGAGTACTGGTCATCCCCCACATCCCTCTTTTTTTGCGATAAAGCAAGATTTCTTTCGGCGCGCCCAGTATGCTTGCCTCGCTATGCCTGCTTCTTTCCTTTTTCTAAACCCTTGTGCGATGCCGGAGACGGCCCCAATGCCCCCGAACCGTGGCTGCCCCTCCATCCCCTTTGACACCATTGGTCCCCAACCTTCCCTCCTTCTCCGGAAAAACACCACGTAACCTCGTCCCCAGCGGACTTGCCCCCTCCCCCTGATGTGTACAACACCTTTTTCATCTCTTTCCCTTTGTTTCAGCGGTGTCCCGTAGCGACGGTGTCACGTGGTCTTGTCAATGAACTCCGTGAGAGCATTCGAGCGCCCCCCTTTCTTTCCCTCCCCGTCAAGAAACTGTTTTTTGATGATGTTCCTACACGTCTCCAGGGCCGAGCGTTTCAATAAAAGAAGTCGTTTATCTTATCTTTCCCATGTTTAGCCCTGCACCTCTCTCCCCTTTCAGTCTGTCCCGCCCTCCTCTTCCCAATGGCCGAATTTGATCTTCTCCCTCGGGGCCTTTGATCGGTGCGAATTCTAGTCAAAAAAGTTTCCTTCTTTTTTCGTCTTTCCCACTGCCTTTCGTTTTATATGGGTCCCCCCCTCGAAATCTCGCAGATCCGGCTTTTGAGATCGAGGTCAAGACACTCTCCCTTATGCCTGTCAAACACTCCAGTCTTACAGCATCCCGCCGCCTCTACCCTCGTTTTTGGGGGCACAGACCTGTTGGTGCGTCGATTTTAGCCCTCCTTATATTAGCAGGTGCTGTCTAGTTTTCTCTCTCCTTCCGGTGTCGCGTCCTGTCCCCATGCATTAGTCGGTCCAGCATCCTCTGAGAGCGACCCGCTGTTGAGTGTATAGGATTCCGCTTTCTCCTCTCCGTCTTCGTGTTCCTTCCTCCACGTTTTTATCCGACTGGTTCGGATCCTAAAGATCCCCGGTAGGCCATCTCCTTCTTTCAAACATGTTGTTTTTGTTTTCAGCCCCACAGTTGACGCCCTTTTTCCTCTTCGTCACAAATACACCCCCATTTCCCTGCGCATAAATGCCTGGTGGGGATACGTCGAGACCAAAAATAAGGGGCTCCCCCCACCTTCCGCCCCCCCCAGATTCGACGATGATGATTTCCATACCTTACAGCCCTCCTCTAGGTTCTTTGGCGAGAAGAATCCCGGTCCGGAAGATTGTCTGAATCCCTGCGGTTCGAGCGGTTTGGAGGTTTATTGCTCCCCCTCTATTCCCCCCGAATCCTTTAGCCCTTCCCGAGCGGCCCCCTTCTTACCGCCTAAGACATTCCCGTATACAAACACCGCTTCTGAATCTGGGAGTTTGTACTATTACGGGGGTTGATCCTTTTTTCCCTAGGTTGCCATGTTTCTTTTGATTGAAGAAATAGTCCCTCCCAGTTTTTTTGGTATTTCATAGACTTTTTTGCTCCTCCCCTATTCGCACCCTCCGGCTCTCGAGGTCTTTTCCCTTATACTTCTTAATGAACTTCCTTTCTGTACCCTCTCCTCCCCGCACTCCAGTCCTCTAGTCTTGTACGGTACACGGGGATCCAGTTCTACTTTTTTTTCTTGCTGTCCTCGTCCTCCCCGGTAGAGTATATTTCCTAAAGCCATCTTCTCGGCGCCTGGGCTCGGGGGTCAGATGAGCCCCCTGCAGCCTTGTTAGCTATCCCAGTCTCCCTATAGGTTCCCCAAGATGACGTATGTGAAGATTATCCTTCCATCCACGCTACTTTTCCCAGCGTTCTTTTACGCGCTTTTTGTTCGATGTCTCTTTTATCTTAGATACGAGAGTGCCCCCGATACGCGCACCTTGGATGCTTCTTGTCCGCTTTTCCACCATCCGCTGGATTTCTTTGGCCCAACAGCACGCAGATTACCCCTTTTCCCCCACAGGGCACCTGCACACAACTTTGTCACCACTCTACCCCTCCCCCACCCCTCTCCTTGAGCTAGTACAGCCAGGCCATCATCAATAGATGAACCCCCCGCTCTTTCACCTCAGATTGAGTTTGTCAGCTCCCAGCACACGCGGCGTTTTTGATTATCGTAAAGGACCAAGCAGGGCTTTCCGCCCTGGGCTTTTACACTGAGAAGAATTGTCGGAGGCTACATCCAAATGGTTACCCAGTGGAGGTGACGTTTATGATCCCCTCCCGAAACCTAGAAAGCTGCCTTGCCTCTCACCGCATCACTCGCCACCGCCCCCCTTTTTAGAGAAGTGCTTGGCATTCTTTTTATTCCGTCAGCATTTTTGTTGTTTTGTTTTGAGCTGACAGCCCGTCGGGCTTACCTCTTTTTTTGCGCGTTTTTGATGGATGGTCTTTTTCTTCCCGGCGTTCTAGGTTTTCTGTCTGGCTCTACACCGAGTTGCACGGCCAAAGTGGGGATATTTTTCTTTCGGCCGTTCAGACCCCTTTTTTTTGGGCACCTGCAGTTTTCCCTTTCTTGTCTTGCGCCAACGAGTGCTTGCGTCTGTGCCCCGCGGCCGTTGTTAATTTGGTGGTTGTTCTGTGGCTATGGGCCTGCTGTCGGACTTCTGGTCGGCGGTGTTCTTTCCTCCTCTGGTTCAAATTTTTCTTCCCTTTTTGCACAGGTGGTATGGTGATGGGGCAGATGTTTTTTTCCCCCCAGTTTCTTTCGGCGTGTTTGGGCCACACTTTGCATTTTCCGCGTCTTGCTCTTTGTTTCATGCTCGCATCTTCTGTTGCCAGACCGCGAAAAGTTTCCCTCTTTCGCTTACAGATCGTTCTTTTTTTTATCTTCCATCTCTTTAATCGTGTCTCTTGATTCCTACGCTTTGAAGTTACTCCACGGCTTTAGTTTCTGACAGTTTCCGAACCCGGTGAGGGGCCAGGTCTTCATCCCCCGCTCTTTCCCTCGCTCTTTTTTCACGTCCCCCTCAGTACCGGCGATTCCTTTAATCCCGTTTGTCCCTAAGCCTGGTACTTTTTTTTCGGTCCCCTTTTCAAGCTTCGGTTCGACGACTTTTTCTTCCTCCCGCGACCTCGCTTCGTTGATGAGTTCTTCCTCTCTGCTCTGTCCCCCCCCCACTGCGCGGGCAAGAAAACAACTTTTGTCCCTTGATCTTCATTCCCCGCTCGCTGGCCCCTCTAGCTCTTCCTCCATACCCCGGCGGTAAAGCGCCGTTTTAGTCGACGCAGGGGTGGCTGCTGCAGGTTTATGAGGTATAATGGCAGCCGCGGTGCTTCGCTTCGGCGTCCCAACGCTCTCGAACTCATTTCTGCTGTGCATGAGTTTATTTTTTCTTTGATTGGTGAACGAACTAATCTTCTTCTTTTCAGTCCCTCTCCCCATGAGGCGGCCCACTTTGATCTTCTTTTGGTGGTGTAGCCTTATGTTGGTTTCCTCGACGGCCCCCAAGAGGGACTGGCTCCTTGCGGATTTTTGGAGTTTTCTCCTTTGGAGTTTTTCAGAGACTGTGACCCCCGTTGTTTCCTGGACCCCCCCATCAGTTGCCGATTCAGAGGCTCTGTCTGCCCGGTACTTTGTCCCTCCGTTAGTCGCTTTGGTCGATTCAACTTTGCTTCCTCCCCCCAGCGGCGCGATGAACCAAAATCGTTCTTCTTCGTGGATTGACCTCTCCTCTTCTGGTGCTTTCCTCTCCCGAGCTAAACCGTCCGTTTTTTATCCGCACCTGGCTATATTCAGTTTGATTCCCATCGACCACAAGTTTGTCCCACTCTCCCTCTTTGGTGAGAGCTTCTGAAGTTGATGGACCGACCGTCTGTTGCGCATTTCTCAGTCCCCTTAGGATTTTTCTTCTCTACCGGCCGTGATTTTCATTTCCGTTTACTTATAGACCGAGGTGGGTTAACCTTTATTGGCTCTTCTTGGTGAGAATCTTCTCTTATTTAACTCTTTTATAATAGGGTACTGTTTTCGCAGCTCCCCTTCCAGAGCTTTGAATCCTCTTCTGTGCCTACAGTTACCATTATTTTATCCTTTCTTTATTGACACGGTTTTTACGAAGTTGTGCTAAAATTTCTTTTACCTAGCGTTGGTGGTTTTTTTTTCTTTTTTCTGTCTCCGTTTTTTCGTTAGGACAGCCCACCCCCTGTCGGTCCATTTTTCTTGAAGATCTGGCACGTTCGGTGATTAATCGGCGTTCACGGGTTCTTCCCCCAATCGCTGTTTTTGTGATCCCCCTTTGCGTCTGAAATCACTGGGTGCAGCCCGTAGCTCCCCCCTTTGGGGTACTTTTCTCAGCTTTTCAGTCGTTTTTACTTAGTTAAGTGGTGTGATCATTCGATCCTGTTGGTGCCTCATTTTCTCCCTTTTAGGAGGAAGACAGCTCGGGTTTTCTCTGGTTGCCTTAAATCGCTGCTCGTCCCCTCTTGCCCGTTTGTTACTCGGCCTTGCCTTTTTTCCCCTTTGCTGAAGAGATTGTGCCTGGATTTCGACAACTCGGCTTTGTTTGTCTGACTTAATCGGACGCGATGAACTCTGGGTGTTCTTTATTGGTTCTCACGGCGTTTTCCATTGTTTCCTCTCTCCCTCATGCGCGTTTCCTTCTTCCTCTATTTTACAGATTCTATTGGTGTGACTGTTCTTTTTTTAGGTGATGATTGTTTGGGGTTACCTTCCGACGCGCTGTTTTTTGGCTAGCTTTTCTCCACATGCCCCCCCTCCTTGGCGAGTGTGTAAATCTTGTGGTCGGTTTCATTAAAGACTGTGTGCCTCGCCTCCATCTCCCTTTCTACCGGGCGTACCCTATTTCTTCGTGCACTCCCTCCCCTCTGTCCGATTTCGTAGACATTGGCCTGGGCTGACGAGGATTGCGTGCCGACTAGTGACGCAGCCCCCCAATATTCTGGGACCTCTTCCTTTTGTTTTTCCATTTGACCCTCTCCCCTTTCCGTTTGGCGTTTTATTCTTTTTCGTGTTCCTTTGCCGTGAGCATCCCACGGCCAGGGCTTGACGAAATGAATTGGGTTTGAAAACCCCCCCTC
>Ga0179593_1722856_pt1 | contig 11732 bp, 12 predicted proteins | sample CZODoug2_1_08_16_FD_185931 | JGI IMG/M metagenome (GOLD analysis project Ga0179593, IMG submission 185931) | Vadose zone soil fungal communities from Angelo Coast Range Reserve, California, USA - CZODoug2_1_08_16fungal (PacBio error correction) | ecosystem: Environmental > Terrestrial > Soil >... | reverse complement strand
TCGGACTCTTTCTTTGTCGCCCCCATTTTACTGTGATCGCCTCTCCCCGATATCGTGTTCCGACGGAAAAGCCTCAAATATCGGTCCCTTACCCCCCGAGGGCAGCTCTATGTTATGCCCCCCTTGCCCCCTTATCGTTTCTTCACGAGAGGCGACTCGCGGCCCCCCCTAGCTTCCCGGACCCCAGGCTACGCACCTACACGGACCGCCGTTTTTTGACGGATTAGGACCCCCTGATGGCCTTTTACACGCAGAATCGCCCATAATTATGAGCCAACCTCAACACGAATTTCTTACGGCACCGATTTCTCGTATCCATCTTCCCTCTACGTTGTTATTCTTCGAGTATCCGTGACGACTGTTAAAAAGAGTGATCAGACAAGCGGCGTGCCGATCGATCCTTCTGTTTTGCTTTTCCTCTACTTCCAGGATCTCGGGGCTATGCAGGTGCGACTCTACGTAAGGCTATTTTCGCAAGACCGGCACTTTTTTACTTTCCGCCTTTCTGATGGTATAATTACTAGTACGGTTGAAAGTATCGTGTTGTTTAAAGCTTAGCGAGGTTTTCCCGACCCCTTTTGCACCCGTTGCCATTCTTCTGTCAGTACTCCTCGTTTCGCGAGTTGATTTTATTCTGTCTTCCGCTGAACCCGAATAGTCTAGTCTGTTCACCATCCCTTGTTCGCCACGACCTTAGCACGATATCTCTCAACTCCACTTATTCATCGTGCTCTTTCTCTCGAGAGTTGCGAGTCTCTTTAATTCCGTGAAGGCAATGCCTTCCTTCCCTGATGCATCGTTCCTTCTCACTGCACAAGTTTCCCCCCGACCTTAAAGTTAACCCCATAAGGCCCTCAGTTACTACCCTCACACTAACTTCCTGGAAACCTCGTCCCCTATTTCAACTGCTCTGTGACCCCCCCCCAATTAAGTTCCCCCCCGCCCCTTTTATTAACGATACGTCGTAATGTATAACTCTCCAAACCTCGTTTACTGTGGGGATCTCTTTACTCTTGGGTGCGATGGAAAACAAATTCGGCGGATTCTTTTTTTTCCCTGCCGCCCGACTTCCCCTGATACCCCACTGTTTCCTTTTCTTGAGCTATACCGACATTAACTTCATGAACGCTCTTACTCTGCCCTAGGCTTTTTCTGGATTAACCGGCAGCCCAAAATTGTCGACTTCAAACTCGCCTCAACTACGCATGGCGCTGCCCGCTCCTTCTTAGTTTTACGCCCCCCCATTACGCAAAAGGTGGGGTCTTCACCATGACAAGTATGGCGTTTTGCTGTGCTATGGTTATCCATCGCCTTCTCCCCCGCAAGCACGGACCCAACTGGTTAGCAGTTCACGTGCAAAGCTCTCCTTTCGCCAAGTACCTTGACGCATCATCACTGCCCCGAACAGACTTAATTTGTCTCTTCCTCCAGCGTCACGCAACTGATCCACATAGCCAACTGGTCAGTTTCCATATGACTTATGCTGATGGGCCCGGAGGTCGTTCTTTGGACGTTTCGTGCGGTTGAGTGCGGCTTAAAGCTCCCCATCCCAAACCCCTCTTCTATTCTTGCCGTTGTTGGTTCGCTTTCCCCCAGGGAGCTTCGTCTTCCAAACGTCGACCCTCCAACTGTCCCCTCCCAATCAATACCGCCGTAACCTTATTCTGTTCCCTTCTACCCGAATAGGCCCTCTCTGGGTATAAGGTGATTGACTCTTACTTCTTTCTATTCTGGCGTGCCTTGCTGAGTCCCTTCATTTCTCAAGAGCAGCGTTGGCTTTGCATTGATCCAGTCCAGTTCCGAAACGGCCTGCTTATGAGTCCCTCCTTTCCCCTTTCGCTACCATGCATTCTATAACCCCCAGAACTCTATTCTGCCACATTTTACCACGTTTTTTCGGGAAAAAGACTCGTAAGGCCTTCCATTCGTTGTCGGGAATTGTATTTTCGATGAATCCCTTTCTCCTTGCAGTTAGCCTAGTTCTCGGACCATGTCTAGATAGAGCGCCCAATCCTGCCTGCAGGGACCCCCTCTTGTTTTTTGACATTTGGATCGTTGTGATTGACCCCCATTCCCCTCGATGTTTTCCCCCCCCAACACCAAACGCGAGAGATCCTAACACCTTCTTATTAATACATTAACGCCGGATAGAGCGAGGAAACAGTTTTTAATGTCACCGCAATGCCCTTGTCCCCTTATACTTTTCTTTTTATTGACCATTCCCCCGCTGCACTTTGCTGGGCTGGTATCCTTTTTTGTCCTTTTACAGTTGTACACGGGGTCCTCGTATCTGAATCTCCCTCTTCTGCCAAATTGAAAAGTTCGCTGATACGGATCGTATCTTTTTTTCCCTCCTTTGCGGAGCCCTTAGCTCTTAATCATCCCGTGGTTGTCGTCAATAATGCTCTTGTTTCTTTGGGCGCGAACTCGCAGAATCGATCATAGGGTTCAAGCCGGAAGACCCGTCCATTCGGACTAACTCCCCTTCCTCTCCTCCGGATAGCCTAAATCCCCAAGGGACAGACGCGTTTTTTGTTCCCGTATCGTTATTGCACCCCCGATTACCCCCCTTTCAATGGATCCCCCCAGATGTAAAACCGGACCGGTGTCTTTTTTATTTCGCCCTTGTTTCTCGTTGTCCTTCTTAGTCCAGTAGAACACGTCACTGTATCGGCTCAAAAGTCCATGCTCGGATAGCCGATGACTCATTTTTCTGTTGATCACGGATCTCTCTTTTTTCCTTTCCTCTGACGAAATTCCAGAACTTAGCCTCCAGCGGGTGCCGATTCGGCCTTTTTTGTTGGGCCCCAGGTGTTTTGCTCGATCTTTTCTTTCTGCATGTGTCCTCCGTCACCTAGAACTTGACTATTTGCAAGGTTTCGAACCGGTCGGTTTATTTTTCTTTCAAGGTCCTCTGATGGGGAAAGTAGGGTTTTTTGCCCATGGAGCGAATCGGTCCCATAGGTACTTGGTCATTTTCTTCCCGGGTATCAGTGCTCCCCGTTCTTTCGTCCGCGAGTTTCTTCGTAGATGACGGCTTGCTTGAAACACGACTGCTCTCGGATCACCTGGGAACAATTACCCCCGGTGCATCTTATATCCTAACAAAGCAACGGGATCCGAGCGCGTGCCCCCCTATAGACCCTTTTTGGTTGCAGCTGAGCTTCCCCCTTCCATGAAGCCGTTTTTTTTTGCTAGAAATCTTCTTTCTCGTCCTCCAGTAAAATAAACCACCAGCCTTATCAAGAAAGCATGGCGACGACAGTAACAGTATCCAAACTTCATGCACGACTCAGTTTACCCTGCAGTTTCCCCATTTCAGAACGACGGCCCGCAGACCTTACTACCCTTTCACCTTCATGTGTTAAGTTCTCGCGAATGTTGTGGTTGAAACCCCTAGTTATGCCATCCGGCCCGATTCGTCATAACAAACACGGGTCCAGAGGCCCCTCTTTTTCTTGTCCTTTTCTAAAGACATTAACGATTGGGTTTGATGCTTACTCGCCCATATTTTGGATGAACAGACTTCTTATCCTAACTTATTCCACTCACCCCGGAAAATTCTCTCAAATTCCGTGACCACTCCTATTTACGCCAACAGTTCCGAAAACGCAAAAAATGTGGGTCTCCTTATAGGTAGTTTTTTTTACTTTGGTCGACTGTAGTCGTAAGCTGCCATTGCCCAGCAAGCATAGTCAGCATACTGACATCATAGGACACCTAAACAGATCTGGGCGGGCGAGTGCCAGTGAATATTTAACGTAGCCCACCCCGCGTCTGTAATTAGAGTAACGAAGCCCTCTAGCCAAAAACATCTTCGCGATAAGGAATTTGAGACCCCGTTATTTTACGGTGTTTCCGTTGACAGTTCAAGGTTTCTTTTTTCTCAAGGAGGTGGAGGGTACCTTTTCACCGTAGAGCCTGTATTCTTCTACCCGTTGTGGTTGAGAGAGCGGGTGTGATATTTTCATGTGAGCTTAGCTTTAATATTGTCAAAAATCCCTGAAAGCCAAACTTTCACCTAATTCCATCGAAGAAAACGTAAAATTGTCCCAGAAGGACTGGATATGCCGTAGCTATCGGATCCTTGAGTGCTAAATAAGAAAGATATTATTTGTTCCTTCCTATTTTTCTGTGTTATTTTTTTTGTTTTTTAGTTTCTAGTTTGTTCTTGTTTTGTTTGTTCTTCTTTTTTTGTTGTTTATGTTTTTTTTTTTTTTTTTATTTTTGACTGTTGTTGTGTTTGTTTTTTTTTTGTTTGGTTTTTATTTGTTTTTTTTCTCTTCTTTTTTTATTTTCTTTGTTGTTTTCCTCTTTCTTTTGTTGTTTTTTTGTTGTTTTTTGGTGGTTTTTTTTTTTTTATTTTGTCTTTTTTTTCTTTTTTTTTTTCTCTCTCCTTGTTTTTTTTGTTTTTTTTTTTTTCTTTTCCTTTTTTTTTTTTTCTTTTTTTTTTTTTTTTTTTTCTTTCTTTTTTTTGTTTTATTTTTGTTTTTAATTGGTTGACGTCACGTCTTTACGGACATGTTGATCGATGTTCCCATGATTGATCCTCCCTTCCTGTTCCATTCTTTTTGCGGCACCCCGTTATTCTCCATAGCCACTAAAAACACTCCGAGAACTCTACAACTTTTGCCCCGCTGTTGGGAAAAACTAATGCGGCGTCCGCCCGTTTTTCTCTTTTCTTGCCTCAATTTTTAGTCTCCCTTTTAACAGAACGGCTTCAATCCCAAACAATAGTTGCAGCGATTTCGATCCGGTGACCCCCATTTCCGTCTTAGACATTATATCTCTACTTCGCGGGACGCTCGACACCTGATTTTTTAAATAGAAAACCAAAAACCCGCCGCTTTTTTTCAACCCCCACCCCTCTTACTCCGCCCCAACTATGATTCTTCCCCACTAACGAAGCTTTAAGAGAGAGACAAGCCTTGATTTCTGTCCCCGCCGAACGGAAGGCATTGTCTTTCTAAGTTTCTCTTGATACGTGACGTGCATGCTGCTGGATTCAGATGCTGTGTGTTACTACCTCCATGTTCTGTTGACAACAGGGAGGCTTGAATTAACGATCGCCGACAATGCAGCCTTCTGCAGTAATGTGCTTTGGCTTCTCACCCTTGCGATATTAGGTTTGCCACTCTACTCTCCCCGGGTTGTCTTTAAGGAATTCGTGTTGTTTCCCAAGGGACTGAGTCCGACTCGATGAGGGTCAATCTTTCTACTACGACTTACCCAACCCTAATGCGAGCATACTAAATAGTTCCCTTCGCAATGCCAAGGGCATAAGTATGTTTCTTAGGTCAAATTTCGCTCTTGCAAAACGTACTTCCCCGAGTCTTACCTGACCCATTCTGACTTACCCCCTTGTGGTTGGGAGCTTTCCTCCTTTCGTTGGTTCCTTCGCAGGGAAGCAACCCAACGGAGCTTCAAAGCACCCCCCTGACCGCCATCGAGAGCTGCCCCAGGGTCTTCTTTCTGGAAAATTTTCTCACCTTTTCTCATCTTAATCAGTTTTTGTTTCTTTTCCCTTGACGAAACTCCAGTACCTCGTTATAATGACCGTATGCGCCTCTTTGGTGTGTATTAATCCGTCCTCCCACTTGTGCGTACGGAATGAAGAGGCAGGTCTCTGCCGGCCCCACAGCCCTTCCCTCGGTTTTTACGTAGGCCTTTTTATTCCGATTGGCCTAGTTTCTCCCAGTTTGGTCCCTCGGTTTGTCCGACCAAGAAGTTTGCCTTGGGCATTCTATATATTTTCCCCTCTCTGCGTACGTCGATTTTAGTTTCCGGTCAATGACTTTCTTATTCCGTTTGATTCTTGATCTTCGCCTGACCTCTTCTTCCATTTCTTATTGTGGCACTCTGATCATTTTCCTACCCCCACTCACCTTTTATCTAACTCGCAGAGTTGCGGATCCTCTTTCCGTGAAGCTTCACTCGACCGAGTTTTTTTTAGACCTCTTTCTAATTCATTCACCTTAACCATACTTTCAACCTGTCTCCCTGTAACCTACGCAGGGAGTCTAAAGATGTCCTTTTTATCAACCCCGCACCATCACTTACGGCCGGGTCTCGGGACCAATTTTCCATAAGAAACCTCGCTCCAATCTCTCCCTCCCCCATATTTTACGGGTCTCTCTCCTTTGTTTTCCCACAAATTAGCGGCTTTCAGCCTTTCCCTGTCAAACAAACAGCTCCGCTTCATTTGAAATAAATTTTCTATACAAAACTCTCCTAACTGCTCATATGCAACTAGTGCTTTTGTCCTTCGTTTCTCCCAAGTTGCGACCTGGACAATACCCCCAAGGCAACGTCCCTAGTTCGCTATTCGGCGGTGCCTGTACCAAAGCTTTTCCCCCCCCCCCCCCAAAAAGGGGGGCTTCCCAAGGCCTCCCTTTCCTTCGTGATTTTGAGTCGTCACTGTCAATTTTACAGCCAGCATCCTCGTACTCTTTCTAATCTCTGGACAATAACGACTCTCCAACTCTGGCTTTCTCGGTGCTATTGCGTGATACGTCAACGCCCTAGGTGAAAACCTTCGAAACTCCTGCGTCTTCCTTACATTTCACTGCCCCCTGATCAACGAGAGATCAAAACTATGCCGAAGTTCAGTGCGTTATTTTGCCCAAAGGAGGTTTATTGTTGACTGTTAGGTTAGGGTAGCCGAACGTTAGGTGACCCCTTCGAAAGCTCCCACCTAAAAGATATCGCCGCTCCCTCCCTAGTTGGAAAACCATCCGCCGTTTTCCCCTTTTCTTCGCCTGTCACCTCATCAGTCCCCAGGAAAATCTCACGGTCCAGGATCAGCATAAACCGTCCCCTCCCCAAGTTCCTACCACGCCACTCCCCCTCCCTTTTGCTATCGGGGTATTCCAGGGGCGCGATTTCCTCGTCCTCTCTTGTTAAGTTGGTTCACGTCACTTCCCTTTACTGCTATCAGCGTTTGAGGGATCCCTTGTTCCTCCGTTGATTTTTCTTCCCGAGTTTCCTTTCATTGACGTTACCCTAGCCACAACCGGTCAAACGAACCTGCCTCCCCACCTTTTTGCGTTTTTTCGTATTGGTCCTGTAACTCGGCGGTCTACGTGCCTTCGTGGAGTTGTCGGAATCTATTCGCATATTCGCTTACACGGCTTATTACAAAACTCCCCCTTGCAGTCTCCGTGAGCAGTCATGCCCCCATCGTTCTTTATCTTTGCCTGCCTCACACCGCCGTTTTTCTTTCCCGAATGTCTTTGATCAAGTGTTCTTCCCCTCAATACGTTTACCCTCTTGTTATCATCCTTAGACATTCTTGATGTTTTTCTTATGATGTTTGAAGAGAACGTCCTTACGCGGATCGGACTAGTTCTTTGGTAAGCCGGAGTGCTTGGTAAAAACCCGGCCGAAAACTTTCCTTCCCTTTTCTTAAGTCTTCCCGACTTGATTTTTATAGATTGAGGTGGCCGACCCGGCTTGTTTAAAGTCTGTACACGCCTGTCGTCATCTCTCATCCAGTCCACCGACAAGCTCTGGCATGTATGACTCCCTTTCCCCCCCTTGCGACTTGTCCATCCGGGTTGTCGTTGAATTATCATCTTCTACTTACTTAAGGGATGATCCCCGCCTATTCGGGTAACGCCGTGAATGACCTCCAACTCGAGGTACTAACAGCACCGTGCTGCAGCCCGGATACACAGTGTCTACTCCCCACGCTGCCACCTTTTTCTTCTTCACGCCTTAGTCTCAACCGCCCCCCCCTATTCCCTGTAGACCGTAAAAACCGGCCCTTGACGCCGGTTGCAGTGCACGTTTTGCTCGCATTGGCAGAACACTACGGCAAAGGAGCTGCTCAGCCCATCCCCCCCATAGAGAAGCGTGTTCTAATCTTTTCCTGAACGGAATAATCCCACTTTTTGTTGTTTAGAGAATACGATTGTCACCGAGAAGACCTCGGGTGACGATTCGCTGGCTGTGCGTGCTTTGAGCCGACCGTTGCCCTCTTTCTGGCGATTCGGGGAGCGGCAAGAAGAAAGTAGATGGTAGCAGCCCAACAGGAGTACAAGTGTTTCTTTCCCTTTATATCGCGCCCAAGTTCTCTTTTGGCAGGGAGCGATTCTCTCACCTCAAATACGTTCGACTTTTTTCCTTCGTTTGAAGCTCGGTATCCTCTGCTCCTAGTATTAGTGAGTTTCTCCGTTTTACCACGAATTTAGTTGTGTCGGATCCAGTCCATTGGGAGCCAGACCTCCTGCAATCTGATTAAACGCACGGTATCCCGCGCTGTTCCCTCCACTATCATTGCCTCTCTCCTGTCGTCCCCTTTACTAGAAGACCCTTTTACCCCCTTTGGCATTCGATATAAACTCTTTTTCCCCGTACCCTAACGTAGATAATCGTAGCCCCCCCAAGAAGGTCCAGAAGTCATCCCCTGAAGTCCAACCCTATGTTTTTCCTTTCTAAGATCAAGTGAGTTCCTTCTGTGACCCCTCCTACCCTTTTCCGCTCTCTCCGTCGTACGACTTAATTTAATGTATTTCTAGGTCCGGTCACTATCTTGGGGTGACCCCCTTTTTTGTTCTTATCCTCCTCGCTCAAATTTTTTCATAACCCCCAAACCCGCTGTTTTTTGGCTTTATCAATAATACCCCACAGACAATACTATGGCCGATGAAGCTTCTTTGCTTTGTTAATCATCCTTCCACCAAGGGTTCCCGAAACTCTGCTCCATAAACCACGAATCCCGTCCCCGAAGGAGATAGAATTGACCTCGAAAACATCTTTTTAACGAACCGCACCCCTTTTCTCGTTTATCGGCGTTTTTTCGAATATGTTGGTAGTATCCCTAGAAGTTTCTGCATCTGTTAATTTTCTCGGGAAAATCACCCTCCCCCCCTCCTGCTCGTGGGCGTTCTATCTTTGAAGTCCCCCCACAGAAATACCCCCCCTCTACCCCACGATTCGGGAATTACAGCTGCCTTCACAAGTATAGTTGCTTCATGCCTGAGACAAGGTAAACGGTTATGTTCTTGGCCGTGTTATGTCGTTAAAGGTTTTTTTCTCATACCACTCGGTTCTTTCCGGCTTCCCCCAATCAAAAGATGCGCGTTCTAATCCTCCTCCGTTTTGTTGTGCGAGCGGCGCCCCGGGATCTTCGCTCCCCAGTAAGGACAAACCCAGGATAAGCCCCAACCCCTCATCACACAAAGTAATACCCTCTTGGTTCAAACCTTAAGACCCAATGCGGTCTTCTATTTGTTAGTAACCCTGACTAGTCGTGGCCCGTTTTTCTTTTGATGTTGCCTTCTTTTTCCCGCTCCCTATTTCGCACTTGGGGTTATCGTTCCTTCCTCTTTTGTCCTCCTAAACGCCTTCTCTCCACAGGGCGAAGCACCAGCAGATCCAAGTCCCAAAGAGAGAAAGTATCCGCTCTTGCGTTTTTAGTAAAAAGTATGTTTTTTTTTTTTTCTTTTTTTCTTTTATTTTTTTTTTTTTTCTTTTTTTTTTTTCTTTGGGTTTTGTTATTTTTTTTTGTTGAAAATGACTTGTCGCCGTCCGGGCACTTAGTGGTGTTTTATTATCAGCTGACGCCTCACTTCGTATCCCTGTTGCAATCGAGTAAGAGAAGATATTTTAATGTCTATTTATATTACTCACCCCCGCCTTGACGCGTTTGTTTGTCAGTCGGACATCCAATATACGCATCATTTTACACCCAACAAACACTCTTCCTTAACACATGCTAATACCTTAAGATCTTAGAGATGTTGACTGTTTTGGACCCCTTACCGGTTCCCTTGAATTTCTTACTCCTTTTGTATCGTATCTGCCTGCTTTTCTTTTTTTTTTACCGTTAAATGCCTGCTTGTGCATGAAGCTTTCCCCTTACAAGTCCGAGCATTGAAATCGTTTTCCTGTTTTCACTGAGGTCTCTGCAAACTCTTGCTCCTTAGCACTCCTTCCCGTCTTTGAAGTACATATTCCTTCTGTCTTTTCTCCAATAAGCAGAAGACTTCCGTTCTTTTCGACGCCTCACCCTCTTAAACTCCCAGAAAGAGGACAGCGGATAACTAGTAGTCAAATGATACCACCGTCTTTTTTAACCTCCTTCGCTGGCACAAACGCTTATTCCCTAGAGTGAAATGTCTACACGGCCTGACTTAAAACCCTTGCTGGTTGTTTTTCTTTACCCCCCTCGCAATTGTTCAGTTGCTTCTTGCCTCGCATATGTCGAGCGGTCACAAAGCCTCCAACCACCAGCGAGCTTCGCGCACTGTCTACCTGGAAACTTCACTCTCTTGTCCTCCGGTGTTGGTGAATAACTTTTTCTGAATTTTTTCGACCTCGGGTCCCGACGATGTGGTCTTTATCGCTTTTCTGAATCTTTCTTTCGCAGTCCTTAAGGACGTCCCCAGGGCGATGGGACCACCCTGGCTCCCGGCCGGTTTTCGTCTTCTGTATCCCCAGTCCACTCCCTGAGGTCCCCTCTCCGGCACAGGGCGCTCTCGAAAAGAAACGACCGTAGGGACACACGTACCCCCATTTTACTTCGTGATGGAGGCGGCGTTGAACCGCCTTTAGAGTAGTGCTGCTTATCAAAGTCCCCTTTTTTTCAAGACCTCCTCTGTTATTCATGAAAAACCCATTGATGAGCGTGCTCCTTAAATATCGCAAGCTTTTGCATATGTTCCCGTTCAGTGATAGCCCCCTGATGTTCGCTCATTCTTCCTTCCTTTCCGTATGCACAAGGGAGACGTCTCACACCATTCCAGCAAGCAGTTAGATCACAATTCCCCCACTCATTCGCCAATATCCTCCCTTGTGTCTGGATTGTCTGGACCATTTTCAGAAACTCGGTTTTTTTCCCCTCATCGTTTAAGTTCTTAAAGCATTTAAAACTGTCCGGTCTCTCGCTCCCTGTGGAACCAACCCCACCCTTCTCGGTTTTTTACCATGATATCCTTCTCATTAAAAAATGTATTACCACTCGGCGTTGGTTTCCCCCCCAAGACAATTAACTATGGTTCCCATTAACTTCTTCTTACTCCTCCCCTTATAAGCAGTTGTACCCTTTTCTCGGCCTACACAATTCCCCGACTACACGTCACGAAGTTGCTGCGAGGACTTTTTTTTCATCAACAGCGTTACTAACCCTTTCTCGTGTGGGAGGCAGCCCTCTTATGCTTCTTAGATTGGCTCTGATGGTCATTGTTTTTCCGAACGATGGATGCTTTTTTCGGCAGTATTGGTACCAGGATACTCCCCCCAACGCGCTTTTTCGTCGCTAATTACAACGTTCGATAAAGGGTACACCCTCGTCCATCTAACGTTTCTCCTTACCCTGGTCACTCAATTTTCTCCCCCCTACTACATAAGCCGCTTCTTTTTTCTAAGGACGAGACCAAAGGTTATGTTTTCTGATGTGTCCCGTGTTGAAGGTCGTTGCCCTTTCGCCTCTGACGGTTTTCAAAGGCAAGCTCCATGCAATCCATCTCGTCAGATTCTATCCCTAAGTGCTGTGTTCGCCTTTTATCAAATGGGGACTTCGCCGGTCACAAATTCTCCTTTCACCCCAATTGAACGTCATTGCCCACATCCTCTCCCCTAATCATTTGGATACAAATGCATAATCCTGCTTCTCAACTTATTGGGTTGCTGAAATACCTTCTATCGTGTTTCTCTATGTTTTCTGGTGAAGTCTCCGAGCCCAAGAAAGAGTTTTGGTGTCAAAGAAGCTCCTCCTTCACGGCCGATCC
>Ga0179593_1463400_pt1 | contig 11732 bp, 19 predicted proteins | sample CZODoug2_1_08_16_FD_185931 | JGI IMG/M metagenome (GOLD analysis project Ga0179593, IMG submission 185931) | Vadose zone soil fungal communities from Angelo Coast Range Reserve, California, USA - CZODoug2_1_08_16fungal (PacBio error correction) | ecosystem: Environmental > Terrestrial > Soil >... | reverse complement strand
CGCTTTCCCTTTGTTGCTCTGTTGTTCGGCAACGGCACTCCCCTTTTTCCCCCCCCGTGCAAGTTCGCAACCTTTTTTTTGCGTTTGTTTTTTGAGTTGCTCACTCCATTTGGCGATCAAGTTTTGACCAGAAAACCACCTTTTTTTTTTTTTCCTTATTACCCCGTTTTTGGAAGGCCCCTTTACAACATTCTCTCAGGACCTTGAATTCCCTTTTACCCGCCACTTAGTCTCGCCTTTTCTGGAACACTTCCTTCCTCCCCCCTCGTAAACTACCTATTGGGATTGCACCAAATCCTCTCCTCGTCTTGGCCCATTTCCCACTTTTTTCACTGATTTGTACCCCAGTTTTTGTTGTTTCCCCCTCAATTTTTGAAGCCTTATTTTTTTTCCTCGCCCCATCCCATTAACGTTGCCTTTCCCAGGTGGGGTACCCCCCCCTTCTTTTTCACTCAAGAGCCTACCTACCCTGACCTTTCCCTGGTACAAGAACTCGCCCCCCCTCATGAAAGCTTTTTCTTTATCCGTCCCGCTAAATTGAGGTTATTCCTATATTTTCACTCCGGCCTTGGTAATTACACCGTCCCTTATCACTTTGATTTTGTTTTAGGTAGGAACCCCGCCTCCCCTTGATTTCCTCTTTTTCAAGGATTGGGTTTGGGTCCCCGGTCGTCTTCAACCCTTCATTTTGGTGTTTATATGCTTCTAGTCTGGTTTTTTTTTCTTTTCGGGTTTTCCTTGAAGGTTTCCACCTTAGCCTTAGTCACCCCTCCGAAGTTTTCGACCAAAAACTGTTCACTCTTCACATGGAAACAACTGGTTTGAACCCCATGCGTTTTTCTTTGTGGTTCGGAGCACTTGTTTCCTTTTATTCAAGTCTTGATGGTGGGAGCCGAAGCTTTTTTTTTTTTTTCGATTTACGCCCTCCCTTGCTTCCCCCTTTTGGGGACCGAAATCCCCCTTGTTCCATTCGCTATTTTCCCTCTGCGATAAGATGCCTTGTGACGTGTGGTTCTTGTTTGCGCTTCTGACAGTTTTACCATCTGAAAATCAAGTCGCGTGTTCCCCAATTTCCCCTTCCCATCAAGCAATGTGTTCACTTCTCACCCCATTTCTTCACTTCTTTTACACCCAACGCAACCCACACTTACCCACCATTGGGATGAGCAGACGGTTCTGCGCTTTTCTGCAATAGTTTGTTCATGCCCCGAACGTCCACCCTCTGCCGCACCCCTTGCTTTCGGCGTGTTTTTTGAAATTCCTTTTTCCAAGTGGCGCCGATTCCAACCTTCCCTTCCCTCTTTCCACAAGACGTGGCCCGACATGCTCCCTCTTCCCTTCCCTTTCGGAACAGATGTTTTGTACGTTGTTGTTGTTTTTTCTCGTCCACGCCACCTTTTCAGTTTTGATCATTTTTTCCCATGGCCTTTCCTGGAGACTTTTTAGTTTTTCCCCCCTAATGTTTTAGGTTCTGAGTTTCTTTCTCCTGCCCCCCCCCATTTCCCACACCAAGTGATTCTTTTGCAGCAATCCGCCTTTTACTTTGCCCATTTTTGTCCCCCACCCCCCCAGACGTTCCCTGGAGCTTCCCCCAACCGGTTGCACAAGTTTCCCTCTTAATGTGTTTTCTTTTTTGACTTTGACCAGACTCTATTTCCCCGTTATGCTAATGGTCTTCTTTTTTCCCAGTACCACTCCCTGGAAAAAGGTTCGAAAAGTTCCTACCGTGCGTTGTGCATACGTTTTTTTACACACTGGGGAATGTCCAGCCTCCGTGTCCTAGGTTTTTTTTTTTCCTCTCTGTCTCTTCTTCTTTGCTGGAGTTCTTAACACCCCCCCTTTTTTTTATAGCTCCTTTACTTTCTTTCCTTCTAACCTCTCCCCCCCCCCAAGTTTTGACCAGTGAAACATGTCAAGCTTATTTTGTTTCCATCCTACTCCCCACTCCCATTCGGCCCCTCATCCTCTTTTTGCTGGGTAACCACCCCTCCGGAGATGTTTTTCGTCCTCCCTTTCCTTCTTTTTTTAAAAAATGGACCCTTCCCCTCCCCGACCATTTTTCCATCCCCCAAACCCCCGCGAAAGCCGGGAACGGTTACGTGCGTTTTTGGGACATGTTTCCCCTTTTCTCAATGACCGAACGTCTGTGACCCATTCTCCCAACCTCCTTTCCCAGGGTTTTTTTTTTTTCCAAAGTGATATCTTTGTCATTCACGAGTTACTTCCACTACACAGGTTGGGGCCACACTTTCCACTTCCCTTTACTTTCTGGGGTTTATTTTACCCGGCTCTGTATTTTTTTTTTTTCTGCACGTTTTTTGCTTGACGTCAGGTGTTTCACAGTACACCCGAAATCTGACTCTTTTTTTCCCCACCTCAAAGGGCCCTGGCGTTCCCCCTGGGGTTTCCCCCGACCCCAAAACCATTAACCTTTCCCCAGGTTGGCAACTTACTTTTACTCCCTTTTTTCTTTTGATTTTTTGTTGCCCCTTCCCCGGTTTTTTTTTTGAAACGCGTGCGTTTTTCTTTACTCCCCCCACCTGAGGTTTTTTTTGACCCTGACCCCCCCCTACTGGGAATATTTTTTTTTAGTCCTTCTCATGATCTCATATTCACCCTTTAGTTCCTCTTTGTGGTTCCGGATGCCTTATTATAACTTTTCCACAATCCCCCTCCGTTTTTGGCCACAGGGTCATTGATGAACAAATGCCCCCCTCCCCTTGTAATTTTCGTGTTTCTCATAGCCCGTTGCGCCACTCTTCTCCCCAAGAATCGAATCTGTGATCTCGGTTTGTGCCCGTCCATGCCCGCGCCGTTTGAAACACCCCAAACTGGTCTTATGAAAGTTTTCTTCCTCCCCTCGGCGAGAATTGTCTAACGGGCTACCTTCCAGCAGTTGTTCTGTTGCCACATTTCTTTCCCCACCCCACCCTCTTATTCCCTGTAAGGTAGTCCCTTTCGCTGAAACTTGTCCCGCCCGAACACTGATTCATTTTGGGGGTTCGTGTTGTTTCTCGGCTTATATCCGTTTTGGCTTCCCCTACTCGAGAAGCTGCTTTCCCTCTTTTCCTGGTCACAGTTTCCCCCCCAAACCTTTTCGTCACCCTTTACCCCCGACGTTTTATCGCAACGTTTCCCCCCCACAGTCCGTCGTTCGTGATTTTCTATTCCGTCTTTTTTACTTACTTCCGTTACTTCCTTGGGTGACGAACCTTTTGTTCCTCTGTTTGCCCCTCAAGGTCTTGTGGCCCGATCAATGGTTTTCTTTTTTTTTTCACCTTTTGCCCTGAGGAAAGTTTTTTCGTTTATCCTTGATTTTTTCTCCTTCGATGTTTTTTGTTTTTAAAGTCCTCCCCGACAACTTCAGGGAAAAGTTTTCTTTTTCAAAAATTTTTTTTCTTTTTCACTTTTTTTTGGAAGAAGGCCCGCCGCTTCCCCCCCCTCCCCTCGGCTCCCGAAAGCTTTGCCTCTAGTTGGGCCACCACTTTTCCCCATTAAAGCCTTTTTGAATGATGGTTTTGGCAATTATTATCACCCCTTCTGACAGGAGACTGAGTGCACTCGCCCAGTTTTTTTCCTGCAGGTCCCTGATGGGGCTTTCCTCTTCTCACTTTCAATCCCCTTTTTTCTTGTCCCGACCAGTGATTTTTTGTCGGGACCGACTTGCCATACGCCTTTTTCTGAGATTTGTGGTCCTCATTTTTTCCGCCAAGAAGTCTTGTTCTAAGACTGGCTTTTTTTTTTTCAGTTGTTTCTGTTACTTCGACGTGATTTCTTTTTTGACACGCCCTCCTTATATTGCCTGCTCAGCACTTGACGGTGTCACACAGTGAAGCAGTTGTGATTGTCCCAATCTCTCGTGTATCCCCCTTTGCTTTTGGGCTTCTTTTTTTGGTGCCCCTTGTTCATCCTGGTTCTCCCCTTTGGGCTTTTCCTTCACCTTTTTCACCGGAACTCAACACACAACTTTTGCGCCCACTTTTCTACAGTTGTTTTTTTTCCCGTTGTAGGTTTTGGCCGGGTTGGTGGCGGTTGATTATCACCCCCCCCCCCCCTACTTCCAAACTAATTTTTTTTTTGAACGGTTATATATCATTTTCTTTTCCTCTCCCCTTTTTTTTGTCTGGTTGCTGCTTCCCCCTTACTTTCCTTCGTTTGTTATTTTTTTTAAGTTTTTCGACTTCCTCGCACCCCTTTACCCCCCCCGCTAACTCCCCAGCCGTAGGAGCCCGTTGCCCGCCCTTTTGATTTTTTTTCTCTTCTTTTTCCGTTCTGCCCTTTTTTTCCTGGCGTTGTCTTCCCCTGCATGCCCAGTTCTTGTGATGTCCCCACCCTCTATCTCCGTGTTCGTGATTCGACTTTTTTAATCCCCCTACAATTTCGTTCGGGGGGGCTTGCGTTCCCCCCCCTTTCTCCCAGACAAACCTTCAAACCCAAGCACTCTTCACTCTTTTGGTTTGCGAACACACCTGTACTAGTTCCCCCCTATTCGGGTTCATTTTTTTTTTTTTGTCGCCCCCCCCAAAGTCAAAAATAGAGTGGACCGCTTTTTCTGCCCCTAGTTTTTCCACGTCTCTATTTACTTGCCCGTAAAGAGTCGGCCCTGGGACAATTTGCGAGATTCTGGTGCCAAGCTTCCAGTGCCTTTTCTTAATTAAGGGCTTCCTGTCTCTTTTAACTTCCTTCTGACAAAGTTTTCGTTTTTCTCGGGGGCTTTGTCAATTTTGCCAAATTTCCTTTTGCGTTTTCTTTCTTCGATCCACTTCCTCGCGTTTACCCCAACCCTCCCAACTGCTACGTCAAAATTCTTCTTCAACCCTTCCTTCCTCCTTTATCCGCGTCATCCTCCTTTTGATGGATGTCGTCAAACGTTCCCATTTACGGTTTTTTTTCTCTCTCCTTTCCCAACAAGGCTGGTCATCCCCTCGCATCTTTTTGCTCCCCCCCAGTTTTCTATCGCCCGTGGTTTTTAGTTGTTGACGTGAAAGGGTTCTTGGGAGACCTTGTGGAAGGAAAATGTTATTCTTTTCTGTCTTCCCTAGTGCTTCCCCCTGCTCCTTATTCGACTTTGGCTTTTCCCCTTGAGTTTCGGTCACATTGTCCCTTTTCCCTAGACTAGATCCTGTTCGGGTTGACTTTTCAATTTGTGCTCCCTTTTTCCCCCGTTGGGCGCCCCGGCTATGCCCAGATGACGGACGGCGAGTGCTTACTTTTTTTTCCATCCCTTTTTCCGCTTCGGGCATGGGCTTGGCACCCGAGACCCATTATAGATTTTTTATTTGTTTTTTGTGATGAGTTTTCTCGGGCAGCGCCACCGCCCCCCTTGATTCGCTCTTTTGGAGGCCTATTTCTTGATGAGTTGCTTTGACTGTCTTATACTGGACGAGCTACCCCCCGCGGCTTTTTCAGGATGTACACTTTTTTTCCTTTATATTTCTCGGCTTTTTTCCTTCGGTGTTTTTCCCCCGAATTGGTGGCTGATTAAACCCTGTCCCGTCACTCCTGCTTTTCCGTGGTCCTCCATCGACTGCAACCATACTCCAACGTTCATCTTTTCCGCTTTGGTTTGCTGTTTGTGGGTTCGCCTTGGCCTAGGCATTCTTCCCCCCTTAGGAACACTCCCTCGCTTTTTCTCTGACTCTTCCTAACAACCCTTCTGCGTTTTTGTTTCTTCCCTACCCCCAATCTTTTTTTCCGGTTTTTCGTTTTTTCGTTAATTTTTCCCCCAAACCTTTATGGACATCCTGGACCCCCCCCCGATATCTGCACTTGCGTTTTCTAATTTTTCACTTTCTTTTCGTGTCGCTACTGAACTTGATGTCTCGGTACCCTTACCGGTCTTTTTTTCTGCTTCTTGTATTCTTTGATGGTTTTCATTTTTTTTACCCCGCTACTCCAACCATTTTTCCTCGTCCCCCCCCTCCCGGTGACTCTGGAATTCCCGAGTCCGATGTCGCTTCATTTTTTTTTTTTTTTCCCGCTTTCCTTGCGGTTAGCTTCGAATGTATTTTTCCGCGATATCACTTCCCATTTCTTTTTGGCGATGTCTTCTGCATTTCTTTTTGGCCTCCCTTGAAGTGCTTCCTTTCGCCCTTGGTTTCCCCACGATTTGACTATCGTCCCTTTTCTTGTCCAGTTATTCCCCCCTTTTTTCCTTCTGAAAAACCTTAATCCCCCATTCCTCTTAATTCTTTTCCAGTCTGAATCCCTGTCCAGAACCTTTTTTTTTTGACCCTCTGCGTCTTTTTTTCCCCTGGTCGTTTCCGCCCTGATTTTTTTTTTCCCCCTGATAACTTTTTACTTTTGATCCCTTCGCTCCTGGGGCCTTACTGTTCCCACTAACTTCTTCCCCCCTCGCTGCTTTTCTGGAACGCATACCACTTTTTTTTGATCAAACCAAACAACCTTTTCCCCCTTGGTGCATGTTTCATTGTTTTCTTTGGTCTACCTTTTCTTTTGCCAGTCGGCTTGTTGAAACTTTTTTTTCAACACCTTTTGTGTTTCCAAGAACGTGCTTGCGCCCCTTTCCACACGTGTATGGCGTCTGTTGATTTTTCAGGTTGTTCTTTTCTAACTTCCAGCGACTTTTCCCTCCAGCCAGCCCTAATAAGCATTTTATTACTTGCTTATCCCCCCCTTGTGCGTTTGTTTTCCATTTTTTTTTTGATCGTGTCCCTTTTTGTTGCGTGTTGATTCACCCTTGCTCTGGATTTTCACCTCTTCTTTTTCCGGACCACGCTAAAAATCCTCTCGCCGACGCCCACCACTCTTCTTCTGTCGGTGAATCTTTTCTAGCGTTCCCCGGATCCCTGATTCCTTGCCTGTTGCTCAAAACGTTTTTTCCCCCAACCTCCGTCCTCTTTATTTCACAATGCCCCTTGATTGGTCTGAAGATCGCTTTCAACCAAAACCCTTGGCGTTCCCTCGTGAACCTTTTTGAGTCTTTAAGCCCTTTGGATGGACTACTCTTTTCCGGCTCTTGCCCCATACACGTCCCCCCCCCCCCCTAGTTAAGATATTAACCCCATGTTGACGGTTGCTCATTGATCGTTGTTTCCGTTCTTCCCGTTCGTTATTCCCTTATTTCCATATTCGCATGCGTAAGCCGTGTTATGTTTTTTTTTCCTTCTGTTTCTCCTTTTTTTCTGTCGGCATTGTATTGTTCTTCTTTTGTATTCAAGTAGTTTTTTCACCGACTGCTTTTCTTTTTTCTTCTCCAATTTACTTTCTTATTCGGACGTTCTCCGTATGTGAGCAGGGCTTCCGGGTTCCCCCGCCGGTTTTCCAGCCGTCTTAAGTTTTTGTCCTCCTGTTTTTCTCGTAGTCTCGATTTTCAAGGCTTCTTGCTCCTGATCACTCCAACCTTTGAGCGTCGGTCTTTTCAACCGTGTACTTTCTGAGAGTTCTTTTTTGCGTTGTCTTCTCCCTGTACCCACTTGAGTTGAATCCCCGTTAACACATCCTTTACTTTTGCTTCTTCTTTTGCCCGTTGGTTGGGACGTTGCCCCCTCCTCAGTCGCTCAGCATTCTTTTCCATCTCTCTTCTTCCTTTTTTCCTTCCCCGTTTTTTTTTTTTTTTTCCTATTCGATGGTCCCTCTAGCTTTGAAAGTGGCTTTCTGAAGTTTCCATATCTGCAAACCGTGGGCCCATCCCGAAAGCCTTTTTCCATCTGGGATTTTTCTGGTTTTTTCCGTCTTTTCCTTTTCCCCAATTCCTTGTGCAGGCTACGTCCATCCACCTTGTTACAAAAATACGTTTTCCCTGATCGCCTTCCCCGTACCCGTTGACCTGCCGGGGAAAGTTGACTTTTTCCCCGTGACTTTATTCCTCCAATCCCGACCTATCCTGGCCCTTTGCCCTTCCCTCGGCAATCGTGTCTGGGCTTGTTTTTTTGCAGTCCAAGAAATCTTTATCACCCCCCTTACTAGGCAGTTCGCGATGCTTGTCTTCCTGATCTTTGCCCTTCCTCCTTTTTCTTTCATTCCGTTTTTTTTCGGTCTTCACTTTTTCTGACTTTTTTTCCCGACGTTTTTTGGCCAGTCCTCCTGCTACCTGCAAGTTTTTTTCCTCCCCACTTGGACTTTTTCACTCAAATGAAAACCCTCCCCCCCTGCCCCCCTATCTTCCCCAATGACCTCAACCCCTGGGTTGGCCCTGAACTCGTTTTTTCTTTTTTTTTCCCCACTGCCAAAATTTGTCACTCGATATTGGCATCGGTCTCCCCAAGACTGGCCACCTGATGTTTTTTTCTCGGTCACCCCCAATCCCCTCTCCTACCCCCCCCCTCGTCCCAAGGAGCGGACCCGTCCATTTTGAACTTATACTTGGGTTTTTTTTACGTTTTTTGCCCCCGGCTACTGTTGTCAGCTTATTCCATCTTTGTTCACTGCTGTTTCAGTCCTACCTACTCCCAAACAGTGTTCACGGACGGACCCCCACCTGTGGGAGGGAACACTCAGTTTTATGTTGGTTGGTTGACAGGGTTACCGCAAACCCCGCCCGTTGGTTTGCTGTGAAGAAGGAAAAGTAACCTCCTCAGCTGTTGTATTCTGTTTTTGTGCGCCTCTCTTTTTCACTTCCCGAAGTTGAAGTGTCTTGATTCAGTTGGTGTCCACTTCCCTGTCCATTTTTTTTTTTTTTTTTGAATCTTTTTCGTAATCCCATTACGACTATTCACGTTTATGTTTGGGGTTTTGCGAGGTCGATTTTTACGCCCAGTTCTCACGTGACTTCCCCGACTGTCTAATCATCCATCCTTCAAATGTTTGAAGCCAGTTTCACTCACTTTTTCTTCTCCCCCACCTCACATTCAACCCCTTTGGTTCCCCTGCGGTGCTCCCTTTAAGCCGAACCCGGTGGGGGCTTGTAGTTCTACCCCTCAGAGAAATGACCACATAATTTCGCCGTCCCCTTCTTTTTCTGGCGTTTAACTTTTCTTTTGCTTTCTTTTGAGTCTGTGAAAAAGTTTTTTTTTCGTTCCCCTCTCTTGGACTTCCACCTAACTAATTCTACCCCCAGCGTCCCCTCTTCTATTTCATTTTCCCGGGCTTGGGCAATTTTTTTTTTTTTGTTTTCTCCTCGCGTCCTTTTTTTAGACACTTATTCCCTTTTTTCCAGGTGCAGGCGCGGGGTTTCGTTGGAGCAATGTTTAGTTGTTCCCCTCTTTCCAAAACAGTGCACCGATCTGGTGCTTCCCCCCTTGAGATACTCAATTGACCCCATTTCGGCCCTTTCACTGCGCTTGGTTCCTTCGGTGTTGCCCCCCCCTCCAACTGATTCTCGAGGGTCCCCTTTCCAACAGTTTTGCGGGAATTGATTCCCTTTCCTCAAGACGCCCTGGATATTGTTTTCCATTGTTCGTCGTTTCCCGCCTGGTCCAAGTTTCCCTGAACTTAAACGGAAGCTTGCAACCCTGCATGTTTGACCCACCCCCAAGGGCGGCCCGTCAGGCTAGTGCTGTGTAGGATCTTTTCTTCATCGCGTCTCCCCGTATTTTCGCCAACCAAACCCCCGGAGCAGTTATTCTACCCCTGGTTTTTTTTTTATCTCTACTTTCTTACTCTTCCGGCCCAAGTTCGTCTCAAGGCAGCTGTGACCTTTCCCCCCAGCGTCCTGTGTCTACGTTCAATTCAATTGCGGCGTCACCCAGTAAACGCCCTTTCAATCCCGAGGCTGGTCACATGTTGAACGACTTTCTGTTTGTTTCCGCAGCAACCACCCCAGTGACAGCCCCTTCATGAAATATAGTCTTCGGGGCCAAGGTTTTCCCTTCCCGTTCTGCTTACATTCACCTCCCACCTAGAAATTCCCCCGGGAACTGTCACCCTCTTCATCAGTTTTTCTTTCTTGTTCTCTTTTTTCCATTTTTTTTTTCTTTTTTCCCAACTTTTGACAAAATTATCTTGAAGTGACTCTCCAGTTCCCCTACAGGGGTCTTAAGAACCCCTTCCCCCCCTGTTCTGATGTAGTTTGCTTTTTTTTTTACGAGGCTTTTATTAGTTTAGTCATTTTTTTTTTCTTTTTTAGTTTGCACAACCTTTTGTACGTTGACATCCTGACCCTTCTTGCGACAGACCTTCACCTATTCAGGGTCCCTCTTTGGAAACGTTTGGACCCAAAAAATTCCCTTTCGGCCGTCGCAAAAATCCGGAATACACCTCCATTTTGATGTTTTTTGAAGTATATACATGTCCCGCTGTCCCACCCGTCTTCTTCTTTGACCTTTATCATCACCCCCCACATGCGTGTCGAAAACCCAACTGATGAATAGATGGTCAATTCTGCTCTCACATCTTTACCTTCCCCATTCATTGCTTCCATTAATTTCCTCCTTTTTTGGGTGTCCTGCCTATTTAAAGGTTACCCCCCCCTCTCCCCTGTGATTCAACTGGGCCTCCCCCACCTCCCCGTTCCCTCCCGGGCCCTCCCGCTTGTGCCAAATCTGCCTCCAATCGATCCCCCCTGCCCCAATGAAAAGCTTTTTTTTTTCATTTGTGCCCTTTCCCGCATTCTTAACCAAGGGTTCTTCTGAACTTGAATTTTTCGTCTTTCTCGTTGAGTTAGATTCGTGCTTTCTTTTTCCCTCCTTTTCCGACGTCAGTTGTTTTTTGTTGTCCACATTTACCAACTCTTTTCTTGCTTCTAGGTATTGCAGTCCGATTTTAGCTTGTCACCCGTTGTCGGGGGTATAATTTTTTCTCCGCCGTCGGATTCTCTCTTTTCTCTAGTCGCTTTCAAACGAGAGTCTATTCCTTTTCCCTGATGGTTCTGGCCCCCCCACCCAAGTTTTTTCGTCCCATCCCTGGGGTAAACCAACTAACCCCCGACCTTTCTTTCCCATTGTGGATACACAGCCGATTAAGTAGCACCTCTCTTTGGTGACCTTCCTGTCTGCAGCGATCCGGAAACCTTTTATTGCCATTTTAGTTGTTCGTACATTCCTACATGTTTTTTCCTTTCCTCGTCCAGCCGGTCCTAGGGAAGAGTTGGACTCTTTGAACTTGAAGCCCCCCATTGGATTTTTGTTAAGCCGTCTAATGAACGAAGAACGCAAACACTCCAGACAATGTTTTCCAAATTTGAACTAAATTACTGAAGAACAACTCCCTTCAGATAGAATTTTTCTCTAGTTTCTGTTGTCCTCCAATATCCACCTTGAAGGCAACTTTGACCTCTAAAGTAAAATTTTTGCGTCCCAACGTCCGACTGATCCCTGACTTGGACAAGCAGTGTGAGTAATGTCCCCCGGTCGCTTCTTTTCACCGGCACTCTTATCCCAGCCTCTGGTTCCCAGATACGTTTAGTTTTGCTTTTTCCCTTCCTCTTAAGTTCCCTCGAGGGCAATTTTCGCGTTTCGCCATCCATACGAAGGCTTGCATTATTCTTTTTTTTGGCCTTGTCGTGTATTTCTTTTTTCCGACGTTATATTTCGTTTGAACCTAATTTCCCCCTTCGCCTCCTCAAGTCCTTTTCGGTGATCAAAGAATGCAGTAGCTTCCCAGAGAGCGTTTTAATCCTTACTGCTGGGCGTTTTATTGTTGGACCCCTCTTGTTGATGCCCACGGGGTCTTAAGTTGCACTGCCAACTATCCCCGCGTTCGCCTACAAACTTGTTGACCCCGTGGTGTGATTTGAAATGTGGAGTGGGTTTGGGGGTTGTGTTGAAATGTTGCGGCTTTTAGGTTTGACTTCTTCGACAACCTTAATTACCACCACAGAAGTTCCACGTTCT
>Ga0179593_1391249_pt1 | contig 11732 bp, 13 predicted proteins | sample CZODoug2_1_08_16_FD_185931 | JGI IMG/M metagenome (GOLD analysis project Ga0179593, IMG submission 185931) | Vadose zone soil fungal communities from Angelo Coast Range Reserve, California, USA - CZODoug2_1_08_16fungal (PacBio error correction) | ecosystem: Environmental > Terrestrial > Soil >... | reverse complement strand
TGTGTCAGCACGGTACCAAACAGTCGGCTGCACTCTTTACCCCTCTAATTTTTAAGACCTTGACTCTTCGGCCTATACCCCCCCCAGTTAAAGGTAAGAACAAGTTCCTACCCCCACCATGTTCCCTTTCTTGAGGTCACCATCATCTTTTCCTTTTTACGACCCCCTTCCTTTAGGCTTTTGGTTTTTAACTGCGGACACCACTTTGTATTGTTGTGCCTGCAAAAGGCGTGACTCTTTTTCTCCTTGGATCCCTTTTCCAAATATTTCGCTCTTGAAGCTTTTCAGAATTCGGTTTGCCATTTCGTGGTCCCACTCGTACAATGTTTTGTCATTTTTTTTCCACTTTTATTACGGATTTTTCCCTATGAGCTAATTTGATCTTCGCCCTTAGAGGGCATGGTCCTTCCCGCGTGGCCGACTTTTTTCTTTTTCAAATTGGTTGAAGAGGATTCAAACCTTTTCGCCCGGGTGTCTTATAGTTTTGTCCACTGCCCAACGGCCGGTCTTTGTTCCTTACCCAAAAATCCCTTTAGTCCCCTGCTATTTTCGACCTCAATATGAGTCCCTTTCCCTGGGCAACCATTAGATCGAATTATTCCTGTCCAAGTCTTTCTCCAAGTTTCCCTGCCCCCCGCACAAGCTCCCCCCTTTTTTCCCTTTCCTGCCTTCTGTTCTAGTCCTTTCTTTTAGAGGCGGATCGATCGCCCAGACCTTTTGCCTGCGGCAGACACCCCATCCCGGTCTTTTTTCGTTCAGACCCAGGTACCTTTTCTCTCATCCTGATGTTTCCGACAATGCTTTTTTTTTTTTTATGTCCTTTTTTTCATGTCGTCATTAGAAGACCGATTCTTTTTTATATGCTCTTCCCGTTCCCATTTAACTGACGATGTCCCCCCGGCCAAGTGTCGTGTTCCGACATCGAGGTCCCCTCCGTTCCTTCTTTTATTTTTTTCTTACGCTCCTTAGTCGTTACCCCTCCCCCGTTCATTCGGATTTAGGTTTATACCCAATTCCTTTTGCATTCCTTATCGGTCTTTTTGCTTTTCGCTGAAGTGGTCTACCGTGATTAAGCCCACCCAGTACTTGGTACAGCTTCCTTATTCCCCTTACGGCCTGGCAGATATCTCCCAGTTTCTTGTTTATGCCTCTCTGTTAGTCCTCCTTTTGGTTTTTGCATTTTCCACCTTTTTTGGTGCTTTTTGACCTTCTTTCGGGTCATTTTTTTCTCGACGTCCCCCCCCTCAATATTTTACGATCACCGATCAGAATCGTGCTTTCCCCGTTTATATTTCTCTTATGATTTGCCAAGCTCACTTGGATTTGCGAGCTTTCGTTTCTTTATTTTCTCACCCCAAGTTCTAGAACCGGACTTTTTTTTCGCCTCCCTTTTCCTTTTTGAACCAGTGTCGATTAATGGTCCCTCCCGAGTGGTTCTGTCTTTTGTCCCCACAGTCCCTTCTTCAGTCGCATGGGGATGTCGGGCGCCATGCTGTGGAACACCCTCCTTCCTGCCTCCTTTCCTTTCATATTTTCCCCCTCGAGTGATTATGTTTTTCTTTCAACATCCCCGGACCCCGTCGCCAGTACCGTGACGCCCTTTTGATTCTTTTTTTTTCCCTTTTACATTCTTTGTGCCTTGTGTTTTCATCTTCCCTTTGCCCTCGAGAGCGAATTAGATTTGCATGTCCTGTTTAAGGTTGTTGAAGTTCAGGCCTTTGTGTCCTTCCGCCAGGTCTTTTTCCAAAGAAATTCCCGCCTTCCTTCTGTACTTTCTTTTTTCTGACCACCATTTTTTTTCTCTCTAACTAAGACCTGTTCGGGAGCACCCCTATGATGGACAGCTCTGTCATTCTGACTTTTCTCCCCCTACTTTTCGAGTAGCGTCCCCTTCTAGCTTTCTTGTCCCTGTTCTGCAGGTATTGAAAAGTTTCCTTTACTTTATCCATACTATATTCCTACCTGCGTGTTTTGTTTGAGCTCCCCCCACCTTGGACCCGTCGGACCCTTGTGTTTTAAAGTACTGATTCCCGTCCTCATTTTCCAGAATGTTGGTAGACGAACTACTATGTAGGGTATGATCCCTTCCCTTTTTTTTTTCCCCTATCGGGTGATTTTTTTATTTCTTAGCCCCCACCCCCCTCCGGTTCGTGCATCTCTACCTTGGATAATAAACTTTTTTGGGTATTCTTCACCCTGTTTTTTTGCCCATTTGGCACATCTTCTGGGAATCTTTTGTATCCTTTCTAGAAAACTTTTCCACAGGTCCCATTTTTTCCCCTCCTTCCCTATCGCTCAGGGGGCGCGGTCATCTTTAAAAGTTTGCCCAAGGCCCCCCGATTTCCAGGGGTAACATTCAGTTTTTTTTTCCTATTCTTCGACCTTTTGCGAGTTCAGTCCGTCTTTTTCTCAAGTAATGCTTGTCAATTCTCCCGGTCACCGCCAATGTCATTCTGTTCCCCAGGCTTTCTACCGACCTCCCCTTCCCTTGCGTTTGCAGACACTTCTTGGTTAACGAAACCTTTTTCCCCATCCTCAATCGGGAACCCCACTGTCTTTTCCTTGCCCCTGAGGAGCACTTGCTGAGCAAAAAGGTTTTGTGATCCAATCTCCCCTACTGATCTCCACATACAGTTTTGTATTCTCTCCTCCTAGACATATCGGAAATTCTTAAGTTCTCCTTTTCCCCCTTAAAGGCCTTAGGTATGTCCCCTAACTTCTTCTCGTCATACGGTCTATTCTGGGCCGTCGGAGACCTCCCCTAACCCATTCCATAAACCTTTTACCATGACTTTCCTTCTTTTGTACAGAGACCATCCTCCAAAATTTCTTTTCCCCGTCTCTCTGACCATCCTGTTAAGTACAGTATGAACCGGGCCCTGCTTAGTGGTCTCTACGTCCCCCTGGACACCCCCCTACCTAATCAGATAAGATGAAATGGACGACTTGCTCCCAGTACATCCTCGTGGATTTGTTCCCCTCCTTACTGTACTTGGCCCACCACCTCTCCAGCTTTTTAATCTCTTAGTTGCCGCACGGATTTCCTGTTATAGGCATTTACGGCTTCTATATAAAAATAAATTGCTTATGAGACGGTATTGTTACCCCTACCCCCTTTTTTTTTTCCATATTGGTGCATCTTCCTGCAGTCTTTAGTCCGACTTCTTCAGGTTCCCGTTCTCCTCCCTCGGGCTCATAGGGTATGGACTGCATTTGAGTTGCCGACTCAAGGACTCAAGCATACCTCCAAGTTCCATTTTAGTATTGTGCTGTTTTTAGTGGCACCAGGACCATTTTGATGTGTATATCTCGGTTTCCCTCTGCAAGTAGTCAACTGTATTTAGTCCACGCTTTTTGCCCATGGTTTTTTCCCTTCCCGTCTTTTCTGATTTTTTTTCACAATACTTCCGTTTTTTTCCCCCCCCCTATACCTCTCCCATGCAGTACCCATTTTTTTTCTTCCGAGTTCCGGTAACTCCCCTGAATTCCCCATTCTACACCGTTTGCGGAAACCATTGGCAATCAATAATTTACATGCTCCGACGTGATCACTCCTTCTTTGAGTCCACAACCTTTCTATGTGCTAGTTGTCCGCGCGAACCTGTGCCCCTTCTCGGCTCTTGATCTTTGAAAAGTTCTTCCCCCTACCACTTTTTCCCACGATTTTTTTTTTCGGCACAAGCGTTGTACCCCCTTTTTCGCCCCTCTTTCGGTTGCTGCACCCCCCCTGGCCTTGCTTGTTCTTCCCGTCCTGAAGTTGAACGGTTGAGGTCACTTTTTTACTTTCCGGACGCTTGTCGTTTTAGACTGATCCTGCGTTTGCGTACAACCCCCTTCGCGTGGACTCCCCCCCGTCTTTTTTTCGGAACCCCTTTCACACATGGATCTTAATTTTCTTTCCTTCCCCCTCCTTCCCGTTGGTTTTCTTTTCTCTTATATACCCCTCCCATGGTTGCACCCGCGGCCCCCACAGAGGCTTCCCCGATTTCATTTTCCGCCGCCTCCTTGGCCCCCCAACGGCCCCACGGCCTTTCCTCCCCACTCTTCCCCCCCGGGCCCCATTACCCTCCCCTCTTCCCCCCTTCCTGGGTCCTCTTGTTTCCCCTGCACCCTCCCCTGTCGGGCTTTCTGAGGAAACTTCTGAGCCCTCCCAACTGAGTTTTCTTTATTTTGCGAATGTCCTTCCGCTTTTCCCTTTCTCCCCCCCTGCTTCCTTGTGTCGGTCACTGTAGTGGCCCCTTCTGTTACACCCCACACAACAAAAACACACAAAACACACCCACACACATTCCAAACAACAAACCACCACACCCACCAACACCCCCCAAACCCCCCCCCCCCCCCCCCCCCCCCCCCCCCCCCACCCCCCCCCCCCCCCCCCCCACCCCCCCCCACCCACCCCCCCCCCCCCCCCCCCTCCCCCCCCCCCCCACCCCCCCCCCCCCCCCCCCCCCCCCACCCCCCCACCCCCTAAACCCCCCACCACAACCATGATTTTTTCCCCATGCTTTTTAGTGATCCTTCCGTGACTGTGTTTCTCCCATCCGTTTCGAAGGTGCCTTGAGTTGACCGGCCTTTCGGATGGTTCCGGGTCCCCTCTTATCACCCCCCCACATGGTGGAGGCAAGGGCTCGGTCCCCCTTTCTTTGTCCCTCCTCCAACGGATTATCTGTTTCACCTAAATCCTTCCCCCATACACTTTAGGTGCCCTGATATTTACGAAGCCCCGACGTGCAGCTTCCACCCTATATCCTCCTTCCCCTGTCAATTTCCTGTTCCTTCACGACCCTTTGAACTTCCCCAAAATTTTAAATTTTTTATTCTTCGGTCCGAAGGCCCTTTAGTTTCCGCCGCCCCTTTTTAGAAGCGTTTCGAGACTTCCTTCCCCCGTCTTCGTTCCCCTTCCCTTCAGCCCTTCTTCATTGTTTCCCCCCCCCGAGAGGAAGGCCAATTGGTCCCTGTTCCTTTCTCTCCCTAAGCGTCTTTACTTAACTCTTTTTCAGTTCGACCTCTGATTTTTGCCCCTCTTTCCTGTGGGGCACAGATCCCCCTTCAGTTCTATCACGAGATTCTTTTTTTTCCCTGGTCCATTTGTGCCTTTGGATCTTGCGGATCTTTGGCGTGTCCCCCCGGGCTTTACACACCTTAAGACTTTTTCCCTTTTTCCTGGAGACACGTGCGGTGGCCGCGACCAAGTTGTCCTGCTGCCGTTCCCAGTCGGCCCGCTTCATTTTGTACCTTTTTTATTTTGGCCTGTGTTCTTTGAGTCCCCCCTGCCGCTCAGGCACCTATTCGATTTTTTTTCCTCCCCTAGCCCGCCCTAGTCTACGAGTCTACGATTTCCCCCCCCGCAGATGCTGTTCCCTCCCACTTGTGAGGTTGGGGCGCGTAGGTTGTTATATAACCCATTTCGTCCTTTTTCCATTTCGCTACTACTTTGGACTACCTGTTCCCCCTCTCGGAATGGACCTCCCCCCATCCCTTTTTCTCTGCTTGGACACCCCTAATTTCGGCCAGAGCCGGGGATGTCTTGCGCCCTTTTGTTTTACCAGCTTCCGTTCCCGATTGGTTTTACCTTTCCAGCTTGCTGAACGCGTGTGATGCAACCGCCGCTTTCCATCTTCCTTTTACTTGGTAAGCCCTGATTCACCCTGTTGTGAAATCCCCTTTGATGAGGTCGTTGCCCCGTCTCCCCCCCCCCCGTGAAGCCCCGTTCCTTCCTCGATGTCTTTCATGGGCCGGTGTTGACTCAGGATTTTTCTATCTCCCTGATCCACCTTGCTCCCGTATGACAATTACTCCCTTTCTTGAACCCCCGTTCTCCTCCGACCTTCGCCTTGTCCTCTAGGTACTAACCCTGCTTTAAGATCCTCCTGGAACAGATTTCCCTTAGCCCCTGCTGACATTTTTTTTTTAGGACGTTTCTCCGCGTTTCTTGAACTTCCGTACTGCCCCCCTTACTCTTCTTTTAATCCCCCTAATCACCCCTTTTTGTAGCGGGATAGTGCTGACCCTTTTTTCTGTCACGGTTTCAAGACCTTTGATGACAGTTTATTATGCATTTGGCTCACCTGATGTTTAAGGTCGTGTCATTTATTCCTTCCATTTTTCCGTTGACCTCTAATCTGATAAAATGATGGTTAGTCCCGTTATTAGATCCTGCCTTTCTTTCATCACTGGAGTCAAATGATGCATCTGGCAATTTTATTATCCTGTTTTTTTGGTTCCCCTCACAGGTCCGGGCTCAAAGGTCACATGTTTCACAGGCTTCCTATTTCCTCTCTGGTCCCTGTCTCTGGGTCTCCAACAAGCCCCGGCAACCCCCCCGATTTTTACCCCTGTCTTGAAGTTTTAACTCCTTTTTCGTCTGATCCGTTTTCCCTCGTAAAGCGTCGGTGGATCGCGTTAAGACCATGAAATTCGCCCCTGAATTAGCTTTTTTGGGTGTTCCCCCAATCTTTCAGATCCAATACATCCAGTCTCTTTCCTGTCCCTTCTTTTCCCCAAGATCACCCCGTTCCTCCCCCGCCGGGCCCACACGTGTCCCCCTGACTTTTCCTTTTGCATTCGGGTAGAGCACTGTGTGATTACATCACCTTGATTCCCCCCCCTCCCAATTTTTGAGAGTCCCCCTGAAATACAGGACATTTTTTTTCACTAGTATCTATACTGAAAGTCAATTTCTTCTTTCTTTCTCCTTTTTCATAATAGGTATTATTTGTGACCATTGTCTTCTATTCCACTGAACCCCCTGGAAAACCCCCCCCCAGTTCCACTCCACTTTTTACAGATGTAACTTTCTTTTTTTTTTTTTTTTTTTCCCCCTCCCCTGAATAGCCCCCAAGCAAGGTGCCGACTACTGTCCCCTTCCTGCCTTTTTACGCGTTTCCCCTTGTCCTCTTTCCCTTTTCTGAAGAACTGTGTTTTTCACTCCCCACGGATCCCTTACTCTTTCCCAATTGTCTATTCGTTCACATCCTTGAGTCGGATTGTCTCCTACTGACGGGTCGCTGGCCCCCGTTCCCGCCTGTCCTATGAGCCGTGGGTCGAACTGCACGATTTTTCCCCCGGTTCTCGGCATTATTTATTTTTTATAAACCCTCCCTTAGGATTACTGACGGTCCCACATGTACACTCGAAGCCTGGAGTTCTCGCCAACCTGGATGACTAACCGTTTTTTGACTTTTCTCTGAAGTTTATTTTCAGACCCGCGGCAGACTTCACTAGATTATTCTTCTTTGAGGAGGACTCTTTACGCACCACGCAGTACCTCCTACCAGAAGGTTCACCAATTGTTCTTGGTTCGTTTTTTTTAGTAAGTTTGACGTTTTTCTGCATTTAGGTGAAGTCATTCCGATCTGGACTTTTTGTTAACTTTTATTTCTCCGTATTCCTCTTCCTTTCTATTTACGTCGGGTTTTCCTTACTTGGGTTTAGATGGGTCACAAAACTATGTTTTATATGCCCCCTTCGGTCACCACTTTCCCCTGAGTTATTTTTGGGTGCTCCAGTAGTTCGCCGAGTTGCCCCACTCGAGGCCCTGCCTCCGAAGTTTGCTATACCCTGGCGCGCAGTCTTTCTTTTTGGACTGATGGAACAACTCCGCCTTGTTGCAATTTGACTTGTTTCCTCCTTGTCCTGAAACAGCCCACCTGATCGCGTGTTAGGTCTTAACCCCCAAGTCGCTTCTTGCAATTACGCGCCCCCCCAATACTTTTTTTTCTTGAACACCCCCTTCCTCTCTTCCCTATTCTGCCCCATCGTCGTTTGCGTGCACACGCTTCCTCCATGTTGTATTTTCTTTCTGCGAAATTGCCGCGTTTATTTTCGAACGTATTTTTGACTTTTTTGGCCTGTTGGGAGTCGGCTAGCGGCGGCAGTACTTTTTCTGTTTGAACGACCGAGCTGGTCCTGGTGCATTTCAACCTTCTTCTTTTTCTTCTTTAATCTTCTCGTTTTTTGTGTTGAGAGTGAAACATCCTTGGTTTAACGCCCCGGACCCCCTGCGCGGCTTCCCGTCGAATGGTATGCGACGTCGGCTTTTTTTTTACTAACAACTTTCCCCCCGGCGTCCTCCCCCCCGTTTTTTGCCATGTTTTTGATTCTCTAGCACCATATGGGCCGTTTGTCCCCTGCACTTCTTTTGTTCGAATGCGGCCAACCCCACTATATGTGTCGCCCCCCAATTTGTGTCGCGTTTTGTTTCCGATTTTCCCCTCTCGTTGTTTTGGTTTGTTACGTCAAGTCTTGACCCCCTTTGGCACCCGTTCTTTTCAAGCGTCCGCTCTTCTTTGACCTCCCTCTCTTTATGATTTTTCCTGCCTGCCCTTTTGCTTCTTTTCCTACTTCGGCTGTACCGGGTCGCGGATCACCCCCAGTGTCGCAGTGGGCGCACTTTTTCTCTTTTTTCCATCCGCCCAAGTTTGCATTTCATCCCGCCTCCCCCCTTCCGCCTTTCTCTTCCTCATCTGTCCTACTTTCCGAGGGTTTACCCGATTTATGACCCCTAAATCTTTTATTTTTTTTTGGACCACGCAGTTCCCACTTTTCCCTGTCTTATGTTCCTTTTTTCGGCTTGGCGGCCTTCTCCATCTCCTTCTCCTCGGCTCGGACCTTTCCCTGTAACCGTCTTTTGGTAGAATTTTTCCTGACCAATTGATCCCCTTTCAAGGAAGAGTTTGAGACCAAGTCCCCCTTTTTGTTCCCCCCCGTACAACTGCCGATTCCGGAAATATGCTGCCTTTACCTCTCGTGCCCGACGTCGTTCCGCCCTCCCGTTTTTCTAACAATCCGTCTGACCGGTTTGTTTCGACAAATTTAGTTCATCGTATTCGGCTTGGTCTTTTTGCTGTGGATTACCTTCTTGACAAACTCTTGGCCCAGGTATTTTTCTCGGTTATCTCGGACGGACTTATTTTTCCCTGGTTTTTTGTTTTTTTTTTTTGTTTGCGTGCCCCCTCCCCAGTGTCCCGCGCGATTGTTCAGTGACCTGTTTATTTTTTCCCTTTGTGGTGGTTGACAGTCTCTTCTCTTTCCATGCTACCTATTTTTTGATCAGCCTTTTCAGTTCTCCTTGATGTACCTGCCCCCATTTCTGAGCCCTTTTGGTTTTAAAGTTTTTTTCCCCCTTGGGATTTGGCCCGAGTCGTTTTTTTTTGATTATCTTCCCCCATGTACCCGGACTTCCTCCTTATACCGACTCACCCCAACCCCATGTACGTTCGGCTTGCGGCATTTCGCTTTTGCGGTGTTCCCCCCCTCCTTTCGCTTGTTTGCCTGGAGTTTTGTTCTTGTTCGTTTTTCAAGATGTTAAAAGTTTTTCGGACTCTACACTGCGTTTTGGACAACAAAGCTGTTGTATGCGTGGCGTTTCCCCCTGTCCCGTTGTACCTCGCACTCTACTCGTTACGACCTTTCTTTTCCACCTGTTCCAATTTGGGCTTGTTTTCTTTGTGACTTTTTTTCATTTATTTTTCGTCGGTAGATCTTCTATTTTTCGGTTTCCTCCCTGCCTGGGCTTTTTTTCCGGCCACAGTTCCAATTACATATTTTGTATCTGACTCCCGGTATCCGATCCTTGACTGGATCCGTGTTGCGTCCTATCTTTTAAATCTGCCTTTTGATCGAGGGTCAGTTCTCCCCTACCTCTGTGTAGTTTGTATTGTTGTTATTTTTTCCCCGTTGACTATTTGTTTTCCATTCCCCCCAGTAGTTTCCTGTCTGCACCCTTTTTGTTTCCGTCCCTCTTCCTTCTCTTTGTTCTACATATGTTTTGTTTGTTTTCTGAGGATTATCTCTCCCACGTTCTTGGCACGTCCGACCTGCTGAACGGCCGCCATGTTCAGTGTATTCCCCGTTCCTTTCAAGGTCGGTTCGATTTTTCATATCGTTCGCCTTTTTATCGCCTCCACCTGATTTTTCTTCTGATCCCGATACCGGGGATTCCATAAATGAGTCCCATTTTCTGCATTTCTGTTTGCATTTGTGGATCTGGTCGCAGAACCAGTCTGCTTCGGCCCATGCTTCCTTTGCCACCTTTTTTTTGCCCTTCTATAGCTTTTCCGACCCCCAAGGTGCCACCAATCTTCCCAGTGTCCCATCCTGTCGTACGTTTTATTTTTCTTCTTTTTTTTATTTTGAACTAGGCGTGTATTCCTTTTCGGCTTGGAAATCTCGTTCCCGGGAAAGCTTGCCGTTTTTTTTCAATTCTTTTTCCCTGGGTCTCCCGAACTCAACATTGCTTTTTTTTTGCCGCAAATTTTGGGTTAACAGCCGACCCACCGTCGTCATACTTGCATTTTTACCCGTTGGCCACACAGTTTCTTGCTTTTTTCAGGCTGTTTTGATTTGCGTCATTTTTTTCCTCTACCACTTTTTTCGCTAACCCCCCGTTTTCCCCCCCTGCTTCGCCCAACCCGGTTTCGCTTTGCCTATCTTTGCATCGTTCTACTTCCCGGAAATCTTTGTTCCCTGGTTTTGTTTCCTATTTATTCTTTTCTTTGTTTTATTTCACCTCCCTCCCCATTCTTTCCACCATCCCCTTCCTCGCGAGGGTACATGATTGTCGTTCCAGACCTCCCCACGGGACGAATTGTGGCCGCTTTTTTTGTTTCCTACCGTTCCACCTGTCCTTCGCCACATGGTTTCTTTTTTTTACGTTGCCTTTTTCCGCAACATACGCACGATATCCCTGTTTCAACAATTGTTGAGTTCACCCTCCTCTTTGTTCTCCTTAAGCCTTCCACACGTCTCTTTTTTCCAAAGAAACTGTCCCGAGAGCCAGCCCACCTTCACGAGTTACCCACGTTCCAGGCTTAAGGGCCCTACTAAACATGCCTTTTGTTTATTGGCCCCTTTTCCCTTTTTTCAGAATGGCTTTGCCGATACTTCTTTCCCTGAGTACTTTTCCCTTTTTTTGTTCTTCTTTTCCAACTCGGAGGAAGGCTATTTTATTTTTTTTTTTTTTTTTTTTTTTTTTTTTTTTTTTTGCTCCCTGGCGACTGCGGGTTCAGCCCCACGAAGACCCTTTCAGACGACTCCGCCAGGGCCAACTTCGATTTTGCGGCTTTCGCCGTTTAATTGGGTTTTTCCGATTGTTTCCAGGGTAAGTCGATTTCCGTTTTGTCGGTAACGTCTCCAAGTAGTCTTTGTCCCGAGTTCCTCACTTTTCTCATTGTTATTTTCTACGCTTGCTTTTTCACCCCATGAAGTGTCGTTTAGACTGTCCCCCCCCCAGAATTTTTACCGCGCCCTGCGCCCGGTTTTGAAAAAAATTCCGCTGGCCCTGTCCAGCCTCATCCGGGTTTGTTGCCAAGCGATTCCGTGAATACGTACCCCTTTGGCTCCCTGATCTTTACTTTCTTTTTTACTTCGTTTTCCCCCCCAACCTTTCATGTGCAGACCGTTGTTCTATACCCGAACAGTTTGACCCCCCTTTTATGGCTTTTTTTTTGGGAACCCCATCGTTTATGTTTCTCTGTCATTTTTTGAACACGCTTTTTTCCGTTCACCACACGATCGTTTCGCCCCCCGCCTGTCAGTTTTGTCTTCAACAAGTACGTGTAACAATCTGTGCCTCGAATGGTTTTTCAACCTGGTGGACCCGCTTCCCCTGTTGACCGGGTTTTTCCCTTTCTTTTTTTCTTCGGTCCCTCTGACTTTTGGGCGTTAACCATTTTCAGAGTTTGGGCCACCCTTTTTCCTTTTCCGTTCTTTCACCATTTTTTTGATGT
>Ga0179593_1357146_pt1 | contig 11732 bp, 11 predicted proteins | sample CZODoug2_1_08_16_FD_185931 | JGI IMG/M metagenome (GOLD analysis project Ga0179593, IMG submission 185931) | Vadose zone soil fungal communities from Angelo Coast Range Reserve, California, USA - CZODoug2_1_08_16fungal (PacBio error correction) | ecosystem: Environmental > Terrestrial > Soil >... | reverse complement strand
CCTGAAATAATTTTGGATGCCAAAGACACCCAGCTACTCAGGACACTTCATAACCTGCACCACGCCCGCTGGCACAAGTCCGTTACGATTCGAGAGCCTCCGTCAACTTACGTCGCAACTCGCATCCGGTATGACCTGCTCTGCATGCTACCAATAAACCTTCTTACGACCATCCCGCTCTCTGTGGTAGTCCCCTCCAGCTCCCGGTAACCTGCCCGAGCTTCTTGGTTATCAATTACTATCAGTGCCCTCCCACTGATTATCTTTTTCCAGTTACGAAACCTTCCACACCCCCCCAATTCCGTATTTTTGTTTCATCCCCTGCCGTCCGTTTCACGTTCATTGCGCCGGCGTTGCACCTCCCCCTCCCCAAATTTCTGCCGTCTCATATTATGCGCGCTTCCCCTGACGCGATGTTGCCGCGCTTTCTTCAAAAAACTTCATGGCTTCTCCGAAGACGGTCAACCTGCCCCCCTAATGTCGTGCCACAATTGTTTTTACTTCCCCCTCCCACGCCCGATCCATACTCTTTCCATTTCCACCGTAGGTAAGTTTTTTGACTGGACCACGCCCCTCTCCCGCGACTGCTACCCCATCCGCCCACTAGCTTCAACTCTAGCAAGCTCCTCACTCCCGGTTCCCTATTACCCCCCGCCGACGACCCTACGTTTTTAACTGACGCAAACAAAATCAGATCGAGGCCTTCTACCTCACTTATCCTTTCATAAGCCCAGTGCCCCTATCACAATACCCCCCCCTTGCGCGATATCCATGTTTGCCATGTGCGTATTGTTTGGCCGTTGGAGTACCCAATGAGTTTCTTTGACTCTTGATTGTGTTCGTGTCAGGCTTGCAGCATCGATTACAGGGGGAATGTGTGATGGCCTGGACGGGCCTTTGGGTATGTGCGGGTCGGTTAGGTGGGCCGGTGGTGGGCCGTAGTAATCGGTTTTTTTGGGGGATGTACTACGCAGCCTCAAACAGAGGAGAGCTTTAGTAGATGTGCTTGTTTGTTGTTTTTTTTGTATTTTACTTTTTTTCTTTAGCTACGCATTGTATATTCCAGCGTTGCTCTGCGACTTGGTTCAGAGGCACTCAATGAACCTTTACACCGCAGGCATCAAGTTTTCATCTGAGTCCTTTTTTTCTTCACTTTGTCCCTAGAGGATTAGAAAGTCCCTTGCTCGCATTATTGGGGCTACCGTCTTCCAAGATAGAGATAGAAGTACCCGCCAAGGAGGGAGTGCCCCTTTGCGGTCGTTGTGTTTCGGGTTCCGTCCCTAAGAAAACCACTTGTGAGACGCGGACATACGTGAACCTGTTTTTTCTCCCTCCTCATCGCAGTACGCTAACGCAAAAGCAGTTCACGACCTTCGAGACTTCAAGCCTTCCGCTGTCCCGCACCGTCGCACTCCTATGCAAGCCGGCTACTTTACCGAAAAAACCACCACTTCGGTAAGGTCACTCCAACACGACCTCCAACGACGATCTGTTCTCACTGACCGCAACTTCAAACACCCATTTCCCGAACCCCCCTTGTACCGTTTTTTTCGCCTTTCTCCTGAAGCGTGCTTTTCGACTCGACGTCACGTAGGTCGAAGCGGCTCTGAGTTTTACAATGCTGGGTTTCATCCCCAGCTTACGAGACAGAAAAGTCTCGTCGACGAACAACTTTTCTTCGCCTCAGGACCTTTCCACATTCTGAACTTTTTCATAAGCCGTTGAGTGGTGCTTCTCGTTTGTGGTTCGACCAAGGAAGCAAGGTAATGGATGTTTCGTTCCCTACGCATCCTTGCCTGGAATCAGGCACCCTTTCTCCGGATTAGACTCACATGTCGTACAGCTCGTACCCCTTGTACAGCTATGACAAAAGGCGAATATCAGATCCTCGCCCATGTCGGCTCGTAGAGCTGGTCCACCACGAATCCTTCCCTGAGTGGGCTGATTCTTGGCACCTGACACTCAACTTTTCTTTTCTCGCTCTTAGGGCGCCTGCCTTCTCCTTATTTTAATCCTCCCCCTGGTGGTTTTTTTGCGGTTTCCCCCAACTAGTCGTTCCTTCGTCAGATAGAGATATGCTCAGCAATCCTCGAATATTTTTTGCCTGTCCAGAAAACATTTGAGTCCTTCCATTTAGTATGCGCCTAATTCGGGTTCCATCTTTCCCGAGGTTACTCCTTTTTGTCGCATCAACCCCTAAAGTTGCCTTTTTCATGAGCCTCGTTTTGCTCAGCAATGACTTCTTAATATAGAAATTAACACTTTTCCTGCATGACTAAAGCACCAGCAACGCCGAAAACCCCCCGGCAGGAGGCAGTTTAAAATTAACAGATGTTTTTCACCGCACCGAGCGCATTATTGTCTACGATGCTTCGTCCTTTGGGTTGTCAGCATGTAGTCCCTCCAAGCCCTGACCAGAAAGAGACCTTGGTGCGCTTCCGGATTTTTTTTTTCCCTTTCCTTGGCCTGCACCCCTGGGCCTATTGCTACGATCTTCGGTTACAGTCTCGAGAAAAAGCCGCCGTCGCGCTTGGGTATTTTTACGGTCTTTTTTGCTTCTGTTTGCTGTGGGATTGATCATTTAGAAAGGCAGCCCATTGCCCACATTGCGACCGTACGAAAAAACGGTTTATGAACCAGCGTGCTTTTTCGTGACATTCTTCCTGCGCACCCTTATTGTGTTGGCGATTTTAGAGAGTTTAGAAGAGATTCTCCCCTTCGCGTCCCCCTCTGGCGATTACCTTGAGAGGAGGACCCAGGCGAACTTTTCATCGAGTTTGTCTAGGGAGCTTCTCTTCCCTACGTCTTTCACCCCCAATTTTCGATGCAGCGCTGCTACACGACTTGCCCGAACAGCTCCGAGAACCCTTTGCTGAGGGAAGAAGTTTCCCTATTACTGAGTACTACTGCCTCACCCTTTCTGCCGACACACCTCGATCCAAACCCTGAACATGACACGGCCACCCCCGAGAGCTGATTGACGGTCGTGCCCCCCCCCGGACGTAGTGACTAGTTTTCCTTACCCTCGACAGAAAATCATCGTCCCCATCATGCCCAAAAAAACTCCCAAATCAGCCCCCCCTCACGCCTTCCCGAGTTTACAGCCTCGCCGGGGATATCGGACCAGTCTTTGTGAGATAGATCGACGGTTATTCCCAAGCGAGAAGGAAATTGCTCGTTCCGTCTGTACAGGTTTACTCCTTTTTTCCTTACTTTTTGATCCGCGCTTAGATGCGAGTGCAAGAGAATATTGGGCGCTTTCTTCATATCAGCTTACTATAATAGCCTTTCCACGTCTTTGGAGGCTGTAGCCTTAAGTTACCTGCGAGGCTGTAGGGTTCCTCGGTGGGACAAGAAATTCGTTAGTCGCAGTAGCCGTCGCCCAAGATTAGAAAGTTCCGTTTTTTTTCAATGACAGATCTAACTTAGTTCTTAGATTTCGGCGTTTGCACTCTGAGAGAACACTGCTACTTCAGTAGTTTTCCACCATAGGTTTCTTGATGATTGTGACTGCCCGCCGGTATGCCCCCCACCACCACTCTTTTAGTCCGTTTTCCATTTTTCATGACGGACTCATCAGTGATTCTCGCCGATAAATGAGCACGTCGCTCGTCAACCGAGAATATTTTGCCCACCCAGGCATCGAAGTTCGATTGTATCTGTGACTTACCCCTCCACTCTCGCCCACCGCTACCGTTCGTTTTTACCGGTCAGGGATTTATAGCGACGCTCCGCGTTTTGTTTCCTCGGATGACTATGCTTTTGGCTGAATTTTACTCGATTCTCTATTTTGCTCGTGTGGCCCAAGTATTATTCCCACGTCGGCTTGCCCAAGTAAGCGTGAAACACGATTGACACTTATCGGGCACTCTTCGTTTAGGCATTTTACCTTCCAATTTTCTGATCTAGCTTTACGGCCGCCTCTGAACGCCAAGATGCTAAACTGTTTCTGATAAATAATAAGTGCTCTGGCCCTCCTTTTCACAGAATACAGAATTCAGGATTGTATTGTCCCACCTTATTACTTCAGAATAGTCTTCCCACCCGAGTGAGCACCAACCCGGTCTTCGTAGTTTCCACCAACGACGAATGCCACCCGCCTTCGTTTTTTTTCCTTTCCAGTTGACGGGCTTAGCCGTTTCTCGCGTTTCGCAATCGACTCGAACCTGCCCTATTCTGGCTGCTACGTCATGGCCAGGGCATTTCTTTGTGATTTTCCGTAGCCCGGCCCCGTCCATTGTTAGATACCATAAAGAATTCCCCTCGACCTTATGCTCCGCGAACGTTTTTGTTCCGCCATGCGTCAACGAAGCGAACCAGAAGAACTACTTCGAGGCGGGCACTTTGAAGGTCCCTGAATGAGTCCCTTGATCTTTTCCGTATATCCCCTACCGCAAGTGGTTTTGAAGCGCACGAGCGTTGTGCGGCAAGTCCGTCTCCCTTCTTTGGCGTGTTTCTGGCAGTCTCAATTCGCACGCCTCCTACTTCCCCCCCTTTCCTTTTTATCGTCTTCGTTTGCGGAACTCGGATGAGATTTTACCACCATGTAGGTTGCCCCCCTATCCATCGCAACCACCAAGTTGGGAAGGAATCTCCGTGCCCGCTTGCTCTTGTACGTGCTGCCATCACCTACGTGCAGCTGAATACGCCGCAAAAACGGCTTGTCTGTGACCTCGTCGCCTGCGTGGCCGGCCTGATGCGACCTACCGCCCCGAGATAAGAAGAACAGCGAGTCTCCCTCGGTACCGCAGTCTTTTTTTCTTGCTCGTTCCGTGTTGTGAAATCTGTGCAGTCCTTCCGTCCCGCGTACCGAATAGAGTTGCGCTGATAAGAAAAATTCGTAAGCCATAAAGTTTTTTAGTTTTTGCGCCTCTGCACTGCGAGTCGAACCTGCCTCCAGAATGAAAATGATCCTAATCTGGTCGCGTCTATTCAGCCACGCTCGTGTTTTACAGTACTGGTCCCCCTGATTTCTCTTCTGTTGAGATTCTAACATTCGCCTTCGTGCGAGTTTTCCCCCGCTTCGAAGAGCCCCCCTATTTGACTACAACCAACATTTCGAGTAAAAGAAAAAAATGTTTGTCACTCGGCGTACACCGCGGCGGGTAGCTTTACGGTTTGAAGCGACCGACTGTAATCCAATAGGAGACCTAGAAACTGATGATCCTACAAAACCCCCCAATAACCCTTTTTGTACTCAATTAAGCCGGTCCCAGCTTGCGATCTCGACCGATCGCAGTGCACATTGCGAGTTCCTGCTTCCGACATGTTTCCTTTTCCTGGGATTCCTATCATTTCCCCCTCACATGCCACGACTCGTGACGAAAGGAACTTACACTATCTCAGACTTTCCCCGCCCTACAGCCGAAGATTCAATGCGGTTCACTGACCCTATTTCTTTTTAGGTTTTCTGTTCGCCAGTTGATGAGATGAATCAGGAGGAATGCAACGGACGACCAGCAGTATGCTACTTTCTCCCGGCACTTGAATTACTATAGGAACAATGGCGTAGCGCCTCGAGCTCGTATTTTGCGGCGTCCTTTTCCACCGGTAACGTGGTATTAGATGACCCCGTCCAGTTTTTTTCTACGATGGTATCTGATTTTACTTTTTTACTTGTTTACCTTTTGTCTGTTGTATGATCGACTAACATTCAGCCCACTGCCACCTCCCTCTTGCCGCACCAAGTGAACGGACGAGACATCTCAGCCCAGTCTGTCAAGAGTCCCCGCCTTGCGTTCGAAAGACCGATTAGATGCGCCCCTCATCCGTCGTCGGACGCTGTCGTTTACGCCTCTAGCATGACACTTATCCCCCGGACTTTCTACACACGAACACTAAGCCCCCAGGTCCCAGACCACAGTGCGCGTCTCCTTGATTTGAATAGCTTCCGAGTAGTTATTCCTTGCCTGCGTCCAATCTTTCTGCAAGAAAGCATGTCTTTCCCATGATGCTGCCGATGGCAAGACCTCCAAAGATCGAATCCTTTCACCCGCTCTTCACCCCCGAGCCCGACTTTCGTCGAATCACCCTATACACACTATTTAAAGCACCATTCGTCACAGCAGTTCACGATGGGTCAATACAGCACGCCTATACCCAAGTAGAGATGTTCTCTCTAAGACTACCCACCCGAGATGCGCTCGTGGGCTTGGTACCTTTCTCCCGGGACGTTCGTCATTGGGTACAATCTTTGAAGCGCCGCCTCCCGCACCAGAATACCGACCATGTCGTATAAAAACGATTAAGTTTCGACACCCGCCGATGCTCTTTTCGTCACTAGTCGTCTGATTTGCTCGAGGGAGACGAAATTCTAGTTGCTTCGAAAGGCGGGTTCCTCACCCTCCTTTCACCCAAACTAGAGCTACCTAATGCGGAGACATCCTATAACCCTGAAGGCGGCCTTTTTGTTTACATTCACCTTGGTGAGAGACACCCATTCCCACGTCCCCCCACCCCCCACCCCCCTGCACAACCCCCACACATCCCCCACCAGAGTGGCAGTTATAGCCCCTGTTGTGATGCGACATGACTCGTACGTGACTGTGGTGCAGACGCGACAATTTCACCACCAGACGACTTCACAACCTTTGTTGCTGAGCTCGAGAGTGACCGTATGCTTCTCGGTCCCTTTTTTACCCCCTTCTGCATTATCTTCCCTGACATACGACCAACAACTAGACGAAGTACAGACCTCCGTGAGGTGCGTTAGGCCACGATGTCCTGAATTCACTCATGCACTAGGCCCAACTAGAAGACGACCTTCCAACACCCGAGAAACCCGACCTTAAGTTACTTGGGCATTAGTGCCTGAGATCTCTTTCCTCTTTTCACGCCCCCCTCACACCCACTTTGATCTTCGCTTATCGCAGGCCCCTTTCCAACAACCCCACGGCAAGTCTCTGCGTCTGCAGCGCCACTCACCTCCCGCCCTCCCATTGCTCTTCCACTCGCAGAATAGCAACTGTGAACTGGAGTCGTTTCTTCCCTTCTTATTTTTCATTTCGTCTTCCACTGAGTGAAAAGGGCGGCTGGAAACGAGTTATCTCGCTCATGTTTTTTCTTTACCCACCGACGTCCCCCAGTTGCTACGAACGCCTTTGAATTTTAAATGAGACGCTGCCCTGCATCCACAGCCAAGACATTTTTAGTTTAGTTTCTATTTCGACGCCTTCGAGAATGAGATCTGAAAACTATCTACCATAAAAGTAATACTTGCTCTTGGCGACATCGTCTTTCTTCAGAATCATGTTTGCGTGAACTTTCTCCGTTAGTTTTGGAAGTTCTCGCGCAAGGGCTTGCCCCGCGTTTTTCTCACCGACCTCTGCCGCTTGTATCCTGTTTTTTTTTGACCCCCTCATTTTTAGCTCCCGCGTATGATGTGTCTCCAGCGGAAGCGTGTCGATGCCCCTGCCCTTTCCAATATAATCCTCTCGGCCGCACTCTTGGCGTTTCCTTAGAAACCTCGACATGATAGTAAACTTTCCACATGTTCCGACGCATGTCCAGACTTTTTCTTTCCCCCCCCCCTCCCCCCCCTATTCTCATCGCCAACACCAGTAGCAATCTCCCTTTCTCGGACACCCTGCCCAGTTTTTTCGTTCAGATACTGTCCCCTTTTCCCCCTTCACGTCTCCCCACGTCCCGTGCCCCCTCTCGTGCATGTCCCACCCCCTTTTCAGACACTACGCTTTTTTTTTCGACTGTTACGAGCGTTCCCATGTACTCCGAGACCCTCCAGGTACCCCTTGGACAATGAACACCCACCAGTCAGTCGTTTGTTCATACCGGGCGTCTTTCCGTTAAGTCAATTTTTCTATTATTTGCGCCCTTCGTTGCTCCCGACAGCCTACGTCTCCTTTCCGTCTGCCCTAGGCGTTTGCCCCTTACCCAGCCCCGAATGTTAGTGTACCGCTTGTCGTTGTATTTAGCTAACCCCTATATTTTCGTTTTCCCTTTCCCCGAGTACCGGACACTCAATGTGCCCAAAAGAACGCGAGACACCTCTTCACTTTTTTAACATCCCAGAACAAGCGTCACTTCACACTCCACTCCTCCCCGCCTGAGATGGCCGACCCCCTCCCCCTAGCCTGCCCACATTCCCATTACCTCGATGATATCCCCCCCGCCTCCTCTCTTCCTTCCCCCTCCGTCACTCCACTAACTTCTATGGCTTAAGACTTCCCCACTCCCGTACTCTGATCCCCTAGTCGCTGCTCATCTCCGAGCCCCCCCCCCCCCACACCCACTCGAGACTACCGTACGACTTTTCAGAGTGCCTTTCTATCGCCCTGGTTGCCTTGCTCGCGCGGAGTAAATTAATGCTGCAGCGTGACGGTTTTCTTGTTTATTCCTACTAGGCCGCTGCATAGATTCCGAGAAAATAACCGCCCCTCACAATGAGAACGGTTGGTTACGTTTTTTCCCTTTTCGCCTCCGTGTTTTCTAATCTGTGAACCTCAGCGCACTGATTCCTTTACTGAGTCAATACAACTTTCCTGCTTCTTTTCCCCATTTCGTTCTTTCTCGTTAGCCCATTCACCTTAGTGCATTTACGGGGCGATCATTCCCCGTCCCCAGACGAAAGATGGTTGACGTCTCTCCCCCCGTAATCCTAACGCCTCTGAAGGGAAACGAGTTCAGCTCCCGTTTCCTCCAAAAGGCCATCGAGTTTTTAAGCGGCAATTGCTTTCCCTATATTCCCCTAGCGCTTCTCCCCCCGCACCACCTCGAGGGATCGCCCTAGATGTCCCCCCCCGACCCCCAGCTCGTAATGACAGGGTGTTTCTTTAACTTCTAGTGCCATTTCCCCTACCCTTCTCACTCCCCACCTTTTTTTCCCCCTCCCCCCGTCTTACCTTGCCCCGTGCCCACCGCGAACACGAAGATACTGTTACGAATAAAGTGTCTTGTTCGACCCAATTTCCCCCCCTGTCTCTGCAGCAGTCCTTCTACCCCGACCCGATTTTTTGTGGTGTTTTCCCCCTTGTCTTTTTCGACTCGCAGTAGTATGCAGTATAGTTGTTGGATGGGCCCCTTGAATTGTCCCCCCTCCCCATCTCCCAGTAACATCTTTCTTTCCAACTGCTGCTTTTTTCGTGCCGTTCCCCTCGCTGTTCCCTCGACCGTTGATGTTTTCCTTTCCATTTTGAGCCCCTCTCATCCCTTTCTGTTGTTCGAAAGGATGTGTCGTTCGACTGCATATTTCCTGACCTTCTGCAGATTATTTGTCCCGGCCCCCCTCCATCGGCGTCAAGTATATCAGGAATGATACGGACGGGACTTGGCCCACCCCCCCCCTTTACAACCCAGGCCCCCCAAGCCCCCCCCCCCCCAACGAACCCCCCCCCCCCCATCCGGAGACAAATAACAAACGACACAAAACCACATATACAACAAAACTCCCCCCACCCCACCCTCCCCCCCCCCACACCAAATACCACCCCACACCCGAGACTCTCCCCCCCCCCAGCCCGCCCCCCGAAAGAAACCAAGAAAACACCACATCATAGGAAAACACCCCCCCCGCCCTCCTCCCCAACCACCCCCCATCCACACACAAAACACCCAACCCACCGAAGAAAGCCGAACCTACCCCCCACACGGACAAACAGAAAAGAATACACCGCTACAAAAAGACAGACTACCAACCCACCCCCACCCCCCACCCCAACCCAGACCAACGACACGAACAACCATGAGAAACAAAAACCCCCTAACACCCAATAAACACACCATGTCAACCCCCCCCCCCCAAAAGGAGCCCCAAATAGTGGACGAAAAGTCCCGACCCCCAAATAACCCACCCCCCCACCAATTCCCCCCCCCCACACAGAAAAAAACACCCCCACAATTTCCCCAACCCCAGGACTTCAAAACCCAACCCCCACCAGCACAACCCCCCCCAACACGCCTCCACCCACAAACCAAAAATACAACCACACTTCACCCACCCACACCACCACCCACATCCCACACCCCCACCCACCCAACCCCCCACCCACACAAACCGGCCATAAACAAGAAACCAAGCCAACAAACAAGAACAAAAGAAAAGACCAACCCTCACCACAAAACAACCCCCCCCCCCAACCCCTCCCCCCAGCCAACAGACCCCACAAAACCAAAAAAACCGCAAGAACCCAAGCCAAACGACATTCCCCCGATACAACACCCCCCCCCCCCCCCCCCCCCCCCCCCCTCCCCAACACCAAACCCCCCCCACCCAGACACCAACACCCACAAACCCCCACCCTCCCCCCCCAATACCCCCCCCCCCCCCCCCCCCCCCCCCCCCCCCCCCCCCCCCCCTTGCCGAATCTCCCGACGCCCATGGAAAATTATGCAGCCGTCTTTCTGCGCCCCCCGAACTAAGAGAACTTTTCGAATTTGGACTGAGCCTAGCCCATTCTCTCAGTTCGGTGAGCGTGCACTATTGGCCCTTTTCGATCTAACTTTTGTTGTTTTTTAATAGAGATGGTCGCACATAGCGCTAATTAAACTGACTGCTTTTTCCTCCCATAAGCACCCCTTCCCCTCCCTTTTTTTTTTAATCAGGCTTGAAGGACTCAATAAGAGCTTTTTCAATGTAATGACCGCACAGCAGTACTCTCGAATTAGCCCGTTTGAATATATTCACCTTTTTGCACTCTCCTAGCCTAACCGCCACTTAGGTTCACGCCCCCCAGTCTTTTCACACATCCTGCCCGAGTTCAGCAATGCATGAGTCCCTAAGAATCAATTCCCTGGCAGTGGTTGCTTAGAACCCCCTCGACGTCCCTCCACCTTCCCGATAAGATGAGCGAACATTAGATAGGGAAAGTCACCCTCATCTCCGCTTTAAGACGATTTTAGCCTTCTTTGGTTGGGTTTCCTGGAAGACTGTGCGGCATAAAGCAAACACCCCCCCCTGAAGAACCTTTTCCCCCCCCCTGAGCCCGAATCTACTCTGGCCCTTCTTCGTGTCGACGAGACGAAAATTCACTCTGAGCCTTTTGAGAACACCCGATCGTGTTTCCCCCCCTTGTTCCCGATCGTTCGAGTTCGTTTTCTACTGACGTTTTCCCCCAGGGGGAGCGTTTTCTAGTTTGATGGTAGATAATCTCCGTTGGCAATTGTACCTGAGACCTTTCCTAACTACCGTTTCTTCCCGCGCTCTCCCCTTTTTCGTAGAATACGAGGGCGTCCAGCCTTGCTTTTTAGACGCGCTCCTCAGTAGATGTCACGTTTCCCCACCTTCTTTTTGCCAAGAGGGAATCCCAGTTCTTTTTGCGTTGCTCCCGTCCCTCATCCTTTTCTTTCCTTCGATGGCGTTCGTGAAGTCCCTCCCGGACCCCAATAGTCTTCGGCGTTTTCCTTCTTCCCCTCCCCCGGCACGCATTTCGTGTTCTTCCTTGCGTAACTCAACGATCTTGATAGCTTCCATGTTTTCAAGCGTTTTTTCCCCTTGACCTCGATTCTTCAATCAAGTGCGCTCTCCCCCACCCTTTTTAGGGCGCATGACGCAAGCGACGACGGCGCGATGTTAAGTTCCCCCCGGGCTGCGGCACACGCTTTTGTTCTCTGCCCTGCCTAGACCCCCCACTCATAACACTCCATTTTTCCACCCCACTCCACGCCGCCCCTCCCCTTTCCCTCGCCTTCTTTTTTCACCGGTTCTTTCAGCAAGTCTGAGTGCTTGATCGCCCGTTTCAGTTTATCTCTCTTTTGCATTCCCCGTCGTTACTTTCTTG
>Ga0179593_1568539_pt1 | contig 11733 bp, 16 predicted proteins | sample CZODoug2_1_08_16_FD_185931 | JGI IMG/M metagenome (GOLD analysis project Ga0179593, IMG submission 185931) | Vadose zone soil fungal communities from Angelo Coast Range Reserve, California, USA - CZODoug2_1_08_16fungal (PacBio error correction) | ecosystem: Environmental > Terrestrial > Soil >... | reverse complement strand
GGCGCCCCTGTCCTGCGTGCGAGCCCCGGACGAACAGATCCTTCGGTCTTTCCGTTGAGACTGGTCATCAAGACGAAAAGAAACACACGGCGCCCCCCCCTTCAGGGACCGGGGTTTTTCCGTAGAAGGGACTCATCCTGCGTTTGATTTAACGATGGCCTTCGGATGGTTCGGGGACTCTTTCCCGACTTCAATTGAGGTTGCCTCTCCGAGCATTGACGGACAATAGACAATTTCTTTCCCCCCTGGAGAGGATTTTTTTTTTTTCATCGCCGCTCTTTTTTCTGAGGGGTAGGCGTCCTTTTCGTTTTCGTTGTAACTTTTTACCACTTTTTTCCTCCGTCCTGGCCAGGGGTAATAGTCCTTCATTCTTTCTTTCCCCCCCCCTTGGGGGTCCCTCTTTCTCCTCCTCGGATGGTGCCCATATCTCCTGCTCCCCGTCTAGCACCTAGTTCTCAGCGGGTAGCAGTCATCCCCTAGCCTTTTACCCCCTTAGACGCGGGTCTTTCCCCCACCCTCTTGTCGGGGGGTCTTTGTCCTTACCCCTTTTTTGGAACCGTGTACTCGTCCGCACGGCGCGTCGCGATCGCCGAGCTGGATATCTCGCTTCCCTTGCCGGAAATACCTGTCCGCCCTCCGTTCGGCGCGGTTTTTTTAGCGGCCAGCTGTCCACCTCTCCCTCGATAGAAGTTCGCTAGATTTCCTTTGATGCCTCTTTTCCTTTCGTATAAAATCTGGTCTTCGATAACGAATTTTTGAGGGTTTTTTCCCCAGAGATCACCCCCCTTTCCTCCTCCCAGTGCCAAAGTAGGGGTCAAGACTTTCTCTTACCGTAGATACCCCCAAAACCAACCCAAATCCCAAACCCACAACAACCCACCAAAACACCCCCAAAAAAACCCACCCACCCAAAAACCCAAACCCCACCCCCCCCCATGACAAAAACCCCCCCCCCCCCGAGCTCACGGAAACTTCCCCGGCGACGACGCTGCTGGGATCAGAAGGTCGTCCCCTCTGATAATGCGAGGCTTCTCCTTCAAGGAACAGTTAGTCTTTTCCCACCCCCCTTCATCAAGCTTCTGGCCCCCCACCACGAACGGTCCCGCGGTGAATTTGGCCACTGAGGAACAGCTCGCATCTGTTCTTTCTCCAGCAGCTACTCCCTTACCTCAGGGAACGATTTCCTCCGTCGAGGTTTTTCCCAGCCGGTGCTCGTCTGCTGTCCTCTGCCCAAAGCGGTTCTTCTGGGTCCTCGCGAAGGCTGTCGGCCGGTCCCCCCCCCCCGCCACGGGCTGCCCCTTTTGAAGCAACACTACCCTCCGGACAGACCGCGTCGTCTGACTTAGGGCGGAGAGTGTTTTTTGAATACCTTTTCCCCCTCAGAATGCAGTTGGTGTTGTTTTCGTGATCCCCGGTAAACCTCCCTCTCCCTCAATAGCCTACTCTTCCGTGGGCCCCGACTTTTTCCCCCCTTCCCCTGTCCCTCGTGTGCTCTCAACAGGCCGCCCGCCCGTTTTTGCGATTTTTTTTGCAGATCTTTCCCAGAATACTTCCCTAGAAAAGGCTGTCATGATTTTTTCTCCGACTTATCTAAGAAGGCCTTGATCGGCACCTTAAACTTAACCGTGAGTATTTTAAATGGCCTTAGGTCGGCCTGTCCGTTTTTTTTGATCTTGACTCCCCTTGAGTTCAATTTTACGTTATTGTGGGGGCGCCTCTATTCTTCGTTGGGCCCTTAACTTTCTGAGACCCATCCGAATTTCACATTAAGCTTCCACGACCTCCTTTTTTTTTTGCCCTCCTGAAATGCGGCCCGGGCTCGTTCCGTGAGAGATTACCCCGAATAATCCGCCGTGGCACAATGTGGCAATTTCTTGGAGTAGGGGGTTGATCCCACCCCCTTGATAGTTATCTTTTAGTGACCCTATTTGGTAAAGACGTTTTCCATTTCCAAACAATGCCCCCGATTCTCCTTTTTGGGTCCTGTTGTTTTCAAACAGCTTGTCCGCGGGAATACTTTTGCAAACACCTCCCCCCTGCGCCCCTACGGGAAGAGTCTAGCTTCGGATCCTCTCCCTTGCAAGTTTTTCATTAAAGAGCTGCTTTTCCCTTCGGGCTCGAGCAGTGCTTGAGTATGCTCTCCCCTGGAAAGGTTGGTGGGAAGGTCACCTCCCCCAAACCCTCCCGTCCCTTTCTTTATGTCCATCTGAAAGTCTTTGCTCCCATGGCCCCTGCAATCCCTGGGCTACGACTCGAGCCTTTTTTTTTCCCTTTTTTCCCCCCGATGGGCAGCCGTATCTTATTGCCGAGAAATCAGTTACGGACGATGCTAGGATGTTTTCCCCCCCTGAGGGGTTTTCTTCAGAAGAAGAGCATTAGTCCACTTCCACGGACTTTCCGACACCCTCCCCCATCGCGCATGAGAGCCCCGATGCCGCGCGCCCCGTCGAAGACTTGTCGATTTCCTCAAATTATTGCCGTCCTGCTCTTCAGGACCCGTAGATTTCCAAGACCTTCGGGGCGGTCGATGTCCCCCCCCCAGAAACTTTTTTCCTTCCCTCCTTCCTTAGAAAGAGTTCCCCCGCTAGCGTCTTTGACTCGTCAACCCCCTTGTCTGTCATCTCCTCCTCGGGCGATTCTGTCGACGAGTGCCGGATGATCGGCGGTCGCCCCTCTTTCCGGCTTCTGTCGTCTTCCGTCTGGCTCGCTGCCCCCCGACGTACAAACGCTTCGACGACAAACTTTTTTTTTTGTTTCTCCTTTTTTTCCCATAGACGTATATCAGTGACCCCCCCCATAAATGAGGCTGTCTCTTCCTTTTTTGCGGGAGCCCTGGCCTTTTTGATGGACAAGAAAGCAATCTTGTGGGGAGACACCTTCTCTTGGGAGTTATTCGTATTTTTCCCGAGATTGACAAGTGCTTTGAACGTCCCTTAGGACGGCACGACTAGGATTCTCGAACAGTGTTGACTGCAAAGGCGTGACAATCCCCCCAAAGAAGACAACGAAGGTTCTCATATGGTTCCCCCAGAGCCTCCCGAACAGAAGCGGTACCCTTTCTCCCAAGAGCGTGGTCCTCCGTCGAAAAAATCCTTTCGCTGTACGACTCTTTTCCCCTTTTAGAGGTCCTCCGGGGGCCTCTCTTCACGCGTCTCCACACTTCTTCTTTGGGAATCACCGATTTTTTTTTGGTGCCCCCCCTGTTCCTTGTGTAGTGTCCCTTTATCGAAGAGCGCACTCTCCGGGGGTTTCTCTCCTTGTAAAAGAAACCCTTCCCCGTTGCCTTAAAGTCTGATTGAAGTTAGTTGCTTCCCTTTTCGCGCAATTGTTCGCCTGCAGTATCCCCCATATCGTATGGGATTTGACTTTCCTTTCGCTCCGAAGGTGACCTCTCTTTTGCTTCCTTCTGTCATAGACCCTCATTTTTCACACGCTGTCACACCTACTCCCACTTGGTCCGTGGGGGACCCGGCCCCCCGGAAGAAATATTCTTTTTCATTCCCACCCCCCCCTAATGCCCCCAGCCCTTCTCTCAAGCTTTCCCTTTTCCAGAATAGAAGGAGCCCTCCCCCCAGTAACACCGTCCCGGCGTGCAGCGACCCACAGAGAGTCGTCGTTCTCCCCCCTTGTTCTGATTTTCCTCGGTAAAGGTTCCTTTTCGGATCGATGCCGGGTCCTCTTCCCCTATCCCGGAGACGAATCTACCCCCCCTCCTTTCATTGTTGTTGAGAGTATTTTTTCCCGCAGGGATCGTCTTTTCCTCGACTGGAAGTTTCGCTTATCCCCCCCTGAGGTCGTCGCCCTCCCCGATGTTGGTGGGAGAACCCTTTTTACGCGAACGCGCTTCTTTTTTCCCCGCCCCCTTTCACGCGATTTCCGGCATTGAGTCGCTCCACCCCTAAGAATTTATCGTCTCACCCCCACTCGGAGTGAGGGGCCCCTCGCAAGTGCTTTTTTTTAGTTCCGACGGTCTTCGCTTGGGACTAAGGTAGCACCCCCCTCGGGTTCCCGTCGGAGCGCAAGGGGCCCTCCCCCCCCCTGGCGTGTTTTTTTCGAGCTAGCGTCCTTTTCTCCGCACTCGCAAAACGAATCTTTTAAAGTCCGCCCCCCCCCGCGCGGTCGGAGTACTTCTCGGCGATCATTGAGAAATTCCTTCCCCCAGGAAAGTTGTCGAGCACCCGACCCAACCCTTTCACGAGTTGGCCTCTCCCCCTTCCGCGTGAACTCTTTCTTTCCCCGCCATCTATTTCCTCATGTTAGATCGTTTTCAGTTGCTGGGGGTCAGGGTTTCCAGGACGTTAGGGATGCCTCTTCCCCTCTTTCGAAGCTTAGTAGTACGTCCAAAACCGGGGCACCCCCCCCCGCCAACGCGATTCGGCCTTTCAATAACGGTTTTCCTTCGGTTCCCCCCTCTTAAGACCTATCCCACGCCCAAGAGAGGTCTTTTTTATGTGACTGTTTCGGTGCATCAAAAAGGCGCCCCTTTTCCCCCCGCCCTTTTCTCGTTTCCCCCAGCCTTCATCTGGGGTCACCGCCGTCCTCTCCGGCCCTCTGAGAGACGCTCCCCCTCTTGTTCGTTTCTTCCATAGAGCCATCCCCCCTCCGTCCCCGACAACTTACGTCGACCGTTCGAGGCCTTTCCATTCCCCAGCCGCACTTTTTCTCCGTATATTAGCCGAGGAGACCCCATTTTTTTTTTTGACGAGTCGCAGTCCGCGATCCCTTCCTTTTCTTCTTTTCGTCTCTCCTTTCTTTGCACCGCTCGCGAACCTCCAACGAAGGGTCTGTTGCCCACGAGCAGGACGGCCCCCGTGATGATATTTTTTTTCTCTCCATAGAGGTGTGCGGTCGGCGCCGTGCTGCGATCTCGAGTCGGACTTTTCCTGTTGTGCGCTACTCTTTCGCCCCGTCTTCTTCCCCCATAGTAATACTCCCCTTCCCTCTTCGTTTCGCACAAGCATCAAAGGGTTTCTACTTCTTTCCTAATTTTTCTCGGACGCCTCTCTCGTGATCGACGAGCTTCTTTTTCGGCCATCCTCCCCGCCTCGAATGCCTTCCCTCAAACCCCTTCGGTGGCCCAACACTCTTCCTGTTTCTGATGCTCGTACCAAAGGAGCGTTTTGACGTAAGCATTCCCTTTAGAGCCTCCTCGCCCCCCCCCCCCCCCCCTCCCCCCAATCCCCCCCCCCCCCCCCCCCCCCCCCCCCTCAACTGTTTTCCCCCCGAAGACTCCTTCCTTTCCTAGGAGTAAGTGCCCCTTTCCTTTTAGTCGAGACAGGGCTCTTGGAACCGCGACCCTTCTTAGACTCCTTCTGAATAGTCTTTTTTTTTCCTGCAAGTGACGTTATTTCCAATCCGATCGTACTTCCGGGTGTGAAACGACTTCCCCCCCCCCCCCTCTCTTTTTCTTCAAAGTATTTTCTTTCCTGTGAGGACGTAGGAGTCTTCTTGAACGCTCGCCGCAGTTTTTCCAAGACTTCCCTTTAGGTAGAGTTTGATAGCCCTGGCTTGGGGCTGACGGATTCACACAAACGGTGCCTCTCCTCTCCCCCCACCACTCCCCGGTGAAAGCTTTGTCCGCTGCCATTTTTTTTACCCCCGAATGCTCCGAGTTGCAGGAAGCTAATCTCGGGAACCCTTTTTCCCTTCTGCGACCCTTATTAGAGGTGGTCCTCTTCCCTTTTTCTCGTAGTTGAACCAACGAGGAAGTGTATTTTTTCCCTCGCGCTTTCTCGGAATTTTCCCACACGGAACCACCTGAGTGCAGAACACCTCCTACAGCCTTCTCGGAGTGGGCTTTCTCGATTTTCGTTCCCAGGATATACCTTTCCCCTCCTAATAAGTTGTTTTTTCTCCGTCTCCCTTTGTCCCCCCCCAGGAAATCTCCCCCCCCATTTTTTTTTCCTCCAGAAGAGGCTTTTTCTCTGAAGCTTCTGCCTGGCTCGGTTTTTTTCTGAATTTAACGGACGACACGCCGGGCCTGGTCTTTCGCGTTTGGGTTTCCCTCACCGTAACGACGAGAAACGCGTTACTCAGTCCTAAGGAAGGGCTAGCATGCAGTGGGGCAAACGGGAGATCTTTGTGCAGAGATTGGATTCCTAGCCCTTCTTTATGGGAAGAAATGAAGCCGGTTTCAAATCTTTCGTTTCTTTTCTCTCTTGTACTGAGGGGGGCATGATCCATTTTTCCTGTCACCCCAAAGACTTTTCCTTCCCCCGCAGAAGTCCCCCCTTTCTCCCCCCAGAATTTTGGACCCAGGATGCTTCGAGCGGTACTTGATCGCTAGCGTCCCCCCCCGGCACCAAGACGGTTCCCCTCGTCGTTTTTGGGGGGATCTTCTTTGCTTCACAAACTCGGACTTCTTTTTTGCTCCCCATCTTTTGATTACGTAAAGCCAGTAGCATTCCCTGCAAGCTCCCTCTCCTACGTATATTTCTTTTAGCTGGTTGTCACCCGCTGTCGCGACTACTCCCCCCTCTGACCGCCCCTAGGAGCTCGCGGTCGTCTATATCCGGTAAAGTTTTCCCCGAGGGTTCTTCTCAAACGTCTTCCCGTCCCGCGCGCGAGTACCTGAAGCCGCCCTTTTTACGTGTTTGGCAGGCCAACCACGACCCCCCCTCCTTGTTGGATTTGTTTCTCATGCTTCGAGGCTTTCAGCTAGGGATTTCCTCGCTCTGCTACCTTCCGGTTGCTTCTTCGTGGCGCGAAGCGGAAATAGTTTTCCCCCCGGCCCGGTGATTACGACGACGATGACGGGTTTCTAGGAACCTCTCCCGGACGGCGCTTCGAAGCGCCACGGAACCGACATTCGACACCCCCCGATTTTTCTCCACACCTCGCCACTTTTCTCCGTGCATCTCATCCCTCTGGTTTTCGGAGCCTCTCTTTTCCCCCAATTCCCTGGCGTGCGACCTTTTCCCCGACAAATAGAGACGCCAGCCTCGCCTTTTTTCCTCATTGCGCCTCTTTTCCTCTTTTCCAAAGCACATGAACTGGGTCCGCTTGGGCAGCCTTTAAGAGGCAGGTCTTTTCTATTCTTGCGGTTTTTTTCTTGGATGCCTGCCTTTTCCGCGACGTTCCTATCCTTCCTCTTTCTCGACTTTCTTGGGAACAGATAATTTCCTGACACGTGGGAGTTCTTTCCCACGCGCAGTATACGCCTTTGCCCCCCCCAGCCATGAAGGCGTTTTCCCCTGGTGCCTTTTCGGCACCGCTTTGCGTGTCCACCGAAGAGACCCTTCATAATTCTCTTTTTTTTTGCTCACCCGCTTTGGTCGCTCTTTTTCCACAAGCGAGTGACCGCTTTCACGCACAGTCTGGCCTTTTACGCTCGCGCGTTTTTCCCCGATCAGGGTTTTGGTTCCCCAGGAACTCCCCCTAACCGGCGCCGCGAGAGAATCCCGACAACGCCTCGTCTTCCCCCCCCCAGCTAGTTTTTTTCCTTTTTCCTCAGATACACCCCTAAGATCGAGCTCCTTTCTTTGGACTTTCCCTTTCTCCTCCTAGTTAAAAGAGTCCAGAGAAGAAAACTTACGTGACCCCCTTCGGTTTTCCCACACGTTCTCTCCTCTTATAGAACAGACCCAATCGAGTTTCCCTGTAACCTCCCGCTTTTTCGTATTCCCCCCCTTTTCAGAGATTAGTTTTCTCTTGTGAGGCGCTCGACAATAGAGGCTCGACTCCGTCTATTAGGGCTCACCCATAGTCTTTCCGGAAGGGCAGAGTCGTCTCTTCCAAAGACCCGCGATGGGGACACGCTTTTTTCGTAGCCAATAGATCCCCTTCCTGAAAGCGGCTGACTTCTGGCACCTTTTGAGGGCACCCAGCCCTCTGGGTCGGTTCTTCTTCCCCTTTTAGTGAGCCTACCCTTTTGTAGCGTACGCAAGCATCAGCGTCTCTATGGGAGTTCCACTTTTCCGCTTCCCCCCCCCCGCCGACGCGTGCAATTCCACCCTGTCGTCGTCGACTCCTCCCTTCGTTCCTCGGGACACCTCCCTTCCCCCCTTGGATCCCCCTCTTCGAAGTCGCGCCTTTTCCCGGAGACTGAAAGCTCTCTTTTTCCTTTTGTGGAGAGATTTTCTTGTCCGTCCCGCGACCGGGTTCTGACGCTTCCCTTCCCGAGGATCCCGGTAAAATAATTAGGTCCTCCTATTGTTCTTAACAGGCGGAGACTTCCCCCCGGCGGACTTCTCCCTGAGGAGTGGAACCTCTTTTTTTTTCCCGTTCGACTCGATGACTTGGCGTCCAGGGGTTAGCCCCCCGCCTTTTATCGCAGAACATTTTTTTTTTTTTCCCTGACCCCCCCTTTTCTTCTCCCTCGATGTAGTGCCTCCTTCAGAAGGATCTCATCCCGCAGGTCGCCCAAAAGCGCTGATCTGGGCCTTTTCGAGAAAGGACCCCCTCAAAGAATCCATGTTACACCTTCTAGATCCTCCTAACGCAGATGACTTCCCCCTCGCGGACCCAACCAAGAAGAAGGTGAACTTCCCTTCTTGCGAGGTTAGGTTTAAAAGTCTACCGCGAGGCCTTCTGGCGGAGCTCCCCCCCCGGACCCCCTCTTCCGCACAACCTCCCCCCCCCCCGTTGGTATTAACGAGACTGGCCTCTCTTTTCCCGAGATTGTCGCCCCCCTCCCCTCGACCTGCAAATTTCCCCCGATAGGATTTTCCCCTCCCCCGAGTGGGGGTCCTTTCCCCTCTTCCTTTTTCGGTCTGCAGCGGAAAATCCTTTCGTGGAGTCGTCCGGGACCTTTTTCCCACTTATTTAGAGATTCTTCTGTAGTAATCCCATAAAAGTGACCCTAGCTTGTCGAATCGGCCGAACCCCCTTTTCCCTAGCAGGTGTCCCTCGAGATGATCCTTTTCTCTTCCGGTGTCACACACCCCCGCACCCCACATCTTCCCCCGCCTTCATTTTTTTTGGGAAAGGCTCTGCTTTCTGCCGCACGCCGTAGAACTGGTCGTCTGTTAAGGGCGTTCGAGCCCTCGAAGACGACCCAGCCGAGGTCGAAAAGTTCTGACTTTCCTCGCATCCCTCCCATGCAGAACGGCTTCCTCTGCGCCCACCTCTTTCCCCCTTTTTGGGCGTGGACGAGTCGCAGGTCCTCCCCTCCTCTCAAGGCAACTCCGTCCTTCTCGATGTTCGGCCTCTCGACGTCCCGCCCGAATTTTTCTTTGCTCGTCTCTCACGAGCAGACGGTTTTCCTCCTTTGATATAGAGCCATTGCCTTTTCTCGGGTAGAAACTCTTTTTTCGATTGGTTTGTCCTGTTACTTTAGTTCTCAACTTTGAGTGGAGTAGCCTCCTGTCCTCGTAATCCTACCCGTTCTCTTTTTTGCCATCCATACAGGGTCGTAATCTCCGGGCCACCCCTATCCCCCTCGTTCCTAGAGAGTAGCAGAGCTCGTCGGCCCTTTCCCCCGCTCTCCTCCCTTTCTAAAACAATTCGGGGCTTTTTTTTTTTTTCCCTTAAACAATTGGACTTTTCGGCGCCTTTTCTAAGCACGGACGCTTCTCAGAAGCAGCGCTGCCCCTTCCCCTTTTAAATTTTCCTTCCCCCTCCCCCGAAGAGAGATACTCAGGCGTGGGGCGAGAGTGTGCGTAGTTCCGCAAGTCCCTGACCATCTCTCTAGACCGTGATTGACCTTTTTTTTTTTTTTTTTTTTTTTTTTTTTTTTTTTTTTTTCTTTTTCTCCGGAATGCTAATTACGTTCTTTTATCAAATTATGTTTACATTAGATACGAATTCTTTGAACGACATATCCCCCCCTTACGCCCCTTCTGTATGGTGAAAGTAACGGTTTCACTCCTTGATTCTGCTCACCCCTTCGAGCTGACCTTTTCTCCCTTGTATAAGACTGGCCCTGGCTTTGTCGCTGATCATGCGAGCCCCCCTGACGTAGACTGCCCCCAAAGGCATAGGCCCCCACCACGAAGTCTTGGTGAAGCGGTTTCCCCTTTTTTTTCCCTGCGTTTCCCCCCCCCCAACCCTATGAAATAAGCCTGCCTCTTACTCGAAACGGGTACCCCCCTTTTCCCCTGTTTAGATTCGTCGGCCCTCTCTTTTGTAAGATAAAGCTGTGCTCGGTAGGAAGTTTAGGAAACAACTGCCGTTTCGAGGAGGGCGGCCTTTCCCCCCCCCCCCCTGCTCAACCGCCGCCCTCCCAACCCCCCCCTTTCTTTTACAGAAGGCGTCGTCTCTTTGGGGAGCTGAGATTTCGTTTTTTTATTCTTCTCTTTTGACTCCTCCTTTTTTTGAGATTCTCCCCCGGTCCACCGCCCTCCCCCCTTCCCTCCGCCATTGTGTCTTGGCTTTCGGGTTGCGGCTTTGGCTTTTCTTTCCCGGACGCCCGACAGGCTCGAGGGGACATGGTCGTCTCCCCGCGTTTGGCGAAGCACCCTTCGCACCTGATGGCCTGGGGAAACCCCCCGCCTTCAGTGAGAAGAATTCAAAGGGGACCCCCCGTCCCTCCGTGAGAGCCCGGAAATCCTGAGATGGGTAATTCGGCCAATGGATCTCCCTTCCCCCTAGTTTCACGTCTTTTTTGGTCGAGCTGTCGTTGTTCTAATAATGTATTTTTACGCACAACTCTCGATCCACGAAGGCCCCCCTTCTTTGGGAGCCTTTTTTCTCGCCGAGTTTGTCCGCCGAATTAATCCGTGCTCCCCTCCTGGGACACGAGAGTCTTGGATCTCTTTGCGTTCCCCTGCATACGATTCTTATCGATCCTAAGTCCCTTTCTTCCCTAAGCGATATCCTCACTTTTCCCCCTCTTTTTTTCTTTTCAAAAAGATGTCGAGACTATAGAACCCCTCCTCGAGCTCGCTCGTCGATTATGTTCCGATTTCACCAGCGCTTCCCTTCCTAGCGAGACGTTTTTAGACGTTTTCCCCCAAGTGGGTGAAGGACCCCTCCATGTTTGTCTTTTTTCCTTTAGAGCGTTCACGTTTTCTTCCTCTTCCTTTGACTACTCGCTAGAGGAAAGCTTTTCAGGCTTGGCTAAGCTTTGCAGCAGATGATTGATGCCTCCCCGGGAGGATGGGACTCCTTTAGGATCCCCCACACTGAGGGCCTTTTCCTCCGCGAAAGGAAGTAGAGGCCACGACCTCCCCGTCAAGAAATCCCTCTCCCCGAGCGGTCCCCTCTTAGAAAAACAGCTTTCCTCCGCAACGTTTTCATCACCTTTTTTCCGTCCTTTCTGCTTCTGAGAAAAAGCCTCCCTTCTTTCGTGAGAGATTACACATCGATGACGAAGAAGCGATTCTCAGTGATTGTAGAATGCGACCGTCCTGCCCGGTATGACTTGGGCCCGGCAGGTCTATCTTGCGGCGGGGCTTTTTCATGCGTTTCCCTCGAACGTTAGAACCCCTATCTTGTCTTTTTCCTTGTCTCGATGACGCCCTTTTTTCCCCCCCCTTCAGCCTCCAGTGGTCTTGATATCAAGGCTCGGTCTACGTGACCCTATGAAAGGCGGGATTTTTGCGGCCCCCCCTCCCTTTGAGGAAAAAGCCCCCCCTCTCCCCCTTCCTAATATATGAGTGAGACCTTTTCTTGTTTAGGTCTCGACTCGGACAATCGTTGCTTTTCGTTTTCAACTTTTATGGGAGACTCTCCCGATTCGCGAGTTCGGCTTCAGTTTATAATCTCTTCCTCACAACGAAGTTCTGCCTTCTCAGGAGCATAACGAAAGCCTCCATCCCGCCCCCCAGCCGTGGCGTTTTTCCCTGAGACTTT
>Ga0179593_1378462_pt1 | contig 11733 bp, 17 predicted proteins | sample CZODoug2_1_08_16_FD_185931 | JGI IMG/M metagenome (GOLD analysis project Ga0179593, IMG submission 185931) | Vadose zone soil fungal communities from Angelo Coast Range Reserve, California, USA - CZODoug2_1_08_16fungal (PacBio error correction) | ecosystem: Environmental > Terrestrial > Soil >... | reverse complement strand
AATAAGCCCCTCCGACTCGCTTTGTCCCTTATACAACAGATGGGCTTCATGCTGTCCTGCTCTTTTTGACTTACTTTTTCTTCTCGCCTCCCCCCGCTATCCTTTCTCAACCTTACCAGCGCTCTTCATTTGCCTTGCTGAGAGAGCTTTTTTTTTTTTCTTCCTTCTTTTTGGCCCGATTGTTCTTTGGTCTCTCTCCGCTGTATGGGCCCCCCCCATGCCATCTGGCCTTCTGATCTTTATCCGCCATTTCTTGAAAGAAGCAAGTCCCCTCTGCTTTTCCAGCTATGGCCCCGTATCTGCTGATCGTGGTCTGCCGGTTGGTTGAAATCCGCCTCCCCCCCTTGTTTTTGGCCCGAACGATCCTTTTTTCCTTCCACCATTGCCGATACGTCTTTTTAAAGGGGCGTGTCCCTATGGGGAAGCTGTTGATGTCCAACCCCCTCTTCTTCATGTACAATTTTGCAAATCCAATCTTCTTGCCCTCTCTTCGTTGACTTCCTGGGTTGCAACACAGTCCCGTACTACCCCCTCCCCCCCTTTTCCCCTTTCATATTCTTCGATTGAACCCCTTAAGCGAGATTTTCGTCCACGCCCAGGTTCTAAACACCCCCAAGTTTTATCGACGTCGCGTCTGAAGGCGTCACCCAACCTCCTGAATCTCCCCCTGTTTATTTCCTCTTTCGGCTGCTTCTTTCTGTTTTCTACTTCGCCGACCCGGGAGTTTGCTTTCCTGCCGGCCACCTTTTAATTCCGCAGCCCTCGTGACGGATGGCATTCCTCGTCGCGGCTCCAGATTAGACGTCCTTGACTGGTCAACTTTTTGTCCAGTAGTGTTTGAAACAAGTTCTTGCTCTTTTTGATCTTTTCTCGTTCTTTTTTGCAGGCGATGCTGTTCATCGCCGCATGTGCTTCTACACTGGCCTTCCCCTTTACCATGCTCCTTCGTACCAGTACGCACTTTTAATTAGCAAGAGCTTTTTTTGTTTTTTTCCTGACTTGTTTCTTTCCGCCGTTGCAGCTCCTTTATTCCCCTTCCCTCCCATCATTGTCCTTTGTCATTCACGAACTCCTTCACTTCCCGTGTACTTCATTCTATTCAATTTTTTTGCCTCAGCCTCGTTTTAGGCCCCGACTGCGTGAAACTCTTTTCTTGTATTCCTTTTCCACTGTTTTTGTCTGGCTTCTCGTTCTAAGGTTTGAGGTTCACTTTTCAATGTTCCTCTCCCCCGAGACCAATTCATTGGGTTTGCACATCACACACTACTGCAACCCCCAATTTCCTCTCCCACCACGGTTCCTTCCCACTGCATATGCACTCCTGTAACCTTAAGTTGATCGTGCAACTTCTCTTTGCTTTTTTCCAGGAGGAGGCCATTTTTTCATGCGCTCTGTCCTCTTTTCCGATCCGGTGAGCTTCACCAGTTCACGTTTTTTCCTTTTCATGCCTGGCAAACCCTGCGGGTCCTTTTTCAGGTTTTTCCTTTTTCGTTTTTCCCTCACGAAAAAATGCGTTTCCCCGTTTCCATTCGTCCGGCAACGCACGTCGACTTTCACTCGTTGGCCGAAAATCAGACATACCTCCACATACAACCCCCCCCCCCCTTCAACCAACAACAAACCAGTCTGAATACCCACCATCCCCAACCACACAACACCACCACTGTATGAACTGAGTTTTATTCAATTCTAATTCCCTTTTGTCCTGGACCCCCCCCAATTTTTTTTCCATGGATCTCTCTTTTCCAATCTATGTTTCTTTGAGCGCGATCCCCAATTTGATTGTGGTCCCCCTTTGTGGAGTCCCCCTTCACCCACGACCGTCCCTTACGCTTTCTTTTTATTTGCTTTCTTTTTTCCTTCCCCGCTTGCAGAGGGCGGCTTTCCCGGTGACGGAATATGTAAAACGCTATTTTCGGCCTTACCTGTTTTTGAGGGAGATGTCAGGCCCCTTGACAACCTGACCGTCCCGTTCGTTTCCCTTGCTCACAGATTCCTTTTTTTCTTTTTCCTGTCCTCCCAGGATCTGCGTTGCCGCTGCCACCTACAAGCCTTGCCCCCCCCTGTGGTTTCCTGACCTCCTTTCCCGCGTTTTTTCTTCCCGGTCTCCCTTCCCCCTTTTTTCATTACGAACGTCTTTTCATGCCCAAAAGGGTTGGGTTTCTCTTTACGGTTTTCCCTTTCTTGTTAGGTTCCCCCTCATCCTCAGGGGGATTTTTTCGTGCGGGTTATGAATCTGATTTCCCAAGATTTAAGCATTCCCCTAATTCGGAGATGTTTACCCCCCCAACCCAGTGTAGCACCAGAGTTTATTTTCCTTCATGAAACATAGTTTCTCCTTTCCTAACCTAAGTGATCTGCTCGCAATTGAGTTTCGTCCCTTTGTCTCCCGGTTTCCGTTTTCTCCTTTCCCCTTTCCCCTATGATTTCAATTGATGGTACCTTTTTGCCCGGTAAAACTTTCCGGCGCTCCCGTTTTCCTATTTTGTTAAAAGGCTTGTCGAGTTTTTCTTTATGGTTGCTTGTCTTTTCTACGCTGGGAGAGTCTTCATATGTGCCCTTCCCCCCCTTTGGATTTTTTTTCGTTTGCTTTTTTGCCCTGGCAACCCTCACGAGAACTGAGAGTGCCCTTCCTCTTGGTTTCACCACTTTCAAAATTTGGTCTCCAAGTCGGTCTTTTTCCTCGGCTTTCTACGAGGGTATGACTGACTACGTACGCTTGCCCCCCGTTTTCTCCAAAGTGACGGCCACGGCCAAAGCCCTCCATTTTCTACTTCTCCTTGTGTCTTTTCCCCCCCGAAATCTTCCTCCATTACTCCGTCTGAAACGGCGTCTTTCTTAGGGGTTGCCTGAGCAGCGATTGTCTTTAAACTCAAAATTGGTTTTCGAAAATGTTTGTTTTTCCCTGTTCTCTCTGATTCGGTTACAGTTCTTCGATAATCTGTTCATTGCCTTGTGCACCGATCTTTTTCCCTTTGACCCCAATAAGGAGGTTTTTCCCTGCGATCTTTCCATAAACTGCTCATTGTGCCCTTCTCCTTTCCCCTGTCTCTGTTCCGCCTTCCACGTTCACCACGTCCTCATTTTGGGTCCCCGTAGCAGAATCAGTTCCCTGGATACGGATTGTTTTTAGCCCTCTCCCCCCCCAATCTTTATTTCGTGCGTGTGCCCGACTGCTTTTGATCTTCAAAAGATCCCTTTCCACCTTAAGCGATATTTCCCCCCCTTTCTTGCCTAATCTTTTATTCGAATTGATTAGGGTTTTTTTGCTTTTGCTTGGAAGGTGAATGATCTGCATTCCAATATTTCACGCTGTTCTTTCCTATTAGCTCTCCTTCCCTTCTTTCACATCTCAACCTTCCTTTGGTGGCTCCCTTCCCTTTGACGCGCTTCCCTTACATTCAGCCCTTTGCGCTTTCGGAGGAGTTTGTTTCCTTTTTTTCGTTGAGGTCTTTTGTCTTATTGGGTTCTGCGCGTCCTCATTCGTATTATTCCCTCGTTTATTTTTCCGGAATTAATTGGTTATCTGTTTGCTCCAGTTACACCCCAGCTCTTCGTTTTGGTTTAGTAGATTATGGCTGATTATATTCTCTTTTCATCCCTCTCCCTGGTTGTTGTTCTGCTTCTAATCTCCATCCCTCCCTTCCCACCCAAAGAAGATTTGTGCTTCTAAACCGGCTCCCGAGGGAGTTAGTTCTTTGTCTCTTTCCTGCCTCTTGGCAGGACTTACTGGAATTTCGTGCGCCAGCACGAATACTGAAACAACACTTCCAACTGCGAAAATAAGTTCTTTCTTCCTTCTTCTCCTGTTTTTTCTCCGCGCGGGTTGTCTTCATTTTTTTTTTCCCGGTTGGGAAGCTTTGTAGCTTGCCTTTTTCGTGTTCATCTGTCGTTGCCTAACATGTCCATTTTGTCCTTTTTCTCTTGGACTGTCCGCACCTTTTTTTTTTTGCAAGGCCAGAAATCCCCATCGTCTCACGTACGAGGGCCCTTTTTTGCCATTGCTTTTTATCTGTTGTGACTTTTGCTTTCTTCTTGGGACGTCCCAATCCGCCCTTCCCCCTTTTCCTTGGCACGAAATGCACTCTGTCTCTTTTACTCCCCCCAAGTGCTATCCGTTCTCTTCTTCGTACCGTGTTTCCACCCCTTGGCCGTGTTCTCGGTTTTGCTCGCAAGTTCCCGTCCTTCGCGCACATCCGTCTTTTCCCCCACTGCAGCAGTTCTGAGTCCCCCTCTCCGTCCTTCCCGCACGGCTTTGCCACCCATTTTTCCCCCCTGATCTTACCTAGTCCCGGTTCCTCTGCTCGAATAGTCGTTCCCCTCACTCCAGCTACTACGTTTGCCAAAGCAGTTTTCTTTTTCCACAAACTTTTTGATTTTTTACGTCCGTCCCTCGCGACCTTCTCCCCAAACAGAAGAATTCCTAGTTTCCCTCGCTTAAGTCTCTTTTCGATAGGTTTATTCTCCTTCGTCTAATTTTCTCTTCAATTGTGGTCTGTTTTCTTCTTCCTTTGTACTCCCTTTTTAGGTACTTTTCCGGCGGACGTGCTGTGCTGACGAGCGTCTCTCCCTCCTACTTCTTGACTTGTGATCCCCTTCCCCTTTGAATCTTTCGTTTTTGTTTTCCCCCCTAGTGAAAGATGTACGTGAGAGTTCTTGTTCTCGTGACTTGTTGAGGGTCCCCCTCGCTGCTGAGGTCCATTCAGTTTGCCCTCCCTTTGAGATCCTCCGTCGCGTCTTCCCCCTATCCCCTTTTATACTGCTACTTCCCTCCGCCTCGTACCATCTTCCCTTTTTTGACAATATCCCTTTTTCAGAAGTAAGTATTCCTTTTCCCCCCCTTTCCTTACTTTCCCCTAGATTGGTGTCTCATTCCCTCTCGGCATCCCGTTGCCCTTTACTAAGCCTTGTTGCTCCCTCTATTTGGTTTTTCAGGTAATCGTTTCACATTTTTCCTTCCGTCCTGCTCTTTTGAGAAACCTTGTCCCGTCCTTTTTTCTTTGCGCATGTTGGCCACTTGACGTGCGCAATGCTCGATCCATCTCCGCTCCAACACCTCCCTGCTTTTTTTTTTTCCCCATCCCCCAAAACCCTGTTCCCCCCCCCAATTTCCCTTTTTTTCCCCCCCACCCAAACACGGTGTTGAATCAAAATTTTTCACTCTTTTTCATACCTTGGAAAGTGCTTCCCCTTTCCCCTCCTCCCGCGGCCAGTTTTCTCACCCCGCTGTTTTTTCCTCCCTCCTTGTTAACGTGTCCCCCTTCCCGAAGGCTTGTTGATTAACCATCCGGTTTTCACTGGTTTCCCTCGTTGCCTGTCAAACCTGCCGTGCCCTTTCATGTTTTTTCATTTTTCCTTGATAAACCCTCCTCCCCCCTCCCCCTGCATCCGAAACCCTCTTTTCTGTCGGCAAGCCTCTCCCTTCCCTTTGGAAGAATCCAGCCCGCCCCCCCCCTATTTGAATGAACGGACTTTGTAATTGCAGTTCTTCGTTTATCTGACCCCCTCACCTTTCCCTTTTCCCTATCCTAGTCTCCGTTGTGTTGTTGATAGCCTTATCCCCCCCCCATTTAGTTCTTCTCATGGTTTACCCTTCAATTAGTACGAACGATACGCATGTCTTTTTGTGCTGTCTTTATTTACCATTTTCAGAGGCGATTTGTGCGTTGCCGTACGTATGGCCCAGTAGATCTTTCCCCTGGACCTTTTTTTTTTGAGGTGAGATTTATGCGCCTCCCCTCCCCACTGAATTACCCTCTCCTTTTTGGACGCTGCACTTTTTCTTCCCCCTTTGCCCTACTTTACTGCTCCCGGCACTTTTTCGTTGTCCCCATCTGGACCCAGCGCTCTTTTTATTTTTGAGAAAAATTGTTTGTTTCCCAGAAGGACAGCTTTCTAGCTTTACCCGGGCCTTTCAACTTCCCTTTGTCCTGCACAGGAATAGGCAGTTTGATTCCCCCTGTTTTTTTGTTTCTTTTGTAAATTTTTTCACTTTTCTTTTTTTTTTGGCCCCCTCCCTCTCTTTGGATTTGTTCGCGGGGGCAGAATGCACGATCTTTCTGCCCCGACGTTCAGCCCCCGCCCACCGAAATCCGAGATCCCGTCCCCCCCCCATTTTTTTCTCACGAGTGCTTCCTTTTCCAGATTTTTGTTCTTTTTCCCCATATTCTGGCCGTACCCCCACCCCTCCTTCCTGTAGAACCGTCAACTTCCCATATCTGTTCGCGGCTTTTTTCTTTCTCTTTCACTACCATTTATTGTCATTGTTCCCAGTTCTAATTTTACTCTCCCAGCGAGTGCTTTGATTGTTCAGACAGTACGTATTTTTTTTCCTTAAAGGCGATCCAGTTATTTATTGATCGTCGACTATTGCGTACGGGTGATCGCTGTTTGCTCGAGATGTCCGTCTTTAGCTCTTCAATTGTCTCGCCACAGGGCTGGCTGCGAAGCCCGGATCTCCCAGGTTCAATTATAACGGTTCTCCGTACATCCTTTCCCCTGGGTACCCAACCCTCCCCCCTGTCCTTTTATTCAAGTCCGGTAGCTGGCCTACCTATGCCCGTTCTCGTTCTCGCTTCTTCAATTCAGAAACATTGAGGTCCCCGTCTGCCGTAACCATTGTTGCTATATTTCCCCCTTCTAATGCCCCCTAAATCTACTTAACAAGCGCTTCCACGCTTGTCTATTTTTTTTTTTCCCTTCACGCGTCCCACTTTTTCTACCCTAACAGTTGTGGAGAACTGCTCTTTTCGACACTTTGAGCGTCCTTTCGGTTACCTCGTTCAGATTTTCCCCCTCCCTTTTTCAACGTTCATGCTTTCCTCCTATCCTTGACTTGTTCCAACATCCAGTCTGTACCGATCGGTTCCTGAAAACTTCTCCTTTTGTACATTTAAGTTTCGGCCTGCACTGTTTCTCGGCGTCCCATCGTTACTTTTTTCCTTTGGTAGCAGTCTCCCTGATCTGGTCTGGTATTCAGATCCAAGCTTCTCGTGCGGGCCCCCCCAAATCTCGGCTGACGTCTTTGCCGGCCAACGCCTCATTTTTCCGTACCCAACTTAATCTTCCGTTTCTCGTTCAGCTTTGATTTTTTTCTTGCGGGCCTTTTTTTTTTTTTGGGAGGAAGGTCAGGATCTTGTCACTTTCCAATGTCCATGTCTGTTTTTTTTCCCGCCAGGCTCGAACTAACGCGGTCACCCCTTTTTCCCCTGGTCAGGGGCCCCTGGAACCGTCCCCGCGAGCGGAGTTGAAGTCAATTCTCCGTGCTTTTTGTCGGGTTTGTTTCCTTTTTTTCTATGGCTTGTGTTACGGGTTCCCCCCGAAATTCAATTTTCATTTCCCATCTGGACCCCTCCAAACGGCCCTCTCCGCTTATCGGTTTTATTCGTTCCAATCTCTTTCCGGGGGTGAAGTTGTCTTTTCAGTCTCTTTCTTCTCTTTTCTTTTTTTGTTGTCGATTGAGAATACGCACCATCTCTAAGTCACCACCCCCCCCCCCCCCCCCCCCCCCCCTGAAGAGTTGGAACGATCAAACCTACTTGGATCATTTCTTTCTCGGCGATTGACCCTCCCGGTCCTTTAGTTCGCACAGCCTCACGACACGCACTATTGCTAATAAACCCTTTCTCTTCTTCTTTCTTGCTGCAGTGCTCGTCGCAGGCTTCCCCTTTCCCGCCTTTGGACTCATTTCTCCTTCCTGTCATAAATCTGTATGCCTCCCCCTACATTCAAACTGGGATCTCCCTGACCTTCCTGTCCCCCCTGTGCACCGCCCTTCGAAAGTTCTACTTTCCGAGGATGATAAATGCGATCTCTTTCTGATTTACTGGATTGCTTCGTGGGCACCCTGAGTTTTTTCCCGCCCCTCTTCCCCCCGGGAGTTTTTCACCAGTGCTTTTTTTGCGTACTGTTCCACTCCTGGCGGGGACGACCTTGGCACGATTTTTCGCTGTCACCGTCAGTCAGTTTAGATCCATGCATTTGTTCCGCCAATTCTCCTTTTAGCTTTCCTACGACGTTCCCGCTGGGAGTTTTTTAAATTAAGTCTTTCCCCCTCTTCCTCGTTCCCTGGTGACATCTCGAATCTTTTTAACGTCAAGTCGTTCCTTTTGCTTTTTTTCTAACCCAAATTTTGTTTTCGCCTTTGTCTTTTTTCCCCCCCCCCATCGACTCTGCTTTTCATCGCTGACTTCGTCTCGTTTCTTTCGGGGCGGATTCCTCCTTTTGATAATTCTTCCCCTTGAGTTTGCTGCTTTGGTGACCTCACCCTTTTTTCGAATTTTTCCGATGTCTCCTTCTAGTTCTCTTGAATTTCCCTATCGCCTTTGACTGGTCTTTCCCCCTGGCAACAACTTTTATCAGTCTTTTTTCACCCCCTTTTTGCACTTTGGATCCTTTCGCGTGGCTTTTGTGATAGTCCCTCTTGCGGTTCCCCCTCCGCACTGATGTCTAAACTTTGGACTCCCTCTCTTTTCGCAGCGTTTTCCACCCTGCCTCCCAATTCTCCGATCATAGACCTGACATCCGCCTTGAACAACTTGTCTTTTTTTCTTTACTCCGGAACTTATTGCCATTTTTCCATCCAAATTTCCCCCCCCCACTTCAGATTGAATTGCCGACCAGTGATCCCCCTTGCGACATCTCTCGCTCCTCCATTGCCGTTTCTCGAGGGGGTCTTTCCGGTTTTTCGAGATCAACTCGGTCATTCCGTCCGATCCTTTTTTTTTTGCCACTGTTGTTGATGCGACGATTGCTGGCGGCGTGTTCCTTTTGGTCCCGATTCCAAATAGACTAGAAAACAACTCCCCTGCTGTCTTTTTTGGACCCCCCCCTACGGCACACCCCCCAATTCCTCCAAAACAAACTGTTTTCCACACCACTATGCATTTCTGACGCCTTTTCTTGTAACGTGTGACATCTCGCACGGGGCCCTTCTTTTTCCCCCGTGTTGGCGCTACGCGTTTTACTATGGCCACGCAGAAGTCCTGGATGTTCTCCCCCCTGCGGGACCTTTGTACTCTTGTCCATAATCAACCCCTGCGTTTGCGGTATTTTGTTATCTTTTCAAATCTAACCGTCACCACATTTTTTAACATTTCCGAACCTCTCTCTTGGCAATGACTTTTTTTTACCGCCGGCCTCCCTAGGCCCACTGCGTTTCCGAAGTCATCCCTTAACACATTCTGGCAGCTGATCGGTCGTTTTACTTGACTCCCCTAGTTTTTCAATGAACACCTTTTCTCCCCTGTTTCTTCCTTTTATCCTCCCGTGTTTTTTTGCGCTCTATATCCCCAATTTGTGTCCTGTTTTTTTTGCTCCCGCTAGGAACTTCAAGTCCTCCCCTATGAGATTTTATTCTTCTGGACTTTCCCCCCTCTTCCTGGGCGAGCGTTGCCGTGGGCCGCGGGACAGGCTGCTAGGTCTGTCCTGTTTTCTGTTAGATCCTCGCCCTACACAATCAACCCCGGGGATCCCTTTTGGACTTGCACGATTCCCCGTGGACCCCGCTAGTGACTCACGGCCTCTTCCTTTCCCCTCGTACAAAACGCTTGTTTTGATGCGCCCACATTTTACCTTCCAGCCGTTTTTTGAGCGAGCTCCTTGCATCCAAATGATGTTCCTTTACTTGAAATTTTGCGCCCTTTTTTGTGAGCGGTTTTCTTGGTTCCAGTATTTTGTGCCTCACGCAGCAGGGTCTTTTTTTTTAGCGGTCATCTTGACTAGAGATTTCTCCGCCCGTTGAAGTAACAACTGTCATATCTGGTCGATTTCCCCAAAATTGTTCGTTTTCACTCAACCTTGCATGTTGCCAAGAGTTCTATGCTGAAGTAAGTAATGCTAAAACCCATCCCCTTCTTCTGCCGGACCCGATCTTTATTTCTAGTTCGTCCCCGGTGTTTTAAGTTCCTTTGCAGTTCACCCCCCCTTTTCTTTTTGCACTTCTTCTTGAAAGGCACTTTAATCCTCTTCCGGAGTCGCACTCTATTTTGATTTCATCTGAGGTCCTGTTCAGGGAATCTCTTTGTACGGGTGATAGCTTTGTATCCTCTCTCCTTTGATGGCTTTTAAGTTACTAATGTTTTCCGATTACCTGACCTAGATCGAATTCAACTTCCCCCCCTCTCCGGGCGCTATCACGTTTCCGGCTTTCCCTTCGTTTTTTCCATTTAATGTCCCCCGAATGTCGGTCCCCTTTACGGTTTTATAGGCTATCTATCTAGTCAGTTCTTCCTTCGCGCTCTTCCACTCCATTCCGACCAAAGTGGCCCCCTTTTCAGCACTCCCCCCAATGTCTATCAAACCAGGCCAGCCTCCTTCAAACTTCCCTGAATAGTTTTTACCTTCCCTTCTTCACCGGCATTAGATTTGGTTGACGCTCCTTTGATCCCTCCCCTTTTTTTGGAGAACGTCTCTTTTTTCGCTCTTCCCGGTTTACCTCTCGCTCCATCTTTTTCCCACTTTCCCCGTCTTTCCTCGGGGTTTTGTTCCACCCCTTCTCGTTCTTTTCATAACGCTAATTTGAGTGACCTGACATTCTTTTTTTTGGACTTTTTTTCTTTTGCTAGCACACGTCTTTTCCCCATCTTCCGCCCCGTGCTTTCCCCCGGTACGCGACGCCTTTTCTTTTTTGTGGATTTGGGATCTTTTCAAGTCTTTTTATCGTTTTGCCAAGACTGCTTCGTTTGTTTCAACTCCCTTCAAGCCCGTCCACTCCCCCAGTTTCCCGGCATGTTCGTCCCCTCTCTCCAGGTTATGTCCTGCTTCTTTTGGTCGCGCCCCCTTCCTCTGTCTGGCTTTCTAAGGCCGTTGTTAGTCAAACAGGGATTTTTGCGATCCTTTCCGGTTTGACACATCGTCCAACCCCAGCTGTTTTTCCCGAACCGTCGTCGTCTCTTCAGCCATTCAGCAAGTTCCTCCATAGGTTCTCGTCTTCTCCTTTTCGTGATGTTTCGTAGGCGTTCTTGGCGCCGCTCTTTGCCATCCTTAGTCCTTCCATCGCTTGGCCCAAGCAAGTCCATTACTCCGCGGTCTCTGTTTGATTTACACAGGCTTCGTTGTGAAGTAGCGGCTGGGTGAATCTATTTCTCTTTTCCCGGTTTTTTTTTGCTGTGTGGGCTTTTTGTTTGGGTTTGAATACCCTCCTTGTAAGTCAACCACCGCCGAGCTGTTTTTTCTCCGGTTCAAACCATCCGCTTTTTTGTTTGCTTTGCCTTTGCCTTGCTATGGCAGTTATTGCATGCGCCTCCTGCCTACCCCCGCATTTTGCGCAACATAAGCCGATATCTTCACGGTTTGCCTTCCGCAGTCGATAGCGTGTTTCTCTCGCCTTCCCGGGTTGGCCGATGGGTGCAGATTTTTTTTCAGAAGCTGTATGAAGCAACATCCCATTGGATGCCATTCTCTTTTTCTTTCCGACGCACAATGGCGCCCTTGCCCTCATCAGGGCGCCTTTCGAGGCATTTGCCGACCTTTCCGTCGTTTTTCTTTGACGGTATTTATTTTTCGGCAATCCTCCGTTCATTATGTCCCTCACTCCCTTTCTTGCTCGTGCCCCCCCAACGGCCAGCTCAATCGATGCTTACAGGGTTTACACTCCTTTTTGGAAGATGGTAAGAGGGTTGCTGATTGCCCCATGTTCCCCTTACGGAGTCTGCCTACCCCCGGTCACGTCCACTTGACAGTTTCTTGTTCCAGATGATTTTTTTTCCTTGTGTGCTTTGGCACAACTCCGCT